>Ga0163150_10002472_pt1 | contig 28194 bp, 23 predicted proteins | sample OliLakLV19P2IB_FD_148628 | JGI IMG/M metagenome (GOLD analysis project Ga0163150, IMG submission 148628) | Freshwater microbial mat bacterial communities from Lake Vanda, McMurdo Dry Valleys, Antarctica - Oligotrophic Lake LV.19.P2.IB | ecosystem: Environmental > Aquatic > Freshwater > Lake >...
TTCGCATCCCTTGATAATCCCAACTGATACGACCGCCAACAGGGTTTCCCCCCGGACATCGACCCCGCCTGGCGCTCCAAAAACGAGGGTGCTCATGTCCGCCCCGGACAGTTCCGGACACTTCCGGACGCCTTTTGGACATGTTTTCTGTCCGCTTTTGTCCGCTTTTGTCCGGAAATGTCCGCTTGGTGTCCGCCCATGGAAACCCCTAGAGCACGCCAAATCCAAACGTGGCGACCGCCGACCGGTCGGTGGCACAGGCAGGCCGCTGCCCAGAGCGGCTTGCCCGTGGAGTCTCGCCCCGGGCCCACCACCGCCCAGCGGAACCCCGCACCGACTGCCATCACCCCTAAGTACCCCGGCAGACATGGCCAAACTCCCGCGCATGCCGTCCATCCACCGCCCGCCCACCAATCACCCCACATTCTAACATATACCGAACATCCGGCAAAGCAGAATCTGGCGGCCGAGAGGGAAGCACAGCGGCGTATATATGTACTCATCCCCTTTTCCGCGCCCGGATCGAGGATGGTGCAAGTTGGTGTAACTATATTGCAAGCGAGGAGTTATGGGTTAAGTGAATGGCATTCAAGAATGTCCCATTTTCTTTCCCTATGCTCTGATTAGTGGTTTGGATCGTACGTGACGCGACGGTAGAATACACAGGATGAAACTCGCAACCGGGCGTCGAGGATGCTCCGAGCACGCTAAGTTGCAACAATGACTGAGGACGAGATTACATGGCGCGCTACCTCAATTCCCCACCCCACATGGATGCCTCCCGAAGAATACCTATCTGGGTTATTTCGACCTTCGCGTTCATCGGGGGGGCGTTAGCTAAGGCGGAGGCGGAGGAAGACCGAGTCTATAAGGTGTTCTTTGCCACGGAGGTCGAAAAGGTCCGCACGAATAAGCAGAAAGAACTAGCAGTCGATATGTCGCACAACCTCATGTCTGCTGTCGAGGGGTCGACTCAGTTTTCGTCTTTATCGCAACAGTTTTGTGATGCGGCAGAGAGTTTAGCGACTCGGGATATCGCTTGTCGACGGCACGCGATAATCGCCTTTCATTTGCTTGGGCGTCGGTTTGCGGATCGGCGGCGGAACGCCGCAGATAAAATTGTCAAACTCAGCCCAGGGTTCGCGGATTCCAAGGCACCGGCCGACGAGCAGAAGAGGGTCTCTGATGCAGTGGTTTGGGCATTCACAGTTCTCGGAGATTCAAGCCTGGCGGTCGGCGACCGGGTGGGCGCCGCAACGTCTTTTCGTCGGGCTCAAAACATTGCCATTAGTACGAAAAATAGCAAATTAGCCGCAGCAGTGCTCGCGCTATCAACGAACATACCTCAGCGCGCCGACGCCTATGACCAAATTAAGACCTTACGAACACGGCTAAAGACCAAGCTTGAAGGTGCGACCGCCTTTGATTCCCTATTGCGGCTTCATATGACAGCACTGGATGATCCTGCTGGGCTGATAGACTTAGATGCGGAATTTATTCCGATGGACATTCAAACCCGGCTCAAGATGGCAAGCCAACCAATTGGGGACTTGCGATTTGGGTCGTGCTATGATTTAGGTTTATGGTATTTGACTCTTGCGAAAAGTGCTGATGACAGAGGAAAGTCGATAGCAATCGACCGCGCCATTGTCTATTTCGAGCGTGCGACACAAATTCACCCCGTCGGAGGCAGCCAGTTTCAGAGAGCCGCTGCACCAAAAACGCCAAGATTTGTTAACAGCGATGCTGCGTTGGAGGCCCTACTTAAGGCACAATTGGGTAATCCGCCAGCCGTGAAATTTGAGGAAATGGAAGAAATGTCGAAGATCCGCGAGGCGCTGAAGGAAGTGATTGCTTTGCGTGAAACCCTGAAGGCCCCACAGTCCTTATTTCGGCTCGAATCTATTCAATCGCCCTCGACCCGTGGGGTCTACGAAAATTCAATTGGAATGGGATTTGCACTTGTACCGCGCAGCGAACGTGATTTAGTGGAAAGAGCGTTCTTGCTGGCCGTCACCGAAGTAACTCAACAGCAATGGCATGACGTAATGGGCAACGCAAGCAGTCCATGGTTAAAGCAATCTCAGGTTAAGGAGGGTGCTAAGTATCCAGCAGTGTATGTCAGTTGGGAGGAGGCCACCGATTTTTGTAAGAGGCTGAGCGCCGCCCATGGGCGACGGTACCGCCTTCCTTACTTTCAGGAGTGGGAGTTCGCATGCCGTGCTGGAACCTCAACCCGTTATAGCTTTGGCGACACGCAGGTTCTCCTCCGACAGTACGCGTGGTATGATGTTAATACGATCGGAGTCGGCAATATGTACGCGCAAGAAGTAGCCACCAAAATTGTAAATCCGTGGGGCATTTTCGATATGCACGGTAATGTCCACGAATGGTGCGCGGCAAACATCGTCGATAAGGGCATACAGAAGGGGATTCTTCGCGGTGGTTCGTGGCAGCGAAGTGCCTCTGACTGTACGTCTGGCGCTGGGTGGGGTGAGCCGGTCACCTTTAAGTCGTCTACGGTTGGCTTCCGAATTGTGCTCGAAATTCAGTAACTGCTTAGCGTCCTCGCCGGCAATCAGGCCACGATGCCGCCGTACTTATCTTGCTCTGTCGCAAACCTCCGAATTCATCATAACCACTGCCATTTTCCGATGATCCGCAAATCATGAGCCGCTCCTCCAAGTCACCACGGACGGTGATCTTGGTCGCCCTCGCGGTGGGCCATGCCAGACTACGCTCACCGCTTCAGCCCCAAGGTCTTCACCCAACCGCAGCTCTTCGCCTGCCTCTCCTTCATGGCGTTCCTCCGCACCGATTACCGCGGCGTCGAGGAGCACCTGCGCGACGCCCCGCACTGGCGCGAGCTCCTGGGCCTCACCCGCACGCTATTAGTTTGGGAGGTTTGCGACAGAGCAGGATAAGTACTTTCATTGCCGGCACGCTCTTCGTGACCGCCTCACCAATTTTCCCCGCCGAAGAAGAACTCCTCGCGCGTGATCATGTCGTTTTTCACGGTGTAGACCGAGATTTCCTCGAGCTTGATGCGCTGCCCGGTGGATTTGCGGGTGATCTCGAAGATGGTCTTGGTGGCGAACCGGTCGGGGCCGTGGAAGAACGGGCCGATCACCGTTTCGCCGTGGATCGTCACGCCGGCCGCCCAGCGCTGCGATTTCTCGATGACCGCCTGTTTGCCCACCGTGGCCTGGCCGGTCGGCTCGACGGAGGCGATGTCGGCCGCGTACAGCGTGTGCATGACATCGAAATTCTTCCCCTGATTGCACAGCTCGACCACGCGATTGGCGACGGATTGCAGGCTCATGGAAGTCATCCTTTGAAGGGCGCTGAAGAGCAGCGGAACAATGCCGTGCGATCTTACCTGACCCGGTGTCGCAGACGTTGGCGAAGGGAGCATGGGCGGGCTTGGGCGGGTCGCAGTGGATGGGGTCGCGGCCCGGCAGGTCGTTCACATGGACGGGGTCGATCTCCCGCAGGCGTTTCGCGGTCAGCGCCGCCTGCCCTCGCGGCCTGTTGCTCCCCCGCCGCAAATGCCTACCATTCCTCGTCGGATCGTTTCGCCAACCACAGGATGGACCATGGGCCTCGAAACCGCATTGCCTGTTGATGGATTTTTGACGACGCAGCTCCAGAAGGTGGTGAACTGGGCCCGGCGGTCGTCGCTGTGGCCGATGCCGTTCGCGACGGCGTGCTGCGGGATTGAGCTGATGGCGGCGTCGTCGAGCCGGTATGACATCGCGCGGTTCGGGTCGGAGGCGATGCGGTTCAGCCCCCGGCAGAGCGACCTGATGATCGTGGCCGGGCGGGTGGCGGTGAAGATGCTGCCGGTGCTGCAGCGCATCTATTTGCAGATGACGGAGCCGAAGTGGGTGATCTCGATGGGGGCGTGCGCCTCGACCGGCGGGGTGTTCGACACGTATGCGGTGGTGCAGGGCATCGACCAGTTCATTCCTGTCGACGTTTACGTGCCCGGCTGCCCGCCGCGCCCGGAGCAACTGCTAGAGGGGCTGATGGCGATCCAGCGGATCGTCGATCAGGACCGCATGCCGCCGAAGGGGCCTAACGGGAAACGGCTGCCTTTGAATATCGCGGTGCAGCCGACGCACGTGGTGCGGCCGCAGCCGGTGCCGCTGACGGTGGGCGGTCGGTAGGACACATGATCGCGGCAACTTGACCGGGAGGTTGGCTTATGGACGCGCGCCGGCCCGTTCATTTTCTCCACTGGTTCATCGGCTCCGCCGCAGGCGCCGCCGTCGCCATCGCGTTGGCGCTGGACTTCGCGAATAAAGATGAGAACGACGCCGCTACCGGCATCACTGCAAGGCCGGCGGCCCAAGCGGCGGCAGCGCTAGGGGCTGAACGTGGGCCTTCAGTGCTTGAGGTCATTGAGCAGAAGATGCTCAACGACCCTCGCCAGCCTTTATGGGGTGATCGCGGGCCGAACGTGCTTGAAGAGGAACTTGCGGCTCTGGGGGAAGATGACCTGTTCGCCGCCCTTCGATATCGCGACCGTTACATTCGGTGGGGTGCCGAGCGGGAGTTTGAAAGACGGGCGGCGAGCCTCAGCGAAGATGCCAGGTCGCGACTGCGGCTCCTCATCGACACAGAACCAAAGATGTCGTCGATGGCGATCCGTTCGCTCTCGAAGTCGGGGCCGACCGGCGTCGATCGGCTCGCGCCGCTGCTGGGCGGCGCGGACCGGGGCGTTGCCGTGCAGGTCGCCCAGGCGCTGCTTCAGGCCAAGCCCCTCGTCGATGCGACGGTGCGTGAGCGCGCCGTCGAGGTGCTGTTTGAAGCGATGAAGGATGGAAACCCGCGGTACGACATCGGCGAGATCACCCGCGAGTCTTACCCGCAGCTCCTCCCCCGCCTCCGCGAGTTGGTGCGGGACCGGTCCCGGCCGGCGGAGGTGCGGGCCAATGCCGCGAGCGTTCTTCGTCGACAAACGATGGGGTTCAAGGAGACGGCGAGCGGCGACGACCTGCCGCTACTTTTGTCATTGCTTCGAGATGAAGAGGAAAAGGTGCGCGAGAGGATCGCGCAGGGGTTGGATCAGTTCCCCAAATCCGCCGAGGTGATGCAGGCCGCCAAAGGCCGGGTTCGTGACCCGTCCGAATCCGTCCGCATCTATGTTCGCAGCTATCTCTCCAGCGTTGAGCCTGCGGTTAAGGTTCCGCCGACCGCGTCGGAGATCGCCACGGCTCGGCACCGGCTTCTGGACCCGTCGCCTAGCGTCAACGATGGCGCCTTGTATTGCGTGAAGCGACACGATGACCGCAACGCCATGGCGTGGCTGGTGCGGCTGCTCGCCAGGGAACCGGACAAGCACGGGAGGTTGACCTACGCCCAGGTCCGCGCCGGCCGGCTGATCGCGGAGCTGACCGGCAAGGAGTTCGGCAACCCCCGCAACAGAAACTTTTTCGACAGCGGAAGCAACAAAACGCCGAATTACGGGTTCAATGAATACGGGTTCTGCGGCAACGGCGCACCGCCTCTCGAGTGGCACGTTGAACGCGGGCGGCGGCTCGGCGGGACACTTGGGAATCAAATCGCCGATGAAGCCGCGGAGCGGATGGAGAGCAACGCGTGTGACGCCCATGCCTGGGAACACGCCCTCAATCAGACGCATCTTGAGGAGCGAGAACGCGTTCTTTTGTGGTGGGAGAAGGAAGGCCGATGGGAATACCCGCCGGTGATCGAGCTTGCGTTGGAGTGATCGCGGATTGCCCGCATAAAAACAGCCTCAAGCCCGATGATGAGGCTCGGCAAATCGTCGGGGTATCCGCGACTCAGCCCCGATACCCCGACGATTCGGCAGACCTCATCATCGGGCTTGTCGTTTCCCAAGGCAGCGCCGCTTCCTGAACATGCATCTCACCTTACCGCTTCGATCATCTCCTCGACCTGCTTCCGCGTGGTCGTGGTGACGTCCTTGCCCGCCAGCATCTCGGCGAGTTCTTCGATGCGCTCCTTGCCGTCGAGGCGGGTGACGGTGGTGCGCGTCTGGCGGGCGTCGCCCTTGCCGGCGACGGCCTTGGCGATGCGCATGTGGCGGTCGGCGAAGGCGGCGATTTGCGGGAGGTGGGTGATGCAGAGGATCTGGTGGTGGCCATCCGAGCCCCCCGCGCCACCTAAGCCGCTGGCGGGTTCTCGCTTCTTCGGCTTCTGTTTCCCGTTGAGTCCCGCGATGCCGCCCGCCAGTTCGCGGAGCTTGCGGCCGATGACGGTGCCCATGCGGCCGCCGATGTTGGAGTCGATCTCGTCGAAAACCAGCACGCTGATGCGGTCGCTGTGGGCGAGGATGGATTTCAGGGCGAGCATGATGCGCGACAACTCGCCGCCGCTGGCGACCTTGCGGAGCGGCCGGGCGGGTTGGCCGGGGTTGGTGCGGACGAGCATCTCAATCACGTCGAAGCCGGAGGAGGAGGATGGAAGTTGCGAGTTGCGGGTTGCGAGTTCCGGGTGCGGAGTGCGGAGTGGGGAGTTGGGATCAGAATCAGAGCTTGGCGAATCGGAGGCGATGGCAGCGCTGACGGTTTCGTCGGCCGACTCCGGGCTCGGCACTCCGCGCTCCGCACTCCGCCCGTTACTCTCGTCCTCAAATCCGACTGAAAACTCCGCCTCCGCCATGCCGAGCTCCTTCAGCTCCGCCTCCACCAGCGGCTTGATCCTCTTCGCCGCGGCTTGTCGCTTCGCGCTTAAGTCGCGGCCCACCGTTTCCAGTTCGCTCGACAGCTCCGCAATGCGGTCGTCAATCCGCCCGCAGTCTTCGCTGTCGCCGCGCAGCTGCACGAGTTGCCGCTCGATCTCCTGGCGATAGGCGATGACCTCGGCGACCGGGTCGTCGTTCCTGCTCACCGGCTCCGGCTCGCGTCGTCCGCCGGGTCGCCTGCGATTCGATCCGTACTTCGACAGCAGGCGGTTGAGCGTGTCGAGCCGGTCTTCGATCTCGGCGAGCTCGCCCGGGTCCTGGTCGAGGCGGTCGAGGTAACGGGCCAGCTCGAAGGACGCTTCCTGGAGCGAGAGCGTGGAGGACTTCACCTGCTCGCTGATCTCGCGCACCTCATCATCCAGTTCCGCCATATCGATCAGCAGGTGCGTGAGCATCTGCAAGCGCTCGATGATCGAACCCTCGCTGTCGTAGAGCGCGGCGTGGGCATGCCCGGCGTCGCGCTTGAGCTTCTGGAGGTTGCTGAGCATCGCGTGGCGGGCTTTGAGCTCGGCATATTCGCCGGGCAAAGGGTCGGCCGTATCAATTTCCTGGGCCTGAAATTCGTAGAGCTCGAGCTGCTGGCGGCGAAGTGAATCGGAGGCGCTCAGCTCGCGCGACCGGCGCTGAAGCGACGCGATCTCGCCGTGCAGCTCGCTGAACCGCTCGCGCAGGTCGGTCGATCGGCCGAAGGCGTCGAGCACGGTGAGCTGGTTCGACGGCCGCAGCAGGTATTGATGGTCGTGCTGCCCATGCACATCGACGAGCAGCTCGCCGATGGCGCGCACCATCGGCGCGGTGGCGGGCCGGCCGTTGACGCTGACGCTGGTGCGGCCGGAGGCGTAAATCTTCCGCGTGATCAGCAGCGGCTCGTCGGGCTCGATGGGGGCATCGGCGACGGCGGCGATCATCGATGCGACCTCGGCGTTGTCGACCTCGAACACGCCGCTGACGCGGGCCTCCTCGGCGCCGGGGCGCAGCATGTCGCCCGCCCCGCCGCTGCGCAGGCCCAGGAGCAGCTCGAAGGCGCCGATGATCAGGCTCTTGCCCGCGCCGGTTTGACCGGTGAAGCAGTTGAGGCCTGGCGCCAGTTCGATGGTCATGTCCTCGATGACGGCGAGGTTCGAGATGTGCAGTTCGCGGAGCATCCGTTCTCCTTGAAAGCGGGTGCCGTATCATAACGAAGACGTCGGCGGACCGAGTCAAGACGAGCTGCGTACAAGGCGATCGCCGGTAGGGTGGCACTGACAAGCGGAGTCCGCGGAGCTTGTCAGTGTCGGTCATGCAACTGGCGCCGACACTGACAAGGCCTCGAGCAGTCCTTGTCAGTGCCACCCGCGCCACTTCGAAACCGCGAAGGGACTTCCGTTGATCAGGTGGATTGAAATGTGGCGGGTTTCGTTTCTCCTCATCGCTTTTGCTGCCGCGGCCGCGATGGGGCAGGTGAAGGACGCGGCCGACGCGCCCAAGCCCGACGCCGCTGTCGAGACGGGCACGCCGCTGACGCCGGAGCAGGTCGAGGCGGCGATCAAGCAGGTGCAGGACCTGCCCGACCTCGACGAGGCGGGCAGGAAGGCGCTGGTGGATCAGTGGGCATCGGCGCGGGCCTCCTTGGCGGCCGAAGCCGCGGACCAAGCGGAGGCGGCGAAGTCCAAGGCGCAGCTTCAGTCGCTGCCGGCCGAGACGCAGCGGCTGATCAAGGAACTCGCCACCGCCGCCGAGACACCGATGCCGGCGTTCGCGGTCGACCTCGCGCAGCCGATCACCGCCAAGCAACTGGAGCAGCAGCTCGCCGCCGCCCGCGCCGAGTTGGCCGATCGACAGGCGTCCCTGACCAAGATCGAAGAGCAGCTCGCCGCCTGGAAGGACGAGCCGGCCAAGCTGCGCGAGGCGGTGAAAACCGCGCAGATGGAGCTGGCGGAGATCGAAAGGCAGGTCGCGGCGCCGGCGCCGGCCGGTGAGAAGCCGGCGAACGCGGCGGCCCGCAAGGCTAGGCTCGAAACGGCCCGGCGAGCGAAGCGGGCCCAGATCGCCCGACTCGAGCAGCAACTGATCACCCACGACGTGGCCGGCCCCTACCTCACCGCCCTGCGCGATCGCGCCGCTTCGCTCATCGCCCCGGCCCAGCAGAAGGTCAAGGCGATTCAGGAGGCCCTCGCCCAGCGCGTCAAGGACGAAGCGGAGGCGGCGGTCCGAGAAGCGGAACGGGCCCGCCTCGAGGCGCTCAACAAAGACCCGCAGGTCCGCAGGCTCACCGAGACCAACGCCCAGCTCGCCAAGCGCAACACCGAGCTCGCCGAGCGCAAGGCGAAGCTCGAACGGGACCTCACCGAGAAGAAGAGGCTGGTGGAGGAGCGCGTGACCGAGTTCACCGCGCTCCAGAAGAAGGTGAACGACAAGGGCCTCGACAAGCGGCTGGCCCGCGACATGACCAAGCGCCGCCGCACCATGGCGCCGCCCAGGGAGCTGCGCCGCGACCTCGCCACGTTGGAAGAGAACGTACGCGAGATTGAAGCGGAGCAGGAGCGGCTGCAGACCCTCCGCAATCAACTCGATTCGTTCCAGAACGCGGTCGACGCCGTGATGGCTGGGATCGACGCCCGGACCGCCGGTTTCGAGCGGTCGCAGGTCGAGGCCGAGGTGCGGAAGCTTCTCGCCACGCAGCGCGAGCTGGTGAATGCACAGCTCGATTCCCACGGCACGCTCTATCAACAGCTCCGCGAGCTGGAGGACGTCACCCAGCGCCAGCTCGAACACAACGAGCAGTTTTCGGCGTTCATCGACGAGAACCTGCTCTGGATCGCCGATGCCAACCCGCTTACCCCCGCCTCGGCGGGCCAGGCCGGCAGCGCGCTGCTGCTGCTGGCAAGCCCGCAAGGTTGGACCGAGTTCGTTGTCACCCTGCGCGACCGGGCCATCGACACCGCCCCGGCAACCGTGGTGGTGCTGATCGTGTTCGGTTTCCTCCTGCTGATCCGCGGCCGCATCAAACGGCAACTTGCGGAGATCAATGAGCAGCTCAAGCGCATCGACACCGACCGCTTCAGCCTGACGCCGCGGGCCATGCTGCTCACCATGCTGCTGCCTTTGGCCTGGCCGCTGCTGCTGGTCCACGTCTCGGTCATTGTCGGGCAGTCGTGGCACGACTTCAGCCGGGCCGTTGCCGCCGGCCTCGGCGCCGCGGCCGTCGGTTACTACATGCTCCGCTCGATCATTTACCTGCTCCAGCCCGGCGGCGTCGCGCAGACGCACCTGCGCTGGTCCGTCGAGTCCACCGGCATCCTCCGCCGCAACCTGATCTGGCTGCTCTTGGTGATCGTGCCTTCCGGGTTCGTCGTCGCCGCCCTCGGCCAGCTCGAGGTCGACGTGCATACCGACTCGCTCGGCCGGCTGGTCTACATCGCGTTCATGATGGCGGTCTCGGTTTTTTTATTCCGCGTGCTGCACCCCAAGCGCGGCGCCGTCGCCGCCACCCTCGCCGAGAACCCCGGCACGCTCGTCGCCAAGACGCGCCTCGTCTGGTTCGCCCTTGCGGTGATCATGCCGCTGGCGACGGCGGTGCTCGCCGGCGTCGGCTACTTCTACACCGCCCGCGAGATCGGCGGCCGCCGCCTGTCGCTGAGCATGTGGCTGCTGCTAGGCATCCTCCTGCTGCACAGCCTGCTGCTGCGCTGGCTCTACGTCGCCCAGCGCCGCCTGGCGCTGCAGAAAGCCCGCGAGAAGCGCGTCGCCAAGCCCGCCGCCGGCGCCATCGCCACCGACGCGGCCGCCGAGGTCGGCATCGTCATCCCCGAGTCCGCCCTCAACCTCGCCCAGATCAACGAGCAGACCCGCCAGATCGTCCGCGCCATCCTCGCCGTCAGCACCGTCATCAGCTTCTATTTCATCTGGTCCGGCGTGCTGCCCGCGCTGCGCATCCTCGACCAGGTCCGGCTCTGGGCCCACGACGCCGCCGCCGATGGCACGATCCGCTACATCACCCTCGCCAGCGTGCTGCTGGCGATTCTTATCGGGTTCCTCACCACCGTCGCCGCCAAGAACGTCCCCGGCCTGCTCGAGATCACCATCCTCAAGCGCACCCCGCTCGACGCCGGCGGCCGCTACGCCTTCTCCACCATCACCCGCTACGTCATCACCGGCATCGGCATCGTCGCCGCCTTTCAGGCCATCGGCGTCGGCTGGTCGCAGGTGCAGTGGCTCGTCGCCGCCGTCTCGCTGGGCCTCGGCTTCGGCCTCCAGGAAATCTTCGCCAACTTCGTCTCCGGCCTCATCATCCTCTTCGAGCGCCCCATCCGCGTCGGCGACATCGTCACCGTCGGCGACACCAGCGGCACCGTCTCGCGCATCCGCATCCGCGCCACCACCATCGTCAACTTCGAGCGCAAAGAGCTCATCGTCCCCAACAAGGAGTTCATCACCAGCCGTGTGCTCAACTGGACCTTAAGCGACACCGTCACGCGCATCGACGTGAAGGTCGGCGTGGCTTACGGCAGCGATCTCCAGCTCGTGCAGCGGCTGCTCAAGGAGCAGGCCAAGGCCAGCCCGCTGGTCATGGACGAGCCGGCACCCACCGTCACCCTCAACGGTTTCGGCGCCAGCTCCATCGACTTCACGCTCCAGATGTTCGTCCGGGCCATGGCGGACCGGCTGCCGGTGATCAACGGCGTACACGAGGCGGTGGACCGCGCCTTCCGCGAAAACAAGATCGAGATCCCCTTCCCACAGCAGGACCTGCACGTGCGCTCGGTGGCGCCGGAGGTGTCGTTCACGGGCAACGGCGAGGCGGGTGGTGATGGCAATGATGCGCGGGGGACGGCTAAGCCGCGCCCGCAAGACGCCGCCGTCGAATAACGACTGCGTCTATAATGGGGACGCTATGACGATTGAAGTCCAAGTTTCGCCCGCCGTTTTGGAGTGGTTGGCTGCACAGGCCGGCTGCTTGGGGTTGTCGGTGGAGCAATACGCCGCGCAGGTGATCACGGAAGCCCTGGGCCCAACACAACCACCGACCACGGACCCGGGCGTGGCGAAATCAGCAGAGCTGCGGTCGTTGATGAAGGAAACACAGTCCCTGCCGCAGATCGCAGCGGTCACCGATGAGGACATCGCCGCGGCCATTCTCGATTCGCGCCGATCGCGAGAGCTCGGCGGCCCGCAGAGTTAGAAAGGAACGCCGGTGCGGACAATCCAATGGGCAGCCGTCCTGCTTTTCCTCGTCATGACCGGATGTGGACGACCTGCAACCCAACCAATGACGCCCAGCGGGAAGCCGCCGGGCTTGTCTGCCGCCACCGCCGTCTTTGAAGAGCATTTCATCACCATCGCCATTCCGATGGACGCCGCCAGTTGGGGATCAGCGGTCGAGTTGAATGAATCAGCGGGGTATGAATCGAGGCTCGCAACAGCACGGGCCTTCGCCGACAACAAGCCGCTGGGTGACTTACCCGAAGCAGGACCGGGCGCGTTCGGGCTGATCATGCAACTCACCGATCCCGAGCCGAGCAAAGTCGACTTCGTCATCTGGCCCAAGGCTGAACTCGATAACGATAGATACCTGTTGCTCGAATGCTTTGAAGAACCAGCGCACGGCCTGTACGGTCAGCCGCGCACCTGGCGCGCTCGCCTGTTGCAGGATCAGGTGCGTCGTGCCCGGCTTGGCAATATCGCCATCGGGGTTGCGGCGGATCAGGAGACGATTCTGATTCACGACAGCTCAATACTGTTTGAAGACTTCATCAAGCATCACCCCAAACACATCGACATTTACGTCACGCTCAAGGGAAGGGGGCTGCAACGAGCGTCCATTCCGGTTGAGTATCGGATCGATCCATCGAAGGCGAGGCCGGCACCGACTTTCAACTGATTGCGTGACCTGCGAAGCCGCGAGCGGCTTGGCGTGGTGAAATAAAAAACCGCCCCTTCTTTTGAAGGGGCGGTCTTTGTTCTGCGAGAGAAGCGCGACGCGAGATTACTTGATCTCGACGTCGGCGCCTTCCTTCTTGAGCTTCTCGACGAGGGCCTCGGCCTCGGCCTTGGGGAGGGCGGTCTTGACGGCCTTGGGGGCGCCGTCGACGAGCTCCTTGGCTTCCTTGAGGCCCAGGCCGGTCGCTTCGCGGACGACCTTGATGACCTGGATCTTCTTGTCGCCGGCCGCCTTGAGGATGACGTCGAAGGCGGTCTGCTCTTCCTCGACCTTGGCCGCCGCCGCCGCCGGCGCCGCCATCATGCCGCCGGCCGCGGGCTCGAGGCCGTACTTGTCCTTCAGGTAGTTCTTCAGTTCGACCGCCTGCGTCAGGGTCAGGCCGGCGATCGAGTCGCCGATTTCGGTAACGCTTGCCATGGTGAATCTCCACGAAACATTGAGTCCTCAAGAGGTGAGCGAACGCCGCTCATTTAACCCGCGATGGGGCCAGTCGGGGACGGATGGGACAACGGGTCAGGGGCAGGAGTCAGGGGTCAGCGGTCAGCGGTCAGCGGTCAGCGGTCAGGAATCAGGGGTCAGGAATCAGGCTACGGAATTGGAACGATGATTGGTTCGATTCCGACCCTGCACCCTGAACCCTGCACCCTAAACCCTTTCCTCACGCGGCGGGCGCCGCCGCGGCCACGGCCTCCGCGGCCGGCGTGCTCTTTTCCAGTTTTTTCTCGAGCTGCTCGATGATCGACGCGATCTGGCCACCGACGCCGGTGATGGCGCTGATGACCTGACCGGCGGCGCCGAGGATGATCTGGATGACCTGGCCCTGGGCCTCCAATTTGGTCGGGTACTTGCTCAGGGCCTCGATCTGTTTGGGGCCGAACAGTTCGCCATCCATGATGGCGCCCTTGAACTGCACCTGCGGCATCGTCTTGACCTTTTCGATCAAGAGGCGGGCGATCTCGACGACGCTGTTGCCGCCGTAGACCATCGCGCTGGGGCCTTCAAGGATCCCGCCGATGCCCTCCATCAGGGTCTTGGCGAATGCGCTCTTGGCGAGGCTGTTCTTGACGACGGTGATGCGGATTCCGTCCTTGGCGAGGTCGGCGCGGAGGCCGTTGTTCGCATTGGAAGGCACACCGCGCACGTCGAGGACGACGGCGCCGGTGAGGCCCTCGAACTTCTGCTTGTAGGTCTCGACGATCAGATTCTTGATCGGTTTGCTCATGGGAGAACTCGGGGGTCAGAGGTCAGGAGTCAGAGGTCAGGAGTCAGAGGTCAGAGGTCAGATGAGGAAGGCACGATTTGAGAGGCCGGCGCCAGCCGCTCCGGCTGACCTCTGACCTCTGATATCTGACCTCTTCCGCCTCAGATCGCCACCAACACGCCGGGGGTCATCGTGCCCTTGATGGACACCTTTTTGATGTAAACGCCTTTGGATGCCGACGGCTTCATGCGGTTGATCGTGTCGATAAACGCCTGGGCGTTCTCGATGACCTTTTGCGGCTCGAAGCTCATCTTGCCGACCACCGCGTGGATGTTCCCACCCGGATCGTTGCGGAACTCGACCTTGCCGGCGCCGTATTCCTTGACGGCCTTGACCACGTCGGGCGTCACGGTGCCGCTCTTGGGCGACGGCATGAGGCCCTTGGGGCCCAGCGTCTTGCCGAGCTTCGACACCACGCGCATCATGTCGGGGCTGGCGACGGCGACTTCGAAATCCATCCAGCCGGCCTCGATCTTGGCGACGAGCTCTTCGCCGCCCGCCTCGCTGGCGCCGGCCGCCTTGCAGGCCTCGATCTTGTCGGCCTGGCAGAACGCGATGACCTTCTTGCTCACGCCGATGCCGTGCGGCAGCGACACCGAGCCGCGGATCTGCTGGTCGGCCTGCTTGGGGTCGATGCCCAGGTGCAGGCAGAGGTCGATCGACTGGTCGAACTTGGTCTTGCGGAACGCCTTGACCCGACCGACGGCGTCGGGCAGGGCCAGCGCCTTGTCACGATCCCATCCTTCAACATCAGCGCGGATGCGCTTGCCATACACTTTCATGTGCGATCCTTTCGATGGGTCCGCCGTCGAGCGAAGCTCCAGGCGGACACGATCTCCCACGATTCAGCGGCTCGTGGTTTGCCGCAAATCAGTCGGCAGTCGGCAGGATGCAGTCGGCAGTCAAGACTCGGTCCAACAGTCCAGACTGCCTACTGCCTACTGCCTACTGCCTACAACTGCCTACTGCCTACATCAAATCTCCCCCACCACGTCGATGCCCATCGAGCGGGCGGTGCCGGCGATGGTGCGCATGTTGGCGCGCTCGCTGCCGCCGGTCATTTCCTTGACCTTTTCCTTCACGATCTTCTTGAGCTGCTCGACGGTGACCTTGCCGACCTTATCCTTATTGGGGACGGCCGAGCCTTTGGCGGCGCCGGCGGCGTCGGCGAGGAGCACGGAGGCCGGCGGGCTCTTGACCTCGAACGTGAAGGTGCGGTCGGCGTAGACGGTAATGACGACGCCGACCATCTTGCCGCCGAGGGCCTGGGTGGCGGCGTTGAACTGCTGGATGAACTGGCCGGGGTTGACGCCGTTGGCGCCGAGAGCGGGGCCGATCGGCGGCGCGGGGGTCGCCTTGCCGCCGGGCGCCTGGATCTTGAACTGCGTGGTAATCTTCTTGGCCATGATCGAACTCCTGACAATCGCACAGACAATCGAGCAAGCGCTAATCGGGGCCGAACCTGCAAAGGGCAGGCTCAGGCGAGCCGAATAGTATAACCAGATGCTTTGCGGATGCAACGTGGCCCAGTTGACACGGCATCATGGACGGCTAATCTACACCGGTCGACCCCGGGAGAAATCCTGGTGGCGGCAAAAGATCGGCTAGGTAGCTCAGCTGGTAGAGCACGGCATTGAAAATGCCGGTGTCGCCGGTTCGATCCCGGCCCTAGCCATTTGGGTCAGCAAGCAGTGGCAGCGGCAGTCGGCAGTCCGACGCCGCTGCCGGGCGCAAGCGGACTTCACATTTCGCCATTCGGCACCATCGGGGACATCCTTAATCTAAAGCGTCTGTTCCGTTGCTGGGGCGCCCTCTTACTTTGACTTACTCCTCCGACTGCTCCTGCCCCTGCTACTGCCACCGCCACTGCCACTGCCGCTTTACCCATGCCCGCCGACGAACCCATTCCGCTCCAGATGCTGCTGTGGGCTTATTCCACCGGCATCTTCCCCATGGCGGAGCACCGGCACGGCCCGGTGCAGTGGTACTCGGCCAACCCGCGGGCCATCCTGCCGCTGGACGCGTTCAAGGCGTCGCACTCGCTGCGGCAGCGCATCCGCCGCGGCGATTATGAGGTGCGCTTCGACACCGCGTTTGAAGAGGTGATCCGCGGCTGCTGCGAGCCGCGCGTGGGGCGCACGGTGACGTGGATCAACGACTCGATCATCGAGGTGTTCGTCAAGGCGCACGAGAAGGGGTTTGCTCACAGCGTGGAGGCTTGGGGATTCGCGGAGGAGCGCGGAGCCGCTAGCGGCGGGGAGCGCGGAGGCGCAAGCGTTCAACTCGACGTGAGTGAGAAGCTCGGGGGGCGCGAGGAGCGCGTTCTCGTCGGCGGTCTGTATGGTTTGCACCTGGGCGGGGCGTTCTTCGGGGAGTCGATGTTCAGCCGGGCGACGGACGCGTCGAAGGTGTGCCTGGCGGCGCTGGTCGATCGGCTGCGCTGCCGCGGGTTCGTGCTGCTGGACACGCAGATGAACAACGACCACATGGCGCAATTCGGCACCATCGAGATCCCGCGGGAGGAATACGAGAAGCGACTGGCGAAGGCGGTGAAGATGGATGTGAGTTGGGGAGAGTAGGAAAGGAAGAGGCAGGAGGCAGGAGGCAGGAGGCAGGAGGCAGGAATCGTACCTGGCTCACAAAGCCCACCAACTCCTGTTGGTGGGTTCATCCACCAAAACAGAAAGACCCCCGATCACGCGGAGGCCTCTCGTCAAAGTCACCCTGTTGTCAACGCATCAAGGCAGCACGATCGCCATGCCGACGCGCATCTTCTCCGGCGTCAAGCCCGGGTTGGCGGCGACGATGTCCTTCCAGCGCTGGCCGCTGCCGTAGTGGCGATGGGCGATGGACCAGAGCGTGTCACGGTCACGAACCACATAGTTGCCACCCGCACCGGCGCCGACCGGTGCCGGCGAAGGGTTGCCCACCGTGAACGAGTCGCCGGCCGGCTCGATGTAGCCGGGCGCGGACGCCGGCGTCTTGCCGCCTTTGAGCACGACTGGCCCGCCGCCGAACGAGTCCTGCGGCGCCGTGATCGGGCTTGACGGCGACGGCGGCGGCACCTCGGCCACCGTCTTGGCATCGTTGCTCTTGCAGCCGCCGATCGAGAGTACCGCGGCCAGCACGGACGAAACGATCAATGTCTTCTTCATAAGGAGTCCTTTCCTGTGGATGCGTGCAGTGCCGACCGCTTCCGTGAGCCGGCGTGAGTCCGAGAATCACTACTAATGTCGGCAAGGCCAGCCGCGAAGGATGAGCTTTTCCCCGCGATCATCCCTGCGCCGTCACCACGCGCCCTTCCCGAAACGCCTTGTTCCCCATGTGCGCCGCCGCCGCCGACAGCACGCCCGCTTCCGCAGGCACGCTGGGCTTGTTCCGCGAACGGCAGGCCGTGAGCCAGTCCGACAGGTGGAACGAGTCGCCATCGACGTTCGCATCGAAGTCCGCGCCGCGCTCGCTGGTGCCTTCGCCGAACTTCATGGGCTCAAACCCGCCGCGCTCGGAGACAACCTCGCAGCGCCCGCGGTCGAGATACAGCGTGCCGGCCGTGCCCATCAGCAGCAGGTGGGCCCGCGTCCATGCATTGACGAACGTGCCCTCGAAGTGCAGTTGCAGCTTCTTCTCCTTGTAGTGCAGCAGCGTCTGGATCGTGTCCGGCGTCTCCCACACACCTTGCGACGCGAAGCTGTCGCCGATCGACGTCGCGCTGTCGGGCATCGGCAGGTCCATCAGGTAATTCACCGTGTCCTGCCAGTGAACCATCAGGTCGGTGAGGATGCCGTTGCCGAAGTCCCAGAACCAGCGCCAATTCCCGATGAAGCGGTACGGCTCGAACGGCTGGTCCTTCGCCTTGCCGAGGAACCGCTTCCAATCCACCTCGCTCTCCTTATAGTCCGGCACGTGCTTGCGGATCGGCGTGGCATTGCGGTTCCACGTCATGTGAACCTTGTGGATCGCGCCCAGCTTGCCCGATGCGACAACCTCCTTGGCCTTCTGGATGTGTGGCATCGAGCGCTGCTGCGTGCCGACCTGCACGATGCGCTTGTGATCGTTCTGCGCCTTGATCACGATCGCGCCTTCCTCCAAGCTGTGCGTCAGCGGCTTCTCGACGTACACATCCTTGCCCGCCTCGCACGCGGCAACCGTGTGCGGCACGTGCCAGTGGTCCGGCGAACCGATCAGCACCGCGTCGATGTCGGTGCGGGCGAGCAGTTCCTCGTGCTTCTTGGTGGTGAACACATCGGGCGTTCCCGCGCCTGACGCGGCCGCATCCTGGATCAGCTTCTTCCCCCGCGCCAGGTGACGATCGAACACATCGCACACCGCGACAACCTTCACGCCCGGCAGCTTGAGCAGCTTGCCCAGTAAGCCCGTCGCCCGGCCGCCCGCGCCGATCACGCCGACGGTGATGGTGTCGTTCTTGGCGTAGCCCGCTGCGCTCGAGGTGAACCCGCCGGCGACGATGCCTGCGGCGGCAAGGCCGGTGCGCTCGAGGAAGTCGCGGCGCGTGGAGTGAAGGTTCTGGGTCATGGCGGTGCTCCGTGAGGTGGAGCGGCCATTGTAATGAACCGTGCCGGAACCGATTGGTTTGGTGGTGCGTTGCCTTGGGGATTGCATCTCCATGAAAGGGCGCACCCAAGCCCGATGATGAGGTCTGGCGAATCGTCGGGGTATGTCTTGAGGGTTTCGATAAACACCCCGACGGTTCGCCAAGCCTCACCATCGGGCTTGTCGATTGATGACGTTTTCTACGGAGCACAACTGACGCTTTTTCCATGACCAGCCTCATCATTTTCCACATTCCGGGCGTCGGCACGCCGGCCACGCCGAACCGCCCGCTGCAAATCCGCGTGGGGCGGGAACATTTATTGATATGTCTGCGTACAATCTTCAGGAACCGCCGATATTGGGATAAGTCCCGAGCCGCGGTTCGACTGCTCGATGACTCAACCCCAGAGGTGAGAAATGACCGGTCACAACACTCCTTCCACCGTCCCCTCCCCCTTCACCCCCGCACGCCGCAAGCGAATCAAATCGCTCACCGTCGTCGCCCTGCTCGCCGCGATGATGCTCATCACCGGTTGCAACAGCGCGACCACCGGGGCCCTGCTTGGCGCGGCCATCGGCTCCGCCGCCGGCGCGGGCATCGACCACAACAACCGCGGCCGCGGCGCCCTCATCGGTGCCGGCGTCGGCACCGTCGCCGGCTACCTCTTCGGCAATGAGGCCGACAAATCGCAGGCCCAAAACACCGGCTACCGCGGCGGGTACCAGCCCAACTACGCCGAACCGACCTACGCCCAGCCCGCGCCCCGCTACTACGAGCCCGAACCCGCCTACTACTACCCCCCTGCCCAGATCCGCGTCGACTACTACGAACACCAGGGCAACTACTGCCCGCCGCCGCGATACCACCATCATCACAGCCACCACAGCCATCGCCGGCATTGGTGAGGAACCGCAACTAACGCACATCCAAGTGCCGCGCACGAAGTAAGCGGGTTCGCCGCCATCCATGTAGATGGTGAAACCCCGCTTACTTCGTGCGCGGCTCTTTGCGCTTCGATCCGCACCCCACTTCGTCCGCCGTCGCCCGGACGGTCCGCACAGCGGGTCGTGGGCCAGTTTGAAAGTGGGGTGGCACGGGCAGGCCGCGGCTTTGCGCGGATTGCCCGTCGCGGTCAACCCGAAACGCTCAAGCACGGGCAAACCGCCCCGAGCGGCGGGAAAGCCCGTGCCACCCAATTCAAAGTGGTCCCCTATCGCACAGCGAACCGCGGTCGCCTCTTGTATATCGCCACGTCTCCGGTATATTTGTCATCGACTTGCCTGTATCGCCCCCCTCTCAACCCATCTGAGGAAAGGAAGAATTGCATGTCGATCTCCAGGAGCATCGCCCGCGCCGCGTTCGTCTCCGCTCTCGCCCTCGGCGTGAGCCAGGCCTCGGCCCTCTCCATCCCCGTCACCAACTTCTCCTTTGAAAGCCCCGCCCAGGCGCCCGGCGGCAACAACAGCGGCGTCATCACCGGCTGGACCATCACCGGCAACGGCGGCGGTGCCGGCGTCTTCTTCCCCAACGGCAACGGCGGCCTCGGCAACCCGCTGCCCGCCCCCGCCCAGGGCAGCCAGTACGCCTTCCTCGAAGCCGCAACCCAGAACTCCACCACCAGCATCACCACCACCAGCGCCGTCACCACCGTCACGCCCGGCGTCACCTACCTCCTCACCGCCGCCCTCGGCCACCGCAACACCGGCGCCCGCCAGCCCGACAACTACCTCATCGAGCTCCTCCTCGACGGCAACCCCGTCGCCTCCAACTCGCTGCTCGACGCCAGCAACGTCATCCCGGCCAGCACGTTCGTCGATCTCTCCACGTCCTTTACTCCCGCGACCGCCGGCGCCCTGACCATCCGCCTGACGCACTCGACCAATGACGCCATCTTCCGCCAAGGCGCGTTCGACAACGTCCGCCTCGAAGCTGTGCTCCCCGAGCCCGCCACCGGCGCCCTCGCGCTGCTCGGCGCCGGCGCGCTTGGCTACCGCCGCCGTCGGCAGGCGTGAGTGGGGGAAAGTAGGCAGTCGGCAGTCGGCAGTAGGCAGTAGGCAGGAAGAAAACAGAAAGCCAGACGTCAACAACCAAGCCCGATGGTGAGGTCTGCCGAACCGTCGGGGTATCAAGGGTGACGCAATTCACGCCGATACCCCGACGATTCGCAAAGCCTCATCATCGGGCTTGTTCTATTCCTGGGCTCCTGTCTTCCTGCCTCCTGCCTCCTGCCTCCTGCCTCCTGCCTCCTGCCTCCTGTCCCCTGTTCCTTACGGCTTCATCAAATCCATCGCCGCCGCCGACAGCGTGGTGATGCCCGTCGTCAGCGTCTCCTCCGCGTCGGGCCAGAACACGCCCGAGTGCAGCGAGGGCACGCCGCCGGCCTTCATATACTTCTCCAGCCGCTCCGCCTTGATGCAGCCGAGGCGGTACATGGTGATCGGGACGCCCGCCCGGCCGTAGCGGCCGAAATCTTCGCCGCCCATGGTGCGCGGGGCGGTGGTCATGTTGTCGGCCCCGACGACGCCTCGGATCACCTGGGCCACCCGGGCCGTCAGCTCATCGTGGTTGTAAACCGCCGGCGTCCCCTCCTCGCTCACCTTGACCGTCGGCTCCGGCGCCCCCGCCGCCAGCGCCATCGCCTTCGCCTTGCGCTCGATGGAACTTAGCAGCTTCTCGCGCACCTCATCGGTGTAGCTGCGCACCGTGAGCTTCAGCTCGCAGGTGTCGCTGATGATGTTGTGCTTGCTGCCGCCCTGGATCGAGCCGACGGTGATCACCGCGGGCTCGATCGGGTTGATCTCCCGGCTGACGATCGACTGGAGCTGCACGATCAGGTGGGCGGCCTGCACGATGGGGTCGATGGCGGTGTGCGGGGCGGCCCCGTGGCCGCCCTTGCCGCGCACGGTGATGTCGACGCTGTCGACGTTGGCCATCGCGTAGCCGGCCCGGACGCCGATTTTGCCGGTGGGGATCGTGGGGTCGACGTGCAGGGCGACGGCATAGTCCGGCTTGCCGAAGCGCTCGAACACTTTGTCCTCGAGCATCTTTCGGGCACCCGTGCCGCGCTCCTCGGCGGGCTGGAAGAGGAACATGATCGTGCCCTTCCATTTGGTCTTGTTCGCGGCAAGGAAGCGGGCGGTGCCGACGAGGTTGGCCATGTGGATGTCGTGGCCGCAGGCGTGCATGACGCCGACCTCGTCGCCGGTGTCGGGGTTTTTCACGCGGACTTTCGAGGCGTACTCGACGCCCGTGTTCTCGGTCACCGGCAGGGCGTCCATGTCGGCGCGGAGCATGACGAGCGGGCCCTTGCCGTTCTTGAGCAGACCGACGACGCCGTGGCCGCCGATGCCGGTGCTGACCTCCGCGCCGATGGCTTTCAGTTCGGCCGCCATCTTCGCGGCCGTCTTCTCCTCGAAGTTGGAGAGCTCGGGCGACTGATGCAGGTCGCGGTAGAGCGCGACGATGGATTTAAGATTCTCGCCGAGCCATGTCGAGGCGTCGCTCTCGGCGGCGAGGGAGGTCGAGGTGAGAACGCAGAGGAGAAGGAACGGGAGGAAGCGATGTCGCATGACGGCTCCTTGGTGAAGGTGCCATCATGCTAGAGCAAACACAACCCAACCGTAGCGGTTGATCGAAAGGGTGCCACGGGTCGGCTTGGCGACCCGTGCGGCTTGTCGCGCATCACGGGTCGCCGAGCCGACCCGTGGCACCGCTACGATTGCCTTCAGTCTGCTTTAGCGAAGGAATGGACGCCGCGAGCCGCCCACCGTCGCGGGGTCGATCGGATTAAGCCCCGCGGGGGCGTTTGTGGGTAGCCACGGGCGCCAGCCCGTGGAACATCGCGGCGAGTCGCGCGGGAGCCCCGTCGGGGGCGATTGAAAACCCGGGAACTCAATCGCCCCTGAACGGGGCTCTTTTGTCGCGCGACTCCGCTACCACGGGCTGGCGCCCGTGGCTACCTTCAAACGCCCTGACGGGCTGGGACGGCCCGGCGGGAGCCTCGCCCTCCACGTCACATGCGTTGATGCCACTGGCAGTCCGCTGCCAGTGCCTTCCTCAGGGACTTTCGCGGGTCGAGGCACTGGCAGCGGACTGCCAGTGGCATCAATCGTGAGCGAGCGGATGGATGGGAGCGGGGGAAGGCAACCGTTTCCGCACGCTTACGCGTAGCGGCTCGGATGATGCCCCGCATCACACGCTGATGTAGTACGGCGCGGCGGTGATGAGGGAGCCGACGATGAGGACGGCGATGGCGCTGGGGATGAAATATGGGAAGACCATGAGGGCGAGGCCGGCGCTGATGCAGACGATGTGCTGGTTGCGTTTGCCGTAGGCGAGCATGGCCATGCCGATGACGCCGAAGATGAAGGAGAGGATGAAGAGGGTGGCGTCCATGGGCAGGTCTCCGGGTTCGGCCGGCGGCGGCGCGGACTTTGTGCTTCAATTGAAGGAGAGGAATGTTGACCACGGATAACACGGATGACACGGATGAAGCCTTGTCGATGCAATTCTTCCGTCCGTGCTATCCGTGTTATCCGTGATCAATCCGTCGTGAAACCGGTTGTATTCATCGGTTGCCGGAACTGGATGCACCACGCCCATCGCTGCATCGCGTGAACAGCGCATTAAAAAACCGCCGTCGGGTGACGGCGGTTCGGTTTGTGAGGTTTGGAGGGTGGTTGGGTGAAGGTGTGGAGGAGTACCCCGACGATTCGCCGAGCCTCATCATCGGGCTTGGGCGTTGGTTCAGGCGGTCCGGCGGCGGCGTGCGAGCAAGGCGGTGATGCCAAGCGTGCCGAGCAGCAGCGTGGCGGGCTCGGGGATGGCTTGTGTCTGGGCGGCGAAGATGCGGACCTCGGAGAGGCCGACGAAGCCGTTGTCGCCGCCGTGGTTGGTCAGGTGGGCGAGGCGGAGGTACCGGCCCATTGAATCGATCTGGAAGGTCTGGTGGAAGTCGACGTTGTTCACCCCGGGGGCGATGGCGAGGTTGGTGGTGAAGAGGTCGACGAAGTTGACGCCGTCATCGGAGACCTGGAACGTCGCCTGGTTCACGCCGCGGGCGGTCAGCAGCGGCGGGCTGTTCTCGTTGTAGTTCCAGATTTCGATGAAGTCGATGTTCCGCTTGCTGCCCAGGTCGAACTGGATGAACGGGTCGGTGTCGGGGGTGCCGAAGGCGCCGCTGCTGCCGACGTTGAGCCACATGTTGCCGTCGGGCACGGTGGTATGAGTGCCGGTGATGGCATTGAAGCCCGAGCCGTCGACGGTGTGCGAGGCGGCGCGGTCGAAGTTGCCCAGGAGCTGGCTGGAGGCGGTGGCGACGACGCCGACAACCTGGCCGGGGCCGGGGTTGGTGTAGGCGGTGAAATTGCCGCCCATGATGGTGCTGATCTCGGCCGGGGAGAGCACGTGGTTGAAGAGGGCGACGTCGTCGAGGCGGCCATCGAGGGTGGTGAACAAGTCGGCGCGGGTGCCGATGTAGAGGGGGTTGGTGTTGAGGGCGCCGAAGTTGGCGTTAACGGCCGGCGACGCGACGGCGACGCCGTTGATGTAGAAGGTAGCCGTGCCGTTTTCGGCGGCGGTCACCGCCAGGTGGGTCCAAACGTTATTGGCAATAGTCGCGGCGCCGGCGTTGACCGCGACGGTGTCGTCGACGCCACCTTGCTGGTAAAGGAAGTGCGGCACGCGGGAGCCGTTCTCGATGCGGAGTTCGTAGTTGCCGGCGTGGTTGAGGGACGAACCATTGCTTGGGGTCTTGCCCAGAATGGCGTCCCATCCGACGTTACCGATGGGGCGGACCCAGGCGGCGATGGTGGTCTGCACCGGCATGTTCAATGACGCGTTGTGCGGGACGAGCACGTGCTGGCTGCCACCGGCGAGGTTCAGCGACTGGCCGGGGCCCTGCGGGTCGTCGGCGATGAAGGACGCACCGTTTTGCAGCGTGCCGTGGTTCGCCTGCCCCGACGCGTCCAGGGCGTTGCCGTCAAACTGCCACAGGCCCACGAGCGCCGCCTGCGACGTCGCGGTGAGCGCGCAGAGAATGGTTGCCGCAAATAGAGCAAGGTATCGACGCTGATTCATGGCCGGTCTCCTTCGATAGAGGTGATAAGGTTGATCCACTTCCCACACCGGGTTCGTAGAAAGGAACCCGCTTAGATGAGTCCATTGTACCACGGCGGGAACCAAAGTGTGCAAGAGCAAAGATGAAATGCGTGTCCAATCGGGCACCCGCCGCGGTAACATCGCTCCGCCCTTTCACGTCCCGGAGGTTCCCATGATGATCGCCATCGTTCGTGGATGCGTCGCCGCCGGATTGCTGCTCGCGGCGGTGCTGACCGGTTGTGCTTCTCAACCGGCCGCCGTTGGCGCGGCTCGGCCTTCACCCGAATCGGTGCTCGCCGGGCTGCGCGACTTCTATCGCAACACCGCCCGGCCCGATGGATCGTTCCAGAACGGCATCGATCCCGCATACCTCGGCATGGCCGACACCGCGTACAGCGACCTCGCGGCGGTGACCTACGCAGTGACGATCCACAAGACCTTCGGCTGGACGCTGCCCGATCAAGCGAAGACGGCGGAGTTTTTTCTTTCGCGGCAGCGCCCCACCGGCGAGTTCTTCAACGTCGCCGGCACCGTCTCGCCCGACTCGCCCGAAGGCAAGACCTACAACACCACGCAGGCGCTCGTCGCGCTGCGGGCGCTGGGCGTCAAGCCCAGGCACGACGCGCTGCCCATCTTCGAGGACATCCTCAAGCAGGATTACAAAACGCTGCCCGCCTACTCGACGAGCTTTTTCCCGCTCGCTTACCTCTGTGCCGGTAAGCCGATCCCGGCGAAGGCGGACCGCGGCATCCGCGCCCTGATGGTGCAGGACGAGACCGGCTACATGAACAACCACGTCGCCGCGACCTACCACGCCTCGCACTATTACCGGCTCGTCGGCGAGGCGACGCCCAAGGCGGAAGAGATGGTCGCCCGCACCCTGCGCGACCAGGCGGCCGACGGGAGCTGGCTGATCAACATGCCCTCGCGCGACCGGCACGCAACGTTCGATGCCGTGTTCGTGCTGCACCAGGAAGGCAACGGCCGCACCGACTGCGCGGCGGCGATCCAACGCGCCGCCGACTGGGCCCTCGCCTGTCGCAATGACGACGGCGGGTTCGGGCATTATCCCGGCTCGACCTCCGATGCGGACGCGATTTACTTCCACGTCGGCACGCTGGTGATGGCGGGGTTTCTGAAGCCGGCCGACCCGCTGCCGCGCGACCCGCACCTGCTTTCTTGGGGGCACCTGATGCCGCTGCGCAAGCCGGGCGATCTGCCGGAATCCTGGTCCGCCGATGTTGCCGCTTGGGCGCGGGCGCTGACGTTTTCGCCCGACAGCAAGACCCTCGCTGTCGGTGCGTACAGAGGCAGCAGCGTGCTTTTGTTCGACGCTTCATCTGGCCGTGCATCGGGGCGGATCAATTCACTCTCGCACACAGTCGATTTGTGCTTCAGCGCCGACGGGACGCAGCTCGTCACCGGCGGCTACTTCGGCGATGCGCAGGTGTGGGACCTGAAGCAACTTCGTCGTGCTCCTCGGGCAGACCGTGCGGACGCCCCCCGGCGCAGGGTCGAGCACGGCTGCCCCGTGGTGTCAGTGGCCTTCGCGCCCGACGGTTCGCAGCTCACCGGCGGCTTCGACGGCGTCATCAAGCGCTGGCCTAAGGCCACGGGCGAGCCGTACATGGTCGAGGCGCCGTTGGCCACCCTCACCGGCCACCGCTCCTGGGTCAACTCCCTCGCCATCACCCGCGACGGCACTCTCCTCTCCGGCAGCTCCGATGGGACCGTCAAGCTCTGGTCGCTCACCACCAATACCTGCCTGAAATCCATCGACGCCACCAACGCCGAGGTCCGCGGCGTCGCGTGCTCTGCCGATGGCAAGTGGATTGCCGCGGGCATGCGCTACGGCGTCATCAAGGTGTGGGACGCCGCGACCTTCGAGGAGCGTTACGCAATGAAGGCCCCCGAAGGCGATGCCTGGTCCGTCACGTTCACGCCCGATTCGCAAACGCTCGTCACCGGCAGCGGCGACTGGAACCGCGGCGGCCACGTGAAGTTCTGGAGCATGGCCGATGGCCAAGAGACCCGCCAGTTCCAGCACACCGGCGAGGTGCTCTGCGTCGCGGTGTCGCCCGACGGCACGCTCCTCGCCGTCGGCGGCGGGGATAAATCCATCCGCGTGTGGCGGGTGAAGTAGATGGGAACGACGAAGGGTGTGGGGTGTGGGGTGCTGCCTTATCAGAGCCGGGGTCTGTGACCCCGGTCGGATTGCGAGGCTCGAAGCCGAGCAATCCGCTTCGCGCGGCGAACCTTCGAAGCATCATCGTGTATCGGTCGCGCGAAGGCCGACCCGCTCGGCCCGCGGCGGGCGTCGCGGGTCTGACCGGACTCGCAGAGTCCGGCTCTAATAAGCGGGGGTCATCGAGGGGTCGTGCGCTGCGCGTCGATGTAAAGGTAGACGTTCTCCAAATAGTCGTCCGTCCATATCCACTTCACGCTGCCGCACTCGGCCCACCACGTCGAGCCAGCCGCACGAGGCCACTGTTTATTCAGTTCCTGCCCGAGCCAGGTTTTGAGCCACCGGCGGATCGATTTGCCGTGCGCGCTCCCCTTCAATTCGACGTGGATGTGATCGGGGGCGGCGGCGGCGTTGACAAACACCCAGCCGCCACGTCTGCAGATGTCGGGAATACTCTTCTCGATGAGGAGTCGTTGCTCGAGGGTGAGGATGACAGCGGGAAACTTCAAGAGCGACCGCTCCATTTGTTCCCATTCCTCGGCCTTGCCGATGACGGGGTCGCCGGGCCGGTTCATGCTGCGGTGGATGGTGCAGCGCTCGTCGCCGTGCAGGCGCGTGCCGTACGTGCCGAAGGTGAGGTGGTAGGCGAGGGGAAAGTCGCTCACAGAGCCGAGCGTATCGCTGGAAGATCAAGCACGCAAGATTATTTTATTGAATGGCTTTTCAGGCCTGGGGCCGGACCTGCTTCGATGACTACCTTTTCAGAGCCGGGGTTTGTAACCCCGGACAGAATGCGAGGGTCGAAGCCGAGCAATCCGCTTCGCGCGGCGAGCTGCGAGTTTTCGTCGGTCTCCCGCGCAGAAGCGCGAACGCTCAGCCTGCGGACAGGCTTCGCCTTCGCGTCCGAACTCGCAGAGTCCGGCTCGGAAAAGGCAGGGCCGCACAGCGGACCCTACGCCTTCGCCATCTTGCGCAGCACCGTGTGCAGGATGCCTCCGTTGCGGAGGTAGTCGACTTCGACGGGCGTGTCGACGCGGCAGATGGTGGTGAAGGTGATGGGTTTGCGGGGCGTGGCCTCACCGCCTGCCTCGACCGGGGGCAGAGGGGCCGGATACGCGGTGACGGTGACGTCCTGGCGCGGCCGCAGCGTGTCGTCGATGTCGAAGGCGAAGGTTTCGGTGCCGTCTAAGCCGAGCGTCGCGGCGGTTTCGCCGGAGCGGTAGCATAGCGGGAGCACGCCCATGCCGACGAGGTTGGAGCGGTGGATGCGCTCGAAGCTTTCGGCGATGACGGCCTTGACGCCCAGCAGGAAGACGCCCTTGGCGGCCCAGTCGCGCGATGAGCCCATGCCGTAGTCCTTGCCGGCGAGGACGACGAGGGGGATGCCCTCCCGCTGGTACTCGACGGAGGCTTCGTAGATGGAGGTGACGGCGCCGGGGGCGAGGGA
>Ga0163150_10002473_pt1 | contig 28179 bp, 24 predicted proteins | sample OliLakLV19P2IB_FD_148628 | JGI IMG/M metagenome (GOLD analysis project Ga0163150, IMG submission 148628) | Freshwater microbial mat bacterial communities from Lake Vanda, McMurdo Dry Valleys, Antarctica - Oligotrophic Lake LV.19.P2.IB | ecosystem: Environmental > Aquatic > Freshwater > Lake >...
ATTACGATGCGGTCGACGCCGAAAGATTGAAGAGCACCGAGGGCCATGACGCGTTGGTGAAAGAAGCAAACGCCGTCGTCGAGAATCGCGCGCCGGACCGGCAAATCATGCCTTACGAATACACGATTGAAAGCGCGCCGTATGAACATCTTGAAGGCGGCGTGCGCTGGCACTCGATTACAAACACCGAAAAACTGAGCTCGCCGTTGGAACACGTCGAGCCGCCGTTTACGATCAGCGTAACGTTCGGCGGGGGCATCGCGGAGTTCATCGGCTTCAGTTTTGGGCGGCATTGCAAGCTGCTCTGTTCGATGGAAGGTTACCGCCACACGGCTGTGCTGCATGTCGCCGCGGACGGTCATTACGTGCTGTTGCGTGACGGAAAGCCCGTGCATCCTGTCGAGTTTGATGGCATGTTTTACGTGCCCATGCGGCTCGCTGGACGGCTTGAGCCGCGTATTGCCATCTGGAACATTGACGCGCAGATCGTCACGCAATTTGTAAAGATTTGGTTCGGCGAACACACGCATGAGCAGAAATCCGAAGGCGTAAAATTTTCAATAGTTGTCGTGAATACGCGATACGCGCGGCGATTGCAAGCTGTGCTTCGCAGTATTGCCCAGCAACGGGACATCGATCTCGCGAAGATTGAAGTGATCGTCTGCTACGTCCCAGGACTCGATGCCACCGATGATTTGATCGACAGCATGCGGTTGTCGTATCCCGGACTTCGCATTCTACGGTCGCCGTTCCCCGTGCAAAACTCGAACTCGAAAGGCTTCATGATCAATGAGTCCGTCAACATGGCGTCTGGAGAATGGGTGGTGTTGATGGACGCGGACATCATCATCGCGCCGAACATGTTTGCGCGCATTGATGCGCTGGGCGACGATGCGAAATTTGTCGCGCCCGACGGCCGTCTGATGTTGAGCAAAGAAAATACCGCAAAAATACTCATCGGCGAGGTGCGCCCGTGGGAACATTGGGACGAACTCGTGAACAGTGGGGGAGAGTACCGTTACCGCGAGGCGCGCGGTGTTCCGGTCGGATTCTTTCAATGTTTTCGCCGTGAGTTTATTCAGGAAGTGAAGTATGCGGAGCTCGATCATTTCGAGGGCGCGGACATGTGGTTCGGCATGGCGTTGCAGGACCGCTACGGCAAAGAGACCCGGCTGTCCGGTATACCAGTCCTGCACCTGGACCACGGCGGCAGCCAATGGTATGGAACCACGAAACATTTTTGATATTGTCCTTATGGACGATTAGTTGTACAATTGTCAAAACTAAGGGCGTCCCATGGATATCGTCATAGATACGTCAGCATTGCTTTCCGTAATCATGGCCGAGCCCGAACGCGATTCAATTGTGAACGTAACTTCTGGGCATTCGCTGATCGGCCCTGGATCAATTCCATGGGAGATTGGGAATGCTTTTACTGCGATGCTTAAACAGGGTTGCTTGAGTGTGGCTGACGCGCAACGGGGAATGAAGATTTTCCAGAAGATTCCGCTGCGATATGTGGAAGTCGATTTTAATAGTGCGATCTCCGTCGCGAGTCAAGCTAAGATATACGCATATGACGCCTATTTTCTTGATTGTGCACTTCGGCACACTGCCCCGTTGCTAACTCTGGATCGCGCTATGACGCGTGCGGCGCACAGGTTCAGCATTAAAGTGATCGGAGTCTAAACATGCGAGTCTATACCTATTCCGAAGCCCGGCAGAAGCTCTCCAGCGTGCTGGACAAAGCGGAGTCGACAGGAAAGGTGCTTATTCGTCGAAAAGACGGAAGGACTTTTGCGTTAATACCGGAGCGGGACGAATTGTCCCCCTTGGATGTGCCCTCCATCCGCACAAATGTAACGACAAAGGAACTTGTTGCAATTGTCCGGAAAGAGCGAACCAAGGCACGGGGACGCAGGCGCAAATAGAATATAAGAATTTGCAGGTTTACGAATCTGCCTCCAGTTCTGGCCACCCCCCGCGGAATCACGAAACCTTCTATTTGATCGAGCCAAAAGGGAAACGAAAAAGGAGGATCAACGGCGTGCAAATAGAGAGAACGCACGATTCAAACCGCTTCGATCCCTATGCCATTTCCCGTCCGCATTGGCGGCTGATGACATACTATTTGCTTGTTGCGCTGCTGTCCGGGCCGTTTTTCCCGATTGTAATCCTGCCGCTATGGTTTAAGTATGAGACTTTGCACTACCAGATCGATAAGAGTGGCCTATCCGTTAGGTGGGGAATACTTTTCCGGCGCGACATCCATCTCACCTATCGCCGCATCCAAGACATTCATCTCACGCGCAACATCGTGCAACGATGGATGGGCCTTGCGACGGTAACGGTCCAGACGGCATCCGGAGGCGTAGGACCGCAAATGACGTTTGAAGGCATTTTGGAAGCTGAGCCGCTACGTGATTTTTTGTATCAACAAATGCGAGGCGCGCGAGGCGAAACTGAAGTTGACGACGCGGCCGGCCCCCCCACCATGGCGGCGAGTGACGATGAGGCGCTCGCGTTGCTCCATGAAATACGTGATTTACTAAAGCGTGTGCTTACCCGGGACGGAAGCGCGCGATGAGCGACCCGGTGCGGCGAACGAGCGAATGGGTGTACGAGGGCGTGTGGGGCGTGCTCGCTCATGCACTGCGCGTTCCGCGTACTCCGCCGGAACTGCCGGTGCAGCCGGGTGAACAAGTGCTGGCGTTGCATCCCTCCGAGGGATACCTGCGCTATCTGAAATTTCAATTTTGGATCGCGCTGGTCGTGTTTGACGGATTGGTCTTCGCGGGTTGGGTGGCAAGCGTGGTCGCGGCGCCGTCACTCGGCATTTTAATTTCGCCGATCGCCATCATTGTTGCCGTGCTTCCCGACATCATTGCGTACGTTGGAATACACGTGCTCTACGACACGACGTGGTACGTGATTACGAAACGCAGCCTCCGTATCCGCACCGGTATTTGGGTGCTCAATGAACTAACAATTACCTTCGAGAATGTGCAGAACGTCACTGTAAACCAGGGGCCATTGCAGCGCTTTTTCGGCATCGCCGATGTAACAGTGGAAACAGCCGGCGGCAGCGTGGCAACCGGCCCGCACGGCACAGCGAACAGCTCGTTGCACGCCGGCATCATTAAAGGAATCGACAATGCCGAAACCGTTCGCAGCCTAATCCGCGAGCGGTTGGGCCAGGTCCGCACCGCCGGTTTGGGTGATGAGCCTGACACACGCGCGGCGACGAGAGCAACGCCATGGCAGGCGCAACACGTCGAGGCGCTTCGGGAAATTCGGGATACAATAAGATCGATTGCGCACTGAAAACTTTAGCGAGGCAGACATGGACACATTCCGGTTTTTGATAATTTCACTAATGGCGTGCTGTTCTTGCGCAACGGCAGCGTTCGGCGTTCCATTGGCTCTGAATATAGACGGTGATCGGTTTACCGTAAATGGCGAACCCAAATACCTCGTCTTCGTTGCGTATTTCGATGCGCTTAGGGTGTCGAACGAGAATCTTGCCACGGACTTCGCGGAGTTGCGCGGAAAGGGTGTTGACGGCCTTCGCATTTTTCCGAATTGGTGGAAATGGTCGGACATGAAGCATTTCCCGGAAGACACGCTGATGCGTGGTGATGGCAACCTGCGATCCGAGCGGCTGAAAAAGCTCAAGCAGGTGTTAGATGAGGCAACCGCGCACGGCTTGGTGGTGGATGTTTCATTTGCTTTTGAAATGGTCGAAGGTCTCTCCGACCTGCGCGCGGACCAGCTTGGAAAATCGCAGGGGCAATTGCCGGTTATTAATGCACACATCGACGATCTCGAACGCGGCTTGGTGGCGGTTACGAATGAACTGCAAACGTATCGGAACATTTTCATCGATATTCAAAACGAATTTAACGGGCGCATTACGCATTTGGACAAGGAACAAGTGAAGCGCCTTCGTGACGCGATCAAGAAGGCAGATCCACGGCGGCTTGTCACCGCATCCTTGGCCAATGAAATCGGGCCGGAAGAGGTGGCTGAGGACACCAACGAACTTGAGCTCGATATCGTTGCGTGGCATGAATCGCGCAACCCCTGGCATTACGACACAATGGACGAATTGACCCGGCGCGTGAAAGGCGTTACGAACAAGCCGGTATATTTCGGTGAGCCGGCATATATGGATGAAGGACATGGAGTAGATCATTTTATCGCGGCGGTGACGAATGCAAAAAAAGGCGGCGCGGCCGCGTGGACTTTGCACACGCAACACGGATTTGATTTGGCCGACGCGCGGTTTTTTGAGAAGATTTCCGATGCGGAAAAGTTATTCCTGGACCAGTACAAAAGACACGTTGATCAGACCACTTGGGGCGCGCCAGCCACGCCGGACAAGAAACCGTGACGACTATTTTTGTCGATGCCGACGCGTGCCCCGTGAAGAACGAAGTATACCGCGTTGCGGAGCGTCTCAAGTTGAATGTAAAGGTGGTGGCGAATGCCAGCCTTTATGTCCCCGAAGCGGATTGGATCGAATTGATCGTCGTGGGCAATGCAATCGATGCGGCGGACGACTGGATCGCGGAACACTCAGGCCCCAACGACATTGTTATCGCGGATGACATTCCGCTAGCGGCGCGATGTATCAGAAACGGCTCGCGCGTGTTGTCTCCAAAAGGAAACGAATTTACGCAGGAGGCCATCGGAAATGCGCTCGCCAAGCGCGAGATTCTGTCGCAGTTGCGGGAGAACGGCCTCGTGAAAGGCGGGCCCGCGCCGTTTCAATCGAAGGACCGATCCCAATTTCTACAACGCCTCGACACCATAGCGCGCGCCTGTCTATCACTGCGCGCTTGATCGCATCGCAGCCAATATGGACTGCGGTAGCAGTCGCTACCGCTTTGACTTCCGGCGGAGCCGGAGCCTTTCCATGTCAACGGCGGTTGGCTTGCGTTATGTACGCGCTATTGGTTACTGCAACTCGATGACGCCTGCGATCAGTTTCCAACACGGTGGCGATTCGGATCCGCGCCACCCGGCTGGAACAAACGGCATGCCGAGGCTGGTGGTGAGCAGGCACGATTTAGGGGGTTTGTGACCATTTTGCAATTTATCGTGGTATACGGGATCGGTGATGCGAGGGTCTATTTTATTTTTGCCAGAGCGAATGATGCCTCGCCAATACGTTTTTTCGATCACGTCCATTCGCGACACCTTGAAATCATCGACGCGCAGCAATTGCAGGGTGGCTCGATCTTTTTGGGGTTTCTTTTGCATGTCCGCAATGGTCACATAGCGGGATTCGTTGTGCAGCACAATGTGCGGCGTTTCCGCAAGGTCCAGCAGATCCTTGATAGTCGCTTTTCCAATCAATCGCCACGCGCCCGGCAAGATGCTCCGGTTTTCGCGCTCAAATCCGAAATCGGGGCCATCACCGTCAAGCGGCAGTTCGATGACGTCCTGCAACTTCGGAAAATAACCATCGAGTTTCATGAGATCTTTCGGGATTCGGCCGTCGTTCAGGTTGGAGACCGGGCGGACCCATCTGCCCGTTTCAGGGTTGATGCCCGCGATGCAGTAGTCGTGATGTTTCCACGAATTCGCGAGCACGATGAGCTGTGTATACATTACAGATGGACGATCTCGATGTCGCCCCAGCGGTCACGGAGGTATTCCGCCACCAACCGCCGGTGGCAATGCTCTGGCGTATGCTCGCTGCACAGGAGGCAACCGCTATCGAGAATGTCTTTCGGCACGGTTTCCGAGACGCGCCGGTCCGCAATCAAAGCGTTGAAAGCGAGTTCATACTGCTCCCAGGATCCCTTGCTCTTCTTGAAATCATCGAGAATGTCTTGTGTGGGCGCGAGCGCGGCAACGTGAATATAATCGATGCCGCCGATGGCATGCAGGAAGTATTTCAGATCGCTGGCCTTCGCGAACCCGGCAAGTTGCGACGTGTTGTTCAGCCGGATATCCACGACGCGTTTCACACCGGCATTTAGAAGCCGCGAGAAGAATTCTTCCGCGGATTTCTTCGTAAAGCCGATGGTCAAGAGTTTCACGTTTCCGCCAACACCTTGCGATATTCGATGCGGTCCGCCTGTAGATCATACGCATGCTCGATGATGCCTTCCGCCGTGCTCAAGGGCCCAAACAATTCAGGCTGCAATTCATGCGATTCCGCAAGCCGTTCCAGCATTGCGCCGTGCGATTCGATCGAGGCGTCCGCGCGAATGTGGGCAATGTCCAATGAAGGTTTCGCGCGCAATAACTCGCGGCAAACCAATATCGTGCGGTGGCACGTGATCGGGTCCGCTTCCGAACACAGGAGTGCGATCGTGAGTCGCCCCGCGCCTTCCAACACACGGTCGAGCCCACGACGAAAAATCGGCAATTCAGCGATATGCGCGTACTTCGCCTGGTTGTTCACGTAGCAGCAGTCTTCCTCGCGGCGCGCGCCGAGTTCTTTCCCGAGAAACCAGTAGTCGAAACCCGCGGTACGCAGCGACGCTTCCAATGGCGCTTTTGAATATTGGGGCGCCCACTGGCTGTACGGGCTCGAACGCACGTCCGCGACCACCTCGACATCGTGCGTAGAAAGTAATTCCAGGAACCGCGCGATTTCGTGGTTCGAATGGCCAATGGTAAAAAGCTGTTTCATGGCGCCCGCAGTGTACGACAAATCCACCCCCGTTTCGACGCGCCAAACTCCAGGCGCTGAAAACCGAAACCCGGTGTCCAGCTTACACCAGACACCGGGCCGACAATGAAACCACCGCTACCAACAATTAAAAACTTTAATACGTGCCGCCATGCTCTCCGATCATCGCGGCCACGTCTTCATATCCCATCATTTTCGCAACGGCGAATGGGGTCATCGTTGTATACGAATAGTCCCGCACCGTAACATCCGCGCCGGAATTCAACAGGACTTCGGCTAAATCGGCGCGCCCGTTCAACGCGACCCAATGCAGGCCGGACATGCCGAATCCATCCATTTCGTTCACGTCCGCTCCGCTTTCGAGGAGCGCCTGGAGCGAGTTTACATGACCGCGGCGCGCCGCCTTGTGCAGGGGCGTTTCACCGGTTTCATCGCGCTCGGCGGGATTTGCTCCGCCCGCAAGTAGTTTTCTCACGGCATTCTCCATTCCCCAATAGGCGGCGCGCTGCAACAACGTGTCGCCCGCGCCACGGTCGGGTGCGTCCGCCATTTCCTGCCGGACCATGATCTCTTGCAGGCCGCGGTGGCCGCTTTTCAGCGCCCGGCTCATTGGCGTTTCACCATCGTCGTCCATCGTGTAATACCAATGGACCACTGCCGCCCGTTCACCATCCGTTGTTCGTTCGCATGTAAGCATGCCGGGGTTAGTGCAACTTTGATACCCGCCACGTTGCCGAAAGCCTGAATTGCATAACCCTCGGACAGCCAATGGAATGGATAGTCCGATAGACCGCGCCACAGTGCGGCGCCGGATTTTGTGACAGCCGAAGGCCCGTCAAACTGACGAATATTTGGCAGTGCGCCGGAGACTATAAACCAACCAAGCCTTGCGGCCATCCTAGCCGAGCACGGTCTGTGGCAACGCCGCAAGTGTCTTGCAGGAAACGCGACTGACCGGTATACTTTCAGTCATCCCAGAGTTGGTGCGGTTATAATGAATTCCAGGCGAGAAGGAGCCCTTGGGGGGCTAAAACAAAGAGAGAGGGTAGACACGTGCGTAAGACAGCATGGTTCGCAATCTGTGCGGTAATGGTGGTGGCGATGATGGCGGCGAGCGGTTGCGCCACTGGCGGCGGCGCGTCAGGGGCCGGCGCGGCCAAGGGCATGAGCGATGCCGAGAGCATCACCAAAACCCTGGAAACGTGGAAGGCCGGCATGGAAACGAAAGACGTTGCCAAGCTTGGCGAGGCAATGTCGGACAAGTTTAATCACTACGAATGGGGCAACAAACAGGGAATGCTCGATTTCCTGAAAACCCAGTTCGAACAGGGTACGCTCGAAGGCGCGAAAATTGACGCTACGAACGCCAAAACAACGATCGAAAATGGCGTGGCCACCGTATACCCAGTGGGATTGACCGCACCGTTTGGGACGGCGACTATCGAGTTCAAACTCGAAAAAGAAGCAGACGGCATTTGGCGCGCAACGGGTATCACCGTCGAAGGCGTTTAGGACAGAGTCGAGCTGCAATAGTAACGAAGCTTTGGCCGGAGCGGATTTGGTCTGCTCCGGCCATTCTTATTTTGGATTTTAGATTTTGGATTTTGAATTGAAGAAGACACATTCGCGTCTGATCGCAGGGTGATCGCGTTTACATCTAAATTCCGCGCGGAGCGCCTTGGAGTGCGGCAGCGGGTAGCTGCCGCTTTCATATACCCCGCTTGTCTATACAGCAGACTATCGGCGGACTCTTCAATCCAAAATCCATAATCCAAAATAAAAAAGCGCCGGGCGCGACACACGCACCCGGCGCTTTCATAACACAAAAAATCGCGAATTCGCTTACTTGCCCTTGATCTCGACCTTGGCGCCGGCGGCCTCGACCTTCGCTTTGATGTCCTTCGCTTCGTCCTCGGGAATGCCTTCCTTGATGGCCTTCGGCGCGCCATCAACCAGGTCCTTCGCTTCCTTCAGGCCGAGGCCCGTCACCGCGCGGACTTCTTTGATGACGTTGATTTTGTTCGCGCCAATTTCCGCGAGGATCACGTCAAACGACGTCGGGCCCTCATCCGCCGCAGCATCGCCACCGCCCATCGGCATCATGCCACCCATCATCACGGGCGCCGCAGCCGACACGCCAAACTTCTCTTCCAGCGCCTTCACCAGCTCGCTGCACTCGAGCACCGATAAATCGGCGACTTTATCGACAATTTCCTGAATCTTCGACATGAAACCAAATCTCCTGTATGCGCGGCCCGATTAGGCCGCCGCAGTTTCTTCTTTTTGTTTCCGGATCTGATCAAGCACGTTGACCAGACCATTCGGCACCGCGTTGATCGCCCTGACCGCGTTGCGAATCGGCGCCGCGATTGTACACACGATCTGCGTCAACAACACCTCGTGGGACGGCAGGTTCGCCAACACGTCAAGCTGCGATTTCGTGATTACCTTGCCATCAAGGATGCCGCCCAGCATTTCCACTGCCGGCACTTCTTTGTTGAAGTCCTTGAAAATCTTCGAGGGCGCGACCGGATCATTCGCAAATGCCCACGCCGTCGGACCATCCATGAACTTTGCGGCGTCGCCCAGCTCGAGTTCGTCCAGCGCGCGCTGCGCCAGCGTGTTCTTAAACACCTTGTACTCGACCTGCTTCGAGCGAAGCTGTCCGCGCAACCGCGATACCTGGTCCGCATTGATCCCGATGTACTTCGTCAGGACCGCCAACTGGTGCCCCTCGAGGTTCTTCTTGATCTCCGCGACCGAATCAATTTTTTGTTGCGTTGCCAATGTACACTCACCTCCTCTCCTGGCTGTAAATGAAAACGTCCCGCACGGCCAAAGTGACCCTGCGGGACGGCAAATATCTCACATTGATAAATAGCTCGTACCACGGTCTCGGCAGGCGAATTTTAAGGCCCGAAGGCCGCCGGCTGTCTCTGACCCGCGCGCAACACGTTTCCGTGTTCGTTGGCGCAAATCCTACCAAAAGGCCCATTCCCGAAGCAAATTCGCCAGCGCCTATGGCGTTGCTAATCTGCCCCACAACAGAATCCCCTCTTCAATCTAAAATCCAAAATTGTTTGACCCCATTACTCCCCATACGTTATGATCCCCCCTATCAAATGGGGGTGTAGCTCAGTTGGGAGAGCGCTTGTCTGGCAGACAAGAGGTCAGGGGTTCGATTCCCCTCACCTCCACCATTTATATCTTTGGCTGAATCCCCCCCTTCCCGCTCGACGGCCGCGAACACTCGCATGAGTACAATGTACCCTGTTGGGAGGGCTCGTCTGATGGCACTCCCGACTTTCACGTAGCATTAAAACCCAGAACGACTGATCTCGCGAGCTGATCGCTTAGCCTAACTGGAATGTTTGGAAAACCGGCTGTGTGCGCTTGACGATTAAAACCGAAAGCCGCGACGCAGGCGATTTGCCGCAATCGCCAATCATCATTGCTTGACACGATGAGCTAACTGTCCTAATATGTGCAGAATACTGGAGTTGTGACCTTGATTCAGGTCCAATTGTATGGACTAGAGAGTTACGGATTCGAGAATCAGGTTGAGCATCGCTCGCAATGCATGTTGTCCGCCTCGGCTAAAAGGCAGTTAGACCATTTTGGCATCACAAATGGATCGCGACCGTAATCTTCTATTCGGTGTATTTGCCGTCCAATTGCGCCGAGTGTCTACGTCGGATCTAATGGCGGCAGCTGGCGCGTGGGCTACGGATCCGACGGTTGGTCTGTCGGAGCGATTATTGCGAGCAGGGGTTATCACCGAAGCTGATCATAAGTTCTTGGCCCGGCTGGTGGACGAAGCGATTAAAGCTCATGATGGTGATGCCGCGGCAACTTTCGCAACTGTTGGAGGGGAGGAGCAGATTTACGCGTCCTTTGGTGGGTTGATCGAGCTCACAGACACGGGTGTGGTGACGAAAGTACAGACCACTGACGCGTTTGAGATAGCGCCACAGTATTTGGATGCGGGGCAGGTGCCCGGAGTGCAAGAAACCCCGGGCCGGTACACGCATGGGAGCGAATACGGCCGCGGCGGCATGGGGCGGGTGCTGCTTGTGCATGATGCATTCCTTGGACGAGATGTCGCCCTCAAGGAGTTACTGCCCGGACCGACGCCGAAAGATCCGAATAGTCCATCGACTCCTTTCCGCAAGTACATGGGATTTCTCGAGCGTTTCCTGCAGGAGGCGCGCATCACGGGCCAGCTTGAACATCCCTCGATCGTACCTGTGTACGAACTCGGCCACCGCAAGGATGGCACGCTGTACTATACGATGAAGCTGGTGCGCGGGAAGACGCTGCGCCAGGCGATCCATGAATGTAAGTCCCTGCGCGAACGGCTCGAACTCCTCTCCCCCTTTGTTAATCTTTGCCAAGCTATCGCCTATGCACACAGTCGGCGCATCCTTCATCGCGATTTGAAGCCAGATAACGTGATGGTGGGTGAGTTCGGAGAAACGGTTGTGCTTGACTGGGGTTTGGCGAAAGCGAAGGACGGAGAGGATGTGCACGCGGACGGGTTAGCCGAAACTATCCGGCTGTTGAATCTCGGTGCTGTAGACACCGCCGCAAGAACGCAGTACGGCCAAGTGATGGGTACACCCGCCTACATGCCGCCAGAACAAGCCAAGGGACAACTGGAGCAGGTCGACGAGCGTAGCGACATCTATAGCCTGGGCGCGGTGTTATACGAAATCCTTTCCGGACAAGCGCCGTTTACAGGAACGCATGTGCAGGAGATACTGCGAAAAGTCATTCAGGAGGACCCTCGTCCTGTTCGGGATCATGATCCCGAAATACCCGCGGAGCTCGCCGCTATCTGCGCGCGCTCGATGTTGAAGGCGCCGGGGCAGCGCTATGCCTCCCCGCGCGAGCTTGCGGAAGAGGTGCAGCGCTTTCAGTCCGGCGCTTTAGTTCGGTCATATCGGTACCGCTTCAGGGACTATTTGGGTTTCTATTGGCGCAGGTACAAACCGTTGGTTGCCACGGGAGCCGCGGCATTTGTCGCGATCAATATTATAGGCGCGTTGTACGTCCACAACCTTTACGTCAGCGTACGCACGGAACGAGAACTGCGCTCCCAGGCTGAAGCCGCCCAGAGGAACGAAGCAGCAGCGCGAGATACGGCGGAGCGTGAAGGGTATTACAGCGACATTCTCCTGGCAAACGAGCTTCTCAAGAGTTCCAACTATATCGGCGCACAAGCAGCGTTGTGGAAGACCCCGGAGTATCTACGGGGGTGGGAATGGGGATATTTGCTGCGGGAATGCAACGCGGATTTTGCCACACTGCAAGGACCGAAAGGCGGTGTGTTAACAACAAGTTTCAACCCGGATGGAACACGGATTTGCCTGGGATTGGTCCGGGGCGGCGCCGTTATTCTAGATTCGAGGACAGGCGAAACTATTCTTCACGTGAAAAGCGATTGGACGGAAACGACCTCCGCCTGCTTCAGCCCGGATGGATCTTTGCTGCTCGTTACGGGAGAAGACCACGGGCCTTTCCTGGTCGACCCGAACACCGGCGCAGTCGTGCGGGCTTTGACTTCCATACGAAATTCTGGCGCTATCAACGGGGTGTTTACCCCTGATGGCACACGAATCATACAGCGATCGAATCGTAATCAAGGCGAGGTGCTCGTCACGGATTCGCAGTCGGGAGCGCAACTCTCGGAATTTGATTTTACGGGGGAAATTCTGAATTCCGTTGGGGTAAGTCTGACAACGAATGAATTTGTTGCGTCGTCAGACACTGGACTCGCAATAGTCGCAGACATCGATACGGGAAACATCCTGTTAAAATTGTCCCACGACAACGAGCCGGTGAAGGACGCGAAATTCAGCCCAAACGGGGAGCGCATTGCCACCGCTACGTCGGCTGGAACTGTGCGAATCTGGGAACGTGCCACGGGCGCGCGTCTTCAAGTCATGAAGTTACATGAATCTTCGATATATAGCGTGGCATTCGATCCATCGGGTGAGTTGATAGTGACGGCCGCGGGCGATCGCACGGCAGCCATCGCGCACGCCGCTTCAGGAGAGCGGCTGGCGACGTTACGGGGACACTCAAACGCAATACTCAACGCCCAGTTTGCCACCTTGGGCAAACAGATCGTAACCGCTTCTTTGGATGGCAGCGTGCGAATTTGGGGTCTCGAGCGAGCGCTCGAAAAAAACGAGCTGTCGTCTATTGGAGCGAAACTGCATAGCGCTACCCTTGCACCCGGTTCGAGGCTCGTCCTCGTTGTGAACGGCGGTAACGAACATTTTTTCCCGTTCATACAAATCTTTGATGCGGTGACATCCCGGGAAATAGCAACATTCGGTGGGTTTGCGGAAGAAATCACGATGGCAAATTTCAACGCCGATGGCACGCGAATCGTAGCGGCCACGGCCAACAAAGCTTCTTATATTCTGGACTCGAACAATGGCCAGGTCTTGACAGAATTGCTTGGGCACCGCGACGTTGTGCGAGACGCGGAGTTCTCAAAAGACGGGCAGTTTGTTGTCTCCGCGTCCGCCGATAAAACCGCCGCGGTCTGGAACGTTGAATCGGGGGAGATGATTCAGAAATTGAAGGGCCATGAGGCACTGGTTCGCCATGCCAGATTTAATTCCGGTGGCGATAAGGTACTCACAACTTCAGACGATGGCACCGCCCGGATCTGGGACGTGGAGACCGGGGAACAACTGGCGTTCACGAGACCCACAAAGAGCGGCGGCGTCCTCGCCGCTGTTTTTGATACTTCAGAACAAACGTGCTGACTTGCTGGCGAGGATTCGCGAATATTCCGTTGGAACTGGAAAGAAGACAAAATTATACAAGAGATAACCGCGCATTCGGGTTCCGTCGTGCATGTATCCATGAGTCCAGATGGAACCCGACTCGCCAGTTCTGGCGTCGATGCGTCCGTTCGCCTTTTTGAAGTGGCCACTGGTCGAGAACTCATCAGCTTCAATGAAACGGTTGGAAGTATTTCGTCCGTAAATTGGTCGAGTAATGGAATGTCCGTGCTCTCGACGACCACTGGCAGCCGCGCCGTTCTGCGCGTAGCAGACCCGTGGCAGCCGCAACAGTTTTCAGGCGACACAGCATCCGCGTGGCGTTCAAAATACGAAGAATTCAAAAGGAAAAATGACGGGAGCCGGGCTCCCGCTTCTAACTTCCGCGACGGTGTTGGACATTGGGTGACAATTTCCGAATCATCGGCGCGCGTGCGGCTTTCCCGGCTCGTAACGATTCTGAAGACTGCGGGACAGGCTGACACTGACGCCTTCCACGGGATTCGTATCACTGAAGCCATACATCCCATCACGAGGCGATTCGGCTTGCTTCCGGGTGACGTGATAACTGGTATCGATGGCGTTGCGCTCGACAGCCATGCAACGACTACAAAAACTATTGAAGCAGCGCTTTCAAGACAGCTCGATCTATTGCGAATGCGGGCGCTGCGCGACGGACAAGAACGCAACGTTCAAATTCAAATCCGCCCCGTAAAGCGTTTCACCGAGCACGGGAAATTGCCAAAGTTCTTTGTAACTCTGGTCGTGAATGAACTGGATCAGTTGCGCGCGAAGACGGAGATGTTCGAACGAGATCAACGAAAATGCGCAGGATGGATGAATCTTCCCGTAGACGGCCCAGGAATAGACGGCCTCTGGGTAATTCCGGTCGCGGAAGAATTGACAGACAGTACCGAAGTTAAATGGGCATCCGTCATGAATCAGTTCTTTTCCATCGTTAATCTTTATCCGAATGACCATATCCTGTCACTGAACGGAGTCCCGTTGACTAGCATTGACGTAGTCCTGGATGGTATAGGCGCGGTGAAGCCGGCACTGCTCGCGGGAAAACCCTACACCTACGTGCTCATGGTAGAGCGAACACCGTTCGAACTTGTCGAGCTGCATGTCGCGGTTGAGTAGACACGCCCACTGAAGATTAAAGGGATTACGATCTCGTGAGCCTTCTAATTCGATGGTGAACGAGCGCATACGAGCGCAACACGCAATATTTCTCCGGCATCACGCCCTGCTTGCGCCGCGACATAATCAGTAGCGGTCAATTTGATTGGCGCTGGTCGTCATTCCGGGTGGGGAAAATGTTGGGTCGCAGAAAAATCGGCGGGTGCTCCTTTTTTCCTATGTCGCAGTTGCCATCGCATGTGGCAAGCTATGCCGATATTCTTGAGGGGGAGGCGCAATCGACCATGAACCAGTCCCAGGCGGAGGAGGAGTTTTCCGAGGCGAGCCGGTTGTACGTTGATGGCCGGTATGTGGACGCGTTGGCGGTGTTGTCTGCGTTGGATGGTCGGTTTCCGGGGAACCTGAATATTCTGAAGGCGAAGGCGCGGACGTTGGAAAAGCTGGGGCGTATCCGGGAGGCTTTAGCGGTATGTGACCAGCTTCTATCCGAACTTGGCTACCACAAGGCCCGCGTGATGCGCGACAGATTGGTTGCGCGGTTGGACGAAGCGGGGGATGCTGGCCCGCGCGGTTTATCGGGATCGCCGGTAGTCTATGACGCGGGAGCGCCGGGCCGGGATGGCGTAGTCGATGTCCTCGAGGTTGCGGAGGATTCCTGGGGAACGGAGGACGATGTCGAATCTGGTCTTGGCGGGACGATTGATGATGAGGCGGTCGAGCTTCGTGAAATGGGCGACGGTAAAAGTGAAAGCGCTGCGGAGCCGCCGTCCCGTTTTCGGATAAAGCCGGTCCGGCTTGGATTGCTGCTGCTCATTGTCGTGGGAATTTATTTCGGGTATTTGGCCTGGTGGTTCGGTGGAGGTCTCATCGCCGCGTATTTCCTGATTAAGTTCGCGGCGCGCAGGGCGGTACACAAGCTATTTTCGCTTCCCTTCAAAATGAAGGGGAAGGCGCTGGCCGGCGCGACCGCGGAATTGCATGGATTTCAATGGACCACAAAACCGGCAACTACGGCGTACGCCCACGAAGAAGAGGAAGATGCCAAGCCGTCCGCGCCACTCCGGTATGTCTGGATCGACGTCACGATTACGCCGCCGGTCCGCACTCAGGGGTTCACACATTGGGAGCCGGGAGAATTGATGCTGGCGCCCGCGAAGTCGAAAATTCGCGGATTGGACGATATGGACAAATGCTTCGGCATTGAAGACGTCAAATTTGTGCAGGACGGCCAGGAGACTGATGACGAAGGCGCCAAGGTGCGGGGTCCGTACCGGCTCAAGATACTGGCGGGCGTGCCCGAACACGAAACCGTGTTCAAGTTCATGTATTACGGCGAATGTTTTGGCGAGTTGATACTTTCAGCGCATCAGCCGCGATAATACTGTGTAATAGCGCCTGGTCGTCAGGTAATTATTCTGAATTCACATGTAATGGTCGCTCCCGTCACCAAAAACCCGCAAGTTTGAATTCTGCTAATCCTTGCATTTGTCAGAGCTTCCAGAAGTTTTTGGCCTCCCGAAAGCCACGTCGGAACCCGCCTACATGATCAGCGTATTTCCTACACGCGGAACATGGTTCTTCCGATATTAGAGACCCGCCGTGCCGTATACACTTCGACCAGCAAATGCAGAGCAAATAGCGGTTGATTTCGCGGGTGTGGGAGGTTTAGTAAGTTGCAAATGGGTTTAGAACGATTAGGCTGGGGCGCGGGCAGGTGGCCGGCAACCGGCGCTCACCGGGCCGACTCAGGCGGGGTGATGGACGCGAGCCGGGCGACCTGCGAACAAATTCTTCTCTCTCACGTCGAAACCTGTTACTCGGTCGCATTGCAGTTGACGCGAAGCCGTGTGAATGCGCGGAGACTGACGCGCGATGTCATGACATGGGCGTGGCATCTTCACGATGACGCGATTACCCAATTGCACTTCAAATCGGCGTTGTTGACGCAACTCCGCACGGTGTATCTACGCCGATACAGTGACCATTCAAAAGATGCCGCCCGCGGTTCGCGCAAGAACCCGCCGGCGAAGGGGGGCCAAATGGAAAACGTAATGGAAGGCGTGAAGCCGCAAACCTATCAATCGTTGCGCGCGGCGAACGTACCGAAGGCTCGATATGCCGTTGAAGTGCGGGGCTCCTGCCTGCATGCGGAAGCAAATGATCTTTTTCAGGTACTGGAATTGCTCGACGGCTTGGCGGGGAAGGCGCATGTCATCGACAGGGCAACGCGCAGCCTGGTTTACGAAGGCACCGTGAGCGAAGTATTTGCGGCGATAAACGGAAACCGTGGGAGTGCGTAATATGACTGTCAATGGGAACAAGGCTCGTATAACACCAGCCGCCGAACGTATCCGCCACATCGAGGAATACATCGAGACCTTTCGCACCGGCCGGGCCTTGTCCGCAGTCCCACCCTTATGGAATTTGCGCGTGCTTCACGACGAATGTAAACACGCCGGGCAAGACGATATTTCGGAGATGTGCAGCCAACTCGAATCGCATGTCATTCAACTTCAGATGAGCCACGGGTTGATGCCGGAGAGCCTCATGGTGGAGTTGATGGGTATGACCCAGTGTATTAGCCAGCGTGTGAACCGGGCCTCTGGCCAATCCATGCGGGAAGCTGTTTCCTTGCAAAGCTGTTCGGACAAGGTGGAAGTGTTGGCCGAGACCTAGCATTGTCTCGGCCCTTAAAAGACAAAGGAGATTGATCATGTTGTATTGGGCGCTCGTATTTTTCGTAGTGGCGATTCTCGCCGCCGTTTTTGGATTTGGCGGCATCGCTACCGCGGCAACGGGAATTGCGAAGATTCTCTTTTTCATCTTCGTCGTCCTGTTTCTTGTTTCGCTCCTGTTTGGTTTGTCGCGGCGCGGCGGTCCCGTCGCATAAAGACAGGCGCGTTCACGTAGTGGTGGGCAAGTACGCATGAGATTAGTGCGTAGCGGCTCGCGACACCGTGATCCCTGTCCAACGCAAATTTTAGCGGAATCCCATGAAGACGCAGAAAAAGGCGGGAGGTTCCAGCGGCGAATCCGTATGGATGGCCACGGGAAGCACCCCGTCTTTTCCGCGTCTTCAGGAAAACACACAGGCCGACGTTTGTATCGTCGGCGCGGGCATTGCCGGCATGAGCACGGCGTACATGGCCCTTCAAGCCGGGCAGTCCGTCATCGTATTGGACGATGGCCCGGTAGGCGGCGGCGTCACGCAGGCAACCACGGCGCATCTCTCGAACGCTATTGATGACCGGTTCTACCGCATCGAACGCATTCACGGGCCGGAAGGCGCGCGGCTGGCAGCCGAAAGCCATACCGCGGCGATTCACCGAATTGCTGGGATTGCGCAAAAAGAAGCTATCGCTTGCGATTTCGCATGGGTCGATGGTTACCTTTTCGCTCCACCAGACGAAAGCCAAGATATCATCGACCGCGAATTGGAGGCCGCGCACCGCGCCGGACTTGAGAGCGTAAGGAAAATTGCGCGCGCGCCCATTCGCGATTTTGACACAGGTCCGTGCCTTCTGTTTCCGAACCAGGCCCAGTTTCATCCCTTGCGCTATCTCGCCGGGTTGGCCGAGGCCATCGTGCGCGGCGGAGGGCGGATTTTCTCGCAAACGCATGCGGATAGAATCGAGGGCGGTCATCCCGCGCGCGTTTCCGCGGGCGACTACACGGTCACGTCGCAGGCGATCGTTGTCGCCACGAACACGCCGGTGAACGATTTGGTGGCAATCCACACCAAACAGGCGCCGTACATGACGTATGTCATCGGTGCGCCCATTCCGCGCGAAGCGGTTGCCAAGGCCCTCTACTGGGACCTGGACGATCCGTACCATTACATCCGGTATGCGGACGCCGATTCCGATCCGAAGGAACAAGGCGACGGCATGCTGATTATCGGCGGAGAAGACCACAAAACCGGACAAGCGACTGACACTGAAGAACGGCATTCCCGGTTGGAGGCGTGGGCGCGGAAACGCTTTCCAGCAATGCGGGAAGTGGCCTACCGGTGGAGTGGCCAGGTGATGGAAACGACGGATGGCCTCGCCTTTATTGGCCGGAATCCGCTCGACAAAGAAAACGTATTTATTGTCACGGGCGACTCCGGCATGGGCATAACCCACGGCGCCATTGCCGGCGTGCTTCTCACGGATCTGATCATGGGACGGGAAAACGCATGGGCCAGCCTGTACGATCCATCGCGAATATCCTTGATGGCGTCAGCGGCTTATATCGGCGAAACCGTCAACATGGCAATGCAGTACAAGGACTGGTTGACCACTGGCGACGTGGGCAGCGAAGACGAAATTCAAAGCGACAGCGGCGCTATCATCCGGCGCGGGTTGAGCAAGTATGCGGTCTATCGCGATGCGGTCGGGGTAACACACGAATGCTCCGCCGTCTGCCCGCATCTCGGATGCATCGTGCAATGGAATCCGACGGAGAAAACCTGGGATTGCCCCTGCCACGGTTCGCGGTTCGACAAGTTCGGCGAGGTTATCAACGGTCCTGCGAACAAATCACTGTCACGATCCGCCGAAGTTAGCCAACACACCTCCAAAAGTTAGCACGTGCGGCCCACACTAAAGGTCCTTATGAAATCGCAGGCAAGGTTCCTACGAAATTGAGCGCGATTGCCCTGACACCTGAACAGGTTGCAAATCAGCGCGGCCCTGAGTAGCATGGAACGCAACTGAGTCAGCGATTCACATTCAACAGGCAAATCCAACAACCACATGCCGGTTCGCTACATCCATTCACGTTCTGCCTTGGCCCTGTTCGCGGTGGCCATCGCCGCGCTGCATCTCGTCGTTCCAGTGGGTACGCATGGCCGCGTCCTATGTTTTGGAGATGATGGTCACGTTGCGCTTGTCACCGCCGCGGAGGATGAATGCTGCGACCATGCTTCCGATGTGGCCGGCGGCGTTTCGATATCGCGGCTTCCCGGTTCCGGAAAAACCGGCGAATGCGTTGATTGCATTGACGTGCCACTACCCAGCAGCGAGGAACGCGAACCGGCGCGTAAATCGCCCGGCGACGCTTCTAAAATAGTTTTGCCGGTTTACGCAAGCGCCATTATGACCCTTGTTACGCCGATTGGAGTTTTGTTACCGGCGCAATCCCGCATTCCCATTTGTTACGCCTCCCTCCGTTCAGTAACCCTCCTCATTTAGTCCAATTTCTTTCCCGATTTCTTATTGCGCGCATGCGTGTGCGCGCGCGTTCCATTCACGATGGATCATCGGAGAAGAAATACAATGAACATCTCTTATAACCGGGCATTCCGGGTGGGCCGAATAAATACGTGCCTCGTCTTCCTATTCGTTCTCGCGCTACCGGGGTGCGCTGGTCAACAGCAGCGCGGGCACGCGGATTCGGAGTCTGCGCAGTCCACCTCGGAAATTCGCAAGCCCGCGAAACGCACTCGACACTTCGGCCATGCCCATGGTCCGCGGCGCGCCACGTGCGGCCAGTTGGGCCAATAACATGCGGAAATTTCCACACTTCGCGGTTGCTCTCATCTTCCTGCATTTGTGCTCGATCACGCGTGCGTACTCCAGCGAGCCGGATTCCGAACCGGAAAATCCGGTTGGTGAAATCTCTCTACATCAGGCCCTGGCGCTTGTCATGCTACAGTCTCCTGCATTGCACGTGTACGCATGGGACATTCGCGCGGCGGAAGCCCGCGCGATTCAGGCGCGGCTTCGTCCGAATCCGCAACTATCAATCGAAATCGAAGACCTTCGTTTGGGCGATGGTCCAGGCAGTACCGCGCGGCGAATCGGCGCATCCAGTTCCCGCATCAGCGATACGTTAGCAATACCCACTGCAATCGGTGAAATCAATCTGCCCATTCGAGGGCGATCGCTGACACCGGAATTCGAGCGGTCTACTGAATCCGGCACCGAATCCGGGTTGCGGGAAGCCGAGATCACCCTCAGTCTTTCCCAGTTGGTTGAACTTGGCGGAAAACGGGCCAAGCGCATCCAATTGGCGAATCGCGAGCGAGACGTTGCTGTGTGGGATTACGAAGTGACGCGGGCGAATGTGCTCTCCGAGACTGCAAAGTCGTTCTATGCTGTCGTTTCCGCGCAAGAAAACCTGCGCCTCGCGGAAGAACTCGGCGCGTTGGCCAAACAAACGGCCGGCACGGTAGCGGCGCGTGTCGAAGCCGGAAAGGTTTCGCCGATTGAATTGTCGACGGCGGAGGCTGAATTTGGTTCCGTGAAGCTTGGAATGGAACAGGCGCGGCAACAACTCGACGCAGCGCGTTACGAATTGGCGTCGCATTGGGGTGCTACATCACCACAGTTTAGTGAAGCGTCGGGAAGCCTCGGCAGTGTGCGAGAGATTCCAACGTTGGGCGCATTGCGCGCGGACATCGAGGCTTTGCCAGACCTTGCGCGCTGGACCGCGGAAGTTGCGCAGCGCGAAGCATCGATTGTGGTTGAGCGGGCAAACGCGCTGCCCGACCTGACAATCACGCTTGGACTTCGAAGTACGGGCATCGGCACCCGGAACGAAACCGGGGTCAGCGTGTCGGGCGCGGGTGATTTCGGGTACACGCGTTCAAGCGTCTCATCAGATGATTCTCGCGATCACTCGGTCGTGATCGGCGCGTCTTTGCCGCTGCCCATTTTTAATCGCAACCAGGGCCGCGTGCTTGAAGCGGAGAGTCTCGCCGCGAAGGCCGCGGATCAGCGGCGCGCCGCGGAAGTGAACCTGCACAAATCCTTGGGAATCGCGCACTGCGCCGCTGAAGCGGCGTTCCGCGAAACCGAATTGCTCGATCGGGAAGTGCTGCCAAAAGCCAAAGAGGCATTTGACGCGATAGTGGAAGGTTATCGGCAGGGCAAGTTCGGGTTGATGGACGTACTTCTGGCGGAACGCACCCTGTTTGCTGCGCAGCGTCAGCAGCTCGAGGCGCGAACGCGATTTCATCAACACGCCCTCGACGTGGAACGCCTCACGGGGCGCGCCACGACTGAGGCATCTCCCGAGGATCAATTATGAAAGCCATGAACCTGATTATCGCCGCGGTGATCGTCCTGCTGGGCGCGGGCGGCGCTTACTATATTTGGACGTCCGAATGGGCCGCGAGCACTTCGGGCGGAGACGAACACGGGCATGGACACGACGATCACGCCGAAGGCGAAGGAGGCCATGGCCACGCAGAGGAAGGCGTTCACGAAGACGAAGGTGAACGGGGTCCACATGGTGGGCGGTCGCTTCACGGAGAAGGACTCGATCTTGAAATCACCGTGTTCGAGTCCGGCGTGCCGCCCGAATTTCGGGTCTTTCCGTATGCCGGCGAAAAGCCCGTGCCGGCGGGAGATGTGCAGCTCACAATCCTTCTCCATCGCCTGGGGGGACGCACCGATACCATAACCTTCACGCCCAGCGGCGACTTTCTCAAGAGCAATCAGGAAGTGGAGGAACCGCACTCGTTCGATGTTGAAGTCAAAGCAGAGCATTCCGGGAAACCGTTCACGTGGAGCTATGAAAGTTACGAGGGTCGCGTCGAGATAAGCGAGGAATCCGCGCGCGAGGGAGGACTGGAAACCCAACCGGCTGGCCCCGGCGCGATCAGTGAAGTTGTGACACTGCCTGGTGAAATAAAACTTAACGAAAACCAAATTGTACACGTCGTCCCACGCTTGCCCGGTCTGGTGCGTGAGGTTAACAAGTACCGTGGTGACGTAGTGAAAAAGGGCGATCTTCTGGCCATCATTGACAGCCGGGAACTCGCCGACGCCAAAAGCGGATTGCTTGCGGACCTGCAGCGCCGAGAACTGGCGCGGGTCCGGTCCAACCGGGAGAAGGACCTGTTCGACAAGAAAATCTCCTCGGAAGAGGACTATTTGACAGCAAAGCAGGCCCTTGCCGAACTGGACGTGAGTGTACGCACAGCAGAACAGAAACTACATTCCATCGGCCTCTCATCGGAACAGATTGCGGAAATACGCAGCGGAAACGGCCATGCGCTGACGGACTATCCGATTCACTCTCCAATCGATGGAACCATCATCGAAAAGCATATGAGCATTGGCGAAGCTGTTGCCTCCGACGCCGACGCCTTCGTTATTGCCGATCTCAGCTCTGTTTGGGTGGAAGTGGTCGTCTATGCCGCGGACCTTAAACGCATTCGCGAAAAGCACCCTGTCACGGTGCATTCCCAAGACTTGGGCATGGATGCCCTGGGCACAATTTCGTTTGTCGGCGCGCTCGTCGGGGAACAACCCGCACGGCCAAGGCGATTGTAGATCTTCCCAATCCGGACGGACTGTGGCGTCCCGGTCTATTCGTGACCATCAGCCTGGCTGACGAGGAGACGGTGGTTCCGATTGCCGTACCGGTCGATGCGATTCAAACCTTCCGCGATTGGTCAGTCGTATTCATTGCGGTCGCGGACACGTACGAAGTGCGCCCCGTCGAGCTGGGCCGAAGCGACGGCAGGCTCGTCGAAATTGTAAGCGGTTTGGACCCCGGCGAGTTATACGTCAGTAAGAACAGCTATCTGATCAAAGCTGACATAGAAAAGGCCGGCGCCGCGCACGATCACTGAGGGAAGTCCGTTCCCAGCAGAACTGAACAAGGCTTGAGGAAGCACACATGCTTGATCGCATATTACGATTCTCCATCCACCAACGGTGGTTGGTGCTTGCCGTCACGCTTGGCGTCGCCGCGTACGGCGTCTACAACTTCACCCTATTGCCCATTGACGCCGTACCGGATATCACGAACGTCCAGGTACAAGTCAATACCGAAGCGCCGGGCTTCTCTCCGCTGGAAGCGGAGCAGCGCATTACGTTTCCCCTGGAAACGGTCATGGCAGGCATTCCCAATCTCGAATACACCCGTTCGCTGTCCCGTTACGGTCTTTCTCAATTGACGATCGTTTTCAACGACGGTACCGACATTTATTTCGCGCGCCAACTTGTCAACGAGCGGCTTCAAGAAGCCAAGGGCAATTTACCCCCGGGACTCGAACCCTTGATGGGTCCCATCGCCACGGGTCTGGGCGAAATCTACATGTACACAGTCGAGCCAAAACCGGGCGCGCTCAAATCCGACGGTGCCGCCTACACCTCCATGGACTTGCGGGAAATTCAGGATTGGGTTGTCAAACCCCAACTCCGCAATGTCGCCGGCGTTACAGAAGTGAATACCATCGGCGGATACGAAAAGCAGTATCACGTCACGCCCGATCCCAAGAAAATGATGTCATACGGGTTGAGTTTTCACGAAGTTCTTTCCGCTTTGGAGAAAAACAATGCCAACGTGGGCGCCGGATACGTCGAACGGAGCGGAGAGCAATACCTTGTACGTTCACCCGGACAGGTGGCCACGGTGGAAGACATCAGAGAGATTGTAATCGCGAGCCACGAAGGTGTGCCGATCCACGTTCACGATGTGGCCGAGGTGTTCCTGGGCAAGGAACTACGCACGGGCGCTGCCACGGAAAACGGTGAAGAAGTCGTGCTTGGCACCGTGTTCATGCTCATCGGCGAGAACAGCCGGACAGTTTCCCAAGCCGTTGCAAAAAAACTGGCGGAGATCAACAGAACCTTGCCGCCGGGTATCATCGCCAAGACGGTCTACGACCGCACGGTTCTGGTCAATAAGACCATCGAGACGGTTTGGAAAAACCTGAGCGAAGGCGCCCTCTTGGTGATTGTAGTGCTCTTCCTGTTCCTCGGCAATATCCGTGCCGCGCTGATTACGGCGTTTATCATACCGCTATCCATGCTGTTCACCATTACCGGCATGGTAACGAACAACGTAAGTGCGAACCTCATGAGCCTCGGCGCGCTCGATTTCGGCATTATCGTCGACGGTGCTGTCGTTATCGTGGAGAACTGTATCCGGCGTCTTGGCGAAGAGCAGCACAAACTTGGGCTCAAACTCACGTTCGAGGAACGGCTGGCCGTTGTATTCGACGCATCCAGCGAAACCCGGCGCGCCATCCTGTATGGCCAGCTCATTATCATGATCGTCTACTTGCCGATCCTCACGCTTACCGGGGTCGAAGGCAAGATGTTTCAACCTATGGCCTTTACGGTGCTTGCCGCGTTGTTTGGGGCAATGGTGTTCTCGGTAACATTCGTGCCCGCCGCCGTGGCGCTTTTCATGACGGGCAAAGTTTCCGAGAAGGAAAATTTCATCGTCCGGACGATCAAACGCGCGTATGTGCCCGCGCTTAACCTTGCGATGCGCATGAAAGCGCCGGTTGTGGCAGGTGCGCTGGCCTTGATTCTATTGTGTGGCGCGGTGGGGATGGGGATGGGGCGTGAGTTCATACCGAGCCTTGACGAGGGTGACATCGCGCTGCACGCATTGCGAATTCCCGGCACAAGTTTGACGCAGGCGGTTGAAATGCAAGACACGCTGGAAAAAGCAATCAAGGCCATGCCCGAGGTCGATACCGTCTTCGCAAAGATCGGCACCGCTGAAATCGCCACCGACCCAATGCCGCCAAGCGTATCCGACAACTTCGTCATGTTTAAACCTAAAGCGGAGTGGCCTGACCAAGCGAAGCTAAAGAGCGAACTGGTCTCGGAACTTGAACAAATCATCACGAAAATTCCCGGGAACAACTACGAGATCACTCAACCAATTCAGATGCGCTTTAACGAATTGATCGCAGGCGTTCGCTCGGACGTGGCCGTGAAAGTATTCGGGGATGACTTGGACGTCTTGTTGGCCACGGCGCAAGAAATCTCCGAAGTCCTGGGGAAGGTCCCGGGCGCATCCGACGTAAAGGTGGAACAAGTGACAGGGTTGCCCGTACTTAGCATCGTGCCGAACCGGCGCGCGATTGCCCGGCTCGGCATGAATGTTGCCGACGTGCAGGAGGTCGTCGAAGTCGCGGTCGGCGGCAAAAGCGCGGGGCAGGTATTTGAAGGCGACCGCCGCTTTGAACTCATTGTCCGCTTGCCGGAAGAGCAACGGGAACGGATCGATGCGCTCAAGCGGATTCCCGTGCCGCTGCCATTTGAATCTGATGTGCCCGCGGGCGAAGCGCAAATCGAGTCCACGGACACCTCAAGGTCCGCCCGCTACGTTTCGCTTGAGTCCGTCGCCGATTTCCAGCTTGCCCCCGGTCCGAATCAAATCAGCCGTGAAAGCGGCAAGCGCCGCGTCGTCGTTACCGCGAACGTACGCGGACGCGACATCGGATCGTTCGTAGCCGAAGCGGAAAGCGCGATCCAGGGACAGGTGAAGGTTCCCGCGGGATACTGGACGAATTGGGGAGGCCAATTCGAGCAGATGATTTCCGCCGCCCGGCGGCTCCAAATTGTCGTCCCGATTTCGTTGCTGTTGATATTTATTTTGCTCTTCATGATGTTCGGAAACCTCAAGGATGCGCTTCTTGTTTTTACCGGTGTCCCATTGGCGCTGACCGGGGGAATCCTCGCGTTGTGGTTGCGCGGCATCCCATTGTCCATCTCTGCCGGAGTCGGATTTATCGCGCTTTCCGGAGTTGCTGTGCTGAATGGTCTGGTCATGATCTCGTTCATTCAAAAGCTGCGCGAGGAAGGCGTAAGGCTTGACGAAGCGATTACCCAAGGAGCCATCACCCGGCTCCGGCCGGTCCTCATGACTGCGCTGGTCGCCTCCCTGGGATTCGTGCCGATGGCGATAGCGACCGGCACGGGCGCGGAAGTGCAACGCCCCTTGGCCACTGTCGTTATTGGCGGAATCATCTCATCAACGCTTTTGACGCTGGTCGTTCTACCAGTCTTGTACCGGTTGTTTTCCCGGGAAGTGCGGCCAGCCAATTAGCAACAGCGGTTGATCATTCTCATGGAGCACTGACATGAAAGAAGTGTCCTACAAAATCGAGGGAATGGACTGCGCGGAGGAAGTAGCGGTTCTAAAAAACGCTCTTGCAGATCTTTCCGGAGTTAACGACCTTCGTTTCGACATTCTAAACGGAAAAATGTCCGTTTCGCTTGAAGACGGCGCAACGGGTTCGAGCGCCATCGTAGATGCGGTCCAACGAACTGGAATGCGCGCGATTCCATGGGACGACTCCAAGCCCATCGCGCATACCGAAGGCAAAGGGCTTGGAAACAACCGCACGCGCTTCACGGTCCTGAGTGGAGCGATGGTCGTATCCGGGTTTCTGACGCATGGGTTTCAAAGCGGCTTCGGCGTGGCATTGGCAGAAAGCAGTGATACTGTCCCCCTCGCTTCCAAGTTATTTTTCTTGATCGCGATTGTCGCGGGCATTTGGTTTGTAGTCCCAAAGGCTTGGTACGCGCTTCGCCAATTGCGTCCGGACATGAATCTGTTGATGGTGATAGCGATCAGCGGCGCTGTGTTGATCAACGAATGGCCAGAAGCCGCAATGGTCGCCTTCTTGTTCGCATTGTCGAATACGCTCGAATCGTGGAGTGTTGGCCGCGCGCGGCGGGCCGTTGCCGCATTGATGGCATTGACACCTCCCAAAGCCCGCGTGCTTCACGATCAGGCTCACGCGGCTCATGAGCAGCAAGAGCACAACCATGAACACATGATGGATGTTGCCGGTGTCCCGATTGGTTCCACAGTCCTGGTCAAACCCGGCGAAAAGTTTCCCTTGGACGGAAAGATCGCCAAGGGCGATACTGCTGTAAATCAGGCCCCGATCACCGGCGAATCCATGCCGGTTTCAAAGGTGGTGGGAGACGATATATTTGCCGGCACAATCAACGGGGACGGCGCTGTCGAGTTTGTTACCACCAAGCTTGCCGCAGACACTACGGTCGCCCACATCATCCAAATGGTAAGCGACGCGCAAAGCCGGCGTTCACCAAGCGAACAATGGGTCGAAACGTTCGCCCGCTGGTACACACCGGCAGTCATGTTCCTGGCGTTGGGCGTCATACTTGTCCCGCCGCTATTGTTGGACGGATTATGGTCAAAGTGGTTCTACGAAGGCCTCGTACTACTCGTGATCGCGTGTCCTTGCGCCCTGGTCATTTCCACGCCCGTCAGCATTGTGTCGTCGTTGGCGTCCGCGGCGCGGCACGGCGTCCTTATCAAAGGAGGTTTGTTCGTCGAGCTTCCGGCCCGCTTAAAGGCAGTGGCGCTGGACAAGACGGGCACACTTACACTTGGCCGGCCAGAGGTAAAACAAATCGTGCCGCTGTCCGGCCATACCGACAAGGAGTTGATCGAGATCGCGGCCGCTATCGAATCGCAGTCCGAACATCCGCTGGCCCACGCGGTTATCAAGCACGCCGAATCGTTGGGAATCCGGCCAAAACCCGCGGTGTCTTTTCAGGTGCTCAAGGGTAAAGGCGCTACCGCCGTACTGAATGGCGTACCCGTATGGATAGGGTCACACCGCTACCTGGAAGAGCGGGGTCAAGAAACGCCTGAAATGCACCGCGTCTTGGATGAGTTGTCTTCGGCAGGCGCCAGCGTATTGATTGCCGGAAATAACGAGCACGTCTGCGGCTTCATCGCCGTCGCCGACGCCATTCGCCCCAATGCAAAGGCCGCCGTTCAAGAACTCAAGACGGCGGGCATTGAACACGTCATCATGCTGACGGGAGATAACCGGCCTACGGCTGAATCTGTCGCGCAACAGACGGG
>Ga0163150_10002476_pt1 | contig 28161 bp, 19 predicted proteins | sample OliLakLV19P2IB_FD_148628 | JGI IMG/M metagenome (GOLD analysis project Ga0163150, IMG submission 148628) | Freshwater microbial mat bacterial communities from Lake Vanda, McMurdo Dry Valleys, Antarctica - Oligotrophic Lake LV.19.P2.IB | ecosystem: Environmental > Aquatic > Freshwater > Lake >...
AGGACCGCAAGCGTATCGGCTCCAAGTAAGCCTCCGTGGTACGGGCGCATCTTCCGCGACACGCCGTAGCCCTGGAAGAGAAGACGTGACCCGATCATGTCGACAGTGCCAACGATGATAGCCGGATCTGCTGGATTATCGAGCCACTCCCGGTTATCCACGTATTGCCCCCGTAGCGTAGAAACCGGCAGCGCTTTGCCAGTAATGCCGAGTTGGTTCTTCACGTCAGACTGTTGCTCCACGAATTCCCGAAGGCACACGGCGACTTCAGTGGCCTGATCGACTACCGCTCGTCTGTCGACGACGTATACGAGTCGCCTCGGCAGCAGTGCACCCAGCGCACGGGCCACGAGCCAAATCGCCATAACAGAGGTCTTGCCAAGGCCTGTGGGAAGGTCAAGCGCCGGCCGAAGCTTACCGCTCCGAAACTCGTCCAGAAGCGTTAGTTGCCACGGGAACGGAGTATCATCGTCCTTCAACCCAAGCGCACGAGACAACCACGTTTCTGGAATCCGCCCGTTTTCAGCGCTCATGCCCAAGCCCCACGTCCTTCTATCGCAATCAGACCAATGCCATCGCAACTATTTCATAGAGAAAGCACTGATTATCACATATTGTGTCGCGCTCGACCCGACGTGGTCTAGCCGCAGGCAACCAGATATTCTTCGATGGCGGCGATGAGATCACCGACATCCAGGAACGAACCGCGGCGGATGCGTTTGTTCGTCAGTTCGCCAAACCAACGTTCAATGAGGTTCAGCCAACTGGAACTGGTGGGCACAAAGTGGACCACGAAACGAGGATGGTTCTTGAGCCAGAGTTTAACCTCGGGGGTTTTGTGGGCGCCATAGTTATCCAGGACCAGGCTGCAGCGCTGTTTTGCCCGGAAACTCCCGATTGATGCGGCGTAGAAACCTCACAAACTCCTGGTGCCGGTGACGCTTTGTGACAGTTCCCGATGACTTTGCCATATGCAACAGTTCGATCGCGGCAAAAAGCGTCGTGGTCCCGTTTTGTAGTCATGGGTCATCGTGCCGCAGCGTCCCTTCTTCAGCGGCAGACCGGGTTGAGTGCGATCCAGGGCCTGAATTTGGCTCTTCTCGTCCACGCAAAGCACGATTGCTTTGTCCGGCGGATTCAGGTAGACGCCGACCACGTCAGTCAGCTTTTCGAGAAACTTCGGGTTCCGTGAGGAGCTTGAATGTCCTGGTGAGATGCGGCTTGAGGTTGTGGCTTCGCCAAATGTTATTGATTGTCGACTTGCTGATCCCTTGCGCTGCCGCCAACGTCCGGCAACTCCAGTGAGTGCTCCCTTTCGGTTTGGACTGTAGCGTGGCGTCGATCACCTCCTTGATCCTCTCTGGACTGTAAGTTGGCTTCCGGCCCCGGCCCGGCGCAATCTCCCAAAGTCCCTCCAATCCTCTCGTGAGAAAGCGCTCTCGCCACAAGCGGACCGTCTTGCGATTCACGCCGGTCGCCGCGGCGATGGCGATTTCCGACTGACCGGCGGCGGCTGCCAGGACAATTCGTAAGCGAAGAGCCACCTGTTGCGGCGTGCCGAGGGCCGCCAACCATTGCTTGACTTGTTTCTGTTGATCGTTGGACAGCACGAGTGCAGAGATGGAGCGGGGCATGTCTGATTATGCGGCACCCCAGCCAGCTTGTCCATCTATTTCTCGGACACTACGCTAGCGTTTGCCAGGACCGTACAGCGCGCGTCCGGGCCGGGCTCCGGTGAGTTTGCTCTGCACCATCACCACTTCGCCATTCACCACCATCGTCGACATGCCCACGGAGTACTGATGCGTGTTCGTAAACTCCGACTTGTCGATAATTGTATCCGCGTTAAAGGCGACCACGTCAGCCTTCATCCCCGGGCGCAGCAGCCCGCGGTCCGTCAACTTCAGCCGTGCAGCCGGCAGCCCGGTCATACGCCGAACCGCATCCTCTAAAGTGAGCACGTGCTGCTCCCGTACATAACGGCCCAGCACGCGCGGGAACGTCCCGTACCCGCGCGGATGCGGCGCCGCCTTGCCGAACACCGGCGCCTCGCCGTCGCTCGCGATCATGGTCCACGGCGCCTGCATGATCTGCACAACGTCCTTCTCACTGATCGCGTGATAAATCGCCGAGCAGCCCCCCTTCGCCTGAATGTCCATCGCGACTTCCGCTGCATTCGGAATCGTCACAGCCATCCCGCGAGCCTTCGTCGCGTCCGCCAGCGTCTTGCCATTCAGCGCAGGGTCGAACTCACATCGCGCGAACTGCACGTTCTTCGGATCGCCCGCACCGCGGTCTTCCTCAATGCGCCTCTCGATCTCGGCCTTGATCTTCGCGCGCCCATCCGGCGAAGCGAGACGCTCGCGCAGCGACTTCGCGCCACCTTCCAGCGACCACTGCGGAAACATGGCCGCGGTCCCAGTGCTCGACGCCGTGTACGGGTACTGATCGATCGTCACGTCGACACCGCGCTTCCGCGCCTCGGCCACAAGCCGCAGCGTCTCCGTGCTCGCACCCCAGTTCGATTTGCCGATGATCTTGTGGTGCGACACCTGAGTCGGCAGACCACCTTCCTCGCCGATGCGAATCGTCTCCTTCACCGCGTCCAGAACCTTCGCGGCCTCGTCGCGCATGTGAGAAATGTGCATTCCACCGAACGGGGCGACCACCTTCGCAATCTCGATCACCTCTTCAGTCGGCGCATAGTTCCCCGGCACATAAAATAGTCCGGTAGCCAGCCCGAACCCACCGTCCAGCATGTCCTGCCGGGCCAGCGCTTTCATCTGCTCCAGCTCTTCCGCCGTAGCCTTGCGATTCACCAGCCCAATCACCTTCGTGCGAATCGCATTGTGCCCCGAGTACCAGCCGTAATTGATCGTCGGCCGTTGTTTCGCGAGCGCATTCAATGGACCGCTCACCGGTACCGGACCACCACCATCGGGTCCCTCGATGACCGAAGTCACGCCCTGTCGAACATGGCTCTCCAGCATCGGGTTTTCATCCAGCCACCTGGCCGCATGACTGTGCACATCGATAAACCCTGGCGATACCACCAGCCCTCGCGCGTCGATGCGCTGCTTCGCCTGTGCATTGCGAAGCGAGCCCACAGCCTCAATGCGATCGCCGCGAATGCCGATGTCGGCGACATACCACGGCGAGCCTGTGCCGTCCACCACCCGGCCGCCTTCAATAATTACGTCGAACACCGCTTGCTGCTGCTGCGCAACCAACGTTGTTGCCGCAAAAATCAAAGTCAACCAAAGTGATTTCATCATGCTCCTCTTTTACCGGCCCTCGGGAATTGACCGGCGGGTGTCACCGCCGTGCCTTTCGCCAGGGTGTCGGTCCAGGCTTTCCGAATGTCGTCCGGGAACGTCGGAATCAATTTATCGATCCGCGCCCGAATTTCTTTTACAATTTCAGGATTTTCGGCAGCCACGTCGTAGCTTTCGTCGGCGTCCACCTGCAGGTTATACAACTCTGGCGGATCCAGCGGCAGATTCACGCGCCCTGCGGCCGGTGCAGGGGAGTACACCTGCGACGTGTACCTGGCCACATGCAGTTTCCAGTTCTTCCACCGGGCGCACTGCAGATTGACATTGTCGAAATACAGCAGCGCCTCGCGCTCCATACCGTCAACCCTGCCTGAGAGCATCGGCCAGATGTCGATCCCGTCCACCGGTTTCGAGGGCAGGGAAGCGCCCGCCAGCTTCGACACCGTGGGCACTACGTCGAGCGCCGAAGCGATGCCCGTCACCACCCGGCTCTTTGGGATACGACCCGGCAGCCGGGCCAGAAACGGCTCACGCACACCGCCCTCCAGAGTCGAGCCCTTGCGTCCGCGCAGCCGCCCCGGACTCCCCTGGTACCACGGACCGTTATCGGACGAAAACAGCACCAGCGTGTTGCCTTCCACCCCGTTGCGCTTCAGAGCCGCCAGTACTTCACCGACACTCCAGTCGAGCTCCTCCAGCACATCGCCATAGATCCCCTGCGACGATTTTCCACGAAACCGTTTGGAAGCCCCGAGCGGAATATGCGGATATGTGTGCGGGAAATACAGAAAAAAGGGACCGCTTTTCGCCGACGAATCGATAAATGACACCGCGGCTTCCGTATAGCGCTGAGTCAGCGACTCCAGATCCGCGGTCTGCTGCACCACCTCCTCATCCTTCAGCAGCAGCCTCGGCGTCATGTCATTGCTGTAAGGAATGCCGAAGTACGAATCGAACCCACGCCGCGTCGGCAGATACTCCGGCGTACTGCCCAGGTGCCACTTGCCGACGCACTTCGTCTTGTATCCGCGAGCCTTCAGCAGGTCGGCGAGCGTCTGCTCGTCCTTGTTGAGACCCGTGGTGTCCTGCGGGAAGAACACCTTTGGCACGCCGACGCGCGTCGGGTACCGTCCCGTAAGCAGGGAAGCCCGCGAGGGAGAACACACAGGATTCGCCGAGTAGTAGTTGGTGAAGCGCACGCCGTCGCGCGCCAGTGAATCGATGTGCGGTGTCTTCAGTGGGCCGCCGTAGCAGCCCAGGTCGCCATAACCCAGATCGTCCGCATAGATAAGGACGACGTTGACTGGTTTATCGGAGGATACAGCCCACGTGGCTACGGCACTGCCTGCGGCGGCAAGGAACGTTCGGCGTTGCATTTGAGCCGATGATATAACGCTTTGGGCCGCAACCATAATAATGCGACACCCGCGGCAGCCAGCAGTGCCGCGGTCCCGGGTTCCGGCGTGTCGCCTGAGGGATATGTGGCCGTGACAGAGAAGTTGTCGTACCCGTGGCTGCTGGAAATCGGGAACCCGCTGCTGTTGGCGGTGAAAAAACCGAACTGCATCGGTGCGCCGGCAGCCGAAAAGTCCGGGTTCGCGGGAGCGTCCACCGGACCTGGCAGCAACGTGAGGTAAGTCCGAGAGAACTGACTCGCGGTCAGCCCTGACATCGACTTCGATTGCCACGTCAGATTGGTATACGCAAAGTCAGTCACCGCGGCGTAATACCAGGCGGAGTTTTGATAGATCACGAACGATGTCGCAATGGCGCCAGGTGCCCAGGTGGAGGAGATCTTGATGTAGTCGTAAGCGTACGACAGGCTCGAGAAGCCGCCGTAAAGCGAAGGATCCAGCACCATCGACGAGAGGTTCCCTACCACCATTTCGCCGTTGTAACTATGCTCCACCGTATAGAACTCGCCCGGATTGCCGCCACTGGCAGTTTGATTTCCGCTTGCTGAGTTTTCAGGAACCGTGGTGTACACGACTTGCGTAGTCCAGCCACTGCCAAAGGTGTTATCAGAAACTGCGACTGTTCCTGCCTGGAGTGAAAGACCGAGAAAGAAAAGAGAAAGTGCAGTATGTTTCACAGGTTCTGGCATTTTCTCGCGACTACTCACAGTTTGTCAACTAGGCGTTGCTCAGCAGGCCGCGGACGATGGAGGCGTTCTCCGCCACCTCGTCGGTCAGGATCGGGAACATGCCGACAATCACGGCATCCTCCGTCTTGATCCGGCTGAACGCATATTCGAATGCGGCCTTAACCTCGTCGGCATTCTTTGCCTTGCGGCCCGCTGCCAGGATCTTGAATCCAAGGCACGGACGGGTGACGGTCCGCATCGCCTTCGTCATCCGGTGCGGATCGTTCTTTAGATACAATTCGTCAATGGGGAGGTCAGTCAACTGCTCATTCAGCGACGCCTGATCGCGCCGAATATTGTAGAAGCAATTCATATAGAAGTCGTGCTTCCACGGCTCCTCTTCGGCGCGAAGAATAATCTCCGGATTATGTGAGGAGACTCCCGCCAGCAGGCCGAAATCCTTTACTTTCTGAACAAAGGCGCCAATCTTCTTCGCGTCCTGGTAGCCCGACTTCCACAGCCTGTCCGTAGCCTCACCATGGTGCACCACAGCGATCGGCTTCAGTGCGACGATCTCCTTCCACTGCTCAGGCGTCACGTCTGGAATCAGGCAAATCCACTGCAGCTTCGACCCTTTCTCGCGCGCCTTGCGAAGCGCCGCGAATGCTTTTGGATCGTAACTTGCCTGCCAGGTATTGATGCCAGCCTTCTCACAATTCAGCAGGAACTCGGTGGTGCGCTCCTCCGTGAACCAGTTGCGCATTATCGCGCTGAGCTTTGGGACAGAGTGGGAATATCCCCCAATTGGGTTATAGCCCGCAATCAGCCGGGTGACCTGATAGTCGCCGAGTTTGATGGTTGGAATTGGGTCCGCCGCATCGACTCGTGCGGAAAGCGCCGCGCTGGACGTGGCAACGGCTCCCAAAAAGGTGCGGCGTTGCACGCCTGCGAAGGGACTGTGACCGGTCATGCCGACGATGCTGCAATTTACGGTCCACGGCGTAACAATAGGAGCATGCCGTTCAGCCGCCGTGAATTCCTCGCTGCAATTCCCGCCGCCAGCCTCGCTGCACCAGTAGCCCATCAGCCGTCGCCGCACGTGCTCTGGTACCGTCAACCCGCCTCGAAATGGACTGAGGCGCTCGCGATTGGCAACGGTCGCCTTGGCGCAATGGTGTTCGGCGGCACCGCTGCGGAGCAGTTGCAAATCAACGACGATTCGGTCTGGGCCGGCAAACGAATGGACCGCATCAATCCGAAGGCCCACGACGCCATCCCGGAAGTGCGGCGTCTACTTACAGAAGGAAAACTCGCGGAAGCCGAAGCGCTCGCTGACAAGAGTATTATTTCAATACCTCGCCGCATGCCGCCCTATCAGCCTGTCGGTGACCTGAAGCTAACGTTCCGCGGCGTCGACAACGTGACAAACTATCGACGCGAACTGGACCTCGACACCGCCATCGCGCGCACCACATTCGAATCGGGCGGAGTCACCTTCACCCGCGAGGTCTTCAGCAGCGGACCCGCTGGCGTGATCGTGATGCAACTCAGCGCCTCGAAACCCCGGCAGATCTCCTTTACAGCGACACTCACGCGCGAGGCCGACAGTCGCACACGCGCCGCCTCGGCGAACCTCCTGTTGATGGACGCCCAGGCCATCGTGCACGACGACCGACATCCCGATGAGCCGAAGACCGGTGTGAAATTGCAGTGCGCCGCGCAGTTTCGTGCGAGCGGCGGCACGCAGTCGAAAGTGGGCGAAGATGCCGTCCGCATCGACAACGCGAACTCCGTCACCCTGATCCTCGGTGTGGCCACCGACTTCCGCCAAAATGACCCCGCCGCCTTTCTTCGGCGGTACCTCCCGACGGTGCCCGGTTCCTTCGCCGTTCTGCGACGCGCGCATATCGCCGACCACCAGCGACTCTTTCGGCGAGTGCAGCTCAACCTTGGTGCGCCTTCAGACGCTCAGAACATTCCGACGGACGAGCGTTTGAAACGGATCCAGTCCGGCGCGTCGGACCCAGGTCTTGAGGCGCTGTACTTCCAGTTCGGCCGCTACCTGCTCATCGCCAGCAGCCGCCCAGGTTCGCTGCCTGCCAACCTGCAGGGCATCTGGAACGACTCTCTTTCGCCCTCATGGGACAGCAAGTACACCATCAACATCAACACAGAGATGAACTACTGGCCGGCCGAGGCCTGCAACCTGTCGGAGCTTCACCAGCCCCTCTTCGACCTCATTGAGAAGAGCCGTGAGCAAGGCCGCCTCACCGCGAAGACCATCTACAACGCGGGCGGATTCGTATTTCACCACAACCTCGACGGCTGGGGCCATGGCACGCCCATTGATGGCGTGGGCTCCGGCATTTGGCCGATGGGTGCGGCGTGGCTTTGCCTCCATTACTGGGACCACTACGAATTCACCGCGGACCGCGAATTCCTGGCGAAGCGCGGTTATCCCGTGATGAAGGAAGCCGCTCAATTCCTGCTCGACTATCTCATCGACGACGGCAAAGGGCACCTCGTCACAGGGCCGTCCATCTCGCCCGAGAACCGCTATCGCACGCCCACAGGCGCGGTGGGCAAGCTCTGCATGGGCCCGACCATGGACATGGAGATCGCATCCGCGCTCTTCCGCCGCGTAGCGCAGTCGGCGGAGATACTCGGCACCGATGCCGAGTTTGCAAAGCGCGTCGATACCGCACGCGCGAAACTGTTGCCCCTGCGGATCGGCAAGCATGGCCAGTTGCAGGAGTGGATGGAGGACTACGACGAGCCAGATCCCGGTCACCGGCACATCTCACATCTCTTCGCCATGCACCCCGACAACGCCATCACCTTACGAGGCACTCCTGAACTCGCAAGGGCCGCGCGCACCACGCTGGAACGCAGACTGAAAGCAGGCAGCGGACACACAGGATGGAGTCGCGCGTGGATCGTCAACTTCTGGGCGAGGCTCGAAGAGGGCAACACCGCGCGTGAGAACATCGTCGCGCTGCTGGCCAAATCGACGCACCCGAACCTGTTCGACACACATCCGCCATTCCAGATCGACGGCAATTTCGGCGGTACTGCCGCGATTGCGGAAATGCTGCTGGGCAGCCACGCCGGAGAGATTCACTTCCTGCCCGCGTTGCCCGACGCCTGGCCTGTAGGCTCAGTAAGTGGACTCAAGGCACGAGGCGCAGTCGAGATTGCACTCGAGTGGTCGGGCGGCAAAGCCACGCGAGCGACTTTGACTCCGGCGACGCCCGGCGACCGCAGCATTCGAGCACCGCGAAATCAGACAGTGAAAGCAGTCACCGCGGCCGGCAAACCCGTACCCTTCGAGCAAACCAACGGTGTCGTTCGAATCACCATGTCGCCTCGCACCACGTACACGGTCGAGTTCGCCTGACCGTCACCGAGCAATGGTGCTGTACGCTTGTCGGTGAGCACTTTTATGGCTGATCTTTCCCGGCGCGACTACCTCCTCAGCTCGATGGCTGCCGTCCAGATTCCTGGCCCCCGCGCGACACCGCGCCAGCCCAACATCATCTGGGCACTTGGGGAGGACACCAGTCCTCAACTTGCCTGTTACGGCGAGCCCCTCATCCAGACTCCGAACATGGACCGCATGGCGAAGGAAGGTGCGCGCTTTAACCAGGCCTTCACCACGGCGCCCGTCTGTTCGGCGAGCCGTTCGGCCCTTGCGACCGGTATGTTTCAGACCACCATCGGCGCGCACAATCACCGCACGCTGCACAAGAAGCCGCTGCCCGAGGGCGTCCGCCTCATGACGCACCGTCTGCGCGACGCGGGCTACTTTACGGTGCTCGCGAACAAGAACGGAGCCTCGCCCAAAACGGACTACAACTTCGTCGCCGATAAGCCGTTCGACGGCAGCGACTGGAGCGAACGCCCCTCCGGCAAGCCGTTTTTCGCGCAGATGACGTTCAACCAGAGCCACAAGGGCCCGGGCTGGCCGCTTGGCCGCAAGACCACGCCGAACATCGATCAGTCGAAGCTGAAGCTCCCGCCGTACTGGCCTGACCATCCCGTCGCCATCGACGAATATGCCAACTACCTCGAAGCAATCCAGGTGGTCGACCGCAACATCGGTCTGCTGGTGGAGCGCCTGAAGACCGAAGGCATCCTCGACAACACCCTGCTCATTTACATGGGCGACAACGGGAGCTGCACGTTCCGCGGCAAGCAGTTCCTCTATGAGGGCGGCATCCGAGTCCCGCTGCTGGTCCGCTGGCCCGACCACGTCAAACCCGGTACCGTGCGCGACGACATGATCTGTGGCGTCGACCTCGTCGGCGCGGCCTTGGCGGCGGCTGGAATCGAAGTGCCGCGCAATCTCCACGGTCGCGACTTCCTCGGCGCTTCCACCCCGCGCCGAGACCACATCTTCGCTGCACGCGACCGCTGCGATACGGCCACCGAGCGCATGCGCTGCGTCCGCGACTCACAGTTCAAATACATCCGCAATTTCCTTCCTGGAATTCCCTATATGCAGGAAAATCCGTATAAAGAGAAGGAATATCCCACCTGGAATCTGGTAAAGCAGCTCTACAAAGAGGGCAAACTCAACGCGGTCCAGTCGTTGTTCCCGGCTCCTCAGAAGCCTGTCGAGGAGCTCTACGACCTCAAGGCCGACCCGCATGAAATCAACAATCTGGCCAAAATGCCCGAACTGGCCGAGCGTTTGAAGCGAATGCGCGGCATGGTCGACACCTGGATCGAGGAGACCGGAGACAAAGGCTACATTATGGAAGATCCGGTGGGAATTTACGAGGCCTATTATCCGAAGGATCGTCAATAGCGACCCACCCGCTATCCCGAAATAACCCACTCAGGCGCGACCAGCCTCGGAAGCGCCTGCACTTACGCATGGCCCGAAGCGCGCGGCAGGGAAGTGGGAGACGCTGGCAACTACAACAGCCGACCCCGCTCAGGCATGCGAGCAGGGCCGGCCCTGACAACCGGGTTTAGCTCTTCTTCGCGATACGGCTGCACGCAGTGGCAGCGCCGCTGATATCGACGGCGGCGTTGCCCTCGTCGATATGCTGGATCTTGCCTTCCTGATCGATCACGAAGGTGGTCCGATTCGCGATGCCGCGTTCCGGAATCAACACGCCATACTCCGCCGAAACCTTGCGCTGGAAGTCGCTGACATACGGATAGTCTGATTTGAGTTCTCCGGCCCAGTGATTCAGTGTCGGCTGATTATCCGTACTGATCGCGAGCACCTGCGCGCCGTGCGTCCTGAACTTCTCGATTTCCGCCGTGTAAGCCGTCATTTCCTTCGTGCAGCCGCCCGTGAATGCAGCCGGAAAAAACGCCAGCACCACCGACTGTTTGCCTCGGAAATCCGACAGCTTAATCGGCTTGCCCGTGCTGCTGGACAACTGGAAATCGGGTGCCATATCGCCGACCTTGAGACTCGTTTTGCCAGCCTGCGCCGACAGTGCCAGCGCGGCGGCCAGCATCGGGAAAACACACCGTGTCATGTCGTAATTCTCCTCGTTGCGATCTTGTCAGGGACATCAGACCGGCTTCAGCCCGCTCTTTGTCCGTGCAACTTTCCCTGTATCGGCGAGCACTCGCACCGTGTAGTTACCCGGACGCGGAACGCCCGCAACGAACCTGGTTCCGGCCGACCGCACCGTGTACAGAACTTCCTTCGTGGATTCCTCCACCACCTGCACAATCGCGCGGTCCGGCACGTCGACCGGGGCCAACTTCAGCTTCGTCGGCATGCCGTTGGCAAGCTGGTCGATCACCACCGGCCACCCCGCCTCCGGCTTCGCGCCAGGCTTCGAAGGATCGGTCCACCGAGCCCAGTTCGCCGCCGTAATCTTCCGCGTCGACTTGTCCAGTTCGATAATCCCGTACCCCGGAGCCCGGTGATTCACCTCGAACGGCTCAATCGGCACCTGACTCGGATTAAATACCGCGTGGACCGTGATCTTATTCCCGAAACCATCCAGATATTCCCCGGTATTCTTCGGAAACTCCGCACGCGCATTTCTGCCCGGAGCAGGAGGAAACCACCTCCGCGGGAACAGGTTCGACACCGCAGGCACGCAAATCGCCCACGAAGCGTCATTCCATTCGTCGACCCCGTACTGCACAGTCGACCCTAAATGCTGATCGCCGGCGATATGAAATGCACAAGCCTTGCGCATGGCCCGCAGCGCCGCATTCCGGCCCGACTGCGGCCATCCGTTCGAATCGTGATCGGCTACGGGAATCTCACCCGATGGGTACTCGCCGGGCTTCATCACAGGCAGCTTGCCAGTCACCGAATCCGTGTTCGCAGGGGCAGGCAGTGTCGCCAGATTCGTGAAGATGGTCTGCGACACTGCGACCTTCATCCACGTGCCGCCCGCCCAGTCAGCAGCCCATTCATCCAGGAACTTCAGTTGCCTGTCACCCAACAACTGCGCGCCCGCCACATCACCGTTCTTCGACGAATTCCACTCAGGGTTTTGCGCGAATCCGTTCGTAATCCTGGCATTCGGCATTGCGACCTTCGGTGCCGACTTCCACTTCCGGTCCTCCAGGATGGCGAAGTCCACACCGCCCACCTTCAGCGACGTGTAATATACACCGATTCCCTGTTCCACCGGCGTTGGATCGAACGGATCGGGCATGTGGCTGGTCTGCGTGCGCTGCACCATGTTGACCCACGGCGCAGGCTGCAGATAACCACCCGAATCCTGGCCAGGCTGACCCTCACCCTCCGCGTGCCGCCCGCCCGCGCCCCACACATTCCCGTGATACACATCGTGGTCGTCGGGCATGCAAACAGTCGGCGTGTCGGCAAATAAATCCCGGAAACTCCACCCAAATATGTACCATTTCCTCAAATAATCGAGCGTCGCCACGGGAATCGGCAGCCGCTGAATCCCATATCCACCGACTCGTTCGTAAATCTGGTCTCCGGTGAACAACAAAACGTCGGGCTTGAAGTGCTTCAGCCCGTTCACCACTTCCGTATGCGGAAACCCGCCGTCGTTGACGCAGGAGAGACCGCCCACAACCAGCTTCCCCTTCTCCCGCGGATCCTTCCGCACCACGCCTTCAAAGCTCGCATCGCCGAGCGTTACCCGGTAAGGCGTGTCGACCCGGTCATTCCACTTCTCCACGCGAAACACTGCAATCCGAGCCTCGGCATCCAGCCCCGAAGACGCCACCTGCTTCCACGTGCTGCCCGACTTCACTTCCAGACGCGCCGTCTGTCCCTCGGTCTCTATCGGTGCGAACTGAGCAGTCATCTTCAACGTGCCGCGACTCAGTGTGTGCAGCGCGAACAGAATGGGACCCCACGCCCGATCCGCATGAACCGCGACCTTGTCGCCCGAAACGCGCCAGTCGGCAAACCAGCAGCGCATCCCTCCGCCGCGCTCGATGTTCTGCCGCACCGGTCCGCTCATCGTGTAGTTAATCGACTTCGGATCGGGCGACGGCCGGACCGGCCCTGAATGGCACACCAGCGCCACACCACCCTTCATCCAGTCGGCCGGAACATCGCGCCGAGTCTCCTGCGCCAGAACAGTCGCGTCCTTGTCCGCCGCCACCAGCCGCACCGTGTAGCCCGAGCCCTCCGGTTCAGCCGACAACGTCAGTTCCACATTGTCCAGCGGCACCGTCACCCGAGCCGCACCCTCATGCAACTCGCCGATAAATAACCGGCCATCACCAGCAATTCCGGCATTCATGCCGATGCCATACACCGCATCGTCGCGATAATCGTTGTACCGGCCCTTGACGCCGATGCGAAAGCCGGTAAATCCCTCGGCTTTGTCTTCAGGATTCAGCCGCCCGACGCGCACTGCCGTCTCGAACTTTGCAGCCGCGCCTGTGAGCTCATGCGTCAACAGAAACACGCTGCGTTCGCCGCCCGCGACGAAGCACTCGATGCGCCCGTCGCGAAGCCGCCAGTCCTGCATGGGGTTGGCCCAGTATTCCGGTCCGATCCACGGGCGTTCCTTCTTGTTGACCGACCAGGCGCTGCGAAAAGTAACAGCGGACGCCGGCGCTGCGGCGATCAGAGAGAGAGCTTGTCTGCGATTCACGTTACGCAGATTTTAGCGCGGCCTTGCAAACCTCGCCAGCAACGATCGTCGGACGCTCCGCGCGGCCGTTGTGAAGATACGTGGTGTTGATGTGGTTCAGCCCCAGCGTGTGCAGCATCGTCGCGTGGATATCGTGCACGTGGGTGCGGCCTTCCACCACTTTCAGGCCGATTTCATCGGTTGTCCCAATCACGTGACCGCCCTTGATCCCGCCGCCGGCCATCCACATCGTGAAGCCCCACGGGTTGTGATCGCGACCGTCGCCCTTCTCATTAAACGGTGTACGGCCAAACTCGCCGCCCCACACTACCAGCACGTCGTCGAGCATCCCGCGAGCCTTCAAATCCGCCAACAGCCCCGCGATCGGCTTGTCCGACGCCTTGCACATCCGCGAGTGGTTGCCCTCGATATTGTTGTGCGCATCCCAGGCGCTGCCGCTGCCCGAGTACAGCTCCACAAACCGCACGCCGCGCTCCACAAGCCGCCGAGCCAGCAGACAATTGGTGCCGAACTTCGCCGTCGGCTCTTCATCCATGCCGTACAGCTTCTTCGTCGCCTCCGACTCCTTCGTCAGGTCGACCGCTTCCGGCCCGGCCTTCTGCATCCGATACGCCAGCTCGTACGAAGAAATCCGCGCTTCCAGATCGGAATCCTCGGCCTTATTCGCCGAGAAGCGCCGGTTTATGTCGTTAAGAAACTGCAATTTACTGCGCTGCTGCTCGTCATTAATCGTGTCAGGCGGCGCCAGATCCAGAATCGGCGCGCCCTCATTCCGAAACAGCGTGCCCTGATACGACGCCGGAAGGAACCCCGAACTCCAGTTCTTCGGTCCGCCGAGCACTTCTTTGTCATCCGTCAAAATGACAAACGTCGGCAGGTTCTCATTCGACGTCCCCAGGCCATAAGTGACCCACGCGCCCAGCGACGGCCGGCCCGCCAGAATCGACCCGGTGTTCATCTGACACACGCTGCCGACATGGTTCAACCCATCCGCCGAGCACCCTCGAAAAACCGTGATGTCATCGACGTGTTTTGCGATCTCGGGATACCAGTCCGACACCCAGATACCGCTCTGCCCGTGCTGTTTCCACGTGCGCTTCGACGGCATGATGGTGTTGCTCGCCGTCCCCATCGCCGTAATCGGCCGCCCAAACGACTCGGGCATCGGCTTGCCCGCCAGCTTCTCCAGCTCCGGCTTCGGGTCGAACAGATCGATGTGGCTCGGCCCGCCTTCCATGAAGCACCAGATCACAGCCTTCGCGGTCGGCTTGTGATGCGGTTCCTTTTTCGACAGCGGATTCGATACCGCGGCAAACCCGTCGCGCTCCAGCATCGACGCAAGTGCAATCGCGCTGAGCCCGCTCCCGCCGCGTGTTAAAAAGTCGCGCCTGCGCATTTCTTAGTTCCTGTAAACGAATTCGTTGGAATTCAGCAGCATATGGCAGAAATCCACCAGCGCAGCTGCGTGCGCCGCATCCAGACCGCGAATCTCCCCGACCGGCAGCGCTATCTTTTGCCCCGCCGCTGCACGCTTTGCCACAATGCCAGCCTGCCGTTCAAAGAAGGTCTGCACTGTGTCCCGCTCCGACCCGTCAGGCCGTCGGGCATAAGCCAGTTCGTAGGCACGGTCGATCTGGCCGCGCAGGTCCGGTCCACCCTCGCGAATCACCCGGCCCGCAAACGCGCGAGCCTGATCCAGCACCGTCTTGTCGTTCAGCAACGTCAGCGCCTGCGGAGCGGTGATGGTCACGTTGCGACGCCCACAGGACTCGTGCGTATCCGGCATGTCGAAAGCCTCCAGCATCGGATAGCGCGAGTTTCGGCGAACAAAGATATACACGCTGCGCCGGTTCCGATCCTCCTCATCCGACAGCTTCCAGCCACCCCGCGGTGCAGGCATCCCCTCCGGCAACTCCGGCATCACACTCGGCCCGCCGACCTTCGTGTTCAACACACCAGCCACCGCCAGCATCGCATCGCGAATCACTTCCCCCTCCAGCCGTTGCCGCGGGAACTTCCACAGCAGGCGGTTGCGCGCGTCGGCTTTCGCCGATACGTCGTTATGGTCTGACGCCTGCCGGTAAGTGCTCGACGTCACCATCAGCCTGTGCATGCGCTTCACATCCCAGCCCGTCTGGACAAACTCAGATGCCAGCCAGTCCAGCAGCTCGGGATGCGTCGGCCTTTGGCCCATAATTCCAAAATCGCTCGGGCTGCCAACAATTCCCGTGCCGAAATGCCAGTGCCACAGGCGGTTCACCGCAACCCGCGGAGTAAGCGGATTATCCGCCTGCGTCATCCACTTCGCCAGCGCCATACGACGTCCTGTAGAATCCACACCAGCAGGCTTCTCGATCTTCGCCGCACCCGGCGCCAGCAGTGTAATAAAACCAGGCTCCACTAAATCAGCGGGATTATCGTAAACTCCACCCTTCAACACGTGGGTCGGAGGCGCCGACGCACCCGCATCGCGCATCCCAACGCCCACCGGCAACTCACCGGGATACAGCGAAGCGAACTTCTTCAGCTCACCCGCCAGCACCGAATACCGGAGCTTCTGGTCGCCCTTCAGGGACCGCGCCACGTTCTCATCGTCCAGATCCTGATAAGGCCGCGCCTTCAAAGCCATCTGAACTTCGTAAGGGTTGCGCTCCTTCTCGGGTTTCGCAAGAATCGCCAGGATTTCAGGCGGAAACTTATCGACAGTGTCCTTAACCAGCGCCGCTTTTCGAGGCGCAATCAAAGCCTTCATCTCCTCGCGAATCGTGCGAGTCTTCTCTTCCCAAACCGCCAGCGCCGCGCGATGCTTCGCCAGGTCCGAGCCAGTCAGCATCGGGATCTGATCGTCCGCCGACGTATTCGCATAAAACGACTGCAGCCGGAAATAATCAGCCTGCAAAATCGGATCGTATTTATGGTTGTGGCACCGCGCGCACCCAACCGTCAGGCCCAGGTACGTCGAGCCCGTCACATCCGTAATATCGTCAAGAATCTCCTGCCGCCGCTGCATCAGGTTCCGCGCGTTGGTCTCATCCGGCCAGTGCCGGTTGAACGCCGTCGCCACACGAGCCTTCGGATCCTCGGGCCACATCTCGTCGCCCGCGATCTGCTCCTGCACAAACCGGTCGAACGGCTTGTTCGCGTTGAACGACTCGATCACATAATCGCGATATCGCCACGCATTCGGCCGAGTCTCGTCCGCCTTGAAGCCTTCGCTCTCCGCATACCGCGCCAAATCGAGCCAGTGCCGCGCCCAGCGTTCGCCATAGTGCGGCGAAGCCAGCAGCCGGTCCACCACCTTCTCGTAAGCGTCCGGCGACTTGTCCGCGACAAACGCAGAAACCTCGTCCGGAGTCGGAGGCAGTCCAGTCAAATCGAAGCTCACGCGCCGCAGTAACGTGACACGGTCCGCATCAGCCGACGGTGCGATCCCCTTCGCCTCCAGCTTCGCCAGCACGAACGCGTCGATCGGATTCCGGACCCACTGCCTGCGCTGGACCTCCGGCACCGCCGCCCGCCGGACCTTCTGCAAGGACCAGTGATTCTTCTGTTGTGAGGTGAAAACGTCAGTGGGCGAGACAGTGCCTGCCGACAGCAACGCTGCCAGCGAGAGCGGGACCAGTGCGACGGGGCTCCCGAGCTTCATGTTTATCTAATATACTTCCGCTCATGCCCTCCGCGTCAAATCGCGTCATCCTCGCAGGATTCGCCATCGCCGCTCTCGCCCTCGCCGCCGAACAAGGCTGGTTTCCCCACGAAGGCGGACTCCTCAAATACAAAGTGCAAATCCGCTTCGGCGAGGAGCCGGACACCATGCCCGACGGCTGGAAATTCGGGCGCGTCTCCGCCGTCGCTACCAACGCCGAAAATGAAGTGTTCGTTTTTCAGCGAGGTCCCAAAGCCGACCCCATCGTGGTTTTCGACTCCAAAGGCAAGTACCTGCGCTCCTGGGGCAAGGGCATGTTCGGCAACGCGCATGCCATTCGCGTCGACAGAGCAGGCAGCGTCTGGATCACCGACAATGGCGATCACCAGGTCATGAAATTCACTCCGAAAGGCGAGCTGCTCCTCACGCTGGGAGTAAAAGGAAAGGCAGGCGAGACACCCGATACATTCAACAAACCCACCGACATCGCCTGGGCGCCAAACGGTGACTTCTACGTCTCCGACGGTTACGGAAACTCGCGCGTAGTCCGATTCACGAAAGAAGGAAAATACATCGCCGCATTCGGCAAGCCCGGCGCAGGACCCGGCGAGTTCAACCTTCCGCATTCCATCGCCATCGACGCCAAAGGCCAGGTCTACGTCGCCGATCGCGGCAACAACCGGATCCAGGTCTTCGACGCCAGCGGCAAATTCCTGAAGCAGTGGACCCACATCGGCTCCTGTCAGAACATCTTCATTACGCCGAGCCAGGAGCTGTGGGCGATGGCCTATCGCGATGCGGTGGAAATCCGCACCTACGACACGCTCTCCGGCCGCATCATGAAAATCGATTTGAATTCGGGGAAAATACTGGGCTCAATGGAGAGTCCGGGACACTGGCTGGATGTGTCCCGGACCGGTGATATCTACGTCGGCAGTCTGACCGGAAACGTGTTTAAGTGGTCGCCCGGCTGGATGTAGAACCAGCGCCGATACCGCCTGGGAGGGCCTCCGCAATAGCGCCAAGAACGTTGTTGACGCCCTCGTCGCTCGCCAGCGGACCCATGATCCCGAGCCGCAGAATCTTGCCCGCCAGCGTGCCAAACCCGCCGGCAACTTCCATCCCGTACTTCTCCATCAGGTGCTTGCGAATCTCCGCGTCCGTGACACCGGCGGGAATTTTCGGCGTGTTCAGATTCCAGATGCGCTGACCCGCGGGCACCAGCATTTCCATGCCGAGCTCCTCCAGCCCCGCCACCAGCCGCTCATGTGCACGCTTGTGCCGAGCCAGCCGGTTCGCCAGCCCTTCCTCGCGAACCGCATCCAGCGCGGCCTGCAGCGCGTAGAACAGCGTGATCGGCGCTGTGTGGTGATACCGCTTCGGTCCCTCGAAATACTCGTCAATCAACTTCAGATCCAGGTACCACGTGTCGATCGTCGCTTTCCGCGCACGAAGCCGTTCCAGAGCCCGCGGAGAGACCGTGATGGGTGAAAGACCCGGAGGCGCGCTCAGTCCCTTCTGCGTGCAACTGTAGGCCACGTCGATACCGTTGGCGTCGATCTCCACCGGCATCGCGCCCAGCGAAGTCACGCAGTCGGCAATCGTCAAAGCCCCGACGTCGCGAGCCGCGTCGCAAATACCCTTGCCCGCGTTGTAAACGCCAGTCGACGTTTCAGCCTGCACAAACGCGACCACATCGGGCTTCTCGCGCAGAATAAACTCGCGAGCCTCAGCATCGCTGAAACCCTCACCCCACGGCTTGTCGAAGCGAACCACGTCGCCCCGATGCCGCTTGCCCATCTCAACCAGCCGGTCGCAAAAGAAACCGTTTGCAAGCACGGCGAATTTCTGCCCGGGCTCCACGAAATTAGCCACCGCGGCTTCCATACCAGCGCTGCCCGTGCCGCTGATAGCGAGCGTAAAATCATTCGAGGTGCCGAATACTTCGCGCAGGCCGGCTCGAATGTCCTCTACGACGCTGAAGAAAAAAGGATCCAGATGCCCAACAATCGGCTGACCCATCGCGGAATATACGCGAGGATCGACCATTGTGGGTCCGGGACCGTAGAGTAGACGTTTAGGTGGGTGAATCATGGCGGAGCTTCGATATTATCAGGTGATCCGTGCCATTCCGACAATTCCTGCCCGCATTGCTGTTCGCCGCCGCCCTTCACGCCGAGGTCCGCGTCGCGCAACTCCTCACCGATCACATGGTGGTCCAGCAGAATATGCCCGTGCATGTCTGGGGCTCCGCATCCCCAGGTGAGTCCGTCGACGTCGCGTTCCGCACCGACACCCGCAACACCGTCACCGACAACGCAGGACGCTGGAGCGTCTGGTTCCCGCCCGTCCCCGAACCAGGAGGACCGCATGAGATCAACATCCGCAGCGGCGCAAAAACAATTCGCCTCCGCGATGTTCTCGTCGGCGAAGTGTGGATCGCCGCCGGACAGTCGAACATGGAATGGCCAGTAGCCTGGGCCGCAAACCCTGACACCGAGAAACAGGCCGCAAACTACCCCCAAATCCGCCTCGTCCGAACCATGCACCGTGTCCGCGACTACCCGCAGGACGACTTCGTCGGCACAGCATGGGAGCCCGCAACACCGCACTCCGTCGAGAAGTTCTCCGCCGTCGGCTACCACTTTGCGCGAATGATTCACCAGCACCGCAAAGTACCCATCGGTATCATCCAGAGCGCGTGGGGCGGCACCCCTGCCGAAGCCTGGACCAGCCTCCGAGGCCTCTCCTCCAGCGCGTCGCTCATGCCAGTCTTCGAAGAATGGGGCCGCGTCGCCGACGCCCACGACACCGCGTTGCGCCGCCACAGATACAGGCTCGACGACTGGGTCCGCAAAGGCAGCAAGGGCGATCGGCCCGAGCTCCGCACAGGGCCAGGCGGCCCCTGGACACCGACAGGTCTGTTCAACGGCATGCTCGCGCCCATCACCAAACTGCCCATCCAGGGCGTGATCTGGTATCAGGGCGAGAGCAACACGTCGCCCGAACGCGCGCCTGTGTACGAGCACCTCTTCCCAGCCATGATCCGCGACTGGCGCCGGGCGTGGAGTCAGGGCGACTTCCCGTTCCTCTTCGTCCAACTCGCCAACTTCAACGCCGCTCCCGACAGCATGTGGCCAGAGGTGCGCGACGCTCAGCGCCAGGCCCTTGGCGTCACGAACACCGCCATGGCCGTGACAATCGACGCCGGCACGCCCGATGACATCCACCCCCGCAACAAGCGCATCGTCGCCGACCGGCTGTTCCGTGCCGCGCGAGCCCTCGTCTACAACGAGCCCATCGTCCCGGCTGGCCCGCTGTTCCGGCAGGCCACCATTGAGGGCGCGCAACTGAGGCTCCGCTTCGACAACGCCGGCGGTCTCGTCCTGAGGAGCTCAGCGGGCTTCGAACTCGCGGGCGAAAACGGCAAGTGGTTCACCGCGACGCCGCGCCTCGAAGGCGCCACCGTCCTCGTCAGCGCGCCGGAAGTCCCGGAGCCCAGGTACGTTCGATACGCCTGGGCCGACAACCCGCCGTCTACCCTCTACAACGCGGAGGGCCTCCCGGCATCGCCCTTCCGCACACGCCGATGACTGAGACCTGATACAAATGGAGATCGGAATATGTCCCTCACGCGTCGAACTGCCATAGCGCTTACCGCCGCCGCCCCGGTGATCACCCAGGCGGCCGCCCGCGGTATCGCGAAGACCTCTTTCGGAAAAGTCAAATCCGGACAAGCCGTGGATCTTTACAAACTTACTAACTCACAGGGTACGGAAGTAACAGTCATCACTTATGGCGCCCGCGTACAAAGCATCAGGTGCGCCGACGCGCGGGGCAAGATGGCCGATATCACCCTCGGCTTCGATAACATCGAGGGCTATCAGACGGAGAACCCCTACTTCGGCGCGGTGGTCGGCCGCTACGGAAACCGCATCGCAAAGGGTAAGTTCTCCCTCGGAGGCAAGCAGTACACCCTTGCCAAAAACAACGGGGAGAACGCACTCCACGGCGGTTTGAAGGGCTTCGACAAGGTCTTGTGGACCGCGAAGGAAGTCAACGGGGGAATCGACCTCACCTACATCAGCAAGGATGGCGAAGAAGGCTACCCCGGCACCCTGACCACCACGGTCCGCTACAGTCTCAGCGACGCCAATGAGCTCCGCATCGACTACACCGCGACAACCGACAAAGTCACGGTGCTCAATGTTACTAACCACAGTTACTTCAATCTCGCGGGCGAAGGCAGTGGCGACATACTCGGGCATCGCATCCAGATCAATGCCGACCGCTTCACGCCCGTCGACGCCGGCCTCATCCCGACCGGCGAACTGAAGCCCGTCGCCGGTACAGCGTTCGATTTCCGCCAGCCTCACTCCATCGGCGAGCGCATCAACGCCAACGACGAACAGATCAAACTCGGCAAAGGCTATGACCACAACTACGTCCTGAACGGACCGATGGGCGCCATGCGCCAGATCGTGCGCGTCGTCGAGCCGAAGTCCGGCCGCGTCCTCGAAGTCTCTACAGTCGAGCCCGGCGTTCAGTTCTACACCGGCAACTTCCTCGACGGCACCAACAGAGGAAAGGGCGGCAAGGTGTACGGGCATCGCACCGGATTCTGCCTCGAAACGCAGCACTTCCCCGATTCCCCGAATCAGCCCAAATTCCCCACCACGCAGCTCGAACCCGGCAAGACGTGGAAGACTGCCACTATCTACAAAATGTTGACGGAGAAAGCATGAAGCGAATCGCCGTACTGATTCTTTTGGTCGCTGCCACCCTAACCGCACAGGACGGACGCTGGACCGCGCAGAAGGCCAACCAGTGGTACGCCAAACAGCCCTGGCTCGTCGGCGCCAACTACATCCCGTCCACCGCGATCAATGAACTGGAGATGTGGCAGGCCGCCACATTCAATCCGGCGCGCATCGATGAAGAACTCGCCTGGGCCGAGAGCATCGGCATGAACACCATGCGCGTCTTCCTTCACGACCTGATGTGGAAGGAGGACCGCGAGGGCTTCCGCGAGCGCCTCGACCAGTTCCTCGCCATCGCCGACAGGCACAAAATCAAACCCATGCTCGTGCTCTTCGACTCCTGCTGGGACCCGTTCCCGCGCTGGGGCAAGCAGCGCGCCCCCAAACCCGGCGTGCACAACTCCGGCTGGCTCCAGAGCCCCGGCCTCGACGCGCTGAAGGACCCGGGTCAGCACAGCCGCCTCGAAGGCTACGTCAAGGGAGTGATCGCCGCGTTCGCAAAGGACAAGCGAATTCTCGCCTGGGACCTCTGGAATGAACCGGAAAATACCAGCGAATCCAGCTACGGCAAAGTGGAATTACCGAATAAAGCGGATTATGTTCTGCCGTTACTCGAGAAGTCCTTCGAATGGGCCCGTGCCGTCAACCCGACCCAACCGCTGACCTCCGGTGTCTGGAAGGGCGACTGGTCCGGCGACGCAAAACTCAGCCCCATCCAAAAGGTGCAGCTCGAGCAGTCCGACGTCATCAGCTTTCACAACTACGATGGTCCGGAAAAGTTCGAAGCAGCCATCCAGTCCCTCCAGCGCTACAAGCGCCCCATCCTCTGCACCGAGTACATGGCCAGAGGCAACATGAGCACCTTCCAGGGCTCCCTGCCAGTAGCGAAGAAGTACAACGTAGCCGCCTACAACTGGGGATTAGTGCAAGGCAAGACCCAAACCCACCTGCCATGGGATTCCTGGCAGAAGCCGTACGTCGACCGCGAACCAGCCATCTGGTTCCACGAAGTCTTCAAAACCGACGGCACGCCCTACAAGCCCGAAGAAGTCGATCTGATCCGAGGCCTGACCGGCCGAGGCAAACCAGCCGCAAAGAAGAAAGCCGCATAGAAAAGACTCTGATATATCCTCCACATCCTCAACTATTACTGAGGGCAAAAGGGGGGCAGGCCCCCAGGCCTGCGGCGGACGCCCACGTCCGCCGTTCAAAGCCGAATATAAATGCGCTGTCGGTCCAGCCCCCACAAAAATAACCAAAGAATCCCAAAGTAAACAGCAAACACAAACCCAACCCACCACAGCGGTGAATCCGAAGGACCAAACGGCTTCACCGCCTCCGCAATCAAATCATGCAGCACATACCCTGCCAGCGGATTCACCCCAAATACTCGAAACAAAGACCACTGCCGCCCGCCAACATCGGTCCACCACACAAACCCCGCATAAACCAGCAGCGAAAACCCAGCCGAGAACCAAAGGTAAGAATTAGCCCCGGCCTGCTGGCTCATAGTCCAGATATTCACCGGTCCCCACGGCGCCCAAAACGGAGGAGCCGCGAGCCCGCCCAAACAAGACAACCCATACCCAAAAAACGCGAGCACCGCACCCCAAATCACCAGCGGCTTCAAAGCCCCCCGAGCCCCGCGATCCCGCACCAAATCAAAAGCCAGCGACCCCGCCAGCGCAGGAATCGCCCACGTCAAAAAGCCCAGCGGACCGCCATCAATGATTCGCTTCTCTCGCAGCAAGTCATACCAAAACCAGTACGACAACGCCAAATGCAGAGCCCCGGTTCCCACCATAAAAGCAATCCGCACCCGGGCCGATCGAGCAATCACCGGCAGCACCCACAGACTCGTGACGCCGATATGCACCAGAGCCTGAAACGAAGTTCGCCAGAACGCCGTCGCAAAGAATCCCGACCACCCCAGCGAAGTCAGATCCGCCCAGGTCTTGTACTTACCGTCGAGGTGGTACACCACCATCCCGACCAGCACCAGGATCAAACTGCGAATTACAGCCTTGCGGTAAGCCGCAGCCGAGCCCTTCTGCTCGATATTCCGAAGCATCACCAGCCGCAGCGAAAAGCCCACCGCGAAAAAGAAATGCGGCATAATCGTGTCCGCATAACTGTGGTAGGTATTGTGATGCTTCAGCAACGCATGCACCGCTGCAAACGAGCCCACAAAGTTGACCAGGAACATCCCGGCCATCGTGTAGCCGCGGAACTGGTCCATCGAGTCGATGCGGTTTGCCATCGCCTAGTCCTCGATGAATTTGTGATACAAGCCCATGTAATACGGCAGCAGAAACACCCCGCCATCGCCAAGCGAATTCCCCGACCCGCGCGTATCCAGCGTATACGGGTTGTGATTCCAGAAACCGAAATAGCGCTCGTCCACCGGAATCACCGTGCCGTCGTGAAGATGCCCGCTCGGAGGCCGGTCACTGTCCTCCCAGATATGCAGCCGCACTCGCTCGATGTCCTTGCGATGGCTGTTCGTGTGAGCCCAGTCGATCCGGTCCAGCGGCATTCGCCGCAGCGTATCCACCGACTGCTCCAGCCACGCACCCTTGGGAGTCAAATCATTCGTCCCATACGCATCGGTGAACTTCTTCCCCGTCAGACTCGCAGCCCCAATAAAATTGAAGAACGGATTCTTCTCCAGCCGCTCGATAGCCCAGTAATTCGCCAGCGACCCCGCGTATTTCTGCCGCAAATCATCGTCCGTTTCATACTTCAGCAGGTTGTAATAGCTCATCAGCGCCATCTCATCATCGGACTGATTGCCCGAACCCGCGCCCGTACTCACCTTCGCCACCAGCGTGTTCGTGGCGTACTTATGCTCGCGGACCAGCTTGTCGTAAGCCTCGCGGTACCTGGGGTCCCCAGTCATATGCTCAGCGACCTTCAAATAGGACAAAATGCTGAGCGAATTGAGGCCCCGGCCGTTCCACCACATCCTGTCGTCATTCAGCGACACCGGGTCGAACACTGCCCAGCGCGTGGGTTTGCCGTCCCAGTCCACCAGCGCCCAGTTGTGAGTGATGATGTGGTCCGTAATCGCCCTCACCACCGCCCGAACCTCTTCCTTCTCCCGCTCCGTCTCCGCCACCAAATCGTAATAGACGGCATAAAAGAAATAATGTCCGTCTAATTCGTCCGAACTCGTGTCCGTTTTCCAGTACCATTTCCCGTCAGCGCTCTTAGGCCACCGCGGACTCATGATCTTCCACAACGAATCGCGCGACGCCTGCATCCGCACATCCCGAGCCCGCGAATCGCCAATATTCGGATCAGGTCCGCTCGTAGGCAAAATCGCCCGGGCAGGGAAGCCAGCAGGCGCCGGATGCGACCCGCCCTGCGTCACCACACTCAGAAACCGCAGCGCCTCAAACGCCTTCACCGCGCGACGCTTCGCAACAGGATCCTTCGTTGCGCCGAAAGCGAAGCACTCGCCCGCGCCATACATGCTGGTCCAGAGCCCGTCGTTATCGCTGTCCGTCTGCACCCAGTTCGACTTGTCGCCAGGCTTCGTCAGTCGAACCGTCATCACATACTCGTACTCCGTGCGCCGGTGCCGTTTGTCGATCTCGTCCTCATAAAATCGAGCCTTGTCCGCCAGCCGCGTCGGCTTCCGCTCAATCAGCCCGACGCCCTTCGACGTCGCGAACCACGCCCCGCCCGACCCGTCCACCGCCACGCCGCGAACCGCATCATCAGGCAGCCACCGGAGCCCCTGCCGGTACGACCATTGCTGCCCGTCATAGCGAATCGCCCCGCGCTTAGTGGCCAGCCAAACCGCACCAGCCGGTCCCACAGCGAGGCCCGTGGCATCGTCATACGGCAGACCCTCAGCCCCGGTAAACAGCCTCCAGGTCGAGCCCTCCCGCACGCCCGCGCCTTGCGGACTGAAGAACCAAAGCCGCCCCTTCGAATCGAACCCAACGCCGCGTACATCCACTGGAGCCCAGCTCCGCCCGCCGTCCCGAGGAAACTCGCGAACCCACTCGCGACCACGCAACACGAACAGTCCCGCAGCCCCGCCGGCAGCCGCCTCACCCGACTCGCGAAGGGCAACCGCGTACACCGGACCGTCCATCACACGCGTCAGCGTAGGGCCGAAAAACAACCCCGACTCAGTGCCGACAGCAACGCGGTTCCCCACTGCGGCCACCGCATGGACCTTGCCGCCGCTCACCTGGCCAGCAACGGTCGACCCGCGCATCACGCGCCCCCCGGCCACCCAAACCACATCGGCGCCCGAAGCCGCGCACGCATCCACCGCGTCCGAGCCGCCGACCAGGCTCCACGCACCGCCAGCCGATCGAACCGCAAGCCCTCGAGCCGTCCCCGCCCATACGCGATCCCCCGCCGCAGCCACGCAACGCACGTCATCCGACGGCAGCCCCGAAGCCGCGGCAGTAAACACCTGCCGCACTTCCTGCGCAAATTCGCCCACTTTCAGCGGAGCGCCCCACGCCCCAACAACCGCAGTCAGTAACAAACAGGCAAGTCTCACGCGAGTTCCCTCCGATGTGCCCACACCTTCTGTACTGCCTGCGCAATATCGTCCATATCGTGCTCATCGCCCAGCAACAACCGGTGCTCCATCCAGACCGCCTCGCGACAAGCCTGCTCGCTCGCGGGACACTCCGCCCATTCCGTACCTTCAAAAACCGGATTGCGATACAGAGGATGCGCATACCCGCTCGACGCCGGAATCCCTTCCGCCGTCAGCGCCTTCAAAAACACCTCGCGCGACACGCCAAACTCCGCCGCATCGAACCGCAATACGTAGATATGCCACGCATGCCCCGTAGCATAATCCGGAACATCCAGCGGCAAAAGCCCAGGTATTTCCCGCAAACACGCCGATAAATACGAGCCATTCTTCTGTCGCCGAGCCGTCTGCTCCCCGAGCCTCTCAAGTTGCGCAATCAGCAACGCCGCCTGGAACTCCGTCATCCGGTAATTCCACCCCAGCCTGTGGTGCTCATACCAGGGCCGCCCGACCTTCCGCCCCACCCACACCAGCGACTCGCAAATCTCAGCAAGCTCCGCGTTACCTGTAGTAATCAGCCCGCCCTCGCCAGCCGTCATGTTCTTAGAAGCTTGAAAGCTGAACGTAGCCGCCACGCCAATCGACCCCAGCGGGCGCCCGCACCACGACCCGCCATGCCCATGCGCCGCGTCTTCCAGCACCGGTATCCCATGGCGCGCAGCTATCGCCCCAATCTCACCCATATCCGCCGCCAGCCCCGCGAAATGCACCGGAATAATCGCCTTCGTCCGAGGAGTAATCGCCGCCTCAAGCCGAGCCGGATCCAGATTAAACGTGGAAATATCGATATCGCAAAACACAGGAGTGGCGCCGATCAACATAGGTGCCGTGGCAGTCGCGATAAACGTATACGGCGGAACGATAACCTCGTCCCCATTCCCCACCCCGAGAGCCCGCAACGCCACCTCCAGAGCCGCCGTGCCGTTCACACAAGCTATCCCGTACTTGGACCCATGTGCCGCCGCAAACCGACCCTGAAACTCAGCAACCTTCGAAGGCGCCGCGGACTCGGCAGCACCCGCATCCAGAGCCTCGCCATGCGTATAGCGCCACCAATGCCCGCTCCGCAATACCTCCAGCGCGAGCTCCTCCTCGCGGGCACCAAACACTGGCCACGCCGTAAACGCCCGTTCCCGAACAGGCTTGCCGCCCAACACAGCCAGGTCACTCATCCCACTCTCTCCTCATAGTTCCCCGCCACCAAAAACGGAGGCGGCCGAAACGCGGGCACCTCGAAATGCTTCGCCAGCACCATCTCCACGACGCCGATTACACCCGCCGCCTCGGTCACCGACGCATAGCGGATCGTCACCTGAGACTGCGATTCGCGCAGCGCCTGACGCCGCACCACGCCTTCCACCTGCTGCAGCAAATTCTCACCAGCCACACGAAGCCGCGCATCCAAAACGATCAGTCCGGGATTAAATAAATTCACCAGATTCGCCAGCCCGAGCCCCAGATACCGGGCGATTTCCGCCACAACATTACTGGCCGCCTTGTCCCCGTCACTCGCCGCTGCAAACACCATCCACCCGCTGATCCGCGATACATCGCCCCCGGCCATCTCCAGCACGTCAGTCCGGGCACCCTCGTGAATTACCTGCCGTATCCGAGCCTCCACAGCGCGCAATCCCGCCACCGCCTCCAGGCATCCGAAACTCCCGCACGCGCAAACAGGCCCGCCAACCGACACAGCCGTATGCCCAAACTCACCTGCAGCCGAGCCCTGTCCATAAAGCAGCCGGCCATCCACATAAAGAC
>Ga0163150_10002477_pt1 | contig 28160 bp, 28 predicted proteins | sample OliLakLV19P2IB_FD_148628 | JGI IMG/M metagenome (GOLD analysis project Ga0163150, IMG submission 148628) | Freshwater microbial mat bacterial communities from Lake Vanda, McMurdo Dry Valleys, Antarctica - Oligotrophic Lake LV.19.P2.IB | ecosystem: Environmental > Aquatic > Freshwater > Lake >...
TGTTACAACTTTATAGGCATGACCAGATACATATAATCATTTTTTGCTTCTGGGAACACTAAGCTTGGAGAATTGTCGTCCACTATTTTTATTATAACATTCTTAGTTTCTATGCTTCCTAAACAGTCTAGGAGGTAATGATGGTTAAGGATTAAATCTCCCCCCGCCCCATCTACCGTCGAAGGAATTTCCACAACACTTTTACCTAAATCCTGCGACTCTGTAGATAAAATTAATTTTTGCGTCTCTGGGTTATAAGAAAATTTAACACTATTGTTATTTTGACTAAATATAGACCCTGCTCTTAGAGCGCTAACCAGGGAAGACTTATCAGTTGTGATTGTGGTGTTAAAAATAGTTGGAATAATTTCTTTGTACGGTGGATACTGGCCGTCAACCAAACGGCTAATTATATGAGTATCGTTAAATTGAAGGGAAATTTGTGTTTCGTTTATTACAACAACTACTATGCCTTTTTGGTTGCCAACAATCCTACTAATTTCAATTAATGTTTTTTGGGGAACTATTGTTTCCTGATTGTTTTGGACACTGGTTTCAAGAGTTATTTTTTTTTCCGCAAGCCTGTAACGGTCTGTGGCCGCAATTTTCAATTCTTTCCCCTCCCTACTCAGCAGTACTCCTGCTATTTCTGGCTGGGTTTGATTAACCGCGGCGGCAAAAACAACTTGCTCAATAGCATTTTTTAATTCTTGAGCGTCCAATGAAAAACTTTCCCTGCTTTCAATAACCGGGATTAAAGGGAAATCCTCAGCAGGAAGAGTTTTTATTGTTGTGTGGTAATTTTCTGTTTCTATTTCAACTCCGCTCTGCTGACTGGTTAATACAATATTTTTATTAGGAAGATTATTCACTAACTCACTTATGGTTTTACATAAAACTGTTATTTCACCATCTTCTTCAACTTTACAGCGAATATGGGTTGTAATGGCAATTTCTAAATTTGTTGAGGAAATTTTAAGTAAGCCGTTTTCTGTTTTTATTAAAATATTATTAAGTATAGGTAGGCTATTGCTGGAAGAAATTATTCTTCCTACTGTAAGTAACCCTGATTTTAAATTTTCTTGGGTGCAGATTACCTTCATATAATATATAAATAGTTAATTAAAATAATAACAATAATAAGTCTTGTGGATTTGTGGATTAAGGTTTTTCTTTAACAAAAGCTTAAAAATTAAGTAGTAAGCGTGTTGATAAAAAAACCGTATTGTGTGGACAACCGCTTATAACTATTTGTGTTATGAGGATAATAAAAATAAATTTAAAATTATCCCGATCATACAAACAACTTATCCATAATTAAATCCACCTCTTGCTTAAAGCTTTCTTTGGTATTTACCAGGTTTTCCACTTTCTCCACAGCGTGCATAACCGTAGTATGATCCCGGCCGCCAAAAAAATCTCCAATAGAGGGGAAGGAATTATCCAACTCTTTTCGGATTAAATACATTGCAATTTGGCGGGGTTTTACGTATTCTTTTTTTCTGGACTCTTTCAATAAATCTTCCATGGTTATGTTGTAAAAACTTGCAACTGATTCCGCGATCTTTTTTATGGACGTTACTCGTTTTTTAGTCCCAACAATGCTGGCTAAAATACTTTTAGCTTGTTCGAGGAATAATGCCCTGTTCTCCATTTGCTGGTACACTGCCAAACGGTTCAAAGCTCCTTCTAGTTCACGAACATTGTTTTGAATATTCTCAGCAATGTAAAATAAAATATCGTCGGTAATAACAATGCCACGTTTTTCCATTTTAGTGCGCAATATTGCCATTCTGGTTTCTAAGTCGGGAGCTTGTATATCGGCAATCATCCCCCACTCAAAACGAGAAACCAAACGCTGTTCAACTGCAGGTATTTCTTTCGGCGGACGGTCAGAAGTAATAATAATTTGTTTTCCTTTATCACGAAGTTCGTTAAAGGTATGAAAAAATTCTTCTTGGAAACCTTCTTTACCGGCCATAAATTGAATGTCGTCAATAAGGAGAGCGTCCACATTCCGGTACTCTTTTTTAAAATCATCCATCTTTTTTTGTTTGATGGCGTCAATGTAATCATTGGCGAATTTTTCACTTGTAACATACAAAACTTTATTTTTAAACCCAGTTTGCAACAGTCTGTGACCTACAGCCTGCATAAGATGAGTCTTACCCAAGCCAACACCGCCATATATAAATAAAGGGTTGTAATGAGTTCCGGGAGTTTTTGCCACTGCAATACTGGCTGCATGGGCTAATTCGTTGTTTTTCCCAATAATAAAAGTCTCAAATGTGTATTTGGTGTTAAGGTTAGAACTGTTTTGATGGCTAACTCCAGTGTCTTTATGCGCTGTGTTTTCAGCCTTTACTGAAGGTTTTCCGCTATTTGAAGGGCTTATGGAAGAAGTATTGCCCAGTTGGTACTTTATCTCTTTTATCTCCGGGGCTAGAGTTTTAAGGGATTTTAGCATTTCATGATGGTATTTTGCCGCAATCCAGTCTCTGTTAAAAGCACTTGGAACCCCCACAATTATGGAATCTGCCCCCCGTTCCACAATGGCTGTATTTTTAAACCAGGTGTTAAAATTAGCCTTACTTAATGAGACTTCAAGGCTTCCTAAAATAGCTTGCCAGAGTTGTTGGTTGTTCATATCGAAAGCTTTTATTTGAAACAAAATTCAGGTCAACTGTTTAAAACTTTTTATATTTTAGATTTTCAAGCAGTGCTTATTGCAATACAATTCATTCTAACAGGCAGTTATCAACATGTAAATGAGTAAATAAACCGCTTATATAAAACATATTTCACCTACCCTGTTAATATGCTGTGGACAACGTGTGTTTAATGTCTTTTTTCAAAAATTCCAGGGCTTTAACATTGACCAAATAAGCTTTTTTCTTTATAATGAGTCAAGAATTAATCAATCCCGAATATGAAAAGAACATATCAGCCTAAAGTAAAGAAGAGAAAGAGACGTCATGGCTTTCTTCGCCGTATGGAATCCAAGACCGGAAGAAATGTACTGGCCAGAAGAAGAGCAAAAGGCCGTAAGAAGCTAAGCGTATAAATTATAATACAAGCATAAAGTGGCATAAATATAAGCAATTTTTAGTTTAATTTTCGCCACTTATATATCTTATGTTTGCAAAAAAAAACCGCCTTGCTAAAACCAGAGACGTTAAAACGGCCTTTGAGCGGGGACGGGGTTTTTTTAACCCTTTTTTTACTGTAAAATATCTTAAAACTACCAAACCTTTTGGCAGGTTTACTATAGTTGTTTCTACCAAGGTTTCTAAAAAAGCCGTAGAGAGGAACCGACTTAAAAGACTTTTGAGAGATTTCATTCGCAGAAATATAGGAAGTTTTGCTCCTGGAGATTATGCAGTCATTGTTAAACCTTCCGCAGCCAAGCTTCAGTCCAAAGAATTGGTTCAAAAATTTGTCGTTCTGGCTAAAACATCAAAACTCCAAAAACTTTAAAATGCTATAATGACTGTAGTAATAATACATAGTAATTTTATGATCCAATACATCCTGCAATTGCCTAAAAGTTTAGCCATTCTGGCTATTAGAGGGTACCAAAAAACTTTGTCACCCGACCACGGCTTGCTTAAAGCAATGTTCCCCTATGGTTATTGCCGCCATTATCCTAGTTGTAGTCAATACACCAAGCAATCCATTGAACGTTTTGGAGCCGTAAAAGGCATTTTAAAGGGAATGTATAGGATTGCTCGCTGTAATCCTTGGGTTAAACCCTCTATTGACATCGTCCCTTCTCAATAATTTCTCAGTTGAAAAACATTAATAAATTTTTCAAATACTTTTATGCAAATAATACACTTTCTCTATTTTGACCTTATTTATCGACCGCTATTGAATTTACTGGTGTTTTTTTATAATGTCATCCCGGGGCACGACATTGGTATTGTTATTATTGTCCTGACCTTAATTATTAGGTTTGTTTTGGCTCCCAGTTTCCACAAGTCCCTAAAGAGCCAGTCTACCATGAACGCGCTGCAACCAAAACTTAACGAAATGCGCGAGAAGCACAAGAACGATAAAGAAGCCCAGGCCAAAGCCATGATGGAGCTTTACAAGGAACATAAAATTAACCCTTTATCTTCTTGTTTGCCGCTGTTAATTCAGCTTCCGTTTTTAATTGCTTTATATCAGGTATTTCAAAAAGCTTTGGGGGGAGACTTAAGCGGTTTGTATTCTTATGTTAATAATCCAGGCATTATAAATCCTCTCTTTCTAAACTTTTTTGACCTTAGCAAGCCGAATATATATTTTGGAATATTGGCAGGGTTAGCGCAGTTCTGGCAGTCTAAACTTATGATGCCACAAGCCGGAGGCAAGCAGGATTCCACTCAAAAGATTATGGCCATGCAGACAACTTATGTTTTGCCGGTTATTAGTGTAATCATTGCCATTAAATTACCAGCAGGACTGCCTTTGTACTGGATAGTAACCACTTTGTTTGCCGTTGCCCAACAATATTATATTTTACGTACCAAAAAACCAGTTACTCAGTAGCTTTTTAGCTGGTGGCTGGTAGTCGGCAGGTAGAAACCTAGTTACCGGCTACTTACCACTAACTGCAAATTAACATTATGACTGATTATGATAAAATTGAAATCGTAAAAAAAATAATAGTTGAATTGTTAGCGAATTTAGGGATTCAGTCTACGGTAGAGTTTGAAGAGAGTATTATCAAAGGGCTAATTTTTAATATTACTACCCCCGATTCTTACTTGCTTATAGGTCGCCAGGGAGCCACGTTGCATTCTTTGCAAGTCTTGGTAAGAGGCTTGGCGTCTCGCAGACTGAAGTCGGTAGAGCCATTCTGGTTTACTCTGGACGTGGATGATTACAACAGAAAGCGTGAATGGTATTTGAAGGAAACTGCCAAAGCCGCGGCTGAACAGGTTAAAAAAACTGGACGAAGCGTTAGTTTGGAACCTATGCCCAACTATGAACGTCGCTTAATCCACGCCTACCTGCAGGAGTTTGAACCCAAGGTAGAAAGTATGAGTATGGATCAGGAGCCATACAGAAAAATTGTTATTAGGCTTAAGAGATAAATAAAAAACCTTTCTGCTTATGAGTAGAAATAATAACAATAAAAAAATCCCGACGCGACCGGGATATTTTTTATTCATTGTAGTTTAGGGGATAATACCCTGCAGCTTGCTGTGGTTCCCTCGCAGTATTCCCTCCCCCTCATGGGTGGTGTTAGGGAGGGGTGATTCAGCTGCAGTTGATACCTCGCAGCTCTGCCATGGGGCGGTTCATTTAGTGGATTCTCCGATGGTCATCTTCTGAAGATGACCATCTAAAAGGATCCTTCTGCAAAATAATTTAATTCATAAAAAATTACTAAACAAGTTTGTGGTTTTTTGTTGGCTCCCCTTTGTCGATGGGGTTAGGAATTGGTATATGAAAGAGACATAAGTTAGTAGGAATACAGTAGTTCCATATTTTCTCGGCCGAGAAAATATGGAACTACAAGTTTTTATGCGATTGTAGTATTTTGCTGCCTCTGTAGGCGGAGAATGCTTAACATTTTATATTCCAAGCTTATTTTTTAGTTCTTCCCACTGTGTTTTGCGGTTGGGCATTTTGTGTTGGGTGGCGAGTCGGGTCACGAGCTGTTCGGCTTCCTTCATGAAGAGGAGGGTCTTGTCGAGTTGCCCAATGGTATTATATCCTTCAGCGAGCCTAAGTAATATTCCGGACTGAATTACATCGTGGTGGAAGTCACGGAGATTGCGGTTATTTTTTACTGTCTTCAGGGCTTGTTCCAATTTTGCTATACCGTCAGCTACTTTACCGGATTTAACTTCCGCGTTTCCCCAGTGTCCCAGATATTCCGCTTCTGTCTCAGGGGCTTCTTTGCGGGTTTTGTTAAGTTCTTCATGCGCCTCGTAGTAGTACTCCGCCGCCTTTTCATATTGTTCTTTAAATAAAAAATAATCGCCGGCTCGTAATTGCATTACGGATTTCGGTTGTCCTTGAATGCCATACTCTTTGGTCAGATGTAGTCCTGTTTGCGTGTCAGAAAAAAACAATTCCATATAGGCGCTGTTTCCGGTTTTTTGATATAGAGCTTTATATATGTGCAAATGATGTCCTAAAACATTTATGGCCTCTTGGAAATTATGCGCATCAACCGCCATAATCATAGCCTGCTCAAGCGCAGTTAGTGCCTCTGTGTATTCTCCTCGCTCAGCCGCTTTTTCTCCTAGCTCTTTTAAAGCATCAAATGCTTTATTGTTTTGATGTTCTTCCTGAGAAAGCATAGTACCCTTTCTTTAGGTGCTAGTGTCATTAAAATAAAATGAGGCTAAAGAGCCAATGAGAGTACAATCCAAAATATCATAGCTAAATCATTTTTGAAATAGGGATTATCTATTAATCCTTGGAAAATAAGAGCTATAAAAAATAGAGATATAGATAGTGAAAGTGTTTTAGTGTCTAGCCAAGCAGGAGTCTTTATAGTTTTCCGTTGTGCTCTCCTCTCTTGCTCAGCTGCAGTATTTTGTTTGCGGATTAAGAACCCTCGGGAAATAAATAACCATGCTAAGCCCATGAAAGAAATTAACCCTAATAGTCCGGTCTCCACCCAAAAATCTAAAAAGATATTATGAGGAAAATTGTGAGTATCCAAAGTTGGATCAGATATCAGGCTGGAATATTTGTTGGCAAATCCGTTTATGCCAAGTCCCAAAAAAGGAGATTCTTTTATTCCTTTGATTCCGCTTTTCCACAAAGTAATTCGAGAAGTTGCAGATTTTTCACCATGGAAAGGAGCAGTGATTCGTTGTCTCAGCGAAGGGGTGACGGCCATTAAAATAATCAGCCCTAGTAGCATGCCTAAGGATATTTTTTTTACAGTGCGAGTTGCTGCAAAGGCAGTGTAAAAGAACAATACTGCCCCAAGGCCAATCCATCCTGCGCGTGAGAAAGACACCAGAAGTCCCAGTGCTCCAAAAAGCCATAACCCTATCCATAGCATGTTGTGACTCAGAGCAGTCTGAGCTCTTTTAAAAACATCCGGGATGAGTAAGGCAAGGAGCGGGACAGAAAATAAAGAATAAAAATTAGGATGTATAAAGAAACCAGTTGCTCGTTTAGGTTCTGCCATATTGCCCTGAAAACTTACCGGCAGGCCAAGTAGTGCCACATACTGCAAGAGGGCATAGAGTCCCATTGCTCCCAAAATAAAGTAAAAAATAAGCAGCACATGCTCCTTATATTTTGGATTTTCCTGGAAGGTAAAACCTGCTATAAAAAATAAGCTGGTTGGCTGGACAAACAAGACAAACAATTGTCCCAGATTTCTTGTGTTTAATCCTCCAACGAATAAGGAAATTATTCCGGCTGTCAAAAAAAGCCCAGTCAAAAGGAGAATTTTTTTGTCTATAGTTGAAATAAAAGTAAAAAACTTATGCCACTGCCGACTCACGGAAAAAAGTAAGCAAGTTGTTACCCATGCAATTATAACCCAGAGCATAAGGGCGTCGCCGGGAAAGCCGCCGATGGGTATTTTTGCGGCGTAAGCCGGTAAAAGAAGCAGGGTTACAACAATAAGATAGATCATGCCGGACTGTGTTTAAGGTACGGAAATTTTAACTTTAGGAGTAGAGAGTCCCGAAGAAGTTTGTGCGTATATCCGGTAATCTCCCGCAGTGGGTTTATCTGTCCACGTCATAGTGTATTGATAAACGTCGCCAGCATGGCTGGTATTGGTAGTCTGTCCAATAAGTTTGGCGGTGCCTTTTTCGTTTATCGAGTAAAACTGTACGGTATCGTAAAAATTGCTGCTTTGGGCGGTTAGGTTTAAGGGAAAAACTATCGGGCTACTGGTATCGGGATCGGTCAATACAATTGGAGTAGTCAGGGCATAACGCAGTGCCACACTCGTGTCGGCCGTTACTCCATTGCTGTCTACTACCCGTACTGCGAATGTGTGGATGCCGTCGCTCATATTGTTTCCAATTGAAAAAGCAAAGGGTTGGCTATTGAGACTTTGGGTAAACTGCCCGTCTATGGATAAATCAACCCGAGCAATGGAATTGTTTGAACTGGCAGAAACTACAATTTGGAAAGGAAGTTTAGAAATCGTATCCCCGTCGCTTGGGCTTAAGATGCTGACTTCAAGCGAATCATTGCTTGTGGGGGTTGGCGTTGGGTTAATGCCCGAAACGGTTGGGTATTCATATCCTTGCGCTAAGGCCCAAGCAATTACAGGATCTTCCCAGTTGGGGCTGTCAGGTTTCTCGCTATGGAAGACCTGGTATGTTTTTATAATAATTTGTCCCGGAGAAGTAAGCGGTGTGGCTGGCTGTCCGGTTTGGGAGTCTAAAGCTACACCGATATGGACATTGTCAAAATCGGTGGGGACTGAGTAACTGGCAAACGTTTCGGTTTTAGTAGAAGGAGTAAATTGAGTCGGAAGTTTTCCCGACACGCTGTCTACGGTTACTTTTTGGATGCCTGGGGGAGGACTAAAAGTTTCAACAGGTGTGTCGGCCAGAGCCTGAGCCATAAAATCATGCCAGATAGGGGCCGCCACAACCACGCCGTCGGCGTTAGCTTTTAAATAGTCACCATTGTTGTTCCCCACCCAAACTCCCGCGGCTAAAGACGGTGTAAAGCCTAATGTCCAACCATCGTGCCATTTGTTCGTGGTGCCGGTTTTAGCCGCCACTGGTCTGTTTGGCAAGGTAAGAGGTGAATTGGCGCCAAAAACATAGCTACGGGCGGCGTTGTCGGTCATAATGCTAACAAGTTGGTAGGTTGCCTGAGGGTCCAGTACTTCTTTTGGATTGGCTCGAAATTCTTCCAGCGTGCTTCCGTTACGGTCTTGAATTTTTAGAACCAATGTTTTTTCGTTTTTCACCCCACCATTGGCAAAGACCGAAAAAGCCGCAACATGGTCTATGAGAGTCACTTCGCATCCTCCAAGCACCAAGGACAATCCGCAGTCGGCAAGAGGGCTGGTTACTCCCAAGTCATGGGCAGTTTGAGTGGCGTTGCTCACTCCTACCAGAGCCAGGGTTTTTACCGCCGGCACATTTAAACTTCCCGCAAGCGCCTGCCGCATGGAAACAGGTCCGTAATTTTGCCCATTATAGTTGCGGGGAACATAATTGGAGTTTCCAAACTTGCCAAAGTTAGTTGTAACATCCATTAGCATGCTGGCCGGTGAGTAATTATAATCTTTGCCGAAGGCGGTTACATAAACATACGGCTTAAAACTACTTCCCGGCTGGCGGGGAGAGGTGGCAACATTGAAATTTGGCTCAAAAACGCAGGATTTTCCCGGAATACATCCTTCGGGCGCCGGTGTTGCAAAATAATCTTTGCTACCAACAAGGGCGAGAACCTGTCCGGTTTTTGGGTCTATGGCAACTAGTGCAGCATTTCCCGCGTTATATTTTTTGGAGACTTTTTCCAAATCGGTTTTTACAACCCTCTCTGCAATGTCCTGCAGGCGCGGGTCAAGAGTGGTATAGACTTTTAACCCACCCTCTTGCAAGGTTTTTTCCCCATACTTATTAGCCAGGTAATCTTGTACCATAAATACAAAGTGGGGAGCTTTAATTCCCGTGGTAATTTTGGAAAATTCTACTTTTTCTATTTCGGCTTGCTTTTTTTGTTCATCGGTAATATATTTTTGGTCGCGCATTAGAGCAAGAATAGTATTTTTCCTGTTCTCCAGTGCTTGACTGTGCGGCCCTCCCGGGTTGTAGTAGCTGGGAGCTTGGGGTAAGGCTGCCAGGTAGGCACTTTGGGCGATTGTTAAATTTTTAGCCGATGTGTTGAAATAAGACTGGCTGGCAGCCTCAATACCATAAGCATTACGGCCATAAGGGATTTCGTTTAAATATAGTTTTAACACCTGGTCTTTGGTGAATCGGGAGTCTATAGCTATTGCTAAAATAGCTTCACGGATTTTTCTGTCCCAAGACTTGTCGTCTGTTAAGATTGCTTTTTTTACAAATTGTTGGGTAATGGTACTACCCCCTTGGCTTTTTGTTCTAGTAATAACGTCCACGACTATTGCGCGGGCAATACCGCTAAAGGAAATTCCCCCATGGTTGTAAAAGTCTTTGTCTTCAACGGCAATAGTGGCATTTTTTAAATTTTGGGATATCTGGTCCAAATCCACCAGCGTCCGTTTGTATTCTCCGTGAATCTCATACAAAAGACTATTGTCCCTGGCAAATATTTTTGTGGACTCCGGAACTTGCCGGTCTAGGAGCTTGTTGGGATCGGGCAGGTTTTGGGTGTAGTATAAAAACAACAAAGCGGCGCACAGAATACCCGCGGCTACCAAACGAAAACCCCAGGTCAGGATTTTGACGCGGTTGGCTTTTAAGGTTTTATACAATGACTTTCTTTTAGACCTAATGCCCATGGTTGTAGCTTGGGTTTTTGGTTGATATTTATATATGCGCATTATAATGGTATTATAGCGTTTTTAGCACAGAAAAGGAAACCTCTTTTATCCAAAAAATGCTATAATAATAGCAGATATATTTTAATCATAAGCATTATGAAACCTAACGTTAGTAAGTCAGTGGCGCTTGAGGAGCTATTAACACGGGGCGTTGAAGAAGTTATAGACAAAGACCATCTTGAGCTGGCTTTGCGTTCAAATAAAAAGCTCAGGGTAAAGCTTGGTATTGACCCCACTAGCGCCAATATTCATATTGGTAGGGCTGTAGTGCTGTGGAAACTTCGGGCTTTTCAAGAACTTGGCCATAAGGTTATTTTTATTGTGGGTGATTTCACCGGACAGATTGGCGATACCTCAGACAAGGACTCTGAGCGTCCTATGCTTACGCAGCAGCAGATAAAAAGTAACTTAAAAAACTATTTTACTCAAGCTTTTAAGATATTAGACAAAGCAAAGACCGAAACATATTACAATTCCAAATGGTTGAAAAAGCTTGGATTTTTAGAAATTGGTAAAATTGCTGATTTGTTCAGTCTGCATGAATTTGAATCCCGGGAAAATGTTGCCAAGCGCATGAAAGCCGGTAAACGCGTTTCGTTGCGCGAACTGCTCTATCCGCTTATGCAGGGATATGACTCTGTTGCGGTAAAGGCGGACGTTGAGCTTGGCGGTACCGACCAGCGGTTTAATTTGTTGGCAGGACGTGCCATTCAACCGGCATATGGCCAGGCTCCTCAGGATATTGTTACCACTATTCTTATGGAAGGTACAGACGGGCGCAAAATGTCTTCTTCGTGGGGTAATGTTATAAATATCACTGACGAACCAAATGACATGTTCGGTAAAGTCATGTCTATCCATGACGATCTCATAAAAAAATATTTTACTTTAGCTACCAGACTTCCTTTGGAAGAAGTGGATTCAATTATTAAAATTAATTCTAATCCCAGGGACCAGAAGCTGGCTTTAGCGGCCTCTATAGTATCTCTATATCATGGTAAAGATAAAGCAGCGCTAGCTGAGCAAAATTTTATTTCCCAGTTTAGCAAAGGCGAGTTGCCAAGTGATATTCCCTCTATTAAAATATCTCCTGGTACCTACACATATATAGATTTACTTATAGTCGCCGCCTTAGTTACAAGTAAAAATGAGGCGAGGAGACTTCTGGTTCAGCGAGGTGTAAAAGTAAATCAGGAAACTGTTATAGAAGGTTCTTTAGTGATTGACGGCAAAACAGAAGTACTGGTTCAGGTCGGTAAAAGAAAATATATAAAGATAAAATAATTTTTTAAAAAAATCCCTTCTCGCACTATACGGGAAGGGATTTTAATTTTTACATAGAGCTGTCGGTATCGTCGTTTGGTTTTTTCTTGTTGTCATCTTCTTCGTCACCCATGGTTCCGGCGCTGCCCATTGCATCGTCGTCATCGGGAGATGTCATATTATCTAATAACATAGCGTTATTCTCCTTAACTCAAAAGTTTGAGTTATATTTTAATACTTAAGACCTTGATTGACAAGGCTTGTACGAAAATTATACAAGAGGATATTTTAACTGTCCAGCCGTATCCTGTGAATAAGTTTTATACCGAGTGCCCTGTTATGTCTTTGTGAGGTTGGAGATATTTAGTTCTTTACGGAGGGCGTACGAAGCGCATAGCGCAATGGCCACCGCGTCCGCCGCGTCGTCGGGCTTGGGGACGTGCCTTAGTTTAAATGTTTTTTGTATAACATACTGGACCTGTTTTTTTTCGGCTTTGCCGTAGCCACAAATAAAATTTTTGACTTGCAGGGGCGTAAATTCAAAAATAGGCATTTGGTGCTGCTGGGCGGTAAGCAGGACGACTCCCCTGGCTTGGGAGACAGTCATGACAGTTTTTTGGTTTGTCGTTAGGAATAGTTTCTCGACCCCCATGGCTTCGGGTTTGTATTTTTTTATTAACAAATTTAAATCATTGACCAATATACTCAGCCTTTGAGCATCTTTTAATTTTTTATCCGTCTCAATTACGCCAAAATTTACCAATTCAAAAGCCTCTCCCTTTCTTGGGGCAGAAATTATTGCATAGCCAGTTGTGGCCGTCCCAGGGTCGATACCTAAAATTGTCATGAACAGTAATTTTAAATTAACTAAAGGTTAGCGCTGGTATGCACACTAATTACGTCCTCGTCATTTTCTAAAGCCGCAAACAGGACATCAACTTTAGGTTTTTGTTCTTCGGTCAGGTTAGTACCTTGAGAAGACTCTTTTATAATATCAGCTTGAGCAACATGGGCTCCCGCTTTCAGTAGGGCTTCTTTTACTTTTTGGAGACTATTTTCAGTGGTATAGACTTCTAAACCTTCTTCAGATTCTCTTACATCTTCCGCTCCAGCATCAATGGCAGCAAGTTCCAGCTGTGATAAATCTGCCGCTCTCTCTACTAAAATTTGGCCTTTGGTATTGAACTGCCATGCTACGCTACCCTGTGCTCCAATGGTGCCTTCGTGCTCGGAAAATATTTTCCTAATGTTATTAAAGGTCCTGTTGCTATTGTCAGTTACTGCTTCTACCAAAAAAGCTGTTCCAAATGGTCCGTATCCTTCGTAAATTACTTCTTTCATGTTTCCTGCGGTCCCGCCTGTAGCCGCCTTAATTGCCCTTTCTATGTTGTCATTAGGCATACCCTGGGCTTTGGCGTAATCTGAAGCTGATTTTAACCTAAAGTTAACACCAGTGTCCCCGCTGCCCCCTTCTTTAACTGCAATGGAAATTTTCTTCCCCAACTTGGAAAAAAGCAGCCCCCTCTTCTGGTCTAGGACGCCCTTGGTTCTCTTTATTTGTGACCATTTGGAATGCCCGGACATTCTATTAGGAAGCTTTCTTTATAATAATTTCTCTAATAATTGTTGGTGGAATTTCATTAGAATTTTCTTCATAATAGGCTGTGTGGCCGTGCTGAGTTAATTTTTTATTAATCTTCATAAGTACCAGCATGTTTAATTTATTTAACAAGCTTACAAACTTCCCTTTCTTTTTTAGAACCCGGGTAGCTTCTATAACCCATTCATTTATTTCCTCTGACTTACTTGCATGGACCCCCGGCCCGCCGACATCGAGAATATAGTCAAAAAGTTCGTCCTTAAAAGGCAAGGCTTGAGCAATAGCGGCTAGCGACATTTTCTTTTTCTCTGAGACAGGCTGATGTCTGGCAATGGAAAAGTCTGGACTTAAAGATATTACTTTACAATCAATACCATTCTCTTTTAGCTCTGAAGCTAAAAGAGTTTCTTGGTTGGAGCCCAGATCAAGTATCGTTTTCCCCTTAGATCCTCTCGATTAATCCCGGTCAATCTTTCATAAAAAGCAAGACCTCTAGGCGGTGCAATCTCTATGGTATTTTTTTCCCAGGCGGATTCAGACATAAATTATTTAAAACTTACCAATACAGTTAACTCCCCTTTTATCGACGCCCTATTTTTTAGCTGGAGTATTACATCCATTGGCGAGCCGCGCAGGAATTCCTCATGCATTTTGGTTAGTTCGCGCGCTAAAACTATTTGTGATGATGGGAAAGCGTTCGATATATAGCCTAGGGTTTTTGTTATTCGTTCCGGTGATTCATAAAAAATTGCTGTGGCTTCAGCGCTTGCTGCGGACTGCAAAGCTTCTACGGTTTTTACCGCAGTTTTTTGTAAGAATCCCAGGAATAAAAACTTGTCGGTCGGTAACCCTGAGGCAGACAAGGCAGCAATTGCGGCATTGGCTCCTGGAATTGGAATTACTTGAACATTTTCTTTTATACATTCCCTTACTAAGCGAAAACCCGGATCTGAAATTGCCGGAGTGCCGGCATCGGTTATTAGGCAACCGTTACTTTTTATTAAGCGCCTGGTAATTTCTTTAACCACTTGCTGTTCGTTGAATTCCGCAAATTGGACCATTTCCTTTGGCCAGGCGCCAATGTTTTGCAGTAAGCGCTGTGAGTATCTGGGGTTCTCGGCAATCACAAACTCACAGGCCTTAAGCATTTCAATAGCCCGAAGCGTGATGTCTCCCAGATTTCCAATAGGCGTGGCAACAACGTATAGCATAAAGGTAATAATATGATTTGTGTCTCACGAACATTTTCCTGAATTTTGCCATCTCTTTTTTTAACGATCGTTAAAAAAATTATTTAACTTACCAGTTTCTGTCATTGGCTTCCAAGTGGAAAATTTCTTCTATAAAATCGTATTCGGCTTTTAGTTTGTCTCGATAGTCGCTTAGCTCTTCCTTCCTGTCTCCTTCTGAGTCAAACCATTCGTCGTAGGTCTTATTTAGCTCTCCGTCTATTTCCATACATCTGGCGTAGGCCTTCTCTTCTGTTTGAGGCCCCTTTTCTAGCCATTCTTCGTAGCTCATACCCAAGAGCTTTTTATACTTATCTTCAAAAATATCTTTAATATCGTCTTCGTCCATAGGTGTAGTATTAATTAATACATAGGTATTCTACCTTAAAACGCCAAAATTAAAAACCCCTTAATCCTTAACGTCTTATTAACCGCCGACTGGCGGAAAACAAAACAGATGAGAATAAGAGGGGTTTTTAGGAAAAGTTATAAGAAGCTGTGAAGCTAAAGGCAAACCCTTTAGCCGATTATCCCGAAAAGGGACAATGTATACTCCCGCAGGAGTTAAATAAACTTATTTAGTTGTTTTTTATTTTGGTTTCTTCGTAAGGAAGAACTAACTTTTCTACCTTAAGTATAGCAGGTTTAGAGTCACTTGTCTAGAGGTAACGCGGCGACTTCAAAACAGTTATAAAACCAAAATATGTAGCGATATTCCTACCTATGAACCCATATTACAATAATTCTTATTTTCTCGGCCGACAAAATAAGAATTATTTAAAATTGATTATAGTTTTTGTTCAATGCACATAGCCTCGTTACAGTGCCTCTGCAGTTTTTTCTCCCCTTTATGGGGAGGGCAATGGAGGGGTGTTGCAGTTGGTATTTTATTTGTTTGCTATAAAGATTTCATTTTTTGAAGTTTTTGAGAAGAGGGTAGTATAGGTCTTTTTTTGGCGGGATAATAAGTTTGTGGTAAGTAGGTTTATTGGTAAAAGCGATAGAAGTAATTGCGCGACCAATGATTATGGGAGTCTGTTCCCGTCCCTCACCCATAAGCAAAACTGCCATGGCCGAGAGTGAGTCAGTAATGTTACTTTGGGTATATTCTAACGCACGACCAAAAATATCTTTTTCCCCTCGGTAGTCATACAGCGGTTCCATTCCATATAATCCAATAGAGATTCCCGATGTCCCCCATCGAAGTGGTGTGGTGTGGCTGTCAGTAGCAACGATAGCCAGTTTTTTAATTTGGTTCTTCTTTGTAAGGTAATGATAAATTTCTTCAAGAAGCTTGTTTACGTTTTTTGGCCACAAAATACTGTAGCCATTGGCGTTGCTTCTGTCTATTCCTGCTGAAGGAATGAGTGTATTGTTTTTTATGGTGATAATTATTTCAGAATTTCCTACCATGGCTGGCGGAAGGCTCATATCAGCCTCTTTTTTTATTAAGGTTCGGCGATGCGCGTTTGATACCAGGAGGCACCTGCCTTGGTGAATACTTAAAATTTTTGAGGTAATAAAAACAACATCTCCTTCTTTTAGTTTAGGAAGGTAGGTGTCTAAAATCGGATAGATGTTATCTTGCGGCGGGACCAATGCCCTAGTTCTTACTTTAATAAACCTCATTGTTTTTGCCTTTCAATAAAGCCAATCCGATATATGATAGTGGTAAGTAGAGAGCTCCCATGGCAACTTTGAATAACCACCATGAAATTATTATACTCACCAGAGTGCGGGTGGAATATATGCCGGCAAATGCAATAATCATAAAAATAACTGTATCTATGAGTTGCGACCAAAGGTTGGATAAAAATGATCGTAACCAAAATTGTTTGTTTCCCCACAAACCACGTAAATAAAAGAATGAGAGCACGTCCTGATATTCACCGACTACAAAAGCTATTAGTGACGCCACTGCAATGCGAAGGGATACTCCAAATATAAGATTATATCCCTCTTTAGCCCACAGGCCTTCCGAAGACCACGGGGCGGCAAGAGATACTAGTGAATAGCCAATAAAAAGTCCGGTTGAAATAAAACCGGCAACAACAAACATTTTGGCCACATGCTTACCGTATACTTCACCTACGACATCTGTCATAAGGAAGACAATGGGGAAAGAAAATATTCCTACGGAGATGTGGGTGTCCAACACAAAAGGCATTATTTTAAGGCCAAGAGTATTAGCCGCAAACAGCGAGGTAAGGTATAATGTTAAAGCAATTGTAATTTTTCTAAAACTTTTTTCGTCTACTTTTATCATGAATTTATGGGTATTCCAATTATTTGTAATTTTTGGTCAAGGTTTTTAATCTTGCTTCAGCCTCTTGCAGTTTTCCCTCCCCTTGTGGGGAGGGCTAGGGAGGGGTGTTGCAGTTAACATTTAGTCAGCTTGTTCCTAGAGTTCTCGTTCTTTTAATAACCTCCCAAAGACAAAAGTAATATGGCTAGTCTATCAAAAAGAGAGAATATGTTCAAATAAAAATACCCCGGTTGAACTGGCAAGGTTCAGCCGGGGTTTGCGAAAACGTTATTCGCGTAACTAATCAAGGCTCAGGTTCATGTTTACCACCTCGAAACTAAAGCGTTCCGGCGGCAGAGACGACACGGGGTCGGGCGCCATGCTGCTCCAAGTCTCATACGCTGTTAAGGCGCACGTTTGATTCAGGTAAAAAAGGAACTGGTTGGAGAAGCAGCGCATGGGTGGTGGTTGGCGGAAAGCCAGACGAAGCCCTACAGCACGGTGCAGTTCCACACCTTCGGTCTTTATTTCTTTGTCTTCCAGCAGGGTAACAAAGCTGCTGCGTCCGGCGTGGGGCCACAGGTCAGCTTTAAGCAGGTGGTGTAGCTCGGAACAAGTTTCGAAAGTGGTTTCACATTGGCGAATCCACTGAATCACGCTGTCCCCCCACAGCCAGTGTTTAATGATGAGTTGGTAGTGGTCAACCAAATTTACCGCTAAGTCTAGGCGGCGGCGTGCAAGCTCGGCTTCCACGAAAGGGTCTTCGACAACTGCGAAAGGAAGCATTTCTTCCGTTTCAACAATTTCACCCGCCATTTTCATAACTTTTGCCAGTCTATCAGTGGGTGGTGAGTCCCGTAGTAACAACGGGGGCAGTTCGTGGATTCTGTCGCCAAAAACTTCTACATAGCTTCTGTCTCCGACGATGTCCATGAGGACCTCCTTTAGTAGTGCCGTGCACAAATTATAAATCTAATAGGTATTTGCAAATAATATAAGATATATGTTTGTTATTAGTCCTGCTCGGCTTGGGTTGTTGTCCTGCCTGTGCCATAAATGTGCCTGTAAGATTATTAATCGACATACAATCTATATGTAAACGCAAGATTTTTATGAGTTGCCCGCCTGTTGACTTTATTGAACCTTTGACTTATAATATTTGTGATTATTACTCAGCAAATTTATGGCCAAGTACGAATTGAAACAAAAAGCATTAGAGCTTCGCAAATTAGGTAAAAGTTATAGTCAAATTAAAAATAACCTCGGTGTTAGTAAAGGCTCTTTAAGCTTGTGGTTAAAAGACTATCCTTTAAGTAAGGAGCAAATGACCGCAGTTCGAGATTTTAGTGAAGTGAGGATAGAAAAATTTCGTCAAACTATGTTAGTAAAAAGAGAAAAGCGTTTTGCCGATTTTTACAAAAGTGAAAAGATTAAACAGTTACCACTTTCAAAAAGGGAGCTCTTTATTGCGGGACTTTTTTTGTATTGGGGAGAAGGCGTTAAAGGTTTGAAGTACCAGCTGGGGCTATACAATACCAATCCGCAATTGGTAAAGTTTGGGTTATTATGGTACAGAGATATACTGCATGTACCTTTAAAGAAAATAAAAATTCATCTGCATTTGTATGCGGACATGAATATACAAGAGGAAATCAAGTTTTGGAGCAGGCAGCTAAAAATTTCTGTTTCCCATTTCGGAAAACCGTATATAAAGAAAAATCAAAAAACTCAAATTAATTATAAAGGTACATTTGGTCATGGTACGTGTGGTTTGATAGTGAATGATGTTCTTTTGAAAGAGCGTATTATGGCTTCTTTGAAAGCTATTGCGGACTATTACGAAAATAGAATATAATGAGTGCATTGTTCATTTGGGCGTATAGCTCAGTTGGTAGAGCGGTCGTCTTATACACGACTGGCCGTAGGTTCGAGTCCTACTACGCCCACCATTGCATTTACATTTTGTAAATTGTTGAATAAAAGTATATTGTATTTTTAGCCATAGGTATCATAAGGCCAATTTAAAAGGGCTCCGTTAGGAGCCCTTTTAAAATACTCGGATAATTTTATAGTATTGCAGACCCCGCCACTTTATCTCCTTCTTCCAGTCTCATGACTCTGACTCCTTGGGTGGCTCGTCCCAATGTTGAAACATCTTTTAGCGGCGTGCGAATAGTCTGTCCTGAGCGGGAGATAATAACCAAGTCTTTTTCTTCTCCGTTGTTGAGAATGAACATGGAAACTATTTTTCCGGTCTTAGGAGTGACTTTAAGCGTTTTAATTCCGCTGCCGGCCCGCTTTTGTATTTTATAGTAAGCTAAGTCAGTTTTTTTACCTAAACCATTTTCCGTAACAATAAGGACTTCTAAACTTTTAACATCCGCTACTTTAGGGATAATATCCATGCTAATAATTTTGTCGTCTTTTTTGAGCCTCATTCCGGTTACACCGCTGGCGCTTCTGCCCATGGCGCGAACGTCTTTTTCGTTAAAGCGAATGGCTTGGCCGTTTTCGGTGGAAAGCATTATTTGGTCGTCTCCCGTGCTTCCTTCCACCCACTTAAGTTCGTCGTCACCTTTAAGTGACATGGCTATCATGCCGCTTCTGCGAACTTTAGCAAATTCTTCACGCTCAACTTTTTTAAGTACGCCATTACGCGTAGCCATAACCAGGTACTTTATGTTATCTTTTTTGCCGAAAGTTAAAACTCCCGTAGTGTATTCTCCGGCTCCTAATTGCAGGAAGTTAACCAATGCCTGTCCGCGGCCAACCCTACTGCCTTCGGGCAGTTCGTAGACTTTTGTCTGGAACGCCCGGCCTTTGTTAGTAAAGAATAATACATCGTCATGAGTGTTGGAAGACAAAAGTTTTTCCACCACGTCTTCTTCTTTCAGGGTTTGGCCAATAACTCCTTTGCCTCCCCTGCTCTGGCTCTTGTAGGTGTCGGGCGCCAAGCGTTTTACATAACCCGATTTAGTAATGGTTATAATAACATTTTCTTCCGGAATTAAATCTTCCGCCGAAAAAGTTCCTACGGCATTTTTCATAACGACCGTCCTACGTTCGTCTCCGAATTTTTCTTTAAGCTCAATGACCTCGTCTTTTATTATTTTTAGAATTCTTTTAGCAGATTTTAAAATATCTTCTAGTTCGGCAATAAGGGAGAGCTTCTCTTTTAATTCATCGTCAATCTTTTTACGTTCCAGTCCGGCCAGGGTTTGCAGGCGCATTTCCAAAATGGCATCGGTTTGGATAGGAGTCAGTTTGAACTTTTTTATTAAATTGGCGTGGGCTTCTTCCTTAGTTGGGCTCTTCTTAATGACCGCGATAATTTCGTCTATATGGTCCAAAGCTTTCTTTAACCCTTCTAAAATGTGGGCGCGGTCTTTGGCCTTTTTGAGTTCAAATTCGGTCCTTCTTCGTACCACAATTTGCCGGTGTTCCAAATATTTTTCAAGAACCGTTTTGAGGTTGAGCACATGGGGCTCAATACCGTCAACCAGTGCCAGCATATTCATGTGGAATGTTTCCTGGAGCTGGGTATAGGAAAACAACTGGTTTAAAATCTTGTTAGCCAGCGCGTCTTTTTTTAAATCTATAACTATCCGCACGCCGTCTTTATCGCTTTCGTCGCGCACGTCCCGGATGCCTTCTACTTTCTTATCCCTCACCAAGTCGGCAATCTTTTCTAGCATAGTCGCTTTGTTCACGCGATAAGGAATTTCATTTATAATAATTTGTATAGTGCCCGTTTTTGTTTCTATTATTTCCGTTTTGCCGCGCATGACAATACTTCCTTTGCCGGTAGCATATGCGGACTTAACGGCCGCGGCGTCATAAATAATGCCGCCGGTCGGGAAGTCCGGTCCCTTCACAAATTCCAACAGGTCCTCGGTTGTGGCTTCCGGTTCCTCAATAAGTTTTATGACTGCGTCGGCAATTTCGGTCAAATTATGGGGAGGAATATCTGTGGCCATGCCCACGGCAATGCCCAGGGTGCCGTTGAGCAACAGGTTAGGAAGTTTGCCTGGCAGTACTGCTGGCTCCTGCTTAGTAGCGTCGTAGTTGTCGCGCCAATTTACGGTATCTTTATCTAAGTCTACCAGCAATTCTTCGGCTAGGGCTGACATGCGCGCTTCGGTGTAACGCATGGCGGCGGCACCGTCACCGTCCATGGAACCAAAGTTCCCTTGGCCGTCTATGAGCGGATAGCGCATGGAAAATTCCTGAGCCATGTGGACCATAGATTGGTATACGGCCGCGTCGCCGTGCGGGTGGTATTTACCCAGCACGTCTCCAACCACAGCGGCTGATTTTCTGAATTTTACGTTATGGCGTAACCCCAACTCATGCATAACATAGAGAATTCTCCGGTGTACCGGTTTCAGGCCGTCGCGTACGTCAGGCAGGGCGCGCATAACAATTACGCTCATAGCGTAATCCAAATACGACTCCTGCATTTCTGTCTGAATGTCGCGGGATTTAATAATTCCAATATTGTCGGAAAGAGGCTGTGATGAATCTTTGGGCATGATAACAGGATTAACTAATCTACAACTGAAAAAATTACTTATGAAAATTAACCAGGTACATGTTACTAGGAATTAGTTGTTAACTCCTTCGCAAGGATTGACTATTATTTTTTATAGTTTTCTCTTACATCGTGTATTCCCTGGCCAATGGATTTGAAGAGGGATGTGTCTTTGGGTTGGTTTTTGGAAATTCGGGAGGTAATAACCCATAAGGCAACGAGCAAGACTCCCGCTACTATTGCCGCTGTCCATAGGATCCTCAGTTTTTCATGTTGGGGCTTTTGGCGAATTTTTTCAATCCAAGACATAAAATAAATGACAAGAATTAAATGAATGACATAAATGACAGCAATAAGTTAGCCCAGTGCCTAAGGTAGTGTCCCTTTATTTTTTTAAATTATTCTCTCCTGCCAAGCCTGCTTGGGAAGTTCTCATAATAATCTCTCTCGATACTATAGCTACGTTCTATATGTCAGTCAAAATAATTTCATGGCGGGCAGGTAATTTTTGTCACTTTTGTCATTTAGCGTAACGGTTCCAGTACAACAACCTTCGTTCCTTCTTCAGTAAGGTCTTTTTTCTTTATGATCAGTTTTTCTATCGGTTCGCTCTTGTCGCCCATTTCTTTTTTGAATTTATCTACTGCGTCAACATCTATAATCAGACCTTCCATTTTGTAATGGGATGGAATAACAATTTTTGGCTCTATTTCGTTGACTACTTTACTTGCGTTGGAGGCTGACAGGACTGTGTTGCCGCCAACGGGCAAGATTAAGATGTCTATTTCACCTAGTTCTTCCAGTTCTTCTTCTTGTAAGCTGAAATTGGCAATATGGGTTAGGTTCAAAATTCGGACGTCCTCACTTTCAATTAAAAATACGGTAATGTACTTACCTTCTTGTTTTAAAGGGATTCCGGTAACGGTTACACCCTTAACGTCATATTCCCCAGGGTCAAAGATTTGGAACGGTTCGCCGGAAACTCCGGAAATTGCAGAATACAGAGGTTTATCCTTTTCAGACAAAATTAAGACATCAGCAGCTCCCCGGGGCGGAGTTAAGCCGGAATCTTTATGGAACGGGTCTGTTATAATTGTGGCTTCTTTGGTGGTTATTTTAAAGCTAGAAAGTCCGAAATATTGTATTTGCATTATGAGAATAAGTCTATTACCTGCTAAATCTATAGGAATTATACACTTTTTTTGCTAAAAAGGAAAGTGCGGCCATTTAAGGTCTTGGCCTTGCATTTACCGGGAATATGGACTACAATAACAGTGCTTATTTGTGCAAAGTGCTTAAGATTAAATTTAAACTATTAACCCCAAATAAGCCTTAGAAACAAGCACTTTTTAACAATTAACCAATTTGCAGCGTTTTTAATTATCCAACGATTAAACGTTGGTTTTTTATTCACTTATAAATATTTATATATAAAGGGAATAATCTGCCTAGTCACTAAATTTATAGTCGGTGAAAGCAGGATAACGAAATTGGTCAGAAAGAAATAAATATGTCAGAAGAAACAATAACCCCAATAGCCGCTATTTCCGCGGCGGCCACCAAAGCTCAGACTATGTCTGATTTGCTGGAAAGTGGTGTGGAAATTAAAGTTTTAAAGCCAGGAGACATGGTAGAGGGAATTCTTATCTCCGTTGGTAAAAGTGAAGTCTATGTGGATTTGGAAGGGTACGGAATTGGCGTAGTCCGCGGACGTGAGTTATACGATGACGAAGCTACCTTAAACTCCCTTAAGCCCGGAGATTCAATTTTTGTTTCGGTGGTAGAGCCGGAAAATAAAGAAGGTATTGTAGAGTTGTCCTTGCGCCAGGCGGGACAAGAGCGCGTATGGCAAACCCTAAAGACCAAAATGGAAAGCAAAGAAGTTGTGCGTACCAAAATTTTGGAAGCCAACAAGGGTGGTCTTATGGTAGAAGTTAACAATGTTATGGGTTTCTTGCCTGTTTCTCAACTATCTTTAGAGCATTATCCTCGCGTAGAAGATGGAGATAAGAACAAAATATTATCTATCTTGCATAGCTATGTTGGACAACTGTTTGACGTCCAAATTATTACTGCCGACAGCGCCGAAGAAAAACTGATTGTTTCCGAGAAGGCCGTATTTGAAAAAGAAGTAGAAAATAAATTGGGAATGCTCAAAATCGGCCAGGTGGTAGAAGGCATGGTTACCGGCGTTGTGGACTTTGGCGCTTTTGTAAAATTCGGTGAACTAGAAGGATTGGTGCACATTAGTGAGCTTGCTTGGCAGAGAATTGAAAATCCCAAAGATATTGTGAAAGTCGGACAAAAGGTTACCGCTAAAATAATTTCCATAGACAAGGGGCGCGTCTCCCTTTCGGTCAAACAGTTGCAACAGGACCCATGGCTGGAAGCGGTGAAGAAATACCAAATTGGCCAGGTGGTTAGCGGTAAAGTTACCAAAATAATGCCGTTTGGGGTATTTGTAGAACTCGACAAAGACATTCAGGGACTTGCCCACATAATGGAATTGTCCCATGAGACTGTTAAGAACCCGGAAGAATTCTTAAAGAGCGGGGAAGAAAAAGAATTTAAAATAATTTCTATTGAGCCCGCAGAACACCGCTTAGGGTTATCCCTTAAAGCCTTAACTGAAGCTCCGAAAAAGGCTCCAGTCCCCGAAGAACCTAAGACTCCTGAATTTGTGGCAAAAGAAGAAAAGGAAGAGGTTGTTGAGGAGAAAAAAGCAGAAGCCGCGGCGGAATAAAATATTAAAATTTAAAAATCCCTCCCTAAAGTACGGGAGGGATTTTCAATGCAGGTGTTACATAGCGGCAGTTGCCGTTTTTGTTGAGCATGCTTTGCAGTTCATGCCGTGAGCTGTCGCTTCGTAAATGGCCGCCAATCCAACTAGGACGTAGACTATGCGTTCTAGCATGCTAACTGAGCCCAAGATGCTATGGACCAAGTTGTAGTCAAAAGCGCCAACCAATCCCCAGTTAAGTCCACCGACTACTATGAGGATAAAACTAATTATGTGTAAAAATTTCATTTTGTTCACCACCCTTCAAAGGAAGTTATAACGTGTGATTTCCACTCTTATTCTAGCAGGAAAAGCTCTTTGTGGGTAATAAGTTATCAACATGGCTTGTATTTATGACTAATAAAAACTGCCTCCGAAGAAGGCAGTTTTTCAGTAGCTTTATATCCAATATCTTATATTCTGAATAACTTTTACCAACCAAACATTTTTCCCACTTCTTCGGGGTTTTCCCTGCGGCGGGCAATTTTTATTTCTCCGTTTTGAGCAATAAGCTTAGCCGGAGAAGAAAGCAAGCAGTGGTGAGAAGCCAAGGAGTCCTGGTAGGCTCCAGTATCTAGCAAGGCTATATAGAGCTCTTCGGTGTCCCCCAGTCTTGGTAGTAGGATGTAGCCGCCGCCTGCGGTGTACTTGTCGTCACTGTCGCAGGACGAGCCAGCCAGCCAAACTTTTTCCAGTTTCCTAGTAGCCATGTTGTTAACGGGTATTACATGCCACTTTTGGTGTATGGCCCAGGTATCTATTAGGTCGTTCATAAAACTGCCGTCTATAACGTACCATTTGTTCTTGCCTTTGTTGTCCACGGTTTTCTCGGCAAGGATTTTATAAATAGTCATTTGGGCCGGAGCCGCAACGTACCTACCCCACTCAACTATTAAATTGGGATGACGCACGCCTAGTTTGTCACAGGTGGTTTTGGCGGCTTTAACTAACTGCTGGATAAGTGCTTTGCCGGAATAAAAATGTTTTTTCTTTTCGTAAGGAATGCCGGCGCCGCCACCAATATCCAGAGTGTCCAGTCCCGGGTTCTTTTCCCGCATTTTGGCATAGAGTTCAATGGCTCTTTTAAGAGGCTTGACCATACCGTCTATTTTTTCTATTTGACTGGAAATGTGGTAATGAAGCACGGACAAGTTGCGAATTTTCCCTAAAGACAAAATTTCTGCTTCGGTAAAACCGTAGCGGTTATATTTTTTATCCCAATGGCTGTCTACTTTTACGTTTAGGTTTACTCGAATGCCCACTTCACCTTTAAATTTAGACATGCGGTCCATTTCTACCATGTCTTCTATAATAGGAATAACAATAAGACCTTTGCCCTTCAGTTCTTCTATAAGCTCCATATATTTTGGAGTTTTAGGACCATTGCAGATAACGCGGATTTTATTGTTAAACTTGTCCTGTTCTATCATCCTTTTGACCAAAAACAGCTCGTTAGCGCTGGCTACGTCTAAGTTGGCTCCCTCGGCCACTGCTGGCAACACAAACTCCTTGTTTTGGTTAACCTTCATGGCATAGTGGTAGTAGAACTTGCCTTTGTAACCCAAGACTTTTATGTAGGCGTTAAAGGTTTCTATTAAGTCGCGTACGCGGTTTTCTATGACGGTAGGAAACACAATTTCGGTAGAGGTTCCATACTTTTTTACAATATCAAAAACGTTGTACTGGTAATTCCCCTCTCGTACAATAAGTTCTCCGTCCGGGCTTATGTCAAACTGTTGGGTATTGAATTCCTCGCTGCCCAGACGCCAGAATTTACGGAACCCATTTTTCTTTTTTGATGCGGCTTTTGTAGTCACAGCTGTGGTATGAATTAATTAAGACTCGCTATAGTAAAGTATTTTTAAGTTTTTGTCAAGGAAGGAAGCGGAAGGCTGTAGGGAGTAGCTGGTAGTGAGTAGCCAGGCAGCTTGATTCAGGTCTTTGGAAGCTTCGGCGAGAGTGTTTGCAATTATATGCAGCAATAAAAATAAAAAAACAAATTCATCTGAATTTGTTTACCACTAATTAAGCCATTGGGTTGACTTGCTGAAATTTTGCTTTTGGGTGTAGGTATAGGTGTGTTGAAACAACTCCTTGTAAAAATTAATATAAAACTACTGTACCACCTAGGTTTTTGTTTGTCAATAAAAAATGTGGTTGATAAAGTTACTCTCTACATTAGATTGTTTATTTCTGATTTGAGGCTACGCTATCTACCCGACTCACTCAGCCCCGATTCAATCCGGATAAATATTTTGTGGTGCAGTATTTTTGAATTAGTTCGAACGCATTTTTTCGAAATAATCCCCCCGCGAAAATTCGGAAAGGCGGCGGAGCCGCACCGCTGACAATTTCAGGTTTTTCTTGAAGGCAAATTCTTTGTTCTTTCAAATTCTATGGATTCGGACCATTTGTCCAATCTATGTCGGCCGAAGTATTTTTGTAGGCGTCGCAGTAATCAGGATGTTCGTCGTAAAATTCTGATTTTCGGCTAAGACAATTATCAAGGAGTATTTTTCTAGCTTCTTCTCCACCGATGATTGTCGTATGCCATGAAGGATAATTACAATGAATTTTTATGTTGCCGATAAAAATATCTTTCGCAACCAAATTGTAGCAATAAGAACTATGATAGCCAGACATTGAAGCCAAACCCCATGACGCAAACGCAAGTCCCAAAAGTATTATTATGCAAATAGATTTTATAACTCGCAAAGATATCTTATTGGATGAGATATTTTTAAGGCAAAAGTATATACCCACAAAAAATACGAAAGTTACAAAACTACCAAGTAAAAAGTATGCAAAACTTGTCCAATCGAGTTGAGAATATAAAGAAACTATTATAGCGACAAAAAAATAAATCCACCAATAGTATTTTTTCATAAATTAAATGATTAAAAAATTTTCTTCCCCCAAAAAATTAAAATATGCTTCGAGCCGATGTTTTTCTTTGGCGACAAATTCTTTGAAACTATTTGCTGAACTTGAAGGTGGAAAGCAACTTATCAAAATCTTGCCAAACCGGATCGTTATCATCAATTGATCCAATACTAAACAAAAAGATTTCTTTATTATTCTCGATAATTACTGTTTTGCCATATACTAATCCTTCCCAGGAATAACTAATTGCCTTATGACCATCTATTATTATTTCTTTAAAATCAGCAGTACGTTTTTCTCCGAAATTAGAAAATGAACTATTTGGATATGCTTTTGCCCAATCTGTAAGTGATAAATTTTTTAGATTGTTCCAAACTCCAATACTAATAAATGGACTACCCTCATTAATATCTTTTGAAGTTTCTACAAGACCAATACCAAAAAAACTTACTCTTACTTTATCTGGAGGTAGGTAATCGACTAATTTATCTGATAATTTATATACACCTGGATATTGAAAAGAGAATCCATATTGGGTATTCGTATATGTTTTTAAATTAGCATTTTCATTTGTTGGAGTAGGCGTTGGCTGTTGAGCAATCGGCTCCGATTTTTTAACAAAAGCAAAATATCCAGCGGCAGCAACAATAGCAACGACTACTACTACCACAACAATTTTTGCAAATCTTTTTTGATTCATGTTCATAAAGATATTAGTTATTAAATTATTTACTTATTGATTAAAAATTTTCTTTACTCAAAATTAAAATATGTTCCGAACTAATTCAAGAAAATTGCACAAATAGTAAATTGTTCGAGAAGGGTTTAAGTGAAGCGTATGATTTCTACGTGGTGTGTCTATTGTACCACACTCGCACCTATTTCCAAAACCGATGATGTCGCACGCTCCGCGTGCGTGGGGCTTCAATGCGGACGAAGTTTTGGCAAAACTATTTTTTGGGGAAAGGATTTGCCAAAACTTCGGCTCATTTGTTTTTGAATTGTGTCGCAAATGGAAAAGGAGGGGTTTGGGGAGGAATTTTCCATTTGCTCCTCTTTTTGTTTTGGGGGAATTCGGGGTGGGCAGAAAAAATACAGATTCATAATATTTAAATCTTTCTCGAATCATATGCCCAGTGGAGAACGGCCTGTCTTTGCCTTGGTC
>Ga0163150_10002478_pt1 | contig 28146 bp, 29 predicted proteins | sample OliLakLV19P2IB_FD_148628 | JGI IMG/M metagenome (GOLD analysis project Ga0163150, IMG submission 148628) | Freshwater microbial mat bacterial communities from Lake Vanda, McMurdo Dry Valleys, Antarctica - Oligotrophic Lake LV.19.P2.IB | ecosystem: Environmental > Aquatic > Freshwater > Lake >...
GACTATATCATTAAATATTATTATTTGCAAGATACTGTCATTTTATGACAGTATCGAACATAAATTTTGTTAGATTAAAGACTGGGTCCGGAAAGGGAAGCTTTAAGAGTAGCTCAGCTTTTTTTTATTTCCGGCAATATTTCCAAATTTTTTTCTTTGAATCATGGCTAAAATTTAGCCATTCAGTGGTTAATTTACACAAACATTTAACCGATCATTTCATGACAGTATTAAGCCTAAACCTGCCGTGGCCCCACCAAAACTTGAATAAAATAGGGTCCGGAAGCAACTCTGCAAAGAATTTGATTAACTATATCTCTTTTAAAATCAGTCATATACAGCCATTTTTAAAATTATCTCAGTTGAATGAGTGATTTCACTCATTGAATAAGAAAGGTCAATCAAAGGTTTGTTGGCAGGATTTATAGACCTTGAAATTTAGCCATTTTTTTAATAAAAGCCCGATTAAGCGCTTGCCAAAGGCCTTGCCAGAGAAAAAACCGCCCACGAACCGCATCCCAAGCCATGCGAAACGGAAGCCAGAAAATATGGCTCACCCAAAATTGAAAACCCAAATAATTTTTCCATAAAAACAAAAATTGATTCCGCGCAGCTAAAATTTTGAGCCCTTCTTGCTTGAACGCATCTTTAAAAGACGCTTGCCCCATATGATAAACGATACTGTGTGGTTCATAAACCAATTCATAGCCTAATCGTTTTGCTCGCAAGCAAAGGTCAACATCCTCAAAAATACCCGGCAAATACCGTTCATCATATCCGCCGAGCTGATTAAAAAGAGAAGTTCGAAAAGCGCCAAACCCTGAGGAAAAAGTGGGTCCTGAGACATCCACATTTTTTTCATAGCCCGGATACCGTGCGCTTGCCCAAAAAAGCCCAAATTTAATTTTAGCGCGTGTATCAGCAGCTTCCACCGTCTCACCATCAAAAGACATCACTTTCGGCGCCGCTAAAAAAACTTTGGGATTTATAAACCGATTGACCAATGGATCGACAAACTGATCATCAACGCGAATATCATTATTAAGCAAGATGCTCACTTCCACAGAAGATGCCGCAAGATAGGGATTATAAGAACAAAGGACTTTATTTTCGGGAGCTTCGACGATTTCAACCTGAGGAAATTTATCACGCACATACTCAAGCCCATCGGCATCCGAAGGATTATTTAAAATAACAACCTGGCAATCATGCAAGCTCTGCGATGCCGCCTTAACAATGCTCGGCAAACACTGCGGCAATAGCTTTTCACCGCGATAATTCAGAATGACAACTTGGATTTTCAAATTTTAATTTCACCTAAGTGTTTCAAAGCAACTAAATTAATTTTTTTATCAAGCGCAACCGATTGATTTCCTGGATAAACAATATGAAAGTCTCGTCGTCTTGCCGCGGCCCCAGCAACGCCACAATTCGACTTCGGCGCACAGCTACTTTTAAGAGCCCTGCAAGAGCTTGACGGGAAATAATCATTTTTTATCCTTGAAAAATGAACACATTATATTCATTTTTCAATGTTGCGAAGCGGTTTTTTACAATTAGTATTCTGCTCCGGAAAAAATGTAGCTACTTAGCCTTGTGAAGCAGTGCATCTTCAATAACCCCTGAGGCGGCGTCAGCTTCCTCCGGGGTTTAGGTTGGTTGGTGCCACAAGAAAACCTCAGCGGGCATCATTGCTTCCTGTCAAAGATAGAAAAACGAGCCCACCCCATTTTTTGAAAAAAGAACTGAAAACTGCATTTCAAAACCCCCAGCCCATACTCCACCGAACGTTTAAAATTAATTGACGAAGCTTCGGCGAAATATTTGGTCGGACATGATATTTCTCCGATTCGAAACCCATGATAAACAGCCTGAACCAACATCTGATTGTCAAAAATAAAATCATCGCTGTTTTGATTAAGCGGTAGAGCCTCTAGGACTTGCCGACTAAATGCCCGATAACCCGTGTGATACTCAGATAACTTTTGCCCGATCAAAATATTTTGAGCAAAAGTTAAAAAACGATTCGCCAAATACTTATAAAAAGGCATTCCCCCTTTAAGCGAATTTTGAGCCAAAATACGTGACCCTAAGACAATATCATAAACACCCGATGAAACCATTGCCGCCATCGCCTCAATTAAACGCGGCTCATACTGATAATCCGGATGCAACATCACAACAATATCCGCCCCCGCTTCAAGCGCCGCACGGTAACAGGTTTTCTGATTTGCACCATAACCTTGATTGCGATCATGCTGAATAACTTTTAACCCTAATTGCTGTGCGACTTCGGTTGTATGATCCTGCGACGCATCATCCACAACCAAGACTTGATTGATTAATTCATGCGGCATGGACTCATAAGTCTTTCGCAGAGTTTTCTCGGCGTTATAAGCCGGCATCACCACCACAATTTTTTTACTTTTCAAGCTAGGCATGGTCTTCATCTTTTTTTGCAACAACGAGCACGCTCGAAGCTAAGGCCATAGGTATAACCACTGACTCAAGTTTAACAAAAAAGGCATAAATAAAGTTTAACAATCGATAGACCGGTAAAATAACAGCCAAGTAATTCCTTGTGGGAATAGCTGACGATTTTTCATTTTTTCTTTTAAATGTTGAAAACGTCTTAAACGCTAAAACAGATACCATCCATGCGATCTTATCCAACAAGCCGGTCGCAGGTTTTATTTGAATATTTTTAAAACCACATTCGGCGAGCATATCCTTGAGTTGCCTTGGATTATATCGCCTCTTATGATCCACAAAACGATCATCCAGTGAAAAAAATACATGTGCACGGGAACTGTCAAAATCAAGCTTCCCCCCGGCGCCAGCACTCGAAACATTTCTTGAAGTGCAACTTGATCATCTGAAATATGCTCGAGAACCTCCGAACAAACGATTTGAGAAAATACATTCTCCTTGAAAGGCAATTTTTCAGCAGAAGAAACTTGGATCTCACATTGCGGATATTGTTTTTTTAAAAACGAGACAGCCGCGTCGGAAACATCGGTGAAGACCGTGCCTTTTCGCGGCGGAACCATCGGCGCCACCCCCGCTCCAATCTCAAGCGTGGCACCTCCTGAAAATCGAGCTAAAACCGTATTAATCAGCCGGCAGCGAACCTGATAATTCCATAAATCTTTTTTGAATCTCAAATAAATTGGATCAGCAAAAAAATCATCGAATCGGTTGTGAGCTTCGGAAGAGACAGAGAAATTCACGAGCGGCGCATCTTTGCAAACAACGCATATTTTTTAAAATCATAATAAGAGCTCAGCGCCGCAAACTGAAATCCAACCCACCCGTCAAGAATGCCCCATTTGATGATATAGAGATAAACGAACTTGGCTAATGGCCGAAATAAAATATTGAACAAGCTTGGTCGCCGCCCATTGAGGCGCATCGTTTCAACTTCAAGCGGAACATAGCGTTCAATCTTTTCAAGATAATGAGATAAATTTCGAGTGGTGTGATGCATAAGCGGGTTCTTTAATTTATGCACCGGCAAGTCGGATTTAAAGTATTCGTGAACAGGCTGAACCCAAACTCCACTATCACGCGGAAACAAGCGAACCGGAGCATCTTCAGCCGAGCCGGAGTATTTAAGCCGCTTCCCAAAAAAGTAATTATGCCGAGGAAGCGAATACACCGCGGGCGATTCCTTAATCACTTTCTGAATTTCTTCGGCAAGCTCTGCGGATACACGCTCATCTGCGTCAATAAAGAGAATCCAACCATCCGGAACCAACGTCATTGAGAAATTTCGCTGCGCAGAAAAATCCTTAAATGAATGATAGCCTATTTCTGCTCCCTGCCGCTGCGCGATTGCACACGTCTCATCCGCGCTACCGCTATCAACAACAATTCTTTTATCAGCCCATTCCAAATGACTCAGACAAGCTTGAATATTTTCTTGCTCATTCTTTGTTAAAACAATTGCCACAAGACTCATGGAAGAGTTTTCTTAAGGCTGACAAAGCCATCCCTCTGATAATCAATTTCATATCCAAGGCTTAAAATTTCACGAACATTCTCACGAATATCCCCCGTGCTGGGTTCCATAAAGTCGTCATTTAAGATAACCCAGTCTGGATTAAGCTGACGAACCTGCTCCGCCTTGGTAGGCGTCGGCAAATAATCAAACTGGTAAATATACTTACGCTGAACCGCTTGTGGAATTAGATTGTTGTGTGTTAATACTCGCCCTTCAGGCAAACTATTCATGTATTTTCGAATAGCCTGTGTATGCACGGTGATATTTTTTTTACTTTTCCAAATATGAAAATATTCCGAAGGGCCATAGCGCAAAACACCAACCGCAATAAGCAGGATAGCCACGTGCACGCGAAAACGAAAAAAATATACATACCTACGCTGCAAAGAGGCAAAGCCATAAATAGCTGAAAGAAAAACAAACGGGGTTAAACCCACGGTGTAATGATAATTCAAGGATAAAGTCACGCGATTTGAGGACATAATATTTTGGATTAATATCGGTAACGTAAAAATCAGCGTAGAGGGATTAAACAAAGACAAAAAAAGCACAGGGGAAAACATTTTAGCCAAATATCCAAACACTTCAGGATCAAATATTTTAGCGAACACTTCAAGCGGAGCTGTAAAGAGGCTGCGGTAGAATCCCTGATAAAGATAAGGCTCTCCACTTACAGTGGGCACAAGCCACTTAACCGCAAGCAGTAAATAAAGAACGCTAAATAAGGATATAAAAAAACCCAATGCTCGACGTTGCTTAACAAAATAACAATACACACCGAAAATAAACGAAATGCCGCTTAAGTTTTCTTTCATGGAAACAACTACTGCAAGGCAAATTAAAAATAATCTGGTCTTATTTTCATTTAAAAACAAGAAAGCCAAAAGCATGAACGGCTCCGCAAGAACTTCGGGGTGAAAGTCATCACGCAGAACATTACGAGACGGCATAAATAGAAAAAAAGACAATGCGAAGAAAAAAGCAATTCCGCGATGCTGTATTTGCTTTCCTGCTATTCGGTAAATAAGCCAAATAAGTGAAGCAGTCGATGCTGATTGAAGCACAAGAAGCATTCGTGGATCTTGCCACAAGGCATAAAAAGGAACCAAAAACGTCAGCCCAAAACTGACATGATCGCCTAACAAGCAAATATCATTTTTAATTGATGAAAATTGAAACGAGCCATGCAACGTAGTCCAAACAGCTTGCGCAAAAATTCCCAAATCAAAAGCGCGCGATTCAAGCGCCTCATGACGCACAAAGGACATCCATGTCATTCCGCCCCAATACACCAACAGCAACGCCACGACTAAAATGTCTGTTCTTTTAAGAATCAATCCATCGTAAATCTTAACTGCTAAAAAATCTGTGCGATTAGAAGCGAAATAAAAATATGAAATAACTGAAGAAGTGAAAAACAAAAGAAATGAAATTCGGACCACGTTTGCATGCCGTGTTTTCGAACCCAAATCAGGAAGCCATCCCAAATCCACAAAAGGAATCAAATTAGTAAAAAAAACTACTAAAAAGAAAACTCCTAAAATCCCGATAACACCATTCATCACTTTAAAGTAACGTGTTTTCAAAAACCTGCCTTTTTTGCTCTCAATCCACTTTAAAAATATACATAGTTTTTCCTATTTCCGCATACGGAACCCTTTGACGGAAAAATGAATCAAGCTGGTGCTGTTCAGCTAAATAAAGTGCAACATCTATTGCGTAAAATCCAGCTTTCGGTGATTTAAAATCAACACCGTCCATATGCTCCCAATTCACTTCATAGTAATTATACAAATCCGCATTCATTGCTGTTCCCGAAATCTTCACTGAAGAAATCCCATTGCGCTTTATGTAATCAACTAATCTCTTGTTATCTTGCCCCCAATTAATATTCGAATCAGCGAGAATCCTAGCGGCTTTTTGAGGCGTCGAAATGAACTCGTTAACATAAGAAATGAAATCAGGAAAAAACGTACGATTCCTCATTCCTAACTGAATAAAACAAATCGATAAAATCAAAAATGCAATTTTTCGGTAAGCCGACTTCGGCACCTGACTGATCACGCCTCCCACGGACCCAGCAACTAGAAAGATGAAGGGATAGATAGGCAACACATGCCGTACTCCGATATTAATTTTATTGAGCAGGCTTGCGACCACCAAGTAAATCAAAATAGGAAAAAGAATAAGTGCACGCTCTGTTTTCTGAAGCGGTAAATAAAAAACTGAAATCAGTCCTAAAAAAAATAAAAGAAGAGTGGCAAAAGGAACCTTCACTGACAGCGCGGTGATGAAGTAGCGCCAATCACAAGCGACAAATGAATTTGCGGCGCAAACCTCATGCCCTGCGGTTGAATGTGAAAACGCAATAGAAAATGTCCGAACATAATGAGCAAACGGTTTTAATCTGAGAGCTGTTTTATAAAAATCCGTATATCCAAGGCAAATAACTAACGCGGCAACTAATCCGATCAAGCAAAAGACTTTTACACTAAAAACCAATCGTGGCCTCTCAATGCCATTTTGTAAAAGATAAAATGAAACTAGGCCAGTGGGCAAAACCCAAAAAATGCCGATCAACGGAAAAAGAAGCCCTTTCTTTATCGCAAGCGCGCTGCAAATCAGACATGCCAGCCATGCGCCCAATAACACTATTTTTACGACGGGGTTTATTTTTTTGTTTTGGCTATTAAACTCTAAAAATAGAATGGAAAGCATCATAAGGCACAAAGGCATTAATCCCACAATTGTTCGATTTCCACCCAACGAAAAAACTAAAATGGTGACTGTTAAAACAAACAGCGGTAATGCGTATTTTGATTTTTTTTTCACTTCTCTCGGATCAAAAATAAAGTTAAAAGTAAGCAACGTAATCAGAATTGGAAGTAAAATAAGCGCGCTTACTTTCGAAAGCAACGCGAGCCCACAAAAAATTCCAACCCATGTTCCGCGCAAAATTGAGGGCCTTTGAAAATAGCAAAAAAGAGCATACATTGTTAGAAAGAAAAATACGGTGACACCCATATCCGTTGTGAAAAGACTTCCATGCGCGATCATATCCGGAGAAAAACAAAATAACCCGATCGAAATCAATCCCCCTATTAATCCGTACATTTGAAATGCCCAATAAAAAAGAACGGCCCCTAAAACTAAAGACAGCAAAACAATGACGGATCGCTCCCAGAAAAGAATTCGTTGCGGATCATTCCCCATTCCATATAAAAACCGAGCTCCGGTTTTTGAAATATCAACTTCGGAGGAATTGGGAAGATAAACCATGTTTTCAATAGGAAATTTAGGTTGAAAGAAAAGAAGAGGCAGCGATGCCAGCTGCATAATTAAAGGCGGATGCTCCCCTAATGCACGGTAATTTTGATAGCGCACCATAGGGTATCCGCTTCCGTTGTAATAGGTTTCATCCACCGTCTGCCCCGTGCGTGCCGCAATTGTTAGACACTGTGCCCCAAAAATAAATAAAAATATTAAGCAACATAACCAACCAGCCAAATTTATCTTTTGCTTATTTTGTTGCGTCAGCAATTGCATAGATGCCATCTCTTAATTTTTAGATTCCAGAGAACAGCACAAAATACTATCATAGTAGCCATCATTAAGCTCCCATCACTCCCAATATCCAATATGCGGTTTCCTTATTTTTTAAGAATATAAATAAAGTGATAAGAAAAGCGTTCGGGGATCAGCATATCTTTCAAAGCCTGTTTCCAAGATGCCTTGGCAATTCCGTTATATTTATAACTGTCATGAAGCTTTAAGCTACAGCTTGTAAAAAGATCGACCCACTCTCCGTAAATTGAAAAACGTTCGTGAGTTTGGTTGCGGACTTTCCTGCTTTTTGTAAAAAGCACGGCGAGAACATCTTTGTACCACATGATATTGGGAACCATCACGACCATTAAACCATTCGGACGCATCACCCGTTTCATTTCGGTGAGCGCGGCGGGAATATCGAGAAAATGTTCCAAACTTCCGAGGCAGGTTAAAACATCAAAAGTTTCATTTTTGAAAGGAAGCGCTTCGGAAGGTGCATGAAAAAACTCTAAATCGGGGCAGCGCTCGCGAGCCAGCTTAAGCGCCACATCGGATAAATCCGTACCGCAAATTTTAGTTCCGGTCGGAAAAACCTGTTTTAATTTTTCAGGGAAAAATCCTGCCCCGCAGGCAACATCTAAAATTGCCTTCGCCTGAGGGTGTAATTTGCGCGTTAACTGTGCCTGCCAAAGATAAGCGCGATCCTCATCACGAATCGGTGATTTTTCAAAAATTTGATTGTATTCATCACGAATACTTTGCTGATCCCTAGAGAGTGAATTTTCAACAACCATGTGCTACTTTCCTATACAAATCGAGTGTTTCTTGGGCAGTTTTTTGCCAAGAAAAGAGTTTTAGACGTTCGAAACCGGCTTGAACGAGCTCTTGCCTTTGTTGGGTGTCACTATATAAGATTTCCATGCCTCTTGCAATGGATTCTACGGACCTAGGATCGACACATAAACCTGCATTTCCAGTAACTTCAGGTAAGGATGAAGTGTTTGAAGTCAACACAGGACACCCTGCGCCCATGGCTTCTAAAACGGGAAAACCAAACCCCTCATAAAGAGAAGGGAAAACGAGCCCTTGAGCCCTCTGGTACAAAGCTCCAAGCTCCATGTCTTCCAAATATCCTGCAGCGACAATTTGTCCTTCAGAGGCAGAAAAGCGTTTCAATAAAGATTCGTAAAATTTTCCACCTGCAAAATCTTGTGAACCCACCCAAACAAGTTGAACCTTTTGTTTTGTCTTTTTTGAAAATTCAAAGAAGGCTTCAGCAATTCGTTCGAAATTTTTACGGGGCTCCATGGTTCCAACACAAATGAAATAAGGCTCATGTATTTTTCTTTTCGATAAAACTTCATCTGCAAACTTAGATGGAACCGGTTTACTAAATTTTTCATGACCTGAAGAGTAAATGACGCTAATTCGATTCTCTGGTATTTTCAACAGCTGAATCAAATCAGTCTTAGTCGCTTCTGAGACACTAATGATATGGTCGGCTCGTCGAGCTGCCCACGGCAACCACTACCCCCAATAAAAGCGGCTAGCGATTCCTTTTTGATTTGGAAATGTCATACCAATCAAATCATGAACCGTTAAGACGGTTTTGACTTGAGGCCATCCATATGCAAAGCCTGGCACATGAAATAAATCAAATTTTTTCTGCTTTAAAGCATGAGGGGCGCCCATAACTTCCCAACTGAGGCGCTTCGTCGTATTGAGACTTGAGGCATACTTACTTTTTTCTTCAGGAAAAATAGACAGTGATACATCACTGGAGCTCAATTCATTAATAGCACTCAATAACGAAGTCGTATAAACCCCTAACCCGCTCTTTCGTCCATATTGGCTTTGCCCATCAAATGCAACGCGAATCATACAATTCCCTTCTTTCGACCAATGACCACAAGTCTGTTTTGAAGCCCTAATAATTTCCCAATGAATAGAATGATCTCGCCGATGATTCGCCCAAAAAACCCCAGATCATATTTTTCTAAATCCGTACTACTGTAATAAGAATCAACGACCTCAAAACCATGATCAGTCAGTAGCTGTGACAGAGTCTTTTTATTGTAATAAGTGACATGCTCTAGCACATAAACCATTTTCAAACCGTGAACAATTATTCGTCGTGACAATCGATAAACAAATTGCGCAAGATACCTTAAAAAACTGTCTTCATTCGGTACTGCGATTAGCAATAATCCAGCTGGAGATAAAATTTCATGAGCTTTTTTCACAAAGATATGCGGACTACCCTGATGTTCAATCAGATCTAACATTGTCATTGCGGAAACATGATTGGAAACCGCATCATCTTGAAAAAAACCTACTTTTAAGTTCAGCTCATAATTCTTTTTAGCTAAAGCTGCATTTTCATGACTCGTATCTAATCCAGAAACATCCCATCCCTGTAACTTGGCTAAAGCCAAAAACATTCCATTTCCATAGCCAATATCCAAAATAGACTTCGGGCTGTGTGGCAGTTTAAGTCGTTCTAAATGTGTAAGATGTTTAAGAAATTCAGTGCGAGTAATCGTCGATTTATTTAAGTCCGTATACTCATAGTAGCCATCGTGGAAATGATGCAATCGTTTAAGTGATTCAGTCGAAGTATAAACCGCCGCCATACCTTCCGGATCCAAAGCTGGATCTAGATATCCAAGGCCACAATCCTTGCAGCGAAATACTACCGCCTCACCCGCCTCCCACAATAGATGTCTCGCAACCGAACTGCAGGCAGGACAGACAGGCACAGCTGCCATTGGAAAATTCATACATTCTCCTTATCGTCCATGCAACTCAAGTTCAACACACTCCGTAGGAGGTTATAATAAACTCTATTCATCCTTAAATACAATGTCATACCTATAACCCCCTCAAATCTTGTTTCACCGTGCGCCACATAGCCGTGCCACGCGTCTCCACACCGTGTTCAATACTGGGAAATCATTGTTGTATTTTATCAACATTGGAACACTCAATAAAACAATTATTGCCGCAGCAATTAGCGTGCGAACCCAAGATAACTCACTACCAAGAACAGCCGCATTCAATACAAAAAGACATGCGACCATCAATAAAAATTTCAGCATGATCCACAGGTAAAGCTTTATACCATCAGGAACCCTATAAGTTTCTTTCAAAGAATAAAACAGCAAGAAACTAAAATAAACAAAATAGGCAGCGCACATTGAAATTGCAATTCCCAGAGCTCCAAATTCCCATCTTAAAGCACCTATGCAAAGCAATAATGCAAAAGAACCCGATACGAGTAAACATATCAAAACACGACTTTGTGCGTTTACGGCAACAAGATAACTGGAGCATAAATTTGACAGAGAAATAAAATAGATACTAATAACAATAATCTTGAGCACAGGTATTCCAAGGTAAAATGAATGGAGAACTTTATATGTCAATATTGGTGAAACAATCCAAACCAAGGCAATGAGAAAAGGAAACAAATCAGAAACACCTGTAAGAGCGCGACTTAAGTAGCTATTTAAATCCTTACGAGAATCATTCTCCCCAAATTTTTCACGCAAATGAGGAGAAATCACGACCGCAATTGAGACATGCAATGCATTTAGATAATTTGCAGCCATTAAACCTATGCTATAAAGACCCATGGCCTCAAATCCCAAGAATCTCAGAACAAATATTTTATCAATTGACTTAAAAAGCGTTTCAACAATTCCAATCACCATCAACGGCAATCCCTTACCAATCGTTTTTTTAAGAACTTCTTTATCTATGCGAAATCGCAAACAATACTTTTCCTTCCATTGAATATACGCAATATTAAAGATCAAGCTCAAAGCTGTCGCCCAAAGAAATCCATAAATTTTAAACTTTGCAGCAAGTAAGCCAATCAACAAAACATTAACAAGAGCCGAATAAATATTTTGTCGGCTCGCAGTGCCGAATTTCTTAAAAGCTCGCAAAAGAGTTACAAAGAAATTATTAAGCCTCTGAACCACAATTAAGAATGAAACAAAAATGAGCCCCCAATAAAATTCAGTCGATAGGTTATTCTTTTGAAACAAGACATATAAAAGAATACCTGCGCCAATAATGAGCGAAGTTATACATAAAAAGGTAAACACCGAAGAAATAATACGAGAAACCCGATCTGAATCCCCTTTTGACTGGTAATAAGGTATATCCAAGTTAACAACTGTATTAACACCTAAGCCCGAATATTTTGAAAACTCCAAAATGAGCTGCAAGGCTGACCATATCCCCACATTAATAGGTCCTAGAAAAAACTTTGCCAAAATTGATCCAAAAACACTTATAAATTGAGCTGCGTAAGCACTGAAAGTATAAGAGCCTAATTGCTTTATAATTATGGATTTTTTAGTCATGGCATTTTTCATATAAAATTATTTAATCAACAAGTCCCAGCAGCATTAATCTAGCATTGTAAAAGAAATCACATGAATTCAGGACACTCAGGAAACTTAAGAAAAACTCATCGGAAAGCGGGTTACAAATCGACATTGCCTGAAATATTCACTTTATGCTTTCTTCCGTGCTATGAATTCATAATTCCCAGGACCATATAAAAGATTTGAAATCCGGGATGTATTATCAAAATGAAGTGGTGAAAAATACTTCCGAATATTCTCTCTCTTCACGTAGCGCTTACAGCGCTTAGGCGTTTGAAAGTTATTTTTTTTAAACCAATCCAAAATAACGTCCTCTGTAATTTCCAGAATAAAACGCTTAGGCACCTGGATAAGGTTCTGAAGAGTTGTACGGAAATCGAGGTCAAAGAGAGGTGCGAGTTTAGAATGATTAAATTTTTCACCTGCATTTTTTTTCATTCCGTCCGCCATTGTTTTGAACAATCCGGAAAAATCAGCTGGATTCAAATTATCAATTAGTTCTTTAAACTCGTCATTTTTTCGATACGATTTTCGCAATGCTGGCCACACTTCTTTTTCTAAAAGCCCACCAGGATTTCCAAAAATAACATAGAAATAGCCACCCGGCTTCGTAACACGAGACAATTCACGAAACGCTGCTTTGATTTGGGAAGATGTCCAGTTTTTAGTTGAAATTTGATTCGGACAGTTTTGTTTTTCATGATCAGGCTACCTGTAAAAGCTCCGCGTTCTCTTTCGGTCCGCGCATGCTTTTGATTCGATCCATCACCGTTTTGATATCTTCAAATCCTTTCACGGTTCGGAAAGTTTCTTCGGCATGCAACATCACCGCCGCCAACCAACGTTGCGACATTTTTGAACTGCGATAGTGCTTAATATTTTTCTCACAATGACGCACTTGCGAAAATAATGACTCGATTGGATTCGTCGAGTGCAAAACTTTGCGCAACAAATGTGGCACTTTCAACCGGTGTAAAGTCAGAATCTCTTCCCTCGCTTCCAACAACGAGTCGGCGGCAGATTCGTTAATCCCACGCAGCCACGCCTCAAAATCTTTCATCGCCGACTTGGCCTCAGAATAATCATTCAAATCCAAAGCGTTTCGATACCGCTGGTGAGCTTCTTTGCGATAACGCTTGGGCAAGTGATTCTGAATATTACGATCCTTGTGAATCGTGCACCGTTGATGAATTAATTCTTTCCCAAATCGACTTTTCAGCATTGAAATGATTCCGCCGCCACCATCGGTGACAAACAAAACATCTTGCGTGATTTTCAATCCACGGTTCTCAAGATCCCAAAACAGTGCCCGAGCCACATCCTTGTTTTCACTCGCACCCTGCCAGAACCCCAAGCATTGCTTGGTTCCGTGAACATCCACCCCCATGGCCACCACAAAAGCTTCACCCCCGCGATGCACCGTATCGAGGAAAATGGCGAAGACATCAAACTTATCCAGTCGTCGCTCTTTCAACTCTTTCAACTTACGCGCCGTCGCTTCAATCAATCGGTTGGAGGCGCTTGTTGGCGATACGCCAAAATGCTTGCCCATCTCCGTAATCGTTTCTCGATATTTACGCGCTGAAATCCCGCGCATCGCTTGTAGCAGCAACTCCTCCGAAAACTCTTCCGGGTTTTTCATCCGCGCATAACTACTCAAAACTTGTTCCTCTCCATGCTTGCGAAGCCGGGGGTGATCGACCTTCACTTTTTGTTTGCCCAAATAAATCGAGCCCTTTTGCCAACCCCATTTCGCATAGCCTTTTTCAGGATCATAATCCTTGCCCGCAACCTGCTGCCGATCCAAATTCATGATCGCTTCTCCAAGAATTCGCCCCATCTCCATCATGCACCCATCCAAAGCTTTCTTTCCGCCCCGAAGCACTTCTGCGAATTCCTCAGCCACCCACGCTTCCCCAAAAACCGACTCAAAAATTTTCTTGGATTTCTTTCCGCTTTCGACTATTCTTTTCATTGGACAGCTCCTTTCTCTTTCGAGAGTTTTATCCAGCGTGGATTATCCACGCCGGAGCTGTCCGCCTCAAGCTTTCAACTAGAAATAGGATATCCTCGTTTTTTGAATTGCAGATAAACGGGGTTCACAAAAAAATCATCGAAAGGGTTAGAAGTTTCATTCAAAGCAGATTGACTCATGGCCGACTCATTTTTTTAAGCAAAGTGTATTTTTTAAAATCATAATAAGAGCTTAAATAGCAATACTGCAAGCCCACCCACCCATCCAAAAAACCAAATTGAAACAGATAAAGATAAAAAAACTTAGCCAGCGGCCTGAGCCAAACATCCCCCATGCGCGGTTTTCGGCCTTTAGCCTGCATCGTCTCGACTTCAAGAGGAATATAGCGTAGCAACTTCAGATCATACTCGTGCCGGTTCCGAGTCGTATGATGAATTAAATGATGCTTCAGCTTTTGAACCGGCAACTTCGTGTCATAAAACTCGTGAACAGCCTGCCGCCAAACACCGGATTGCCGTGGGAAAAGCCGTAAAGGCGCATCGTTGCTGGCACCGCAGAAACGCAGTTGCTTCCCCCAAAAATAATTTTGCCTCGGAATTCGATAGGCACTTTGATTGGGCAGAGAAATCACGTATTTAATTTCTTGGGCCAGCGCGTCCGAAACCCATTCATCCGCATCTACAAAGAGCACCCAATCTTCACTCGCTTTTTCTAACGCAAAATTTCGTTGATCGGAAAAGTTTTTAAAGGAATTCTCAAAAAAACAGCACTCTTTTTGATTGACAATTTCCTGCGTGTGATCCGTACTGCCGCTATCGACCACAATGCGTCGATCCGCAAATTTTAAACAGTCCAAGCAGGTGGCAATTCTGCCTTCTTCATTCAAAGTTAAAACAATGGCAGATAATCGCATTAAGAATTCTCGCTTAAACGCCAGTTATGTAGGGCGCTCATAAATAAAACGCACACCATCCGAGCGCGACAACCGGTGAGTTCCGTTTTTCTCAAGCGCAGCTTGAAACTCACGCAAACGGTTTGCGTCCCAAGGATATAAATCAATCGAATAGTCCAGTAAATAATAATCCGCGTTTAAAAAGGTACGACGCAGAGGATGTTGAGCCCTCAACCAGGGTTCTGCTAAATAATAATTATAAGGGCGTTGCCCCACATGCGGCAGCAAATGACCGTGCGTGACCAAGTTTTTTCCGGGAGGAATTGACCGCGCCCAAGCGATGGATTCCAGATTTTCCGAGGTAAAGTGAGCCGAGCGATATTTGCCGCCATTGGCTAAAATCAATGCCACCACTAGAACAAACCGAACGTACCGTGACCATTTACCGGCATGTTTTTCCGCAAAAGATAAAAATTTAGGCAGACCGATGACAAATGCCATAAAAACAAACGGAATGACGGGTGCCGCATAATGAAACCGTAAATCGAAAAAATCCTGGTCACGGCCCAACATGTGCATAAAAGGCGGCAAAATGGCCGGAATCACCATCAGAAACGCGGGTGTCCAAAGCGGAATAAATAGAAGTGCGCCACTAAGTTTAAGATAAGTCTCTATTTTATCCGGACTTCCGAACAGAATCCTCATAATACTCGAAGGGTCAAAAATTAAATGCTGCACAACTTCAATCGGCGTTTCGCCTTGTGCGGCAAAATTATTCATATTCCCTTCAAAAATCATGCTTCCTGTCCAAGGTACAAACCATTTAAAGAGCGCCAGTACATATGCCAAACTCAATACACCAGTCAGAATCCCCCGCCACCTGTACCCTCGCACAAAAAGGAGGTAAAGACCGACGGTTCCAACGTAAATAAATGAATCTTCTTTTACCAGTAATATTAAAAAAAGAAAAAAATAATAAAAAAGAGGCCTAGGCTTATTTCCAAAATAAAACAAAGTTAAAAGCAGTACGGGATAAAGCGATTCAATTCCAAAATTAATAAATTCCAAACGTTCAAGATAAGTATAGTTTAAATAAATGAAACACATGAACCAAGGCAAAGCCGACTGCTTCCCCATGCGTTCGACCAGCGCGGACCGAAGAGGGAAAATAGCGGAGGCGAGAATGGGCCCCAGCAATAGCACAAAAAGAAAGGGGTCCGAATAAATTTTCCAAAGGGGGGTTAAAAGATAAAGCAAATTGTTCAGATGATAAAATCCGTGGAGTTCCCCCGTAAAATTAAAAATACCTTCGGCCATAAAATGATCCAGCATGGCCGGGTAATACATAAAAGGAATAAAATTAATCTGTAAGGCAAAATATTCAGTTACTTGCCGCCAGACAAACAACAGCGAATAAACACTGAAAAGGATTACGATCCCCTTTTGAGATGAAAAAAAGGGGATCCAAACCTTTTTCCATTTATCATAAAGCGCTGCCCGCGCGGGATAAATGGCTATAAGCGCTAAAGCGAGAAATGTTTGGAGCCAAACAATTTTTTTAAGATTTTTTAATTTCAAAGGTCCCCATTGCACAGGAAAACCATGAATAATTAAGGCGATCATCAAAATTACACTAGCCACGATCGCGCCGATTAAAATCCAACTGAGGTATTTTCGTAGATTCGTCATACCGTGAGTATCGATTCGTAAGCGGCCAATGTTTTTTCAGCAACATTACGCCAGCTAAAATTGGAATTAATGTGATCTGACAATTGTTTTGATTTCGGCAAAGCAAGAGAACGACGAATCTGATTTTGAATATTACTAATGTTGCCCGGGTCCGCATACAAAGCCATTTCTTTAAAGTACTCTTGGGTGGCCCCCTCACCAGTGATAACAATATTGGCACCTGCTAACCCCGCTTCAAGAGCCGCTAATCCGGGGGTTTCCAGCCAACTGGCTAGCAGAAATACTTTGCAGGTCGCATAAGCCGATTTAAGCAATTCTGAGCCGTGAGGAAAACCCCCTAATAATGAAATGTTGGCTGTCGCTTCACTCCGGCAAAGCTCATAATACTTTTGATATTGAGGCACAGGATCTCCAATAATTACAAATGGAATAGTTGTATTACGCAGAGATCGAACCATATTAAGTTGATTTTTACGAGGCTCAATCCGGCCGACACATAAAACAAAATCCTTTAAATGAGGATACTGGGCATTAAAACAAGCAGGCGTTGCATGAGCAAAGCTTTCATCCACACCATTGGGAATAATACGAATTTTATTGGGGGTCACACCGAAATAACGCTGCAGCTGACTTGCTTCGCTCTGCGAGTTCGGCAGTAAAATATCACTAATCTGCATCATTCTTTTACGACGTGACGGCAAGAATGGCGCTATTTCTTTTGCAGAATGCCGTAACATTGCCAGGCCTTTTGATTTTAAATTACCGTAAGTTCCTGCCGCAGATTTCCAGCTGTACCAACAAATCGTGGAAAGCGCGATTTTAACTTTTTTTCGATGCGCCACTTCCATCATAGGAAGACAGTCCTTCACAGAGCCGAACACATGTAAAATATCAAAATTTTCAACCTTATCACTCCATGTATCAAACAGCTTGACCTTAACACCAAGCGCCTCAAGCGCTTCCTTCGTTTTGAGCAGCTGCACTTCTCCCCCGCCTTGTGCTTGAAATGCGGATGGATAAACAAAAAAAGCGACTTTGAGCGGCGTATTCATCGGCTCCTCGCAAGGATATCCAATATACGCGCGCTGGTTTTGCCGTCGCCATAAGGGTTTTTTCCAAAAGACATTTTCTTGTAGGAAGACGGCACATTTAATAACCGCAGAGATTCCCTCAGGATTTTCTTTGAATCAGTTCCAACTAGTTTTGCTACACCTGATTTAATTCCCTCGGGCCTCTCAGTAACATTCCGTAAAACCAATACGGGCTTATGAAAACTTGGCGCTTCTTCTTGAACGCCTCCTGAATCGGAGATCAAAAAATAGGACTGTTCCATGAGAGTTAAAAATTCGAGATATCCCAACGGCGGTAGTAAATGAATGCGGGCTTTACCGCGGATCATTTTTCGCACCGTATTTTGAACCAAGGGATTCAGGTGCAGCAGCCAAGCAATTTCAATATCCGGTGATTTTTGTGCTAATTCCAAAATTCCGTGGCAAATATCAACAAGCGGTTTGCCAAAATTTTCACGACGATGCGTTGTCACTGCAATGACTTTACGCCCCGATTCAAAAACAGGCTTCAAATGCGAAGATTTGCTTAATTTTAATTTACTTTGAACGCTTTGCAGCGCATCCACAACCGTATTCCCCGTGATATAAATTGATTTCGGGGAAGTGTTCTCTTGCCTGAGATTTTGAGCGGCCATTTTCGTGGGTGCAAAATTCCACTCAGCAATTTTGCCGACAAAGGCACGGTTAAGTTCTTCGGGGAATGGTTGGTATTTATCAAAGCTACGTAACCCAGCTTCGATATGAGCCACAGGAATTTTATGATAATAAGCCGCAAGCGCACCTACGAAAGCGGAAGTTGTGTCGCCCTGAACTAATACTACATCAGGTTTCTCGGCGCACAAGACTGGATCGAGTTTATTCATTAAACGCTCAGTTAGCAAAGCAAGACTTTGATTGGGCCGCATGACGTTTAAATCGTGATCAGGTTTAATCTTAAACAAATCAAGGACTTGCTGCGCCATTTCACGATGCTGCCCCGTAAAGCAAATTCGCACCGAAAAACGACTGTCTTTCTTTGCCGCGACAATCACTGGCGCCATCTTAAGTGCTTCCGGCCGCGTCCCAAAAACAAATAATAATTTTTTCTTCTTCATGTGAAAGTCAGTTAATTTGTTATGCCTCTTTTCGAAGCAACTTATTTTTAAGGATATCAAGAATATAAAATTTCTTATTCAACATTAACACGAGTGGAATCGAAAAAAGAAACCAAGATCCGATCTGTGCTGAATATAAAAAAAAGCTATTCGCGGTGAAGTGAACTCGAAGCAGAAGAAAGTATAACCCTAGATAGGCTGTAATCGCCAACAATTCAATGATCAACGACTTGGCTTCCTTAGCGGAATAAAAAAAATAAAATGCGATGCCCATTGAAATGACAAAAAAGAACAAGGCTCCTAAGGTTGTCACCTGGGCGACAGCATATATCGAGCCTGAATAGGTGATGGCGGCATACTGCATGAGCGCGGCCAATGCCACCGAAAGTGAAATTATTAAAAAAGCATGCCCATTTTTTTTAATATTAATTAAACCATCAAAGAAATATTGCCCCAGTGAAACAAAAAATATATTAAAACAGAGGATTTTCATGGGCTCGATTCCCATAATAAATTTAGGTAAAATCCAATGAATCAGAATAGGCGCGCTAACCCATACCGCCCCGATAAAAATTGCCATGGTTAACGCTGTTGCTAGACAAGCTTTGCTTAAATAAGCCTGCATGTCACGAGGGTGATTTGCTTTGCCAAATTTTTCCTGAAAATTGGGGAGAAACACAATTTGCAGGGAAATCGGATAATTACTTACAAAACCTGTCACCATCAGAGCCACACTGTACCACCCCAGGGATTCAAATCCCAAAAAAAGCACAATCATCATTTCGTCTAAACTGCGAAATAAGGACGTTCCAAGCCCTAGCAACATAAGCGGAAAACCATATTGAACAAGAGATCGAAGAGGTTTTAGCTTGAGATTCCACTTAAATTGAAAAGGTCGACGCGAGAGAATGAAAATAATATTAAAAATAAAACTCAAAATCATCGCCCAAACAAATCCATAAATTTTAAAATAGTACGACAAAGAACCCACTAGAAATGCATTCACGATTGCGGAAACAACCATGAGGCGGGATTCAATTTCAAAAAGCTTATAGCAACGCAACATGCTGACAAGCAAGTTATTAAGACGTTGTAAAACAATCAGCCCGGAAACCAACATGAGCCCCCAAGTGACCTCGGGTCGAAATTTTCCATGAGTGGCAATTGCAAACGTGAAAAGCGCGGCAGCAATAACGATCGAGCTCAAAAAAACAAATGTTGCGGCCAGGTTTTTTATTTCATCAGCGCCTTGAACATCGCCTTGACCGACGCGAAAAGGAATGTCTCGCGTGACCGCGCTCATGACACCGAGTGTTGAATATTTTGAGTAATCAACCAGAATTTGAAATGTGGCCCAAATCCCCGTTTGCACCGGACCTAAAAACCGCCGTGACAAAACCGAGGCGATAATCGTAATAATTTGTGCAGCAAGAGTACTGATCGAGTAAAAACCCGCCTGCTTTACTACCCCCTGCTGCTGGCTCATTGTGGCGAGCCTTGTCTTACCGCGCTTGAAAAGTCTTGGAGCATTGCCAGTGTTAATTCCCATGCTTTGCCATTTTTTTCATAGAAATGACATCCCAATTCAATGTCTTGATTAAGTAAATGCTTTTTCCGATTTTCGCTGTCGTGTAGTAGCAAGTTGATGCGACGCAGGCTTGCCTCTCGATTTTTGTTCTCGAGATCGACAAAATCCGAACTCATAAAATCAAGAGCTCTGCGGGATGAATAATCCGCAAGGATGGCTGGAATTCCCAATAAAAGCGACTCAAAATAAACAGTGGAGCCCGTTGTTAAAGTTAAATCAACTGCGGGCAAAAAAGTGTTGATTTTTTCACGCTGAAAAATCCGAATACGCTCATAAATATGCTTTTCAAAGCTGTCTACGATGGATTGCGTGTAACTGGAGTGACTGTCGCGCGGATGAAGCTTGATAATAACTTGTAGATGTAAATCGCCCTCCAAAATACTTTTCACAAATAACAGCAAGTCACGAACTGCTTTACTGCTTAAAGGGGAACCAAAAAAATCTGGGTCGCCAGGATCATGAAAAGGCTGGGTCGCTACCAATAGAAGAGCTGAATCTGCCTTTATCTGCAAGAATGCACGCGCAGCGCTCCGGGCACTTAAATCGATTTTTTTCCATTGAGAATACTGCACGGCTCCGCAAATTTTTATTTGCTCCCGTGGTACTCCCCACCGCGCCAATCTCGTGACCGAATTTTCTCCCCAAGCTAAGACATAATTTGATGAGAGAGGATAAAATCCAATATTGAAAAAAGGGACACCGTGCAAGAGGCACACCGAAGGAATACCTGCGTTTCGAGCAGCCAAAACAAGAGTTTTGTTGAAAGGACAGACATCCTCGTCTACAAGCACAACCGCCGGTTTCAGTTGTTGTAACATCCTATCCATCGGCTCTACATAGCTGGCTGCCTCCCCAATCTCAAGCTGCAAAATAGAAGCGCAATCATCCGCAATTGCCGGCCAAACAGAATGCCCGTCGAGCTGAAAGACAGGATGACACGCAAAAAAATTATCAGCTACTTTGCGCCATTCTTTTGACAGCTTCCATTTATCCGAAAATGATTTTTGAAAGCGGCTTAATGAAAAGTGAAAAAGCTTATTAAGGTCGCACCTTTTCCTCATTAAAACCGAAAGCTCGGGCCGAAAATATGTTACTGCTGAAAAATCAGATTCAGATTTAAAAAAAGGCAGAGCAAACTGCGGTGCTGATGATATCAATAAACCTCGCGCGTGAACGTTAGTGGTTTTTTGAAAATCAATCTGTCCATAAATACGTTTTACCAATAGTTTTAAATTTATTTTCAACTTGTGCGCCCAACCTGTCAAAGTATGTGATTGAACCACTGGTAGACGAACAGCCTCAATTATCTCCACCCGAATTGAATAAACACGGGCAACGTAATGAAGTATTCGCATCCAACAATTATTTCCGCTTTCCACAGCCCATGAATAATGTGGATAACGCTGAGCTAATCGAGAAAAAATTAGCATACTCTTAGTCCATCGCAAAGATTCATAAACCAAAGTTCTGCGTGCAGCAAGCCCCAGATCAAGTCCTTTCCAAGAAAAAAATCCTCTGAAATGAACCTGATCAACAATCAAATCCGCCATCACGGTAGCTTTTTGATTAAGTGATTCGCTTTCTGAATCATAAAGAAAGTCTGTGTCATTCAAAAACCTGGAAGATTGCTCCCGATACTTCAGAGCGCCTCTTAAATCGAGAACCATACCCCACTGCTGTTCATCAATAACCGTTGTATTGTTGCTAGACGGCATACGGATTAAAACTTGTTTTTCTAACATTAAATATTGTTCTTATTGGTTAACTTGAAATATGAGAGATGAAAATCACGCGCAAAAATGTTGCTTACTTTTGAATTAAAGCCCAATTGAGTGGACTTCCGCGCTCAATATCCGAGATGGCACGACACCCTAAAATTTGAGGCAAATATTTCGGCGCGAGACCGTGACCGGGACGAATACAGCGGATATTAGTATTTGTAAACTCTTCGCCCGCACGAATGTTCTTAACGGCAAAAAGGCTTCGCCGAAAAACAAGATTATTTTTTTCCTGTTCAGTTAACTCATAGTCAATTTTTCCAACCGCAGCGCGAGCATCACGTGCCCCTATTCCCAAAGCCCACAGTTCGGTGGGTTCAAGCGAGAAAGCTGAGTCAACCCCACCATCGGAACGGCGTAAAGTAAAATGCTTTTCAATACAGCAAGCCCCCAACGCCACAGCCGCGATAGCAACTGTAGTTCCCATTGAATGATCGGAGATTCCAATCGATATGCCTCGAAACTGTCGCTTTAAGTCTACCAAAGTCGCGAGATTAGATTCTTCGATGCTTGCGGGGTAAGAGCTAACACAATGCATAAGCGTCAAGTCTTTACAGCCGGACTTTTGAGCAGTTTCAACCGCTTCTCGTATTTCATCCAACTGGGCCATGCCGGTTGACATAATCATTGGCTTGCCAATTTGCGCGACATAACGAATCAGTGCTAAATCGATAACTTCAAAGGACGCAATTTTATAAATTGGATTTCCAAGCTTCTCAAGAAAATCTACGGCTGTGACATCAAATGGCGTTGAAAAAATCGTTAACCCAATCGAATGCGCTAAATCGAAAAGCTCACGATGCCATTCCCATGGTGTCGCCGCTTTTTGATACAGCTCATGCAAAGTATGCCCGTCCCATAAGCCACCGCGCACTTGAAAGTATTCATTATCACAGGGAATAGTCATAGTATCTGCGGTATATGTTTGAAGCTTAATCGCGTCCGCACCAGCTTCTTTGGCCGCCAAGAGAATATCGCGCGCGTGCTTCAACTGCCCATTATGGTTCCCCGACATTTCAGCAATAATGAAAGGAATAGAAGGGCTCATTTTAAGCAATTTCCCGGATTGTCAAAAAGGCTTCTGCTGCCGCAACCCCGACAGAGGCGCCACGATAAGTCATCAAAGCTTTTATGGCTTCAAAGGATCTTGCGTGTGGAAAGTCTCGCATTTCTTGCTCATAACACTCCAGATAGGCTTCTTTCTTTGCAACCAAATTCGAAACGTCCGAAAAATAGTTCGGGTGAAAGGCGGCTGTCGGTGACCACTCACTGCTGGAAGAAATTTCAAATGACCGCAGGATGCGAATTGACTGCTCCGGTAAAGCCCGCGCGGCTGTACAGACAGCTTTCGCAGTAACGGCATGATCAATATTTAAGTCGTGAATCCAATGCGTGTAGACAATTTCGGGCTGAACTTTGATAAAAAACTTTTCAACTGATTTTACAATTGCGAGCAACGGGTCTTGATCCATCGCATTATCACTCCAATCAAGCTGCTGCCAATAGTGCGGACAGAGATACTCGATTGCTTTTTGAAAACCGGCATTCCTCTGCTTTACTTGTTTTCTTTGCGCGGTGCGGCTGGCAATACCAGTTGTCATAAACAACAAAGAGATTTCATCGCCGAGTGCCGCATGTTTCAGTAATGTTGCGCCGCAACCCAAAACTTCGTCGTCCGGATGCGCAGCAACAACCGCTATTTTTTTTCTAACCTTCATAGTTCCACCTTTTTCTTAATTTCTACGCGCGCTGTTATTTGATTTTTGTCTAAAATCGCTTCAGAAAAAACTATTTCGAAATCTCCGTGAAAAACATGTGAGCGCGGGTAGGTGTCCGCGTCCAGCATTCTTATATGGTTATATAAATGTTCGATAGTCCCTTGGGAAGGCAAAAAGTTTTCGTCGGGTTGGCGGCGTAAAAACACAACAGCTTCACCCACTTGGGAAATTGGCTGCGGATTTTTTTCGATAATTTCACAAATCATTTCCGTGACAATTTTCGATAATTTTTCAAATATGGTTTGCGCGTTTCCTACCAAAGACAATGGTTTCTTCATATAAACAGGCCCCGCATCAAGCTCGGCAACCATTCGTAAAGCACTCACCTTGGTCTCATTATACCCACGAATAATTAAGTTTTGAATGGGGCTACCTCCACGGCCAAACGGTACATCAGAAGAGTGAAAGCAAACGCAAGTGAAGTTTTTAATGATTTTTTTATCGACCCGCCATGACCAGTGGGGGAAAAAAACAATAGTTGGCTTGAGCTCCTGAACAAACTCATAGGTCAGCTCCTTAGGGTCGGAAACTAATGCCCACTTACCTGACATGGTAGTGGAATATTTTTCAAATTGCGCTAAATGCCATGGTTTTATGGTGCAAACCAAATACCGATTCATACTTTTTTCTTTTCGATATGGATTATGTAGTCATGCCCGCACATGCTAAAAAAAAGCGGGTATCGTTCATTGTCGGCAACGCGCATCAAATTAAATTGTTCGTGAATGGATTTGTTGACATCCAGGCGACTATGGCTTGGAGTACGGCGCTTAAAGCAGCTTGCTTCCCCTGTTTGCTGGCGTCCTAGTGGGAAATTTTTTCCGTCGATAAAATCAAGACACAAGCCAATTGTACATTCCCCTTGCGCTGAGCGCAGTTCGGGATTCAATTCATCCCCCTGAAAGCGTAAGGTTTGCTGCGTATAGATGACGCCGCTATCAAGATTGGGCACAGCTTCAAATAAACTGACGGTAATATTTTTTGCGCCTGCCGCAATTTGCCAAGAAAGCGGAGAAAAGCCACGCCCCTTCGGTAAAGAGCTTTCATGAACGACTAAATTCATACGGCTCTTTTTAAGACGCCACGACGGAACAAGATGCATACAGCCGAGAAAAAAAACTACATCTGCGGAATCATACGCAAGGTCGGAACGAACGAGCTCACAAATATGCCCACGTTTAACTATTTGATCCGTGAGGCGCCGTGCATACGGCAAAATCCAACTGTCATTGTCTACGACCAAAAATATTTTCTTGGGTTTGGCTCGCCACCACCTAAGTGCCGCATCGGAAACAATCTGCTTTTGTCTCAAACGTAGCTTATAAGGGAAAACCCAATCAGCAACATTCGACAAGAGTCGCGCATGCTCATATGACTGCGATTTCGACAGTTGAACATCAACATGGATTTGATCGGAATCCAATTTGCACTTTACCGCAAATGTCGCATTGTTATTTGTGCGCGTTTTATAAATCCAACCCTGATGAGCTGATTTTGCGCGAGTAACATTAAGCGGAACTTGAATAAAGCTATCTTGCGCATGGACTAAATTACCTGTTGCTTGCAGCAAGATGCGCGCGACCCGTTTAGCTCCCAAACCATCACAAAGAGAAAAATTTATTTTAGAAGCCATTTTCCAAAGTGTCTTTTTGTGGATCAGCTTTGACAAGGATGATTTAGATAAAATAAAGCACTCGCGCGGAAAAACTTTTTTAAGATTATTAAAGATAAGCTGCTGGTTTTTGGCTGTTTGTACGCAAATCGCCGGCAAACCAAGACACGCGCGTTCCCACGTGCTTACTCCTGAAGCACCGATTGCTAAATCAACCTCCAAGTACTCATTGGCCAAATTGCAAAAAGGTAATAGTTTCACCCGCAATTGTTTGCTGTAAAAAGAAATGGCGGACTTTAATTTTAAAGAAGGCTTTGCTCCGCCTGCAATAAAAATTTGCCCGCGGAAGCGGAGTCCAGCTAATAATTTTAGTGCGCTTATCGCAACATCTTTCGGATCGGATGCGCCAACTGAAATCAAAATCGAATTCACACTTTGAGTTGATGCCCTTTTTAAATAAGCCGCGGAACGCTTCCAAAAGAATTCGGAAGATAAAAGTGCATATTGAGAGCCTGTCAAAACTTTGCAATGCTCAGGCATTAACTCTTTATATTCAACGGGCAAACGCCCATAAGTTTGGTCAATAAGAAAATCTGCGTTATGGCGGCGATTTGCCAAATCGTCAACGACAGCTATTTTGTCTGTGGATTTACGCATATTCTCTTCATGACGGTAATCAAGCTGATAATGGTCGACTACGATAAGATCCCAGCGTGAGGAATAACTTTCATTTAATTTAGGATTGACCCGTGGAAATTTGGATAGCGCTGGAAAAAATTGATATGCCGCCCTGGTCGTAATAAATTCGCAGGAATGCCCCCAGTCGATAAACGTATTTGCCAGATTCAAACATCTTGTTGCGTGTCCCCCGCCAATGTGATAATTCGCATCAAAGCGAAAAGCAATTTTCTGGTGTTTTCGAGTCTTCTTCATGCGTGAGGTATTGCTTTTTGATTAATATGTTGGTTGATAAGGGTTAATTCCGGTTTTTTTTCGATCAGGTTTAAAATTTCACGAAAAAGAAAAAACGGACTTTGAGGATAAAGCTCATTATAGATTTGTTCAATCAGTTGGAAGTCAACAGGTTCATCAACGGTCCATCGCAAATCAGAGAAATCACCAGAAAAATGATGCTGGCCAATTTTAAGATCAGCGGATTTCCGTTGCACAAAAGAGTAAACAACATGCTCAACCTGGTCAGTTAAAACTCTTTCGTCCCATGCGCGCTGCAAAAAAGAACGGGAAAAAATCTCCGCGTCTAACCCACGAGGATAAGTCCGCTCAATGGTATTCGAATAATAATCAAATCTGCCACTTTGGTAAGCAGCCAGCATTGCGGTGATTACTTCTGAGTCAATGAGGGGGCAATCAGACGTGATTCTACAAATTGTATCGATTTCAAAACGTTTTGCGGTTTCCAAATACCGCATTAGCACATTATCAGAATCACCGCGGTAAAAAGGAATGTTTTCGTTTGTGCAGAATTCTTCAAGCACATCATCTTGTGGCAACGTTGTTGTTGCAAGAATAACTTTTGTGCTGGGTACAGCACGGAGGCGATTCATTACATGCTTAAGCATCGGCAAACCCACAAGATTTTTTAAAACTTTGCCCGGCAAACGCGTTGAACCCATACGCGCCTGAACAATAATGCCTTGCTGCATCATACTTTTTCTTCCCTTTTAAACTACATTAAATCATTTTTTTCATCTGTGTCGGCGTCAGCCATTCGGTATTCGTATGGCTGGAATATTCATAAAACTCTTTTACTGGCTTTCCGCCCTTGTGACGCGGCTTTTTTAGCCATTTAGCATCCGGCTCCAAAATAAACATGTTTTTAAATTCGAGCGCGTAAAACGATTCATCGGGCGGCAAAAGAACTTCGTGCAGCTTTTCACCGTGACGAATACCAGTGGTTTTTGTCTTACAACCTGGAGCAATTGCTTTTGCTAAATCCATAATGTTCATGCTGGGTATTTTGGGAATGAATAATTCCCCGCCCTTCATTAATTCTAGCGATTGCAACACAAAGGCCACACCGTGTTCGAGCGTAATCCAAAAACGGGTCATACGCGGATCTGTAATCGTGAGCACCCCAGTTTTAGCTTGCTCTTTGAAAACGGGGATAACACTGCCACGCGACCCCATCACATTGCCGTAGCGCACAATCGCAAAATGCGTATCCGTATCGCCCGAATACGCGTTGCCCGCGATAAAAAGTTTATCGGAGCAAAGCTTTGTCGCACCGTATAAGTTGACTGGATTTGCTGCTTTATCGGTCGAAAGCGCAATCACTTTCCTAATACCATTATCGATCGCGGCATTAATAATATTTTGGGCACCCAAAACGTTTGTCTTCACTGCTTCAATCGGGTTGTACTCGCATGCAGGCACTTGTTTTAATGCGGCAGCATGGACAACATAGTCCACACCGTGAAACGCGCGGTGCAAACGCTCTGAATCACGAATGTCCCCGATAAAAAACCGAACACGGGGGTCTTGAATTTCTTTTTGCATTTCAAATTGCTTCAGCTCGTCACGACTGAAGACAATCACCTTTTTTACATCTGATTGAGCCAAGATGGTTCTGACAAACAGCTTACCGAAAGAACCTGTGCCCCCCGTTACAAGAACAACTTTATTTTTTAAAAATCCATTTTTCATAACCGCTCCTATTTATTATTTCTCGTAATACAACTTTTAAGCTCACGACAAACACGC
>Ga0163150_10002479_pt1 | contig 28132 bp, 19 predicted proteins | sample OliLakLV19P2IB_FD_148628 | JGI IMG/M metagenome (GOLD analysis project Ga0163150, IMG submission 148628) | Freshwater microbial mat bacterial communities from Lake Vanda, McMurdo Dry Valleys, Antarctica - Oligotrophic Lake LV.19.P2.IB | ecosystem: Environmental > Aquatic > Freshwater > Lake >...
CCCCCTACCATCGCCTGCTCCCTTGCCGGCGGCTGCCAGCGAGCGCCCGCTCTCCCCCCGCACGCTGCTCTGGCTCTCCGCCTTCTCGGGCGGTGTCTTCCTGGCACTCGAACTGGCTGCGGGGCGCATCGCGGTGCTGGGCCTGGGCAACAGCATCTACACCTGGACGGCCGTGCTGGGCGTGATGCTCACGGGCGCGGCGCTGGGTGCCTGGCTCGGCGGCCGCTACGCGGAGCGCCATCCTCCGCGTCGCGCGCTGGTCGCACTGTTCGTGTGGGCCGTCCTCGGTGTGGGCATCTGCCTGTGGACGCCGCTGGTCATGCCGCGTGTGCTCCTGCCCGCGCTCCCTTGGGCGGCCCAGAGCCTGTTGGCGGTGGTGGTGGGGTTTCTCCCGGCCGCCGTGGCGCTCGGTGCCCTGGGACCGGCGCTCGCCCGCGCCGCGCTGGCCGACCCCGCGCGCCACGGTCGCACGCTGGGCGGGATGCAGGCGGCGGGCACCTTGGGCGCCGTGCTCGGCGCGCTCCTGTGTCCCTTCGTCTTGCTGCCACTGCTGGGCGTCACGACGCTGATCTTGATGCTGACGTTCTGGCTGGCGTGGACCGCCGATCACCTGGCGCGCACGCGGGCCCTGCTGCCGCTGCGCGGCGTCTTGACCCTGCTGGCCGTGCTCGCGCTGGCACGGGCCGACGACTCCGGCGGGCTCAGCGACAAGCTCGCCGGCTTGGGCCGCGTGTTGCGGCTGCGCGAGGACGCGCCCGGCGTGCACGTGCGCGAGAGCGCCTATTACCGCATCCGCATCGACCCCGAACCCACGCGCTGGTGCCTGCTGACCTCGCCCATCGATCAGGCCGCCCTGGACGCCGACCCTCTGCTCTCCGGGCGTTGCCGCTTCGCACCCGGACGCTCGCGCCTCTACTGGATCGGCGCGCCCATGACCTCCGCGGAGTACGCCGCACTGCTGCGTCATCTGACCGACCCGCGTGACGGGACCGCGCTGGCCGCGCTCGCCAAGCGCACGCATCACGTCGTACGCCAGATGGGACTCGACAAGCTCACGCACGGATTCACCGACCTCTCCGACCCCACCTGGGTGGGTTACGACTACGAGCTGGTGGCCGCGGCCGTGTGGCGGCAGGTGGCGCCCACCACGGGCCAACGCGCCTTCTTCGTCGGCGGCGGCCCCTACACCTTCCAACGGCGCCTCCTGGCCCTCGACCCCGAGGCCCGCCTGGTGACCGCCGAGATCGATCCGGAGGTGACTCGGGCGGCCAAGGAATGGCTCGGGCTGCGAGAGGACGAACGCCACCATGTGCTGCACGAGGACGCACGGCTGGCACTTCGGATCGTGGCGCAGTCCGACGAACGCTTCGATGTCATCTTCGGCGACGCCTTCAACGACTTCTCCGTGCCGTTCCATCTCACGACCCAGGAGTTCGCGCGCGAGGTCCATGGCCGGCTGCGCCCGGGGGGCGTCTACCTGGTGAACGTGGTGGACGCCTTCCAGCACGGCGCGTTCTTGAGCGCCATGCGCCGCACGCTCGCGAGCGTCTTCACACACGTCGAGGTGCTCTCGCTCGCGCCGCGCGACGACCAGCAGCGCGACACCTTCCTGCTGGTGGCCTCCGAGGCCCCCGTGCCCCTCGACAGCCTGCTCGACGACTTCGATCGCCCGCTGCCCGTCGTGCGCTACCCCGCTGAGGATCTCGACGCCCTTGAGGCCCGCACCCAGGCGCCCCTGCTCACCGACGCCTACGCCCCCGTCGAGGCCCTGCTTGCGCCGCTGGCCCGCAATCCAGAGCGCTGACGTCGAGCCTGGACGCCTCCGGGCTCGCCTCGCCCTCGGTTGACGGCTAGCCTCAGGGCGACTCCCACGCGCGAGACCCCCATGGCCACGACCTCCCGTTCCCTGAGCGTTCACGACCGCATCGACCGCCGCGGGTTCCTCGCCGGCACGGCGGCCGTCGCCGCGCTGACGCTGGGCAGCCGGCGCTTCCTGCCTGCGGCGCACGCCGAGGCTGAGCCCTTCACGTTGCCGGCGCTGCCCTACGAGCGCACGGCGCTCCAGCCGGTGATCGGCGGAGGCACGATCGACGTCCACTACGGCAAGCACCACGCGACGTACGTGAAGAACTTGAACGACCTCACGAAGGGCAAGCCCTACGCGACGATAACGCTCGAGAATGTGGTCAAGCAGAGCGCCGGCAAGCCCGACGAGATGGCCCTCTTCAACAACGCGGCGCAGGTGTGGAATCACACCTTCTACTGGAGCAGCCTGCGCGCGGGGGGCGGCGGAGCGCCCACAGGCGCGCTGGCTGCGAAGATCGCAGCTTCCTTCGGCGACTACGCGAAGTTCCGCGAAGCCTTCGTGAAGGCCGCCGTCGGACAGTTCGGCAGCGGCTGGGCCTGGCTCGTGGCGACGGGCGACAAGCTCGAGATCGTGAAGACCGGCAATGCCGAGACGCCGTTGACCAGCAAGTCGACACCCTTGCTCACTATCGATGTGTGGGAGCACGCCTACTACCTCGACTACCAGAACCGCCGCAAGGACTACGTCGAGGCCGTCATCGACAAGCTGCTCAACTGGGACTTCGCCGCCAAGAACCTCGGCTAGACCTGCGGCGAGACGGAAGGGAACATCGCACGCATGGCGGACGGGCTGCCCCTGGCGGTCGATCTGGAGAACATGCCGAGCCTGCCGCCGGGCGCGTTCCCCTGGCTGCTCGCCGGCCTCGTGCTCGCCTGGCTGGCGCTGCGTGTGTGGCTGTTGCGCGGCCGTCTCGCACAGCTGGAACCGGGCGACCCCGCCCCCCAAGCCCCCCGTTGGCTCCTCGCCCTCGCGCGCTCGCGGGCCACGCTTCCCCTCCTGCTCGCCCTCCTCGCCGCCTGCATCCTCGGGCTCCTCACGTCGTTCTAAGCCACCGGCTCGCTGGATGGGGAGCGGAAGGACCCCGGCGACGACGCCGTGTAGTCCTCCTACATCAGGAGGAGCCCGGGGCCTGAGCGCCCCCAGCCCAGCGAGCCGCCCGCCGCCCGGGGGCCAATCCTGCGAGCAACGTCCGCCAGGCGCTGCGCTCGCGGATAGGGTCGATCAGGTAGGCGCGCCGCGCGCAGGCGGCCTCGAGCGATTCGTAGAAATCGGGCTCGGTCTCGGCCCTGTCGAGCAGCGCCGTGAGCGCGCGCGTGTCGCCCGTGTCGAAGTAGCCGGGGTAGTCCGCGCCCAGGAGACCCACCGTGCCGGGGATGCGCGAGGCCAGCACGGGCACGCGCTGCGCGAGCGCCTCGGAGATGACGTTGGCACCGCCTTCGGCGCGGCTCGAGAGCACCATCAGGCGGCTCCTGGCCAGCATGAGCTGGGCGTCCGCGTGGGACAGGTCGCCCAGCCAGCGGTAGCGCGGGTTGACCCGCATCTCGTCGCGCGCGCGCTCGGCCATCGACTCGCTCATGGCGCGGCCGGCGTGCATCACGCGCAACGTGCTCGAAGGCGGCAGGAGCCGCGCGGCCTTGGCGGCGCGGAAGGGGTCCTTCACGCGCCGCAGGTGCCCCAGCACGCACACCTGGAACCAACCCGTCTCCGGGCTTGGCTTGCCTAGCGGCTTGGGCACGCTCTGGTGGATCACGTGCGCCAAGGGGCGAAAGCGCGGCAGCAGCTCCTGGATCGCCAGGGGCTGGAGCACGACGATGCGCGTGGCGAGGTCGAGCGAACGGCGCGCGCGCGGCGAGCGATGGAGGCCGCCGTAGATGTCGGTCCCGGTCAGGGCCAGCACGATGGGCGCGCGCGGGTGCACGCTGCGGAAGCGCAGGATCGAGCCCGCGCTCCGACGCGCGTGGAGCGCCACGAGCAGGTCCGAGGGGCCGCCGCCGTAGCTGGTGGCCACCCGCACCCGATGCCCCAGCCCGCGCAGCATGCGCGCCCAACGCTCGGCGGTGACGCGGTTGCCGCTGCGGACACCGATGCGCGCCGGAGTGACAAGATGGATCTGCACGCCTCTACTGTGTCTCTGGGTGGCTCATCGTGGTCCGGCCACAGTACGGGCGGGCGATCATCGCACCACCCAGGAATGCGAGCCCCGGAGGGGCTCGCCGAGGCCGTCCCCAAGCCATCGCCGCGCTGGATGGGGAGCGGAAGGCCGCTGAGGAGGAGCGCATCGTAGTCTTCCTACCTGCCGACGACGAAGAGGCCTGAGCGCCCCCAGCCCAGCGCGGAGCCCGACCGTACACGGACGTCACGTGACCTTGACGGCGCAGGTACGCAAGCCTGCCCACACATCACGGCGGTCAGGCGTGTAGAAGTTGCGCCAGGTGCTGCGCAGCAGCCGCGCCGGCGTGGCGAAGCAGCCGCCGCGCAGCACCTTGTGGGTGCCGCGCCCGTCAGGCGTCGGAAACCAGGGCGCGCTGTATTCCCGGTAGGGATCGACGACGAAGCCCGGATAGGGCGCGAAGTCGTCCGCGGTCCACTCCCAGACGTTTCCCCACAGCTGGCGACAGCCCAGGGCGCTGTCGCCCCCCGGCAGGGCCTCCACGCCCAGCGGCGCAGAGCTACGTGCGTCGAGGTGGGCCAAGGCCGAATCCGCCGCCGCCGCGCCCCAGGGCCGCGCCCGTTTGGCCGCGCTGCCCGGCTCGTAGCAGGCCGCGCGTTCCCACTCGGCTTCGGTAGGCAGGCGTCGCCCGGCCCAACGGCAGAAGGCCTCGGCCTCGAACCAGCCGAAGTGGACCATGGCCCGGCTCCCGCCCGCGGGAACCCAGCGGTCGAAGCGCCGCCGCCACCAGCGCGCACCGTCCTTCCTCCAGTAGAGCGGCGCAAGCGCCTGCTCGCGCTCGCGCCAGTCCCACCCCGCCTTGCTCCACAGCTCGGGGCGCCGGTAGCCGCGCTCCTCCACGAAGACCTCGATCTCGCCTTCGCTCACGGCGCAGCGCGCGATGGCGAAGGGCTGGATCTCGACCTCATGGCCCCACTTCTCGTTGTCGAACACGAAGGGTGCCTCCCCAGGCCGAGCGCCCAGCACGAAGCGCCCGCCGGGGACGACCACATCTCCCGCAGGTGTCGCGGCGCCCGCGCCCGCCACGACCTCGGGGGGCTCGGGGGGAGGCGCGGCGAAGGCGGGCGGCGCGTAGCCATGCGTCTGGCGTGCGTAGAAGAGAGCCTCGGCGTGCATGTCCTCGTGGAACACGGCCAGGCGCAGGAAGTAGGCTTCGCGTTCGCTCAGGTCGCCTGCCGCCCCGCGCCTCTCCAGTCCCACGAGCACCCGCTCGAGCACGTCGGCGAGATAGGCGCGCGTGGCCTCTGGATCGGGCAGGGGCAGATCCCAGCGCACCTGCTGCGGGATCGCCGCCGAGTCGTAGAGCCGGTCGGCGTCGGCCCTCAGCGAGGGCTTGGCGCCGCCAGCGCGCAGGCACCACCACTCCTGAAACCAGCCCACGTGCCCCAGCTCCCAGCGCGGGGGGTTCACGCTGGCGAGCCGCGGCCCCAACCACTGCTCGCCCTCGAGGTCCTGCACGAGCGCAAGCGTGCGCTCGCGCGCGTCGGCGAGCCACGCGGCAAGCTCGCGTGCCGCGGCGGACGCGCTGCGTTCGTGGGGCGCGGCGGGCGTGCTCACTTGCGCAAGGCCTCGACGGTCGCCTTGGCCTTGGCATCGCCGGCGCAGGCGGCGAGCAGCGCGTCCCAGGGCCCCGCCCCGGCGTCGGCGGCGGCATAGGCCCCGGCCACGGCCTTGGCGAGCGCGCCGAAGGCCGCCGTGGGATCCTGCGGCACGCGCTCGCTGACGTCCACCTTCGTGGTGCTGCCCAGCACCTTCGGCACGACACCCTTATCGAGCGCCGCCAGCGAGCCCTTCGCCCCCAGCGCCCCCCACGACTCGACGATCACCGTCAGCGTGCCCAGCGAGCGCGCCCAGTCGCTGAAGCGCATGTCGCTGCCGGAGAGCTTGCTCTCGAAGTAGAGCGTCCACGCCGCGCTGGCCCGCTCGAAGGCCTCCGCCGCCTCGGGATCCTTCATGGCCGCCAAGGCCTGTGCGGAGGCCTTGACGAGCGCGCTCGTCTCGCGTGCGGCCTCGGCGGAGAGCGCCTTCCTAAGCGCAGGGGCGGCGGGCAGGCCCGTCTCGCCCAGCAGGCCTGCGGCGCGTGCGGCCTCGGCACGCACGTACGGTGCGAGCTTCTCGTCCTTCAAGAGCTTGGCCAGGCCCTCGGCGGCGCCCGCGGGCCGGGCTGCGCCGATGGCCGTCGCCGCGGCTCGTGCGCGTCCGCCACTGACGCGGATCCAAGCGAGCCAGGCGGCGAGATCTGGCGCGGGCCCCAGCGCCTCGAGCGGGTCGCCCAGGCAGGCCTTCTCCTCGGGTGTGACCTTGCCCAGCAGCGACGAACGCGGCCAGGCCTCCTTGTAGGCGGGATCAAAGTTGCGCCGGGGCAGGATGAACTCGAACAGCTCGTCGCGGATCGAGTCGGGGTAGCCGTGCCCGTGTCCGTTGAGCTCGGTGTAGATGAAGTCGAGGTCGCTGTCCTTGAGCTGCTTGGCCGCTTGCCGATCGGGACCGACCGGGATGTAGTCGTCGGCCGAGTGATAGATGAAGATCGGCGTCCGCGTCTCGATGAGATCGTTCACGCCACTGCTGCCCGCGCCCGCCATGGGCGAGATCGTGGCGAAGATCTGGGCCATCTTGGGGCCCAGGTCCCAGGTGCCGTAGCCGCCCATGGAGTGACCGGTCAGGTGGATGCGGTCGAGGTCCACGTTGTAAAGCAGGCGCATCTCGAGCATCAGGTCGCGCACCAAGTCTTCGTTGATCGGGTTCGCCCAGCCCGCCACGATCGCATTGGGGCAGGCCACGAGCACCCCTCGCCGGGCCGCGACCTGCTCGTAGAAGTTCATGGCGGAGTCGCCGCTGCCCACCACCTCGTCGTGCGCTTTGCCGTCGGGCCCGCCGCCGTGGAGCCCGATCAGGAGCGGCCAGGTGCGCAGCGGGTCGTAGGTCTGCGGCACGAAGAGGGTGTAGACCGCGCCGGGGTAGCGGTCCGCGTGGATCGAGAGCGGCACGTTGTCGAAGCGGCCCTTGGGCTGCAGCGCACTGCGCCGAAGGCGCTCGAGCTCCTCGGGCTTGAACGCGGGCGCCAGGACCCTGAGTTCGCTCTGCAGGGCGAGGCGCTTGACGGGATCGGCCTGCGCCGTGTAGTCCGCGAGAGCCTTGGCGAGCGAGGCATCGAGCAGCGGGTTCCCCTTCTTGAGCGCGGCCAACTTCGCGGCGCCCCCCAGCACCGTCAGCGCGGCCGCGTCTCCGGGCGCCTCGGCGGCGGCCAAGGCCGCGGCCATCTCGGCGTGGGGCTTCAACTTCTGTTCCTTGGCCCAGGCGTGCAGGTCCAAGAGCGCCTTGGTGTCTCCCGCCTTGCGCTCGTGGAGGCGGCGGAAGAACTCCGGCTCGGGGCGCGGCTCGAGCTCGACCTTCTTGACCTGATCCGGCGTCAGCCGGATCGCCTCGTAGGTCATATCCGGGTTCGGCGACCAGTAGGGGTTGAAGAGCACCTCGCGCTCGTCTTGCTTGACGAGGCGCCCCTTCACTTTGGGTCCCGACTTGGGGACCAGCAGGTCGCCGTGCGCGCCTCCTGCCGAGATCAGGACCGCCCCAAGGGTCGAGGCAAGCCTTCGCAGGGTCGAGGGGGGCCGAGGCCGCACGGGGGCATGGTACTCAGAGCCCTCGGCCCGCTCCTGCGCACGGGGAGGAGGCGCGTATCTTGGGTCCCCTCCCGGAGGAACGTTCGCCATGCGCCGAGACGACTCGCCCGGATCGATCGGAGCCTCGCCTGGGAGAGGACCCTGGGGCGCCGCTGCCCTGCTGCTGGCCGCGGGCCTGCTGCTGGGCGAGGGCACGCCTCGCGTGGCGGAGTCCGCCGAGCCCGAGCGCCTCGACTTCCAGCAGATCATCGAGACCGCGAAGCGCCGCGTCTACCCGGCGCTGGTCTTCGTCAAGCCCGTGCAGGAAGACCTCTCAGAGGGCGAGAGCCGGCGCGTGGAGGTGCTGGGCAGCGGCGTGATCTTCCGCCCCGACGGCTACGTGGTCACGAACCACCACGTGGCCGAGAAGGCCAAGCAGATCCGCTGCGTGCTGGGCGACCGCCGCCAGGTGGCGGCCAGGGTGGTGGGCAAGGACAAGGCCACCGATCTCGCGGTCTTGAAGCTGGAGCTGCCGGCCGGCGAGACGCTGCCCCACGCCGAATTGGGCACGAGCGACGGTCTCGAGGAGGGCCAGTTCGTGATGGCGCTGGGCAGCCCCTACGGCTTCGAGCGCTCGATCTCGCTGGGCATCATCAGCAACGCGCGCCGCAACCTGGACGGCAACGACGGCCAGTACAACAACTGGATCCAGACCGACGCAGCCATCAACCCGGGCAACTCGGGCGGCCCGCTGGTGAACACGCGAGGCCAGGTGATCGGCATCAACACGTTGGGCATTCGCGGGGCCAACAACCTGGGCTTCGCCATCCCCGTGAACGTGGTCAAGCACGTGATCGCGAGGCTGGTCAAGGACGGACGCTACGCGCGCGTGCGCCACGGTCTCACGCTGCGCGCGTTGGTGGACTACACGCAGGACACCGTCTTCCCGGGCGACCACGGCGTGATGGTGGACGACGTCGCGGCGGAGAGCCCAGCGGAAGCCGCAGGACTGCTCAAGGGCGACCGCATCCTGTCCGTCGCCGGCGCGCTCACCGACGGCAAGTACCTCGAGGACCTCCCCGGCCTGCGCCTGCGCCTCGTGGACCTCGCCCCCGGAGCCCCCGTGCAGGTCCAGATCGAGCGCAACGCACAGAAGCTGACGAAGACGCTCACGCCCGAAGCCGACGACGCCGGCAACGAGGACGGTCTGGAGTGCGACCGCTGGGACGCCACCTTCCAGCGCATCTCCAAGGAGGAGGTGCCGGCGCTGGCCTTCTACAAAGCGCGGGGGGTCTATGTGCTGGGCGTGAGCGAGCCCGGCAACGCCGAGGACGCGGGACTGGGCACCGAGGACATCCTGATCAAGGTGGACGGCAAGGAGGTCAAGGACCTGCCTGGCTTGAAGGCCCTCTACGAGGCGATCCTGGCCGAGAACCGCCCGAAGAAGCGCGTGCTGTTCGAAGTGCTGCGTGACGGCCTGCCGCGCTACCTCGTGCTGGAGTTCGAGAAGGAATACGACACGCCCGATACGAAGACGGGGGAGAAGTAGATGCGCACCGCCTACGGCCGCCAGAGCCTCGCCCGCGCCACGCCGCTTGCGCACGCGGGCCTGGCGCTCGCGCTGCTCCTTGTCCTGGGTCTGGGGGGCGCGGGGGCGCAGGCCGACGAAGGCGGGACGCCCGGGGGCAAGCCCATGCGACGGGCCGTCCAAGCCCTCGACACGCTGGAGAAGCACGCCGTGCTGGTGGCCTTCCGCTACCAGAAGGACCTCGAGGCCGAGGAGCACGCCGCGCTCGCCCCCGACTCCGACGCCCCCAGCGAGGCCTACCGCTTCTGGCGCATGTCGATGCGCGTGCCGGGCTTCGTGGTGAAGGACCGGCGCACGGTGATCATCTCCGACCTCTTCACTCCCCCGGGCGCCATCGCCTTCGTCGAGGTGCTCGTGCCCGGCGGCGCGCCCGTGCGCGCGCGGTTGCGCGGCTTCCTGACGCGCGCCGAGGCCGTCATCGTCGAGACGGAGAGCGATCTAGCCGTCGAGCCGCTGGTCTTCCCCGAAGGTGAGGAAGCGCCCGCCGAGGGCCTGATGGTCGGCTCGATCGCCGAGGGCCCGCAGGGCCTGGAGGCTTGGGTGGACGGCTTGGGCTCGATGCGCCGGCGCGTGGGCGGGACGAAGCTGGCCCACGGCATGCCGGACTCGCCCACCCGCGGTCTCGACAACGCCGGCGGTGCGCGCAGCGTCGACCTGGTGATGGCGCCGGGCGGCCTCCCCGTCGGCTTCCGCTTCGGCGGCGGCTTGGACATCGAAGACGGCGTCTGGCGCGGTCGGGCGGTGTTGGCCGATACCGAAGTGCTCTTCGCCAGCCTCAAGGAGCGCGAGAGCGCGCTGGCGAAGCGCTCCACGCGCGCGCGCATCGAGGTGGTGCTGCGCACGACCAAGCGCGATGACCGCGACGAGACCTCCTTCGGACGCAATTCGGACGGCGACGACAAGCAAGAGCACTGGGGCTTCGCCGTCGCGCCCGATCTGCTGGTGGTGACGGGTCGGCTCGAGCCCGACGAGGTGCGGCGGCTCGAGTCGCTGCGCTGGAAGGTGAACGACGGGCCGGGCACGCCGGCCGCCTACGTGGGCAAGGTGCGTGGGCTCGACGCGCACGTGGTGCGGGTGGAGGGCGCCAGCTTCGAGCCGCTGCCGGCCGAGCAGGCGGCCGTCCCCCCCATCGGGGCGGCCGTGCTGGTGCACACCACGACGTGGCGTGGTGGCGCGCGCCGCGACCAGGTGGACATGAATCGCGTGTTGGGTAGCGGGCGCCGCTACGGCGACAAGCTCGACCTGGCCCTCGAGCGGCCCGTCACGGAGGGCGCGTTGCTGCTCGACCTCGACGGCCGCGTCTTCGGGGTGGCGATGCACCTCGACCCCGAGGACAAGGAAGGACAGCTCGCCGGCGCCAACCCCTTCAGCCGCCGCGAGCGGCGGACGTATCCCTTGCGGGCGATCCTGTTCTCCGAGATCGGCACCCCGGCCACGCTGGCTCAGGATCCCGACACGCGCGTGATGCCCCAGGAGGAGACCGAGGCCAAGCGCCTGCCCTGGCTGGGCGTGGAGGCCACGGGCTTCCGCAAAGAGGTGGCTGAGCTGCTCGACATCTGTGCCGCTACCCGCGACGGACAGCGGGGCCTGCTCGTGGGCCGCGTCTACGAGGGTTCCCCGGCGGCCCGCGCCGGCGTGCAGGTGGGCGACATCCTGGTCTCCGCCAAGCGCACCTCGGGCCCGGGCAGCGACGCCCCGCCCGTGGACCTGGCAGAGACCGCCGATCGCTCGCGCTGGTTCAGCCCGTGGGACATGACGGGCGGCGACGAAGCCCCCGCGCCCTGGCGCTCGCAGGACACGGCGTTGAACCGCCTGCTCAAGTCCTGGGGCATCGGCACCAGCTTCGAGCTCCAGTACCTGCGCGACTGCGTGATGAAGTCAGCCAGCCTCACGGTCGAGATCAGCCCGCCGTCGCACGACAGCGCGCCGCGCACGCGCGACGAAGGCACGGGCATCACGGCCCGCGACATGACCTTCGAGGTCCGCGCGGCCCTGCGCCTCTCGAAGGATGCCCCGGGCGTCGTCGTCGCGCGCGTGGAACCCGGCTCCCCGGCCGCGCAGGCGCGCATCGCCAAGAACGAGGTGCTCGAGGAGCTCGAGGGCTCGCCAGTGAGCGACGCCGCCACGCTCGCCCAGCTGCTCGCGTCCTTCCGCTCGCAGGGCCGCGAGAGCGTGCGCGTCGTCATCCGCCGCCTCGACAAGACCCGCCTCGTGGACCTGCGCCTCGCCCCCACCGAAGACGCCTCCGCCCAGCCACCCGCCGAGGAGCGCTGAGCAGGAGGTTCGCGGGCCTCTCCTGCCCGGCCTCGGTGGGAAAGCACCGTGGGAGCACCGACCCCGGACCGGCATGTCGCCCTCCTTGCGCCTCCCCTCCCGCGCAGGTCCGGTCCACCGCCTGGGAGCGCCAGGCTCCAGCCTGGCTCTTCGTCGGCGGGGGGGGCGTTCACTTATTGCGGGGTCTGACCCAACTTTGTGGGAGTCGTGACAGTCGCTTGCGGGCTGCGATCCAACCAAGTTGGGTCTGACCCGCCCTGGCACGATGATGCAGGCTGCGTCCTGCGGATCAGCGGCCGAGGTCCCAGCCGCCGCCCGCGCCGACGGCCAGGGGAGGCGGCGCGCCTTCGATGTGGACCGTCTCGCAGCCCGCGTCGCGCAGGCGCTGCATGACCTCGATCACGTCGGCGGCGGGGACAGAGCCGCCGGAGGGGGGAGGCGTCTTGACCTCGCCCATGATCCTCAGGCTGCCCGCCCCCTTGCCGAGGTGCGAGGAGAGGCGCCGCCAGGCTGCCATGTGCGCGCCGGAGGGCGCGGAGGCGGCGGCCAGATCGATCGTGGTCTCGTCCGCCGTGGAATCGGCGACGGGACGCTCGGCCCCCTTGCCGCCCCCGCCCGTGAGCACCTTCGGCTCGGGCGCCTGACGCAGCTTGCCCTTGAAGAGGCGGCCGCCCGCCATCAGCTGCTCCGTGACGCGCACCCTGAGGCGCGTGAACGGGGCACTGCCAGGATCGTCGAGGTTCTTGCGGAAGAGCTTGACCTCGAGCCGTCGCACGCGCTCCCCGACGTAGTCCACGACGCCCCCCGGTCCACCGTCCTTGGGTAGATCGACGTCAAACCAGGTGGCGGCGCCCGGAGCCAGGAACGTGAGGCGGTAGACCTTCATGGCGTGCGTGCACGAAACCGCCACCACCCACTGCACGTGACGCCACGGCACGTCGGCAGCGACGTCCACGAGGAGCCTGCCGCGCGAGTGGCCATCGGGTTCCATGAGCTCGGGCGGTCTCTGCTCTCCGCCCAGCGCGGCCCCAAGGCCCACATGCAGCGCCTTGAGCGCGGCCATGTCCTCGGCGGGCTGACCCGTGAGGCGCCACATGCCGCGCTCCGTCCACGCGACAGGCGCCGCGGCCAGGGCGCTGCGCAGGGCAAGGCGCCCGTCGGACTCGATGCGCAGGTGCAGCCAGAGCGGGGTGTCCTGCGCTGCGAGCCTCGCGCTCACGTCGCTGTAGGTCACGCCCGCGGACGGGGCGCCCGCGCGGGCGGGGCCGTCGGCATCCGAGGGCCCGCCGGCCCAACCGACCCCGAGGGCACAGATTCCTGCGAGCAGGTGCACGCGCATCAGCATCACTTTCTTTGGGGGAACAGGTTCCAGCCGTGGCCCGAGGGAGGGGGCGCGCCCTCGAGCAGGATGGTAGCCACCCCGGCGCGCCGCAGCGTCGTGACCACGCGCAGCACGTCGCCCGTCGGCACCAGGCCCCCCGTGGGCGGGGGCGCCTTGATCTCTATGGCCACCGGGTCCACAGGCGCCGCCTGCTTGATCGCAGCGACAATCGTGTTCTCGAGCTCGGCGAACATGCCCGCCTCCACCTCCGGGGCACCCCCCGGAAGGTCCCACGTGCGCTCCTGCAGCCAGCGGATCCTCGTCCACGCGCGCTTGGGCTCCGAGGGGTCTTCCTTGCGGAAGAGCTTGACGCTGCCGAGCTCTTGGACCTGCGAGAACGTCTCGGGCGTGGGGTCCATCGGGAGGTCGATGTCCACCGACGCGGCGGCGTCGTCGAAGAGGAAGGTGAGGCGACCGAGATCGTTCGGATGCGCGGAGGCCACTGCGAGCACCCACTGGACGAACCTCCAGGGCGCGCCCGGATCCGCGTCGAGCACGACGCGCGGCGACTTCTCCGAGCGAGCCTCCGCCCCCACCAAGCGTTCCGGGGAGGCCTCAAGCAGGGCTTCCTTGAGGTTGCGCAGTGCCGCGTAGGCCGCCTCTGGTTCGGCCAGCGTGAGCGACCACGGACCGCGCTCCTCCCAGTCGGAGTCGGGCCCACGCACGCGCCAACGCAAGCGCGTCTCTCCGTCCGCCTCGATCCGGAACTGCACCACGCGCGGCGCGTCAGCGCGGGTCACGACGTCCGTGACGTCACGGAAGTGGGACCAGGGGCCCTTGCCCGCCGCCTGCGCACCAGGCGGCGGACCGTCCGGCTCGTCCCGCAGCGCGCGTCCGGCGAGAAAGCCGACGATCACGACCGCGGCGAGCCCCACGCCCACGGTCCACCACGAGAGCACGCGGGAGCCGCCACGACGACCCTCCCGCGCGAGTCCCCGTCGGATGCGCTCTACGGCCCCCGCCGGCCGTACGTCGACCTGGGCCAGCCCCGCGCGGATCCGCCCCAGGTCGCGCGCCAGCGTGTCGTGCTCGGCGCGGCAGGCGGGGCAGGCGAGGAGGTGGCCCCGAGCGCCCACCTCGTCGGGCTCGCCGGCCGCGATCGCAGGCAGGGCTGTACGGACGGCGGTGCAGGTGCTCATGCTGAGAACTCCTTGCGTACGTGATCCAGCGCGCGGCGGAAGGTGCGATCGACCGCGCTCTTGGAGGTGTCGAGCAGCTGGGCGATCTCGCGGAAGGGGACGTCAAGCATCAGGCGCAGCCAGACCACGAGGCGCTCGTCCTCGGGCAGGGCCTTCCACGCGGCGAGCACGGGCGGTTCCTCGAGCAGCGGCTCGACGGGCACGGCGACGCGCGCCACCGGCAGACCTGACGCCCTCCGAGCCCCCCGCGCCTCCACCCGCACGCCGTCGATCCAGGCGTTCTTCGCGATGCGGTAGAGCCAGGACCCCAGGGCCTCGCCCTCGGGACGGCTCTCGGCCCTGAGCGCCCGCAGGAACACCTCTTGGCCGAGGTCCTCAGCGGCGGCGCGATCGCGCGTCAGGGCCAGGGCCATTCCGTGCACGCGCGCACGCCATGCCTGCACCCAACTTTCCGAACTGGCGGCGGGTAGGACCTCGGTGACGAAGGCCGCCTCGAGCCGCTCCAGCGGGGGATCCGTGCGCGCCATGTACCCCAGTAGACGAGGAAGGGCCTTCGCTGTCCCGGCGCCCGGCCCGCGCCCCGAGTTTCGCCGCTGCGAAGGGGGCAGTCTGTCGGCCCCCACGTAGCGTGGCCGCGTGAACGCGCCCTTCCCCTATGCCGGCGAGGCGTGCGCGCTCTTGAGCAGCCTCTTGTGGGCCTCGGCGTTCCTGGTCTTCGCCCGCCTCCCCCATCCCGTGCCCGCGGGGGCCATCAACCTGGGGAAGAACGCAACCGCGACGCTGTGCTTCGCCTTGCTGTTCCTGGTGCTGTTCGGTGTTCCGTGGCCGGGGGGCGTGGGGGGCGAGGCGTTGGTGCTCTTCGCGATCAGCGGCTTCGTGGGCCTGACGCTCTGCGACACGCTGCTCTTCGGGTCGATGCTGCTCATCGGCCCTCAACGCACGACGTTGCTCATGACGGTGGCTGTGCCGCTCACGACCCTGGGCTCCCTGCTCCCGCCGTGGAGCGAGAGCGCGCCCTCCGCGCTGGGCATCGTGGGCATCGTGACCTGCCTCCTGGGCGTGACCCTGGCCGTGACCGAGAAGCCCGCCGACCGCGTCGCGGCCCAGGCCTTGAAACGCGGCGTGCTCTTCGGCCTGCTAGCCGCCGTAGGCCAGGCGGCGGGCGTGCTGCTGGCGCGGCTGGCCTTCCGCGCCCACGGCGCCGAGACCGTCCTCGATGCCGGAAAGGGTGCTGCCGTACGGCTGCTGGTGGGCTCGTTGGGCCTGGTCGTGCTGGCGCTCGCTACGCGCCGCACCGGCGCCTGGGTGCGTGCGCTCGCCCAGCCCAAGGTGCTGCCGCGGCTCATGGGCGCAGCCGTCGTGGGCACCTTCCTGGGCATCTGGGCCAACCAGGCCGGGCTCACCTGGGCCGAGCACACGGGCGTGGCCACCACCCTGAACCAGCTCACGCCGGTCTGGCTGATCCCGCTCACGACGCTCGTGCTCGGCGAGCGCCACGGTCGGCGCTCTTGGATCGCCACGCTGATCGCCGTGGCCGGCGTGATCCTGATCGGCGTGGCCTAGTGCTCCGTACCGCATGTCCTGGAACACTCTCTCCGCGCAACGCGCCTCACGCACCGGCGCGCCGGCCGGGGAGCGGAAGGCCCATGACGACGACGCCGTGTACTCTGCGTACATCAGGAGGAGGCGTATTGCGGGCCGCCCCGCGAGCGGGGTGGCTTGGCCTGAGCGCCCCCCGCCCGGCATGCCGTACGCGCCAGGTGCCAGGACTTCCGAAACGCGGCGCTAGCCGTCCATCCGTTGGCGCAAGAGCACGAGGCGGTCGCCCAGCTCGGCCCTCCACTGCGGCGCCTTGCGGCGGATCTTCTCGACGGCGGCGACGGCGCTCGTCTCAAGCGAGATGCCGAAGCGGTCGCAGAGCTCGGTCAAGGCCACGAGCACGTCGCCGACCTCGCCTTCGAGGTCGCGGGTGACGTCCTTGCCGTAGTACTCCTTGTCGAGCACACAGCGCATGACCTCGCCGCACTCTTCGGCCAGCGCGAGGGCGCTGCCCACGCGCGGATGCTCGATGCCTTGGGTGAGGGTGCGCAGCTCGCGTTGCAGGTCGTCCAGCGTCACAGTCACCTCCGGTAGATGACCAGCCGGCCCGGGCCCGGGCGCGGCGGGTCGAAAACCACGTCGTGTTGGAGCTTCAACTCGGCGCGGCGCGCCACGAGCTCCCCGGCGCGGCGCTCGGCGGGCTCCAGCTCGGCCCCCTTCCACTGCACCAAACGCCCGCCGCGCGCCAGCCAGGGCAGGGCGATGCGCGCCACCTCTGCCAGCGTCCCCACCCCGCGGGCCAGCACGACCTGGGCGGCGGAGCGCATCTTGGGGCGCTCCCGCAAGAGCTCACGCCCGTCGATGGGCAGGGCCTCCACGTTCGTGATGCCCACCGCCGCCGTGCAGGCCTGGATGGCGCGCGCCTTCTTGGCGCGGCGCTCGATCAAGAGCACCCACGACGTGGGCCAGGCCAGCGCTGCCACCACGCCCGGCATGCCGTTGCCGCTCCCCAGGTCGATCACGAGACGCGGCGCCGGTTCGGCGGGGACGGCGCGCCCCAGCGCCAGGGAGGGCACACCCAGCACCTCGACCGCCTGCTCGAGGGTCTTGGCTGCCGTGAGATTGATCTCCTGGCTCACGCGCACGACCTCGGCCAGGTAGCGGGCCAGCCTCTCGGCGCTGCCCACGGGCCAAAGCAGGCCGCGCTCGCGCGCCGCGGCCTCGAGGCGCTCGCTGGCGCCCTCGACGCTCACAGGACCGGAGCCAGCAGGCTGGCTGCTCCGCGCAGCAGGCGACCCCCCATGTTGAAGGCGTAGTCGTCGGGCGTGAGGCGCCGCGAGATCGCCAGCTGCGTGTCGATCAGCTCGCGCACGCGCTTGGCGGTGGCCGCGTGCGGGAAGGCCACGTTGACCTCGAAGTTGAGCCGCAGGCTGCGGTTGTCCAGGTTGGCCGAGCCCAGCGTGGCCCAGGCGTCGTCCACAGCCAGCACCTTGCCGTGCAACATCTTCGGGTAGGCCCAGAACTCCACGCCCTCGCGCATGAGGCGCGGCACGATGGTGTCGGCCGCCAGCGCGACGATGCGATGGTCGGGATGCTCCGGCAGGAGCACGGTCACGCGACGGCCGCGGCGCGCGGCGTCGGCCAAGGCGGCCTCGAGGGCCTCGGAGGGGACGAAGTAGGGCGTGAGCACGTCCACGCGTTGGCGGGCGCCCGCGATGGCGGCGAAGAAGACATTCTCGAGGACCGGCGTCTCCAGGTCGGGGCCCGACGGCAGCACCTGGACCGGCACATCGCCGGCGTGCGGCACGTCGTAGAAGTAGCGTGGGGCGTCGAGCAGCTCGTCGGTGGCGAAGTGCCAGTCCTCCACGAAGATGCGCTGGAGGCCCAGCGCCGCGGGGCCGCGGATGCGCGCATGCACATCGCGCCAGCCATCACGATCGGCATACTCGTCGGCGATATTCATACCGCCGGTGAAAGCTGTGTGGCCGTCCACGATGAGGATCTTCCTGTGGTTGCGCAGGTTCACGCGCAAGTTGCGCAAGCCGTGGTTCAAGGGCAGGAAGGTCCCCACGCGACCACCGGCTTTGAGCAGCGGCCGGAAGAAGCGCCCCTTGGTCCAGTAGCTGCCCAGGGCGTCGAAGAGCACGCGCACCTCGACGCCGCGCTGGGCGGCCGCGATCAGGCGCGCGAGCACGCCGCGTCCCGTGCGGTCGTCCCGGAAGATGTAGGTCAACACGTGGATGTGGTCGCGCGCCCCATCGATGGCCTCGCGCGCGGCCTCGAAGGCCGCCGGACCCTCGGCCAGGGGCAGCACCTCGTTGCCGGGGTAGGGCGCGTGCATGCCCTCCATCTCGGCGGCTAGCACCAGCTCCTGGGCCACGCCGCCCTTGGGAGCCAAGCGCGCTTTCCTGAGGGTGGAGACCAGCAGGCGCTCGGGCGCCTCGAGCATGGCCGAGCGCGCGTGCCGCAGGCGCAGGACGCGGCGGTTGAGCCAGTCACGACCCAGGAGCCAGTAGAGGGCGAGCCCCCCCCACGGCAGGGCGAACAGGATAAGGAGCCAGCCGAGCTTGCCCTGAGCGCTCTTGCGTCCGAGCAGCACGAAGGGCACGGTCGCCAAGACGGCCGCCAGCTGCACCCAGCCAGGGATGCTGCTGGGTATGTAGAGGAACGCCTCAAGCAGCAACGAGGAGGGCGCCGGCAGCATGCCACTCTTGTCGCATGCGGCGCGCAGCGCGGCGAGGAGGATCGCCCCGGCCAGCGCGCGTGTCGAATGTGCCGTCAGAGCCGTATCGGAGCTGTGCCGGCCTCGGGTGCGGGCCTATTCACACAAGGAGCCTAGGAGGCGGCCCGCTCCGCCTGGCGTGCGTCTGCCGAAGAATCGTCGCCATCCAACGCGTCGGCCTCACGTTCCCGGCGCAGCTCGACGCCGCGCAGCGCGGCCGCTCGCGCCACCTGGCGCAGCTCGGCCTCACGCACGGTGCGGTGAGCGCGCAACTCGCCTGCCAAGCGCCAGACCTCGGCCTCGCTGCCCACGCCGTCGCGCGCCGGCACGAGGGGGGCGAGGGGAGGCAGCGCCAGGCCGTCGTGGCGCGCGGCGCTGCGCAAGACGCCCAGCAGCTCGGCGAAGAGCTCGGGCGTACCGGTCCACAGGGTGATCGAGCCGCCCTCAGGCCGGGCGCGTGTCACGAGGGCGACGCGGAAGCCGGGTGTGTCCGCCACCAGGAACTGGTAGGCAGCAAGCTCCCTGGGCGTGCGCACCTGCAGCACGCGACCCACGCCGTAGGGGTTCTGCCCGACCGGGAGGAAGCCGTAGGCTTTTGCCGTGCTCGAGAGCTCGCGCAGGCGGCGGCGCCGCGCGTCCTCGACGGGGGGGCGCGCCATGCTGCCGAACACCGAGCCACCCAGGCGCTCGTCCATCACGGTGTCGCGGATGTCTACCCGGGCTCCGGCGATCTCGCTGGGGTCGAGCACGAGCAGGGTGCCCATGGGGAGAGCCGTTGCGCTGAGCTCGTCCTCGACCAGCTTGGGCGAGGTGAGCGTGGAGGGGTCGTCGATGCCCAGACGCGCCAGCGCGTGCTCCACGGCGTCGAACGCCCGGTCGAGCAGCGCAAAGGGGCGGGGCCGCTCGAGCAGGTCAGGGCTCACCGTGCGGGCAAGGGGACGCAGCATCCGGTCCTTTCCGGCCGCTCGGGCTCCCACGGGCCGTAGACCCGAGGACCGATCGGCCCCATCGTTCATTGAGTACGATGTTGGACCTTCCTCGGTTGGCCGGGATTCCCTCCGACCCGGGTCGAAAATAGGCAAAATCGGCGCAAAGTCGCCTCGCCGCAGGGGGTTAGGAGCTGGGGAGCGTCCCCCCACCCGGGCCCAGGGGCTGGGGGAGCTCGGCGAACCACCCCCAGGGGCGGGGGGAACCAGCAGGCCTGCATGGGGCCGCCCTGGGAGGCTCGGGCGGGAGGAGGCCCAGGGCCGTCCCGTCGCGCCGGCTACAGCCCCAGCACCCAGGCGAAGATCAGCGGGGCCACGATGGTGGCGTCGCTCTCGACGATGAACTTGGGCGTCTTGGCCGAGAGCTTGCCCCAGGTGATCTTCTCGTTGGGCACCGCGCCAGAGTAGGAGCCGTACGAGGTGGTGCTGTCGCTGATCTGGCAGAAGTAGCCCCACAGCGGCACGTCGGTGCGCTCGAGGTCCTGGTGCAGCATGGGCACGACGCAGATGGGGAAGTCGCCGGCGATGCCGCCGCCGATCTGGAAGAACCCGATCGAGCCGTTGCCGTCGGCCAGCGTCTTGGCCTCGCGCGTGTACCACTCGGCCAGCACGGTCATGTACTCGATGCCGGTACGGACCGTGTGCACGTTCTTGACGTGGCCCGAGATGACGTGCCCGGCGAACATGTTGCCCAGCGTGGCATCCTCCCAACCGGGAACGAACATCGGCAGGTTCTTCTCGCAGGCGGCCACCAGCCAAGAGTCCTTGGGATCGATCTGGTGGAACTTGGTGAGCTTGCCGCTGCGGATCACGCGGTACATGAACTCATGCGGGAAGTAGCGCTCGCCGGCCTTGTCGGCGGCCTGCCACTCCTCCAGGACCGCCTTCTCGAGCCGACGCATGGCCTCCATCTCGGGGATGCAGGTGTCGGTGACGCGGTTCATGTGCCGATCGAGCAGGGCCTGCTCGTCGGCGGGCGTGAGCTCGCGGTAATGCGGCACGCGCTCGTAATGGTCGTGGGCCACGAGATTGAAGAGATCCTCCTCGAGGTTGGCCCCGGTGCAGACGACGGCGCTGACCTTGCCCTGGCGGATCATCTCGGCGAGCACCAGACCCAGCTCGGCCGTGCTCATCGCGCCCGCCAAGGTCACGACCATCGTGCCCCCTTGCGCGAGGTGCGCCTCGTAGCCCTTGGCAGCGTCGAGCAGGGAGGCGGCATTGAAATGGCGGTAGTGGTGCGCCACGAAGCGCGAGACCGGGCCCTTGCGCGCGGCCAGCGCGCGGTTGACGTCCTCGGGCCGCACGCGCGCGCGCGCCGCAGCCTTGAGCGTCCGGGGGGCGCTGGGGGGCGGGGCCGCCTTGGCCGGGCGCGCATTGGCGGCCGGCGCCTTGGGCTTGAAGGCGGTCTTGCTCGGCTTCTTCATGGCGGTGCTCCCGGGGGCGAGAGCATCCAACCCGCCGCATGGCGGCGCAAGCCCATTGCAGGCCGGGTGCTGTCTTAATGCCGCTTGAAGCCGCCGCTTCACCACGTACCGGCGCGCTGGATGGGGTGCGGAGGGCCGCCGCGGAGGACGCCGTGCAGCCTGCCAACACGAGTCTTCCTACATCAGGACGACGCGGTGGCCCGAGCCGCGAGCCGCGCTGGTCGCGGCTCGTCAACCAGCACGGCAGCCCAGCGCGCCGGACGCGTCAGAGGTCGCGCGCGCTGGCCAAGACCGTCGTGGGGACAGCCGTGGTGAGCGCGCCGGGGCCGGCCGGCGCCTCGACCACGATCCGCAGGCCGACCTTGCGCGCCCCCGAGGGCCCCACGACCTTCACTTCGAAGCCGTGCGGGGTCCACGTGCCCGGGTCGTCCACCGAGAAGAGCGCCTGGCGACCGGCGATGGCCGGATCCGTCTCCGCCAGCTGCATGCCCGCGTAGACGAGGCGCGGCCCCGGAGAGCCCTGGGCATCCTCCCCGATCAGCGGGTTGCTCTCGGGCGTCAGGGCGATCGTGCCGTTCGAGGCGAGGGCGCAGAAGGCCGCCTCGGCGGCTTGGGCCGGATCCCAGGCCATGTTGAGGTCGAAGTGCTCGACCAGGTCCGCCACCACGCGCGCACGCTCCGTCGCGTCGGAGATGGCCTGGATCTGCGGCAGGCTCGGGAAGGGCCGGCTGCGCCACAGCACCAGGTCCCACGCCAGCGGCTGGCCGGCCACCAGCCTGCGCGCGCTCACCGTGGGGTAGACGCACACGAAGCGGTAGGTGTCGATGAAGCGCCGTCGACCCGTGGCAGGGTCGGCCACGCACATGGCCGGCTCCGCCTCGCGCGCCATCAGGAGCACGTTGCCCGTGCGCGGCGCGCCAGGCAGGTCGGGCTCGAGCAGCGCCAGCTCGTCCACGTTGGGCAGGCGCGTGCCCGAGGCGCGCGGGGCGCTGCTGAGGTCGAGCGCGTCGAGGTAGGACGTTCCCGTCGCGTCGTCGCCGAAGATGCGGCGGCTCGAGGACACCATGTCGCGCACCTCGTAGGAGAGGCGCGAACCGCGTTCCGTCGCCCGGTGCACGGCCGCGAGGAAGAGGTCGGCTCGCTGGGTCGTCGAGACCGCACGCTCGGCCAGCAACGCGCCAAGAGCCGTGATCAGCAGGGTTACGGTCATCTCGAGGAACGTGAAGCCGCGCGCGCGGCGGGGGTCAGCGGTCCACATAGATCCTCTCCATGTGCTGCGAGTAATGCAGGGCCTCTCCACCACGGTAGGCCTCGATGCGCAGCATGTAGGTCCCTTCGGGCACGTCGGCGGCCGGCGTGTTCCAGACGAAGACCTCGTCGGCGCCCGTGCCCTGGTCGGGGCGGGTGCGGGCCGGGTCTGCGCCCACCCCATCGATCCACGGCAAGGTGCCCGGCTCGGCGGGGGAATCGTCGAGCAGATTGGTCCATACGCGTCCGCCGTCGCGGCTGAGCAGCAGCACGTAGACGAGGCTGCTCTCGTTCTCGGCAAAGCCCGCGGCGTGGCTGGTGGTGTAGGGCTGGCCGTCCCAGCGGCGCCAGGCGCTGCTCCAGCGCAGCTCGATCGTGGCGGGGTTGTCGAGCTCCGTGATCAGCGTGGGGGTGAGGATCTGCACGCGCGGCAGCTGCTTGATTCGGTTGGGAGCTCCAGGCAAGCCGGCTGCGAAGTACGAGTGGGTCAGGCTCAGCATGCTGTAGCGGGCGATGAAAGCCGAGCCCGACTCCGTGGTCTTGTCGATGCCGTTGACGACGATGTAGCCGCCTCGCGCCCCTCCCGGCTGCTGCAGGCGCACGAGCCCGCTGCCCACGAGGTTGGCGCCCGCCTGGTGCGAGTAGAAGCGCCGCACGAGCTGGGCGGCAAAGCGCGGATGCTCGGCCACGTAGGGGAACTCGCTGCCCTGCAGGCCCGCGCCGCTGAGGGCCAGACCGAAGGGACGGCTGATGGCGGCCGTGGTGGACAGCGGGAAGCCATAGCGCTGAGCCAGCTCGGGACCGTCCTCGACCAGCGTGCCGTTCTGGCCGTCCTGGTACTGGTGGTGGAAGGTGGCGTGCGGGCTGCTGGTGCCGATGTTGAACAGCGAGGTGCAGCCCGTCTCCTGCAGGCGCGCGTGGGCGCGCACCAGCGTGGTGCCCTGCGGCAGCTGGCCGGAGGGCACGGCGTCGCGGCGGATGAGACGCGCGGTGCCCGCGCCCGTTCCTCCGCGCAGGTTGCCCCAGGGTGCCCACTGGGAGGCGTAGACCGCGTCGGGGTAGAGCTCCCCCAGCCAGGGCTTGCTCCACCACGCACCGCCCGAGCGCAGGGCGGCCGAGGTGCCGCCGGTGTTGGAGCGCACCAGCTTGAGGCTGCCGTTGAGGGCGGCGTCGCCGATCCCGTTCGTGATCGTGTTCTCGTAGACGTCCCCGGCGAGGCCGAAGGGCGCGCCGTCCATGGGGATGCTGCTGGCGAATCCGTTGGCCGAGTCGTAGCCCACGTCGCCGCCCACGCTCATGTAGTAGGTCGAGAAGCCCGTGAGCGTCGTGTAGAGCGCCTCCGAGCTCGTGATCGCCGTGCGCATCCAGGCCATGAGCCGGCCCACGTCGTGCCCGCTGCCGCGGCCGAAGTCCACACCACCGGTGTTGAACCTGTTCCAACCGTCCCTGATGCGACCGGCGTCGAAGGCCAGCCAGGAGGCGGTAGCGTCCACACCGTTGCGCAGGTCGTCGAAGAACCAGTTGTAGCCGTGCGGGAACGAGGTCCCGGTGGCGTCGGTGTCGGCATAGGGGGAGTGGCGCGGGTCACCCTGGAACTGGTAGCGCTCGCTGAAGGGCACGTCGGCGAGGCTGTCGCAGTACCATGCGTAGCTGCGCGAGAGGTTGGCCGGGGACGTCGCGACGGGCCAGCGAACGCCCGTCGTGAGGTCGGAACCCAGGCGCGTCTCGAGGCTCAGCACCTGGTCCTGAGCGTCGCCATCGTTGGCGCCCGGCGCGCTCTCGAGGCCTCTCCTGAGCCCGGGGACCGTCATCTCGATCAGCCAGCGTGCGGTGTTCTTGGGGAACGAGCCGGTGGTGGCCAGGTTGCGCGCGAAGCGGTTCGTCCCCGCGAGGGAGGAGGGCGTCGGGCAGGGCACGTAGTCGAGGTCGTAGAGCCTCCAGGTGCTCGGGAGACCTGCGCTGCCCACGACCGGGCACTCCAGCGGCGTGCCCCACAGCGTGAGCAGGGTGCGATCGCCGGCCGCGTCGTAGGCCGCCCCGAACCACATCTCACCACGCCGGAAGCCTCCGTCGTGAACACCGTCCTGGTCGCAGTCGAAGAGCACTTCGCCGGCGTCGCGCACCCCATCGCCGTCACGGTCGAGGAACGGCTCGCCGTAGGCGTCGTAGTAGGCAGCGCGCGTGAGCGCCGTCGGGTTGTCGATCGCAGGGTTCCAGGCTCTCCAGGGAAGCACGGGAGCGGTGGGGCCGGTCCAGGCGCCGTTGGCGTTCACGTCGACATACGGCTCCGGTGCGTCCCAGACGCCGTCTGCGTCCAGATCCGTGAAAGGCTCGGCGGGCTTGGCGGAATCGAAGCGCCCGTTGCCGTTACCGTCGGTGAGCGCCTCGCTGGCGAGCGTGAAGACGCCGTCGCCGTCCAGGTCCTGGTGCGGCTCGCCCGCCGTGTAGGCCCCGTTGCCGTTGACGTCGAGGTAGAGCTCCGCCACCTGGCGGCGACCGTCTCCGTTCGTGTCGGTCCAGGTCTCGGGGTAGCGCGCCGCTGCCGCCAAGGCCTGGTAGGGATCGGCGGCGCCGCTGCCGTCGGCGTCCACGCCACCGGCGAGGCGCGAGACCAGCAGCGGCACGAAGCCTGTGCCGTTGATGTTCTGGCTGAAGTCGCCTCCCGGGATCGTGACCGACAGGGGCACGCCCGCGTCATAGGTCCCATCGGCGTCCCAGTCTTGGTAGGCCTCGGCGGCGCCGCGCGTGCCGTTGCCGTTGCTGTCCAGGAACGGCTCGGGCTGGGTCATCAAGAGGTCGGTGGAGGGGAACACCGTCTTCCAGGCGTGCACGCGCCAACGCGGGGCCGTGCTGGCCGCGTCGTTGCCCGCCACGCGGACCATGCGGATGCGCTCGGGGTGGGCGACGGCCCTCCAGCCGGGGAGAGCCACCGGGTCCTTGGCCGCGTCGCTGACGTTGCGCGCGGGCGGGAGCGGGAGCAGCTCGCCGTGCAGGTTGACCAGGATCGCGTTGTGGAAGCGGTCCGGCTCGCTCACCATGCGGTCGAGCAGCAGCCTCCAGGTAGGCGTGCCCTCCTCCTCCAGGCCGGCGGCGCGGCGCGCCTCGAAGCGCGCCACCTCGTCGGGGGAGCGCATGCAGTGGTTGTGCTGGTCGGCGAGGGCGTAGGGCCAGGGGTTGCCCGCATCGCGGGTCCCGTCACCGTCGCTGTCCGTGTAGGCCTCGCCCGCATCGTAGAGGCCGTCGCCGTCGGCGTCGGTGAACGACTCGGGGGTGGCGTGGCCGCCCACGAAGCTCGGGGCCCACTCGCCGTCCCTGTTCACGCGCGCGTTGAAGCGCTCGGCCGGATAGTAGCGCGACGCGGCGAAGCCCGACGGCATGCTGCCGGGATAGACGTAGGTCCAGGGCGTGTTGGCGCGGCTGTCACGGACCTCGTTCGTGGCCGGGGCGTACTCCTCGTCACGTCCGTAGCCCAGCTTCGTGATCCAGTGCGTGCGGAACGTGAGCCCGGGGTTGCGCGACTCGAGGTCGGTGAGCGTCGCCTCCACGAAAGGCTGGATGGCATCCATGTAGACCCACCAGCCGGGCACGTTCTCGAGCGCCAGCAGATAGACGTCGTAGACCTGTGCCGTGGGGTAGGAGTCCCCCACCGTGCGGATCACGGAGCTGACCTCGGCCATGGCCTCGCCGGGAAGCGTGTCGGAGGGGCGGGTACGGAACACACGCACCGTCACGATGCGCAGGTCGCGCGCCTCCACCCCGGGGAAGCGCCGTACGGTGATGCGCCTCTGCCAGCGCCAGACGCCGGAGTCCCGGATGTTGCCCGAGAGCGGGTGTTCGGGTCCCACGAGCGTGCCCGGCAGGTTGGGATCCGCGGCGATGGTCAGCGTGGGCACGATGGCCAGGCCGTCGTCCAGGCCGTCGAGGTCGGCAGCCACCTCGCCTTCGCCTCCCTCCACGTAGGCCCGCAGCTCGGCCAGGACGGAGAGCGCCTTCTGGCGCGCAAAGGCCTTGTCCCGGGCCCAGTCGGAGTGCTGGGAGCTGCGCGTGACATGCGCGGCGCCAGCCATGGCGGCCAGGGCCACGAGCATCGACGCCATCAGGGCCTCGAGCAGCGAGAATCCGCGGGAGGTGCGCATGGTCTCCGTCCTATTCCCCAGCGCCGCTGGCGCCGGGCACGTAAAGAGTCTTGCTGTGGCGGTACTGCCCCATCAGGGAGAGCAGCTCGGAGATGACCCCGTCGTCGTGCTCGATCTCGGCCAGGTCGCCGCCCGTGCCGCGCACGTCCGCAGAGCCCTCAGCGATCAGCACGCCGCGCAGATAACAGGGCGCGCGCACGGTGAGCGTGCCGCCGACCCAGAGCAGGCCGCTGAACCACGAGTTCGAGCCGGCGCTGACGGTGCAGTTCCCCAGCACCACGACCACGCCCGTGCCGCGCAGGGGGCGGTCGGAGTCGAAGGTGATGTCGCCCTCGAAGACGATCAGGGCGTGTGAGGGCAGCGGCGAGGGCACGGCCTCCGGATCCGTGGTGGAGATGTCGGCCATGCTGCGCAGCTCGGCCTCCCCCACGCCGAAGATCGCCTCGAGCGTGCCGACGTAGTCGGGAACGGGCGCGCTGGCCGGGGTGCCGGTCACCTCGGAGCCCGCGAAGAGGCTCGGCGAGCCGCTCATCTGCGGGTAGGCGATGCCGGCCGCGTTGGTGCCGCCGCGCAACCTGCCACGCGAGCCCACGCTCACGCTCGAGCCCGCGGCCACGCACAGCGCCGCGGAGGCCGGGGGAATAATGGTCAGGCGCCGCACCTCGCTGGAGACGCGTGCCGAGGCGCGCACGTCGTTGGGCGACGTGCCGAGCGGCAGGTCCTGACGGGGACGGTCGTAGAGCAGGCCGCGGCTCTCGATCAGCCACACGGCGCCCTGGCCGGGCAGGCCGCGCTCCAGGGACACGTCGCGGGTGCCGCCCGCGTCGTCCCACATGCCGCTGCCGTCCGTGTCGGTGTAGCTCTCGCCCGCGTCGTGGCGCCCGTCGCCGTCGGTGTCCACGAACGCCTCGGCCGCGCGCGTGAGGCGCACCTCGTAGCGGCCCCACAGGCTGGGCAGGATCTCGTACTCGCGCACCAGGCCCACGCTCGCGTCGTCGGTCTCGTTGACGGAGGGCACGGAGGTGAGGTCGCGCCGCGGCGCGAAGGTGGTGACCGGCTGCACCTGCTGGCGGCGGAACCACGCGAAGGCGTCCACCACGCCGGCGTCGGCCACGGCACGCGCCTGGCCCTCGGAGGCCAGCTCGGTCCGCGCGAAGCGGTCGTGCGCGGCCTCGTTCTGCACGCCGGTGGCGACCAGGCCCAGGATGACGAGCATCACGAAGGCGGCCCAGACCAGCAGCGAACCCCGTTCGCAGTCGTCATGTCGGGCTCCGCGATGGCTGCAGCCGTTCCCCGGCAGAGAGCGGTCCATAGCGGCGCCTCGCGCCACCACGCTTCCCACGACCTCACCTGTCACGACCCGCCACCAAGCAGGGCGGTCATCCCTATCGGCCACGCGGTCGCGCAGCCTGAGTTGCGCTAGGCTTCCGAAACGGGACGCGGTCCCTCGGCCGCAGGGCCGAGTGTCCCCCGTCACGATAGTATGTAGTTTGTGTCGCGCCCTCGAACCACCTCCCCCGCCCAGCCTGCCTCCCTGTTGAACGCCCTGCGCAACCAGCTGGGGGCCGAGGGACGGGTGCCGTCACGGGCCAAGCTGACCGCGCTGATCGCGGCGGGTGCCGCACGCGTGGATGGACGCTGTGTGCGGGATCCTTCTGCCCCCGTAGGAACCGGGGCGCGGGTGAGCTTCGATCCCGACGATCTGGGTGCCGACGCCGGCCTGCAAGCGCCAGCGCTGGCACGCGCGCCTCGCCCCCTGCCACGTGCGTTGCTGCCTCCAGGCGTGCTCTTCGCCGACGCGCAGCTGGTGGTGATCGAACGTGCACGCTTCGCCGCCGCCGACGGCGCCCCCCTGGCGGCGGATGTGGCGACGCTGCTCACGCGCGCAGCGCTCCACCCCGTCCACGACCCCAGCGCGCCAGGCGGCGGACCCGTGCTGCTGGCCGGCTCCCAAGCCGCGCGCCGGCACCTCGAGGATGACCTGCGCGAGGGCCGCGTACGTGAGACGCTGCTCAGCCTGCGCTCGCCTCCACAGGCCGGTCCCGGCGAGGCCGTGCTC
>Ga0163150_10002480_pt1 | contig 28120 bp, 30 predicted proteins | sample OliLakLV19P2IB_FD_148628 | JGI IMG/M metagenome (GOLD analysis project Ga0163150, IMG submission 148628) | Freshwater microbial mat bacterial communities from Lake Vanda, McMurdo Dry Valleys, Antarctica - Oligotrophic Lake LV.19.P2.IB | ecosystem: Environmental > Aquatic > Freshwater > Lake >...
GTCATGGGGGCGGTCATGGTAAACATTAGTTTTTCCTATGGAAAATAGTTCAACAGCAAATTTTCATAACCTCATAGCCTTGTTTTTGGCGGAAATTATCCGTTCCCGAAAGACGTCTTTAAGCAGAGCTGCGGAAATTTCTCAGCGAGTTTTACATATGTTGCCGAACATGAATTCGGAATCACAGGCCTTAACTATGCTTACAGAGATTGAAAAGGACTTTGAAGAAATAAGTACGCTTAAACAGGTTTTGCATTTTGGGGTACAAGAATCCCAAATGACTATATATGAGGATGATATAAAAGAGTTTGCCGCCCACATATTTGTTAAGAACATAGACCTTTCGGCGTCCTTTCTTAAGGACGCGGCAAAGCCGGGCATGACAATTCAAAAACTTTGTCTAACCCACCCTGAATTCTGCCAATATCTTCTCAGTCATCCTGAAAAAATGTCCATACTGCCGCCGCTTAGATAACACCCAGAGGTCAGAGGGTCACACCAGTGCTACTTAAAGCACTGACTCCATTCCTCCGGCAGTTTGCCTTTAGTTACTAGCTACTGACAACTAACAAATAGCCACTAATTTTTAGTTAGTAACTATTCACAAGACCCAAGTGTAGTTAGCCCAATTTTATGGCTGTTTATAACCTGGGAAGCCGATGAATCACGTCGTTTGCCAAACGACAGTGATGAATGGGCTAACTACAGATCAAAATCAAGATTTCACTTAGAGTTGTGAATAGTTACATTTACTTGACTTGCATTTTTTTTATTTTTTGATATAATAGCATAAGTGATAATATAAGCTATTCTAGGCTAAAAAAGCTTGGATTGAAACAAAAATAATAAACAAAAATTATGGAACCAAATTCCAACCTCGCTTTAATAGTGCAAATGATAGAGTCGGCGGAAAAAAACATCCAGTCTGCTAAGCAAATGCTTAGAGAATTCATGGGTGTCCCCGGTCTAAAAATGACCCCGACCCAGTTTTCTGAAAAGGTAGCCAGTTTTTCCGTTTCTGAAGGCGGTAAGATTATAGAAGGTATGTTTGATGGCCAGAATATGATTGGTCCTGACAAAAAACAGTATCCCGTTCCTGCCAACTATGCTTCCAAGTCCAAGCTTGTCGAGGGTGACGTGCTTAAGCTTACTATTGCTGACGATGGCTCCTTTATTTACAAACAAATTGGTCCGATTGAACGTAAGAAAATGCTCGGCATTTTAATGGTAGATGAAAAAGGCGACTTTAGGGTAATAGCTGAAGGTAAAACATATAAGGTGTTACTGGCTTCGTTAACATACTTCAAAGCTGAAGCAGGTGACGAAGTCACCATAGTTGTGCCGCAGGAAGGTGAAACAGATTGGGCTGCCGTTGAAAACGTTATAAAAAAAGGAGCGGGCAGTTCCCATACGGACGTTGAGATGGGCAACAGCACAGGACCTAAGGTCATGCTAGATGTTGACGAAGAGTTGTAAAAGAACATAAGTAAAGGTAAGCGTAATTATTATTTAGAAAATAATGGAAAATACCCCACTAGCCCCATCACTGTCATTGCAAGATAAAATTACAATCCTGTTGGAAAAAAGGCCGGTAGTATACCAATTTTTACGTTTTGGGTGCATTGGGTTGTTAAACACTGCGTTAAATTTTCTAATTCTTAACTCTCTCTCTAAAGCTTTAGGCATTAGCCAGGGTTGGCAATTAGGTTCAGTTGAAGCGGTGGGTTTTGCGGCGGCCGTGCTCCAAAGCTACTTATGGAACCGTACCTGGACCTTTGGCGCTGAACAAACTGTGTCCCTGTGGAAAAACCTGATTCGGTTGTTTTTTGTCGGCTTACTGGGTTTTCTGACTATTGTATTTGTCCTTATTGGTTCAAACCTTTCTGCTCCCTACTTATTTTACGTAGTTCTTATGGCAATATACTTGCTCTTAGAAACGGTATTGTGGCGGGTATTTGGTTTTCACACTTCCGACTGGAACCATGAGGGGCACTCATTTTTAATATTTTTTTTCGTAACGCTTATAGGATTAGGTTTAAATGTTTTCCTTATTTCCGTTGTTTCTCATTATGTTCACTTAACCAATACTGACTTAGACAAGAATATTGCGGCTGTAGTCGCAACAGGTGCATCTTTGTTCTGGAACTTTGCGGGTTATAAGTTACTTGTGTTTAAAAAATAGGCAGGATTTATTATTTCAAAAAAATCAGAAATCCCTTTTAAGGCTTCTGATTTTTTCTTTATATTGAGTGTTTGGTATATTGTTCCGGCTAACTAGTGCCGTAAAATGACAGATATTGTTTCTTCAGTCATCTTCTGCTGGCAAAATACTTCTTCTTTCTGCTTTTAAGCTTCAATGCTATAATATAGACTCATTCGTCTTGTTAATTCTGCATATGATCCCTGACATTACCCAATTAGGACTTTTTGGCGTTTATGTCGGGGGAAAGCCTCTAAAGGAGTGTATTAATTTAGCAATTCAGAAAAAAGCAGGAATATAGCATTATGGCAGTACTTTACCGCAAATATAGGCCTCAAACATTTTCCCAAGTTGTCGGGCAAAAATTCATTATTCAAACGCTTAAAAGCCAGGTGGTGAGCGGTTCTCTTGCCCATGCCTATCTTTTTACCGGTAGTAGAGGAGTGGGGAAAACATCTGTGGCTAGGATTTTGGCGAAGGCGGTAAATTGTACTACCAAAAAAGATACAAAAGCATTATCTACAGACCCGGGAGACGCTTGCGGTATATGTGATATTTGCAAACATATTGAACAAGGTTCATTTTTGGATCTTGTCGAAATTGACGCGGCTTCTAACACCGGAGTGGATAATATTCGTGACCTGATTGACCATGTTAAGTTCGCACCAAGTTTGGGTAAGTATAAAGTATTCATAATAGATGAAGTCCACATGCTTTCCAAAGGCGCTTTTAACGCCTTGCTAAAAACTTTGGAAGAGCCTCCGGTGCACGCTGTATTTATATTGGCAACTACGGAAGTAAACAAGGTTCCCGCAACTATTATTTCCCGCACCCAAAGGTTTGATTTCAAGGCCCTTACCGCCACTGAGCTGGAAGATCACATTAATCATATTTTAGAAAAAGAAATATTAGCATTGCCTGCGGAAATTGTCTTGCTCATAGCCCAAAACGCTCAGGGTAGCGGACGCGATGCTTTATCGCTTCTCGACAAAGTACTGACGTTGGGTGAAAATGCCAGCATTGAGGAATGTTTGCATTTGCTGGGAATAACCGATTTGGCATTGTGTGAGAAAATGCTACAGCTTATCGCCGGGTCTAAAACTTCAGAAATACCTGAATTTTTTACCGCTTTGGTTGAACGTGGAGTGGACTTCTCTGCCTTTAATCGGGATTTTTTAGAATATTTAAGAAAGGCGTTAGTGCTTAAGGTAACCGGTAAACAGGAAACTGGGGTTTTTGACGAGGTCCATGCGGGATATCTTTTAAAAACTGTAACCGCTTTGACAGTTTCAGATTTAATTTTAATTACTAGACTTTTTTTGAAATCCTTTAAGGAACTCAGTGGTTCTCCAAGTCCGGAAATTCCTCTGCTTTTAGCGGCCTTGGAAGCCGGTTATAGAAGGAGTCCTATTCAAGTCCCCTCGGTAACGGAAACTGTGGTGACGCCTCGGCCACTGACTGTGGCTGAGAGTGAACCAATTGCGGAAGGGTTAGAATCAAGAATCCAAAAAAATGACCAGGCTGGGATACTTGTCCCGAAGGCAGATCTGGTGACTGAATCTGCTATGGTTGAAGACCAAAATTTTGGCGCTTCCACAACTGGGGAAATTGCCATTTCCTCTTTTCACCAGGAGCTGGCAACCAATACCAGTTTTGAGGAAGTAGAAAAGAATTGGCTAAAAATAATTGAAAAAATAAAACACATTAACAGTCCCTTGGCGCAAATGGTAAGGACTTCGCCTTTGGAAGCCGTGTCCAATGGCAGGGTTGTTATTAAAGTTAAATTTCAATTCCATAAACAGAATATTGAAAACGTAAAAAACGCTACTATAATTTGTCAGGCTATAGAAGATGTCTGCGGTAAAAAATTAGGCATATTAGCCGTGGTTGTTAAGGGAGAAGCCGAAACAAAAATAGAGCCAACAGAAGCCCTAGCCGATGCTTTAAAAATATTTGGCGGGGAAGTGATTCAATAGTAATCAGCTAGGCAGGGTGACAAAGATAAGCTACCAAGAAGCACTAGGTTTAGGCATAAAGGAGTAAAACCAGCGTCAGCCAATACTTACACAGGAACCACTTTTTAAAAGGACGATGGTGCGCAATGGTCACCTTTGCGACGGTAGCAAAGGCAGTTATTGACCTTGTTTTATTTGTTTTGGTTGCCAGTTACTCAATAACTAAAAGGTAAAAATAATTATATTGTGTTATAATACAGCTACTAAGGCTCTTTTATTGCTTACTTAGTAGTATTTACTGCTGAGGTATTATTTTATGGACAACAATAACCCAGAACAAACTTCGCCCAAAGAAAACTCTTCTCAGGCAACTCAGTCCAAAGGCTTGGCTCAAATAGTTGTTTTGGCTTTGGTGTTTGGTTTTATTGGTGGTTTACTTGGTAATGCCGCTGTAGAAAGCGGTTTTATGCAGTCCCAAACCCCATTAATACAGAAACCTTCTTTTCAAGCGGTAAATGGCGACATTGTTAGCATAGTAAAAGAGGCGAGTCCAGCGGTTGTGTCTATTGTTATTTCTAAAGATGTAAGTAAAATTCCCGGTTATGGCTTAAGTCCTTTTGACGACTCTTTTTTTAATTTTTTCAGTAGAGGGCAAAATTATCCTACCCCGACCACTCCCAATGTCCAGCAGGTAGGCGCCGGTAGCGGATTTTTTATTTCCGAAGATGGTTTGATTTTAACCAACCGCCACGTAGTGGATGACGAGCAGGCAAGTTATGCGGTTTTAACCTCGGACGGAAAAAAGTATGACGCTGAAGTATTGAGTAAGGATCCAATAAATGATTTGGCGATTGTTAAAGTAAAAATTACTAATGCCAGAAAATTGATATTGGCAGATTCGGGGCAGACACAAATAGGCGAGCAGGTTATTGCCATTGGCAATTCGCTAGGGGAGTTCCAAAACACGGTGACGAGCGGGATAGTTTCCGGAATTGGCAGGAGCATAACTGCGGGAGACAGCGCCGGAACAGAGGATTTATCAGGCGTTATTCAAACAGACGCGGCCATAAACCCAGGAAATTCCGGGGGCCCTCTGCTTAATTTGGCCGGACAAGTTATTGGGATAAATACCGCCATAGACGAGCAGGGGCAGTTAGTGGGTTTTGCCATTCCTTCCAATGACGCTTCCCAAGCGGTGGCCAGTTTCCAGAAAACCGGACGGATTACTCGGCCTTTTCTGGGAGTAAGATACGTTATGATAAGCCAGGCATTGGCAGACCAAGAAAAGCTGGACAGGAACTATGGGGCATATATAGTTCCTCCAATCAACCGAGAAGATGTCACAATTGTAGTTGGAAGCCCAGCGGAAAAAGCGGGGCTGAACTCTGGAGACATTATTTTGGAAATAAATGGTAGCAAGCTTAATGAACAAAATACCTTAGCGCTGGCTTTAAAAAATTTCAATCCGGGCGATACTATAACCCTCCGTATTTACCATAGGGGAAACGAGAAAGATATCCAGGCTGTTTTATCTGAAGCTAAGGCAAAATAAGTTGCTTTTTGTCCCTAAACGAAAATATGGATATATTGTAAAATATTATGAAAATACTTGGCATTGATTATGGTGAAAAAAGGCTGGGATTGGCTATTTCAGATGAAACTCAGACATTTGCCAGGGAGTTGATGATTTTATCTCCAAAAGAATTTTATAATCAAATTAATCAGTTGATCCTGGCTCATGAAATTAGCCTTATTGTTCTTGGTTGGCCGCTGAATATGAGCGGGGAAGAAACGGACAAGACGCGGGAAGTCAAGCATTTTAAGGAAGAAGTGGAAAGCAAGACGGGTTTGCCGGTAGAAATTATGGACGAACGGCTGTCTTCTCAAATGGCAGAACATTTGCCGGGCGGGAAAAAGGATGTGGACAGTTTAGCGGCGCAGATTTTGCTTCAGAATTATTTGGATAAAAATAACCAAAGTAAATGAAATTTAAAATTAGCGCTTGCATAGCGGTTTCTGCCATTATGTCCCCATATAACAAATGGATTCATTCCGGGCCCGGTAGAGTACAATCCGTTTCATGGGATAATTCTTGCGCTGTGCTTGCTGGTTATTGTTCGCTTGGGGGTCAGTATTTTTGGGTAATGCTGGGAAAGTCCCCTAGTATTTATAGATAAATTTATTGAGCAATTGAGTATAAAACAAAATGAGTGAGTTTAGACAAAATCCAATAACAAAACAGTGGGTGCTTATTGCTCCAGCGAGAGGCAAGAGACCGGACCAGTATGCTACTTATAGTGTTATGCACGGCATCCCTGAAGTGGACGCTAAATGTATTTTTTGTCCCGGCAATGAGCATTTAAATATGGAAATTTTAAGGGTAGATGCCCAAGGCAGGACTATGGCCGGTCAGCTTTCCGTTTCTCATGACAAAGGCAGTTTGTATATTCCTCATGCTGCTGCAGCTGGTAATGACTGGGAACTGAGAATAATACCCAACAAGTTTGCTGCCCTGGAGCATACTCCGGTATATCGCCATAAAGATTTTTATGTTTCCCATTCCGGTGACGGAGATCATGAGGTAATTATTACCCGTAAACACAATGAGCCGGTGGCGTTGCAGTCTATTTTATTGGTTGAGCTTACCATAAAAACATTTATTGATAGGCTGAATTATTTGAAACAACACAGCGAATTGGCCTATGTGCAAATTTTTCATAACCACGGACGGGATGCCGGAGCGAGTATTATTCATCCGCATTACCAGTTGCTTGCTACTCCTATAGTGCCTCCTCATGTACATAGTGAAATTTTAGGCTGTTACCATTATTTTCAAAACAACAAAACATGCTGTTATTGTGATATTATAAAGGAGGAGATTGCGGTTCGGGATCGGGTAGTTTACGAAAGCGAGCATTTTATAGTAGTGTCCGCCTACGCATCCCGTTCACCGTTTGAGACCTGGATCTTGCCAAAAAGACATTCTGCCCGGTTTGAGGATATGACCGCAGATGAAATAAAGCATTTGGCATTTGTGCTTAAAGTTACCCTCGGACAGCTCTATACAAAGCTCTCAGACCCGCCCCTGAATTTTTACATTCACACTATGCCCATAGACCGAGGAAGTTTGCATAGCGCGCATGAACAAAAGTCGTTTCATTGGCACCTTACCATTTTTCCCCGCATTACGATTTGGGCCGGTTTTGAATATGCAACGGGTATTCCGGTAAATCCTATTCCACCGGAAGTAGCGGTAAAGTTTCTTCGTGGTGAATAACGGATCCTGATATACGGATTAAAATCCTGATCTGCAGATAACTGCAGATAGACCTAAATTATGATCTATGATACACAAAGTAAATCTTCTATATGAAGAAGAAAGCTTCCGTCTGAATGGCACCGCATTTAAAGTTCAAAATGAAATAGGTAGATTTGCTCGTGAAAAACAATATTGCGATCAGTATGAGAAATACTTATAGAAGCAAAAATTAAGTATGAAAGAGATTTGGTTTTGGGGGGACAGTGGTAATAGGTTAGATTTTTTAATTTTTGAACACATTCCTATTGAAATGAAAGCTAATCCATTTCTGGTAAAGGATGATTTTTATCAAGTTCAAAGGTATTTACAGTCATTAAATGAAGATTTGGGCATTATTTATAATTTTCGGGATAGATATCTTAAGCCAAAAAGAATATTAAGAGAGACACGGAAGGATCCGCAATTATCTGCAGATCCGGATAGTATCCGTATATCAGGATCGCAGAACCCATGAAAAAACTTATTATTGCTAACTGGAAACTAAATCCAACAACCATAAAAGATGCCCAGAAATTAGCCGCGTCAGTTTTCAGGCGGGCAAAAAATACCGTAGTTTTATGTCCCCCGAGTATTTTTTTATCCCAAATAAAATACCCTCATTTAGGAGCGCAGGACTGTTTTTGGCAAGAAAAGGGCGCCTATACCGGACAGACTTCGCCGCTTCAGCTAAAATCTCTCAAAGTTGAATATTGTTTGGTTGGGCATAGTGAACGGAGGCAAATAGGGGAGACGGACATACAAATTAATTTTAAATTGCGAACATTGCTTGACCACAAAATTACTCCGGTGCTTTGTATAGGGTATGGCACGACCCCTGAGGAGGATGATTTGGCGGTTGTGGACATTCTGCGTAGCCAACTTGATGTAGATTTACAAGGCATTGACGCCTCTAAGATAGTGGTTGCTTATGAGCCTGTGTGGGCAATTGGTATTGGCAAAACTCCCACTTCCGAGCACGCGGAAAAAATTGCCCTTTTTATAAAGTCCAAATATAATGTAGGTAAAGTATTGTATGGTGGCAGTGCCAATGTTATGACTTCCCCGGCTATGCTGGCCGAAAGGCATATAGACGGTTTGCTGGTAGGCGGAGACAGTTTAATTGCAGAACATTTTAATAAAATAATTAATTTCTAGTCAGTAGGAGTGAAGTCCGCCAGCTGGCGGACTACTACTTAATCTTTATGATTTATATTGCCTCAGACCACGCAGGAATTGATTTAAAAGACCATCTCGTAAAGCATTTGCAAACTGCCGGTTTGGCCGTGGAAGACTGCGGCGCACATGCTCTGGACCGGGAGGATGATTACCCGGATTTTATTTATCCTTGTGCTCTTAAAGTTGCCAAAGACCATGGCAGTATGGGGATAGTTATTGGCGGGAGTGGACAAGGCGAAGCTATTGTTGCCAACAAAGTTAAAGGCATTCGCGCCGCGCTCTATTATGGAGGTCAGGAAGAAATAGTAAAATTATCCCGTCAGCATAATAATGCCAATATTCTTTCGCTTGGAGCCAGGTTTTTAACTTCACAGCAAGCCCAGCGTGCAGTAGATCTTTGGATAGAAACCGGGTTTGATGCCGGACGGCACGAGCGGAGAGTTCAGAAGATAAGTGAATTGGAGAATAATTAACCCATGTATTGGCTAATTAATAACCAATCTACGAATAAAGAAACCAAATAACTAATGACAACTAATATGGCTACTGCATGTTTTAAAGCTTAAAGGTGTATTTACCATGGGGTAAGATATAACAACGCATCAAACAATTATTTTAGGCATTAGTTGTCATGAGTTATTCATTTGTAGCAGTCAGTATTGGTTAAAAGTTAATAAATCATTCGTACCATGTCCCAACTCGTTCCATCAATCTTAGAAACCAGCAAAGATGGTTTCCTAAGAACCTATTCCCAGGAAACCAAGTTGCCTGGTGTAACTCGCATCCAGGTGGATTTTGGCGATGGTATTTTTGTACCTAATGAAATTCTGCCCGTCACTGAAATAGACGCCCTTAATCCCGCTTACCATTGGGAAGCTCATTTGATGGTAAATGAACCCGTGGATTTTTTAGATTACCAGATTTGCGGTTTTAAGACTATTATCATCCACTATGAGGCCTTTAAACTTCCTACCCAATTACGTTTAGCCTTGCAGGACATAAAGTCCCAGGGTATAGAAGCGGCTTTATGCATAAACCCAGAAACGCCGGTTTCTGTTTTAAAAGATTTTGAAAATGAAATTAAGCATTTCCAGCTTATGGGCGTTACTCCCGGTTTTCAAGGTACCCCTTTTATAGAATCGACCTACGAACGTATAGAGGAATTGAGAAAGCTTATTCCAAATGCTATAATAGAGCTAGATGGCGGCGTAAATTTATCAAATGTCAAAAAAATTGCCGACGCCGGGGTAGACCTGCTTATTCTTGGTGCTGCAATAACTAAAGCTCAAAACATGCTGGAAGCTTACGAAAAGATACAAAATGAACTAAATAAAAATTGAAGGAAAATTTTTAGCTTGCAATTAAAAAATTTTTGGTGGTTTGGAGTCTTAATTATCCTGAGTATGGCGAAACATTTTATAAAGAAAAATTATTAAATGACCTTAAAACAGAATTAGCATTTGCAGTTTCTCCTCCTTTTAAGGAGGAGTACCCTGGTGGAACACCGGAGGGAAGTGGTCTATGACAAAAGTAAACAACAAGCTAGAGACAAAAGATTTAAGGAAGAAACTGAGAAGATCCCTTACAACAGCAGAAGCCAGATTGTGGATTCAACTTAAGGGATCTAAGCTGGGTAAAAAGTTTCGCCGTCAGCATAGCATAGACCGCTTTATTTTAGATTTTTATTGTCCAGAATTAAAACTTGCGTTGGAACTTGATGGCGCAACCCACAATGATCCTAAGCAATACGAACACGACTAACAGAGGACGCATCATATAGAAAATTACGGAATTAAAGTTTTAAGGTTTCGAAGCCTAGATGTAATTAAGAATTTAGATGGAGTGATTGTGGAAATCAGAAGAAATTTGGAATAAATCAATGCAGAACCACCTCCCTACCGCTGGGGCGGAAGTACTCCTCCTTAGAAAGGAGGAGAAGAGGCACGTTAGGGAGCTTAATACAAAAATGCAAAAATTATCTATTAACGAACTAAAATACAAAGCTAACGACATTAGGCAAGATATTATTCAAATGTTGTTGACGGCAGGGAGCGGGCATAGCGCTGGTCCTTTGGATATGGCAGATGTGTTTAGCGCTCTCTATTTTAATGTATTGGAACATGATCCTAAGAATCCTGAATGGGAAGGCCGGGACAGGTTAGTGTTGTCATGCGGGCATATTAATCCCGTATTGTACGCAACACTTGCAGAGGCTGGTTATTTTCCCAAAGAAGAATTGCTTACCCTGAGAAAACTAGGCACCCGTTTGCATGGACACCCTCATAATTTGGCTTTGCCAGGCGTAGAAACTTCTTCTGGCCCATTGGCTCAAGGATCCTCTCAGGCAATGGGTATGGCAATGGCCTTACGCATGAACCATTTGAAAAACAGGGTCTATATAATTATGTCCGATGGAGAACAGCAGGAAGGCCAAACCTGGGAAGCGGTCATGTTCGCGGGAAAATATAAATTGCATAACGTTACGGCAATTATGGACCGCAACAACATTCAAATAGACGGTTACACCGAAGATGTTATGCCTCTCGAAAGTCTTCGCGCCAAGTACGAAGCCTTTAATTGGCATGTTCTGGAAGTGGACGGACATAACTTACAGGAAATTATAAATGCCTGCATGGAAGCTAAGGCAATTTATGAAAAACCTACTTTAATTATCGCCCATACCATTGCCGGCAAAGGCGTGGATTTTATGGAATACGATTATAAGTGGCACGGTACTCCTCCTAACAAAGAGCAGGCAGAAATTGCACTAAGAGAATTAAGAACGCTGCGTGGAAGTATTCAAAGCGAGCATGAATAAAATATGTTACATTTAAACCCCAAAATTGGACAAGCAGACATTGAACAGGTTGCGACCCGCTCAGGTTATGGCCAGGGTATTTTGGACATGGGCGAGAAGGATAATCAAGTGGTGGTGCTTACCGCGGATTTGGCGGAAAGTACGCAGGTATTGGATTTCGCTAAAAAATATCCGGAACGGTTTGTTGAATGCGGGGTTGCTGAACAGAACATGATGGGCGTGGCGGCGGGTCTGGCACTTAGCGGTAAAACCGCTTTTGTATCAAGCTATGCGACATTTTCTCCCGGGCGAAACTGGGATCAAATGAGAGTTTCCGTATGTTACAGCCAAGCAAACGTGAAAGTTGTGGGAGCTCACACCGGCGTAACCGTTGGCCCCGATGGCGCTACCCATCAGGCTTTGGAGGACGTTGCGATTACTCGAGTACTGCCAAACCTAACTGTTATTGTGCCCTGTGACTCTGTTGAAGCGCGTAAAGTAACTGTTGCTGTTGGTCAAACCAAGGGTCCGGTATATTTTCGCCTGGGAAGGTCAAAGACACCCGTAATGACAACAGATCAGACTCCCTTTGAAGTTAGTAAAGCAATTATTTTTCGTGAAGGAAAAGACGTTGCCATAATTGGTTCAGGTCCGATTTTGTATAATGGCCTTCTGGCGGCTATTGAGCTTGAAAAAGAGGGGATAAGCGTTATGGTAATAAATAACCACACTATAAAACCTATAGATACTCAGACCATAGTAAGTGCTGCAAAAAAATGCGGAGCTGTGGTGACTTTGGAAGAACATCAAACTATGGCCGGTTGCGGCTCTGCCGTGTGCGAAGTCCTGGCTTTGCACTGCCCTGTTCCGGTAGAAATGGTTGGCATGCCTAACACATTTGGTGAATCCGGCCAACCAGAAGAACTGATTGAAAAGTTTGGAATGGGAAAAAATGCGGTTATGGATGCGGTCAGGAAAGTTTTAAGTAGAAAACAAGAATCTTGAATTAAGAATGAAGAATTATGAACAGTAATCTAGCACTCACCTCTTCCATAACCATAGAATACCATCTTAATTCTATCCATCATACCAGATATAATTTAATTAAGGAGATAAGGTTAAGTAGCAATCGACAATGAAAATTTTCAGCTTACAATCCAAAATAGAGCTTGTTATTTGGAGCCTGTTATTAGGCGTGATTGCAGGGTTCTTAGTTAGTAGTTTTGTAAAAGTCCCGTATTTTTTTCGTGGGCATAAGACAAAGAATATTTCAACTGAATTATCCTCTTTTACCACTCCGCACTATTCGTATGGTTGGCCTTTTCAGTACAAAGATAATTTTGATGGTTCAGCTAATTTTATAGCCGAAGTTCAGTATAAATTTACAATTACATTTTTTGGATATCCGCAGTTTTTACAACTTTAAGTTTAATTAAATACTCTAAAACCAAAAGACAATCCTAGTCGACCATAAAATCCTACAAACAAAAAATCTTATAATTTTTCAATCTTCAATTTCTTACTCATATGCTCGATATAATTTCCATAGGTGACGCAACCATAGACACTTTTTTGTTTGTTCATGATATTGAAATAACAAGTATCAAAGGACAAAAAAAGGCTCTTATTAATTGGGGTGATAAACTACCTGTAGATGAATTTTACCGTACCGTGGCGGGTAATGCGGCAAATAATGCTGTTGGATCGGTCAGGCTGGGCATGAGAACGGCTTTTTATACCGTACTCGCCCATGACGTTGGGGGCCGAGAAATCTCCCATAAAATGTCCAAGGAAAAAGTATCCACCCGTTATATTGTTATAGACGAGCGTCATGGCACTAACGCGTCTACAGTTTTGAGCTTTAAAGGTGAGCGTACTATTTTTGTTTACCATGAGCACCGGCATTACAAATTACCGTCTTTTGTTCCCGCCCATTGGGTATACTTGACCAGCATGGCAAATGGTTTTGAAAAAATTTATCCTGCGCTCGCAAAGTATGCGGACCGTTACAAAGTTAAAATAGGCTTTAATCCGGGCACATTCCAGTTAAGGGCGGGGGCGGGGGCTAACGAAGCTATATTGCGACGGACAGAAGTGCTATCATTAAACGTAGAGGAAGCCCAGAGTTGGGTGGGGGAATGCGGCCGTGACCCTGAAGAGTTATGTAAAAGATTAATCAAACTTGGGCCACAGTCCGTTATACTGACCGACGGGCGAAAAGGGGCATATAGTTTTAGCAATCAAGGGTTTTATTATTTGGAGGAATATCCGGGACCCAGGCTGGAAGCCACGGGGGCAGGAGATGCTTTTACCACTGCCTACATTGCCGCTCTGTTTCATGGAAAAACCCACGAGGAAGCCTTACGTTGGGGTCCTGTGAACGCGGGGAGCGTGGTGCAGAAAGTGGGTCCTCAGGAAGGCCTGCTTACTTTGCGCCAGCTTGAAATCCATTTGTCTAAAATGAAGAATTACCACACCTTAGAAATTAAAGACGAAAAGACTAAGAACCTGGTTGCTGAAATAGTTGCAAAGAAAGAAGACTAAAACTAGAATAAAGAATTATGAATTAAAATATAAGTATGCGGCAATCTAGCGCTAACTCCACACCTAACATTTATATACTATATTATCATTTATAATTCTTCATTCTCCTACCTTTATGCCCCTCTACGGTTATCAAGTTCGAGACCCCAATATTCGCCTCAGGTTTCTTGTTATTTCCTTTATGGGTCTTATGGCATTTGGGAGCGTGATGTTTTGGAGAGGAGAGTTGTTGTTTGCAAGCGAATACCAAGACCTGCCCGTTACGCAGGAACAAATGAAAATTAAAAACAAAAATATAAAAAAACAATCACAATTAAAAAATTCGTTGCAAAGTAAACTTTTAGATAGTAACTTAGATGAGTAGTATAATTAGTTTAATTGCAAGTTCTAATCCACTAATCAGGAACACTAATCTAATAATAAAATACCAATATTAGAAATTTGGCATTAGTAGATTCTGAATTATGTTTAAGATTAAAAAATTAAAGGAAATACAATGGAAAAAATTAGAGTTGGTATAAATGGTTTTGGAAGAATAGGAAGACAGGCTTTTAAAATTGCTTTGGAAAAGCCAGAGCTGGAAGTAGTTGGCATAAACGATTTAACAAGCCCGGCAGTTTTGGCTCATTTGCTTAAGTATGATAGTAATTATGGAAATTATAACCATAAGGTAGAAGCAACAGAGAACTCTCTTGTTGTTGATGGTAAAGACTATCCTATTTTTGTGGAAAAAGACCCGGCGGCTTTGCCCTGGGGAAAACTAGGCGTGGACGTGGTAATAGAATCCACTGGCCGTTTTACCGACAGTATTAGCTCAAGCGCTCATCTTAAAGCCGGCGCCAGGCATGTAATTATTTCCGCTCCCGCCAAAGACGAAGGCATAACGCCGACTATTGTGCTTGGGGTAAACCAAGACTTATTTACCGGACAGCCTATTGTGAGCAACGCTTCCTGTACCACAAATTGCATTACCCCTGTTTTGGACGTACTGCATAGTAAGTTTGGTATTGAAAAAGCTTTTATGTCCACAATCCATAGTTATACCGCAGAACAAAATTTGGTAGACGGACCTCCTCCAGGAGGAAAGGCTAACGACCTCCGCCGCGCGAGAGCCGCCGCGGTAAATATAATTCCCACCACAACCGGCGCCGCAATTTCTGCAACTCAGGCTATTCCTGACCTTAAAGGCAAGTTTGACGGAGTGGCTTTTAGGGTACCTACTCCTGTAGGAAGTTTATCTGACTTTACTTTATTACTTAAGACAAACGTTACAAAAGAAGAAGTAAATAATGCCTTTATGGAAGCGGCAGGAATGCCAAAATACAAAGGAATATTAGAAGTATCAACCGAACAGCTTGTTCTGTCTGACATAGTTGGTAACCCTGCTTCTTGTATTGTAGATACGCTCCTGACCCAGGTTGTAGACGGCAACTTTGTAAAAGTAATTGCCTGGTACGATAACGAATTTGGGTATTCGAATAGACTGGTTGAAGAGGTTATATTAGTGGGGCAGAAGTAATAAAAGATACCAATATACTAATGTATCACCAATATCCGAATCCAAACGAATAAAGCTAATGACAACTAATGTCATAAAATTGCATTCTAAGGAATTGATTTATCCAGAGTGGTCGTATACGCTAGTTGGTATTTTATATGGAACCCACAATCAGCTTGGTTGCTTTGCCAGAGAAAACAGTATGGCGACGAAATAGAGAGAAGGTTAAAAGAAATTGACTTACCCTATAAAAGAGATTGTATAATAGGCCTCAAGCGGCAATATTTTAGACTTTATCATTGATGACAAAATAGTCCTGGAACTTAAGGCAAAGAGAACTCTGTTAAACGAAGATTTTGACCAAGTCCAAAGATATTTACAAGAAACATTATTGCCTTTGGGTATGTTAGTTAACTTTAGGCTTAAATACTTAAAGCCAATGCTTGTAGTTAAGAAGGGCATGAAATAGCTACATTAGTGGTCACCTGCCTACCAGCAGGCAGGTTAGTTATTAAATGGTTTATTCGTAGTATTAGTTAATCCGAAATGATTAAATACTTAAAAAATTCTTCAATAAAACATAAAACAGTTCTATTGCGTGTAGACGTGAACGTTCCCATAGACAAAAAGACCCGCAAAGTGGCGGACGATTTTAGGATTCAGCAAGTATTGCCAACTATTAGACTGCTTCATAATAATGGAAATAAAGTTATTCTCTGCGGTCATTTAGGCAGACCGGATGGGCAAGTAAATGAAGCATTTGGCCTCAAAGCTGTTGCAGAGCGCATTGCCGACTTGTTGGAATTAAAATTTATAGAAACCGATCACAAAGTTCCCAATTACAGCATACCGCATTTTATTTTTTATAAAGGCGATATTTCTGAAGATAAACACATAGAGCAATTACAAGCAATTCCTTCTAAAGACATTGTTCTTTTGGAGAATTTGAGATTTTATTCTGGCGAAGAAGAAAACAGTGTTGCTTTTGCGAAACGACTTGCCAGTCTTGCCGATGTGTATGTGAATGATTCTTTTGGCGTAGATCACCGTAAGGCTGCTTCAGTCTCTGCAATTACTAAATATATTCCTTCCTATGCTGGCTTATTGCTTGAAAGGGAGATTAAATCTTTAGAAGTCGTGCTGAATAAAAGTAAAACACCTTTTGTCCTAATGATGGGGGGAATAAAAATTTCTGACAAAGTTGCTACACTTAAACATTTAGGTGAAAAAGCTGATAAAATATTGCTTGGGGGTGGAATTGCAAGTTTATTTTGTTTAGCAAAAGGCATGGAAATTGGTATTTCTAAGGTGGAACGGGAAGCGTCGGATACTGCCTGGCAGTTGGAGAAAAATTTTAAAGGTAAAATTATGTTGCCGCTGGATGTAGTGGTAGCCGACAAAAATTTAGATAAAGATTCGATTCGTGTGACCGACCCACATAGTGTTGGCAAGCAGGAGCAAATTGTAGATGTAGGACCAAAAACTATTTTGGCTTTCGCTAAAGAGTTAAAAGTCGCTAAAACAATAGTTTGGAACGGTCCTTTGGGATTGTTTGAAGTTAAGCCGTTTGATACCTCTACCATGGCTTTAGCCCGAGTTATTGGCGGAGTTAGCACACGCAAAGCGTTTGGCGTGGTTGGCGGAGGAGAAACCGTGGATGCAGTCCGCCTGGCCGGTCAAATTGAGCATATAGATCATGTCTCCACCGGCGGCGGAGCCATGCTAGAGTTTTTAGCCGGAAAAAAACTGCCGGGGATAGAAGCACTGAAATAGTGTGGTACTAATCCGCCAGCTGGCGGAAATAATTCATGTAAATGATACAATAATACCAATACCCCATCTTTGATGTGAAGAGGAGTTGTATTGGTATAGTAAAAATAAAAAGAAAAATGATAGATTATAAATATGCGTATTTAATTGGAGATTTATTTGTTGGTCTTTTTTGGCTTGGCTTATATATTGCTAGGAAAGACCTTCATAAAGAATTGTGGGTAACGAGTGTTGTTTTTGGACTATGTGGACCATTGACTGCAGTTTTATTTCTCAGGGATTATTGGCGCCCCCAGTTATTTTTAGGACCCAGTATTGGGATTGAAGATTTTTTATTTGGATTTTTTATTGGAGGGATAGCAGGAGTATTTTATAAGGAGTTATTTCATAAGCATCTTTCGCGGCGTCATGACAGGTCTCACCGTTGGATATGGTTTGTCCCTTCTTTCGTTATTCTTGGAGTAACTATTTTAAGCGTAACCATTTTATATTTTGATATAAATTCTGTCTATGCGAGTATTTTCATGTTTGGTATAGTGACGCTTATTATCCTTTTTTATAGACACGATTTATTGCTAGAATCAGTCACCAGTGGGTTATTGGTTTCGCTACTAATGGCGCTATTTTACGTAGTTTTTTTGAAAATCTTTCCTGAATTATTTAGTAGATGGTGGCTTTTGTCCAATTTAAGTGGCTTATTTATATTTCAAATCCCTGTTGAAGAACTGTGGTGGGCTTTTTCTTTCGGCATTATGGTTGGTCCTTTATATGAGTTTTTTTCTGGGAGGAAATTGGTTAATAACAAAAGGGTTACCTGATTACTTAATGGTATAATAATTTATCAAAACTTTGGCCTGTATATGGTATTAGCATTATTCGTATCATTTGCATGCATTAGTATCACATATAATGAATCATAAAAAATACAATAAAGTCGTTTTAGTGGTATTGGACGGTTTTGGGATTGCACCGGCGAGTCACGGTAACGCAATTTCGCTTGCCAGTATTCCTGCTTTAAACAATATAGTGGAGAATTTCCCCCACATGACCCTTCAGGCCTCCGGTCCGTTGGTTGGTTTGCCGTGGGGAGAGATGGGCAACTCGGAAGTAGGGCATTTGAATATTGGTGCCGGCAGAATCGTTGGCCAGGATTTACCGCGTATAACTATGTCTATTCAGTCCGGAGAATTTTTTAAAAACCGGGTTTTTTTGGAAGCTATTGAACATGCCAAGAAAAATAATTCCAGTCTTCATCTTGTGGGCATGGTAAGTCCGGGCGGTGTACATAGTTTTGACGAGCACTTATATGCCCTTTTGGGAATGGCGGCAGAACAGGGCCAGCAGAGTGTGTTTATTCACATGTTTACCGACGGTAGGGACACCGACTCAAAAGTCGCCTTAAGTTCTTTAAAAAAGCTTGACGAACATATTGAACGATTTGGTGTGGGTCAAGTGGCAACCATTGCTGGTAGGTTTTACGCAATGGACAGGGGAGGGCATTGGGGGCAAACTGATTTAATGCGCCAAGCGCTGGTAAATGGCACAGGTGAACTGTTTCCGTCGGCTGAAGAATGCATTGAGCATAATTACAATAGCCAAATTTTTGACGAGATGATTAAGCCCAGCGTAATACTGAATAGCGATGGTATTCCGGTGGCAAAAATTGCCGAAAATGATGCCGTTATTTTTATTAATTTCCGTTCCGACCGCGCCTTGCAACTCACTCAAAGCTTTGTACAGCCGGAAGTTCTTCCAGAGGAATTTCGCATGCCCGTCCTGCAAAACCTGTATTTTGCTACTATGACTGACTACGGGGGCTTGCCCGTGCAGGTGGCTTTTCCCTCCATGAACTTAAAGAATAGTTTGGCGGAAGTGCTGTCCAGTTCGGGTTTTACCCAGTTCCATATTGCCGAAAGTGAAAAGTACGCCCACGTCACGGCCTTTTTTAACTGCGGCAAAACGGAAAAGTTTCCCGGAGAAGAACGAATTATTGTTACCAGTCCGGAAAACAGTAAAAATTATTTTGACCATCCGGAAATGTCGGCTCCTGAGCTTACCCAGGTTTTGGTTGAACAGATAAATACCACCGATACCAATTTTTTTATAGCCAATTATGCAAACACTGACATGGTAGGCCATACGGGAATGTTGCAGGCCGGTATTAAAGCGGTAGAAAGCATTGACTCGTGCTTAAAAAAAGTATTTGACGCCGCCTTGGCAGCCGACGCCGCCTTGCTCATAACTGCCGACCATGGCAACATTGAACAAATGATAAATTCCCGATCAGGAGACATAGACAAAGACCATACCACTAACCCCGTTCCGCTACTTATAATTGCCAACGAACTAAAATTTCTTAAGCCTTCTGAACGCACTTTTATGGCGCTGTCAGCCGAAGTTCCTCAAGGCGTAATTTGCGATATTGCCCCTACTATTTTAAGTCTTTTTGGTTTGCCAAAACCTGTGGAGATGACGGGAATAGACTTGATGGAAGTTATATAATTTCTTTAATTAATGTAGGAATTGAGTCAACCCATGTAATATTCCAAAGGAGTGTCTTTTTATTTTGCCTTAATGCTGGTAAAATAGCTTTATGGCCAAGGTTTGGAAAATAAAACCGGAAATACCGGCTGAAATTAAACATTCTTTTGAGAAATATCCTTATCCAACAGCGCAGTTGTTGTATGAGAGAGGAATTATAACCGCTGAAGACGCGGATGTTTTTTTAAACCCCGATTATAAGTCCCTTCATAGCCCCTTTTTATTTAGAGACATGGAAAAATCTGTTGAGCGGATTTGGCAGGCTATTGAGCAAGGTCAGGGGATTTGCATATACGGAGATTATGATGCAGACGCGGTAACTGCCAATGCGGTACTTCAGCAAACATTTAAGTATTTACATATAAAATCCAGTTCGTATATTCCTGACCGTTTTGCCGAAGGGTACGGGGTCAATATGGAAGCTCTGGCAAAAATAAGGGACAGTGGGTGCAAAATAATTATTACCGTCGACTGCGGCACTAACTCGGTAGACGCGGCAGAATTCTGCTCGGCTAATGGAATGGATTTAATAATTACTGACCACCACGAAATTATTGGTCCTGTTCCCCAAAGCTTTGCGCTTATTAACCCTAAAAATCTTGAAGATTTATATCCTTACCATGAAATAACCGGCGTAGGCGTAGCTTTTAAGCTGGCCACTGCTTTGCTTTCAAAAGAAGATAAAGTAAAATCCAGAATGGCCACAGAGGACAACAGTTCTTATGTTAAGGGCTATGAAAAATGGCTACTTGATTTAGTGGCGGTAGGAACCGTGGCCGATTGCCATACTTTAATTGGCGAAAATAGGATTTTAGTAAAATATGGCCTTAAAGTCCTGGCTAAAACCAAATGGGTTGGCATGCGCGCTCTTGCTAAAGTCGCGGAGCTGGATTTCACGGAAAAGATTCCGGATACTGTTACCTTAGGGTTTAGTATCGCGCCCCGGCTCAATGCCGCAGGCAGGCTGGAACATGCCGGCATAGCCCTTAATTTGCTCTTAGAGACCGACTCTGTAATGGCCCTAGAGCAAGCCCGGGCATTGGAAGAAATAAACAATAAAAGAAAACTGCTTACCGAACGAGTAGTCAGCGAAGCAAGGGAACAGGCACAGCTGATAAGCGACAGGAAAGTTTTGGTTTTACAGGGAGAAGAGTGGCCTAAAGGTATTGTCGGTTTAGTTGCAGGGAAGATCGCAGAAGAATACCATAAGCCGGCGTTTGTACTTTGTAAAGAAAATGGCGAATCCACAGGATCCGCTAGAACAGTGGGAGACTTTAACGTAGTTGAAGCCCTTAAATACGCGTCCCAATACTTAAACAAGTTTGGCGGACACAAGCAGGCCGCGGGCCTCACTTTGAAGTCTGAGAATTTTGAAAAATTTTATGGTAAAATTTTAGAGTATGCCGACGTACATTTAGCGGGCAATAACGGGCCACAATTAATGCTGGATCTTGAATTATCCAAAAACCTTTTAACTTTTGAGACATATCGTCTTATGTCGTCGTTTGAGCCGTTCGGGGTAGGGAATGCCAAGCCAAAATTCCTGATCCGCAACCTTACCATACAGTATATAAAAATGGTTGGGGCAACAGCCCAGCATGCCCAATTTCGGTTTGAGACCGGAAATAAAACAATCTCGGGAATTGGTTTTAGCATGCCCTATGTTGAAAAAAGTTTCACAATAGGAGATACTGTAGATGTGGCTGCGGAAATAATAGAGGACAACTGGAATGGCAGGAATGGCATTAAGCTGAGATTGGTGGATATGCGAAGGGCGGAAAAGAAAGATTTAAAGATTGAATGATTTAAAATTGAAAGAATTGAAAATAAGATTAACTAATCTGCGAATTACAGGAACACAACTAATAACAACTAATACGGCTACCCAATGTTTTTATCTATATGAAGGGTATCTAGCAGGTTAATATATGACAATTTATCAGAACATTATTTTATTGTATTTGTTGTCATTTGTTATTAATTTGTTTTTTGCAGTATTAGATAGCATAGTCTCAAAATCTTTAAATCTTTAAATCCTTCTATGTCTTGCATAATTTTTACAGATGGTGCTTCAAAAGGCAATCCGGGTCGTGGGGGCTGGGGTGCTATTTTAGCAACCGACGATACTGTTAAAGAAATTGGTGGCAGGGAGCATAATGCCACGAATAACCAGATGGAATTAAAAGCTGTTATAGAAGGTTTGGGTGCCGCTCATCAGGCTCAGGTTTTAGAAGTGAAAGTTTATAGCGATTCTCAGTACGTGATAAATGGAATTACTAAATGGATTTTTGGTTGGCAAAAAAAAGGATGGAAAACTGTGGATGGCAAAGCAGTAGTCAATGAACCATTGTGGACACAGCTCGAACAATTGGCATATAAATCCGGCATGTCCGTAGCATGGGAATATACCGGGGGTCATATTGGGATAGCAGGTAATGTGCGAGTAGACACCATTGCTTCAGATCTCGCTGAAGGAACAATGGTAAATCTTTTTTCCGGACCTCGTTCAGGTTATACTATAAATATTTCCGACATCTCTTCCAGTAGCATTTTGAAAAAAGAAAAGACAGTAAGTTCGTCGCGCTCTAAGCTTAAAGCATATTCCTACATAAGCGAGGTAGATGGAGTAGTAAAAATTCATAAAACATGGAATGAGTGCGAATCTCGGGTCAAAGGTAAAAAAGCGCGGTTTAAAAAAGCACTTTCTGTGGAAGAAGAAAGCGCTTTAGTGAAGGAGTACGGCTTATGATTTTGAGCAGTGGTCAATTAACTATCTTACCTTATTTTTATTTCTTTCAGCACTCCGCCGTCCAAGACAAATCCTCGGGTGGCGTTTTTGTTAACAATAAATTTTTGTAGGTTGGCGCCGGAGTAGAGGATGTATTCGTTTTGGTGGTCGCGGGTATCCAGGTCCAGAGCCGTGGCTTTGTTGTCACGTATGTAGAAGGAATAGTTTACGTTTATATTGGTGGTCACACTTGTCAGTGATTGGGATGTCCTACTTACAAATGCTATGGAATTGTTAAAGGGATTATAGTAATTCAGTTCTCCCCCGTGAAAAAAAGTAAGGGTAGATTCGTCCTTGTTGAAATTCCAGGCGCTTACGTTGTCGCCCATTTTTTCTAGAGTGCTTGATACTTTATAGAGAGTTTTGTCTAAAAGCAGGAAAGCCTGCCGTTCGAAACTAATAATAATTTCCCCTGTGGAAAAAGAAGGGAGGCCGGCAACCAAAGTTTGTCCCTCTGAAACAGGAAGCGAGGTGTAGAGCAATTCCACGCCTTGGCTGTTTTCTTGAATGTAGTAGAGATTATTTTTTTGGAAAGAAAAAGCTTTAATACCAGACAGCACGGGATTTTTTTTACCCAGGGCCGTCTCTATGAGGTAGAGCGTGTTATTTTCTTGGGCGTACAATTGCCCCGTTGTGGAAAATTCAAAACGTGGTTGGGTAGAAAACATGCCGCTTATGTCGGTAATAGTTCGGGTCTCGGAATTAAAAACCATTGCGTGGACGGCGGTTTTGGTGGGATGTTCGGTAAAAACAAAACTTTTTCCGTTGGGGGACGCAACAATAGTGTTTGCGGTTTTGGGCAATACATAATTTTGGCTTTCCTCGGCCTTTCCCAAAGGTGACATAATAAGGGTTTTGCCCAATATGTAAACTAGGCTAGATTCATTACTGTAAAAGTCCGAGACGTTCTCTGCGACAGTTTTCTGTTGGGGGTTTTCAAACAACAAATATACTTTGTTGTTCATGGCATTAACCCAGGTTACTTCGCCGGGGTTAATAAATAATTTTTTTGACCAGTTTTGGTATCCTGATTTCTGCAGGGTTACCATATAAGGCCCGGGCCTTAAAAATTTTACGTCACCACTGCCAGTTCTCGCTTGTTTGTCGTCAAGGAGCACCACTACCGCTTTAGGTTCGCTGACGACGGCTAAAATTCCGGTTTTCACGAACTGCCGGGTGGTAAAGTCGAAGACAATTCCTCTGACGTATAAGACAACCAGAGGTGAAATAGTAATAAAAAACAAGAACCCTGCAAGCAAGATGGCGTATCTGGTACGTTTTGACATAGTGGTCTTATTATATCCTAATACAGGTGGCGGTGACAACTCTCTTTATGTCTGGTACAATAGAGTAAATCTGGTTGTTTTTGCCTCTCTAATTTCCTCTCAAAATCGAATAAATCAACAAATGTCTACTAATCTTATTTATAGAGCACATTTGTAGATATTTGCTGCGATACGATAGATCGTAGTCCCGTACGATTGCGTCGGGATAGATTTGAATTTATTTGTAGATTTGTTACCTATGTTTGAAACTAAAATCGGAATTGATTTGGGTACTGCCAATACCTTGGTGTATGTGCCTAAGCGGGGGATTATAATAAACGAACCAACCGTGGTTGCGATTTCTTTGGACGATAACCGCGTTTTAGCGGTAGGACAGGAAGCTAAGGAAATGTTGGGGCGGACTCCGGAAACTATTGTGGCGTCGCGTCCTATGAAGGACGGAGTTATTGCCGACTACCGGGTTACCGAAGCTATGCTCCGTTATTTTATAAACAAGGCTTTGGGTAATGTTCGCTTTTTTCGGCCAGAAGTTATGATAAGCGTGCCCGGAGGAATTACTTCAACTGAACGCAGAGCTGTGGTGGACGCCGCGCAGGCAGCCGGGGCAAAATCTGCTTATGTAATTAAAGAAACGGTGGCCGCGGCAATTGGCGCGGGAATTCCTATTGCTTCGGCATCGGGAAATTTAATTATAGATATTGGCGGAGGTACAACTGATGTGGCGGTTTTAAGTTTGGGTGGTATTGTAAATTCTACTTCCGTGCGCGTAGCCGGCAACAGGCTTGATCAGGCAATTATAGACTATGTTCGCAAGCACCACAGTATTGCGATAGGGGACCGGACGGCTGAGGAAATAAAGATTACTATTGGTAGCGCAATGGTTATGCCGGAAGAAGAGCTTATGGAAGTTAAAGGCCGGGACATGCTCTCGGGTTTACCTAAGACGGTAACTGTTTCTACTAACGAAATAGTTCAGGCAATTACCGATGAACTATATGAAATTGTAAAAGCGGTAAAAACCGTGCTTCAAGAAACGCCACCGGAACTTGCCAGCGACATTATAGACAAGGGGATGGTTATGACCGGGGGTACCGCTTTGCTCAGAAATCTTGGCCGCTACATTTCCCAAAGTGTTGGCGTGCCGTGTTTTGTGGCCGAAGAACCTTTACTGTGCGTCGCTAAAGGAACAGGAGTAGCCTTAGACAACTTGGACAGCTATAAAAAGAGCATATTGAGTATAAAGTAGGGGGAAGCTAGTAGCTGGTTGCGAGTGGAAAAACAGGAGAACATAGGGAAATATTTGACCCCCTGGTGCTTTAATTTTAAATTTTTAATTCCCACTAGCCCTCTACTATCCGGTTTTAAGTTACGGCAAAACCATGTGTAGGCATTTATGGTGCAGGCCTCTGTAAACGATGAACGATAGTTTGAGAAAAAGTTTGGGGGACAAGCTTATAATTTGTGTTATAATGGGTAAAGTAGCTTACTTGTAAACTTACTTGACAAAAGTTTATAAATAGGCTATAATGTACGAAGTATTTTAATAAAATGTAGGAGGATGCATTTTAAGTGTTTGGATTTTAGAGAATGTTTTTCACAGATTTCTTTGGGATGCTGAGGAGCAAAATTAATTTTTGCTCTTGAACATCTCAAAGAAATTATGTTTTTTAAGAGGTGTTTTGTGAAAGCTCACTTGTTTTTCTGCTTCTTCAGTGCGGTAACCACCGCACAGGTCGTGGGCATACTCCCCATCGGGATCCGGGTCATAGACCCTGCTCACCAAAAGATAGCCACGCATGTGGCTCCCGGCCAGGTCGTTGATCTGGCTGGATACGGATTTACTGACGAGTCAGAGCCGGAGCCGGTTTGGCTCGAGGGTCCGCCGTATCCCACCACATTCAATGGTGACCTCGTTGTCACCATGAACGGCACCCCGGTTCCATTACAGTTTGTTAAAAAGCCTCACAATATGATATAATATTTTTATATACCTTTATAAAATAATAAAAACTTTTATATGAAAAAAATGAGTATTATTCTAGGGTTGGTAATTGTATTGGCTTTGGGAGTGTGGTATTTTGCAATAACAGCGTCCAAGGAAAAACCCGGAAATCAGAATGTTTTCACAGTGCCTTCTGCCAGCTCCTCGGAATTCACAGTTCAGGTTCCCATGACAGATGTGGACAAAAACAAGTTGCCAGAAAAATTTCCGTCCGATGTGCCATTAGAAACGGAAGCGGTTATAACCTATAACTACAACGCCATTAATGCGGCGGGAGAATACCAGTCAAGCCGGGAGTTTGTTTCAAAAAAAACCCCAGATGAAAACTTTGCCCTTTATCAAAGTGCTTTAAAATCATCGGGCTGGACTCTGTCTTCGGCAATAGATGATACAGTTCGAGCGCAAAAGATTATTTTGGCCTCCAAAGGCTCTAATAATCTTAATATCAGGATATATACCGACGCCGGACAGGTTAAGGTTTCTATAAATAACATTACCAAGTAATTATAAGCATACATAAGTTATCTATAGGTCATGACGTCTTATATATTGAATATGACAAAACTCATGGCGTAGGAACCTAAAATTAGGTTCTTCTGCCATGTGTCTTTGAAAAAGGCTCAGTAGGGAAGGGGGAAAAATATGTTTAAAACTCCGACAATCGCGGTTGCGTTTTTTTTGGTTTTTGCCGCTTCGGAATCTCCCAAGGAATCATCCGCCTCCGGTTTTTTCTTTTATGCCGGAGAAGGCCATACGGTAGAGGTCGAGGTTAGACTCGGACCCGTAAGGATATATCGGGGAGAAAGATTTGAAATTGAAAGAAATGGTCGCCTGCTCTGCCTGTCTTTGTCTTTGAACGACGGGAAATGCTCGGAGAGATTTTTCGGCATTGCGAGGTCAGTTGCTTTGAAGTTTAAAGTAAACGGACAGGGGCCAAAAGTTCTCCGTGAACGTGTGACCCTAATCCGGCAAAGTGCTGGACAGACTGGTCACCGTTCGGTGGTGATAATGGAAGTGCCCATTTTGCACGGGGTCGCTAGCGACCTCCAAGCCTACGGTTTTGACGAGGCTTTGTTGCCCAAAAATCAGGTCCAGCTTTGGAGGAAGGATTTTGCGGAGAGCTGGAAAGAATTCCGCCAGGAACTGTTTTTGGACAGCGCTCTTCAGCCGTTCGCAATTATCTTGTGGAGGCATACACCTGTCTCCATAGAAGCGGAAGTTTTTCAAAAGAAGCCTGCGGACAGTTTGTCCGCGGCTCGCTGACTACCTAAGTCATACAGGTTAGGTGCATTCAAGTCCCGTTACTCGGTATTTTGAAGACGCTTAACCTGGCGTTTTTTTTGCTTTTTCTCTCAGTTCTTGCTACTTTTATAATAAGAAATAAATAACTTATGCAAAAAGCTATGAGATCAACCGAATACGGTCATATTTACGGGGAAAAGTGTGAAAGCCAAACACCTTCTTTTTTAGCAAAATGCGGAAGAGTATTAAGAACTGCTGGTTTGGCCGGATCGTTAATATTTAATGCTGAAATTGCCCTGTCAAAGAAACCTGAAAAATCCGACCATGCCGACGTAAAAATAACCGAATCTTGGAGAAAAGCCGGAAGGACCGGCGAAATGCTTCCGGATATTATAAAAAACGCTTTTAGGCATCTGCCTGAGGAAGAGAAAATAACTTCCGATCAAGTATATTTAATAATTGATCTAAACAAGTTTTTGGTAGGTTATTTAGTTTCTGAAGGAGTAGAAGAAAACGTCGCAAAAGAAGTAGTTAAGGAAGTTGCTGGACTTTCCCAATTTACTTTGGGTGAAAAACAATTTCCTATTTTTGTCGTTGAGGCGAGCAGTAATTATAGGCAATTGCAAAAGGAATATGGGAAAACTGGAAGAGGACAGGAACAGATAGAAATAATTATGGCTTCAGAATTGTTGCATGAACGACAACATGCGGCGAAAGGTGCGAATGAAAAAAGTGCTCTTAGAACCCAAATTCAGTATTTGATTGATTTGCGCAAGGCAAACGGATTGACTATAGCCGATAAGTATATTAACGGGCAGCAAAGAAGGCTAGAGGTTGAGGAGAAGAAAGCCTCAAATTAATGCCTTGTTACCATGGTACCTATTCACCTTTTCCCAAAGCCCTTCCAGAACCTTAGGATTTTTGATATAATAGATGTATGATAGTCATCGAAGAGCTGGGCAAGCTTCGGGTAGAAGCTAGTGAACTGCGAAAGAAATTCGCCGATACCTGGAATGCCTGGCA
>Ga0163150_10002481_pt1 | contig 28120 bp, 18 predicted proteins | sample OliLakLV19P2IB_FD_148628 | JGI IMG/M metagenome (GOLD analysis project Ga0163150, IMG submission 148628) | Freshwater microbial mat bacterial communities from Lake Vanda, McMurdo Dry Valleys, Antarctica - Oligotrophic Lake LV.19.P2.IB | ecosystem: Environmental > Aquatic > Freshwater > Lake >...
GCAATGTAATCACCGTCGCGATATTTTTTCAGGTCGAGATCGGCCAGTGTCAGTTCGAGATCGGCGGCGGCGACGTCACTTTCGTTTTTGTTCTTTTGAACTTCAAGCTCCTGCTTGGCCTGTTCCAGTTTTCCTTCGACCTCGATCAACCGGCTCTGTTTTTCAGCGACCATCCGGTCGATTTCCGTACTGTCAAACTTGACAACAACGTCATCTTTTTGAACAGTCGATCCTTCGGGAGCGATCCAGATAATCTTGTTTTCCCAGCCAGGAAGTTCACAACGACCTCTGACTGTATTCTGGCTTTCGATCGTCCCCCGCTCGACAGCCGTATCAACGACAGTCCGTTCAACGACGGAATACGTCAGCCCAGCCTCCACCGGCTTGCTACCAGCAAACCACGGCGACACCATCCGCCACGCGCCAAAAACCAACAAGCCAACAACCAACAATCCGAAGAGCCAAACCGCCGGTTGAATCACAGAACGCAGGCCGGCACCCGATCGCGCCGCAACCTTCGCAACTTCGGGTTCCGGTCTCTTAAGCATCGCGTCGGTCCAGGAATTTGGCAAGGATTTCGTCAAAGTCGATTCTTTATTATGTTGGAAAGTCTATTCTAGCTGGTTGGTGCCAAAATTGTATTCGCAATGACTGATTTACGAATGCCAATTTCAAGGCCCTGATTTTTCGGAAGAAATACTGCCAGGCTACCGATTTGGAACTTTCGCGGTCAGAATATGGGTTGTTCGTGTGAATTGGTGACATTTTCGGGCAGTCGTTCGATGAGGGACGCAGGGCGGACGGACGGGAGAGCGGTTTGATGCCAACGGAATTCCCGGTCAAACGGGTGAACCTTGAAGACGCTGACGATGTCGAAACACTCGGTACCAAAACAAAAAACGCATTTTGCAAAATATCAAGTCATAAAAACCGCTTTGTTTGTTGCCTGGCGAAACCAGTCGGAAATGCACCAGGGCTGGGGACCGGTCGGACGGCTGGAGCTCGAGAATGGTGTCTATCGGTATTTTTACACGCATGGTGCAACGTCATTGAACGGGTTCAAACCCTTTCCCGAAATGCCCGGTTTGGACGATGTCTACGAATCGAATGAGCTCTTTCCGCTGTTCGCAAACCGGTTGTTGACCAAACAAAGGCCGGAGTATGAGGCTTTTTTGGGTTGGGGGGGATTCAATTCCCAAACACCACCGGACCCTATTTTGATTCTGGGAGTGACCGAAGGCAAAAAAGCGACTGATTCTGTAGAGGTATTTCCGAGCCCGGTGCCCGACAGTCAGGGATGTTACTTCAACAAGTTTTTTGTTCACGGGCTGCGATGGATTAATCCAGCTTCGCTCAAGCGTATTGAGTCCCTTGAAAAGGCCGAGCGATTATTCCTGATGCCCGATATTCAGAACCCATACGACGAAAACGCAGTCGCGATTCGAACCGACAAAGACCGCACGATGCTTGGTTACGTGCCACGATACCTTGCCGCCGATGTTTCGGAACTATGCGGCACTTGCGATTTGAACTTCATCGAATTGTTCGTGGAACAAGTCAATCGCGATGCACCGTTGCAGCAGCGGCTACTATGCCGGATGCACGCCTGTTGGCCCAACGACTTTCGCCCCTGTTCCGGCCCAGCCTTCCAGCCGATTCCGGCCAGCGTTTCCGCGTCGTGTGATTAGTTGCCGGACTTGATTCAGGCCATTCGCGTTGACGCCGACTGGTTTTCGATCCAATAACGAATTACGTTAGCGGTTCCTGACGCGGACTTGTCAATTCCATCCTGAACTGAATCCCCGGTATGGCGAAAATTGAAGACCTGATTGCACGAATCGCTGATGAGCGGCTTAGGACTGCCATCGGGGCGGAAGTGCGGGAACTGAAAAAAACGAAGAAGTTCGGCCTTGTCTTGAAGAACATATTCCCGAAACCGTGCGCCTGCCCAAGTTGCCCGTGAAAGTGGGCGAGTTGGTAGCGAAGAAATGCGAAAAGGGGAATGAACTTTGGCGAGTGAAGTCGATTCGCAAGGGAATCGCCACGTTGGAAAAGGCGATGGATGGCTTTCCATTGTCGTCTGAAACAAATGTAGAAATTCCAGTCAAAGAGTTGGTTGTCGTTCGCAATTTTGGCGATCCGATCTATCGCTCGCTGGTCCCGATCGACCGCGTGGCGCGCGGCGGCCCGGAAAAACCGTGGCATGTGTTAATCAACGCCGACAATTTTCACGCGCTGCAGCTTTTGCTGTATGCGTACGAGGGCAAAGTTGACGTAATCTACATCGACCCACCCTTTAACTCAGGTGCTCGCGACTGGAAATACAACAACGACTACGTTGACAAATCTGACTCGTTTCGGCACTCGAAATGGCTTTCGATGATGAAGAAACGACTGCTGCTTGCAAAACGTTTGCTAAGCCGAGATGGCGTACTTGTTATTACCATTGATGAAAATGAAGTTCATCACCTTTGTTGTTTTCTCGAAGGAGCGTTCCCCGGGGAAGTAATGCAGCAATGTACAATCGTCAACAATCCGAAGGGTGTAACTCAAGGCCGGTTTTCTCGTGTTGAAGAGTTTGCGGTTTTTATTTTCCGACTTGGTGCAATGCCATCTGGAAAAGGCGACGATTTTTTAACGCCGGAACCAGATGAAGGGTTTGAAACTGCTGTTGGCCAGAAACCCCGGTGGAAAGGGCTATTGCGTTCGGGCACGAACGCTCGTCGTGAAGACCGGAAAAACATGTTCTTTCCAATTCTAATTGACGAGAAAAAAAGCAAAATCGTGGGAGTGGGTGAACCACTTTTAGAATCCGATCCTGTTTTGGGCAAAAAAATCAAAGGCTATGCTTGTGCATGGCCAATTCGAACCAACGGACAATGGGGAAATTGGGGTGTTGGCCACACCACTCTACAAAAGCTCGTTGAGTTGGGTTTTGTTTCTTTAGGCGAGTTCGACAAAACACGAAAGACTTGGGCGATAACTTACTTGAGTCAACAGCTCCGCGAACAAATCGAAGCAGGCATTCCCGAAATTGTTTCGCGAGACCCTAAAACAAATGTCGTGGACGTACGCTGCACGGAAGTTGCAGATAGACGTATCAAAACAGTTTGGAAAAGATTTAGGCATGACGCAGGAGCTTACGGCTCTGCCATGTTGAAGGAATTACTGGGTCGATCTGAAGCCTTTTCATTTCCAAAATCCTTGTATGCCGTAGAGGACACGGTCCTGCCGCTAGTTCGAGAGAAGAAATCTGCTGTTATATTGGACTTTTTTGCCGGTTCCGGCACAACGTTTCATGCAACTTGTCTGATGAATTGGCGTGATGACGGCAGTAGGGTTTCAATTTCAATCACCAACAATGAAGTCAATGCAGAACAAGCATCAAATCTTGGTGCTGACGGTAATTTTCATGGAGATGATTCGTTTGAGGCTGCGGGGGTCGCACAAGCTGTAACATGGCCGAGATTAAAAGCAGCATTGACTGGAACCAAAGACTCTGGTGGGACACTGTCCGGTACCTACATCGGCTCTGATGTTAACGGCATGAGCAAAGCATTGGCTGACGGGTTTGAGGAAAATGTTGAATTCTTCCGCCTTGACTTTCTCGATTCTGACGACGTCGCTCGTGGCGATGCTTTCAAGGCTATCTTGCCAATACTTTGGATGGTGGCCGGTTGCCGCGGGGAGCGTGAGGATTCCAAGGGTTCTACCCCGTGGTTTATCCCCAAAAATTCCCCGTTCGCCGTTTTGATTCAGGAGAAACTGTTTCGCGATTTTCGCGAAAAAGTTTCTGCGCGAAAAGACATCGACTGGGTATTCCTGATTACAGACAGCGAAGAGAATTTTGGCCAGATGCGTCGCAAACTGGGGCGGAGGTACGAGTGCGTGCAGCTCTACAAAAGCTATCTGGAGAATTTCCGCATCAACACCCTGGACGCCCTGAACGGCTAACAACCGACACTCATGAAATTTGAACTCAAAGATTTTTAGGTGACGTCTGCCCGAGGAATCCTCGATGAACTGGACGAGGCGCGCGTCGCGGCGAGCAAGGGGAAACTCCAGGCGGTAGTACTGAGCGCGCCGACGGGTTCCGGCAAAACAATTACCGTCGCGGCGGTTATTGACTGGTTGTTTGGCGGTGCGGACGGCATCACCGCGAGACCGAATACGACTTTCCTTTGGTTATCCGATTCGCCGGAACTGAACCAGCAAAGCAAGGGGAAGCTACTGGCGGCGTGCGACAATGTCCATTTTCATCGACTTGTCACGGTCGAGAGCGACAGCTTTGACGAAGAACGCCTGGCTCCCGGGCACGTCTACTTCATCAACACGCAGTTACTGGGCAAAGACAAACTGCTGACCAAGGGCGGGGACAAAAAGACGTACACGTTCTGGAAGACAGTTGCAAATACAATTGCGGCAGCGCCCGAGGATTTTGTGTTGATCATTGACGAGGCCCATCGTGGTGCAGGTGTCTCGGATCGGACCCGTAAGCCGATCATGCAAAAATTCATCACGGGATCAGATCAGGATGGCTTGCCGGCAATTCCACTGGTTCTGGGAATGAGTGCGACGCCACAACGATTCACAGAGCTGCTGGGTAACACCACACGGACCCAGCGACCTATCAACATCACGCCAGAAATGGTCAGGCAGAGCGGGTTGTTAAAGGACCTGATTATCGTTTCGACGAACAGTTCAAAAACTGTTGAGAGTGATCTGACCCATCTGCAACACGCGGCGAAACGCTGGCAGCTGTTTACAAAACGCTGGGAAACCTACTGCAAAAAGGAAAAAGAAAAGGAATTGGTGAAGCCGGTTTTGGTGGTTCAGGTGCAGGACGGGTCAGGGACAAAGCTGACGACCACTCCTTTGGCCGACGCAATCACCGTGATTCAGCGGGTGACAGGCCCGTTTGCCGACAATGAGATCGTCCATTGTTTTCAGGACAAGGAAGAGATTCAGTATGGCGGATGCAACATTCGCCGAATGGATGCGTCCCGTATCCAGGACTCGCCGGATGTGAAGGTCGTGCTGTTCAAAACTGCGTTAACGACCGGGTGGGACTGCCCCCGGGCCGAGGTGATGATGAGTTTTCGCCGGTCGGTGGACGCCACCACGATAGCCCAACTTGTCGGACGAATGATTCGGACGCCGTTGGCGCGACGAATCGAGTCTGACGAAGCTCTGAATACAGTTGAATTGTTCCTGCCCCACTACGACGCAGAGAATCTCGAAAACGTTTTGAACGCCTTGCGAAGTCCCGAGGCGCATGAGGGCTTGCCAGGGGAAGTGGTAACTCTTGCCGTTGAATATCCCCGCAACCCGGAATTCGCGAGCGTTTTCGAACACCTCTCCACCTTCAATACCTACAGCATTGACCGGGCTCCGAAGATGGGTGATTTGAAGCGGGCTCTTCGGTTGTCAGGGTTGCTGATGCATGAAGGGATCGATGAAAACGCGGATGAAAAACTACGGGCAACACTAACCAGCAAACTTGCGAAACTGCGTGATGGTTATCAGAAGACAATTGAGGATTGGAGTGACACCGTAAGGGAAGGTAGCGAGATTGAAGTCGATGTAATCTCGGTGGCCGTTGGTGCGATGAATGTGACAGGACGACGGCAAACGCGGATGGCACTCACGGACGAGAATATTGGTCACTTGTTTGAAGAAGCGGGGCGGATGTTGGCGGCCGGCGAGGGCCTCCATAGGACCTATTGGAAACGATTCCAGGACAAGGCCAAACCCAATGAGGCCAAGCTGGAACTGTTTGCTGTAATACGGCAGGCGGAGACGACTGGAACACTGGAGAAATTGGCGACACAGGAATTCAAAAAACTGTGGGAGTTGCACAAGGCATCGATTAACAAGCTGCCCGCATCGGACAGGGCCCGATTTCAACAGCTTATGCGCGCCAGCGGTACGGCAGTGGAACACGAATGGGAGTTACCGGAACAAATTGTCGAAAAGCCCGGAAAATTTGTTTGGAAAAACCATTTATTCGCGGATACAAATGGAAACTTTGCCACGAACCTGAATGGTTGGGAGGCGGCTTTCCTTGCATGGACCCAGGAGCAAAAGGACTTTGTCTGTTGGTTGCGGAACTTTGAACGTCGGGATTGGGCGTTTTGCGTGCCCTATGAGAAGAGCGGCGAAAAAGCGTTTTACCCTGACTTTGTGATCGTCAGGAAAAAGGGAAATGGCTTCGTGGTGGATATTCTGGAACCGCATGACGACAACCGGCTCGACACCTGGGCAAAGGTTAAAGGCCTGGCCAAATTCGCCGACGCGCACGAGATTTTTTTTGGACGATTGATGGTTGGGCGGAAAGTTGGCAACAAGCTTGAAGTGGTCGATGTAGCGGATCGCAAAACTCGTGAAAGGGCCCGCAATATGGGCGCGCCGGCGGACTTGGAGGCTCTGTTCGACGATCTCTGACCGATGAACGAAATGGACTAACGGGATTGTGCTTCGAACAACGGACGCAATGAACGACTACTGGTTTCGCGAAAGGGCGGGTTTATTGGTGGGTCGGCCTCCGTATCAGAGTCCGTTTCGTTTGGAAAAAGGGGCAGGTCGAAGGATGTGTTGTCTTCGCTTTGGAAGAGTGGGCTGCGTTTGATTTGGTAGAACTCGCTCAGTTCCTGACGCTCGTCGATCGACTGGATCAGGGATTCCAGTTCGTTCAGCGCCAGGTTTTCGTTGATCCATTTGCCCTGTTCGTCGAGGTAGAGCAGTTCCAGATCGACGAACAGGCCGATGCGGGTGGTTTTGTAGCCGATCCAGCTGCGGACGAGGTTGTTTTTTGCGTTGAGCAATCCCTGCAACGCCTGGAGCAAGTCGCGGGTCAGGTTGGTGCTGGACTGTGCGGCGGTTCGCAAGTTGAATTGGGCTTCATCGACCTGGCGCGTTGCGGCGATTAACTGCTGGCGCGCGATCTGGAAATTGAGTCGCTGGATTCGCAACTGTCGCAAGTCGGACCGTACCGAGTTGAGAATGCCGTCTTCGGCTGCCATGTAACGGCGGCGGGACTGTTGATAAGCGATTTGCGTTGCGCGATAGGCGTTGCGTTCATTCAAACGATTGAGCGGCCCGTCGAAATCGACGCCGACCTGCCAGGTGTTCGCAGATTTCTCGAATGCGACCGGGTTGTTTCGGGTTGGGTCAGTTCCGAGTCTGGCTGCTGAAGTTACGTCGAGCTGCGATTGGAGGGCGTTTGCCGAAACTTCGACGCGACGAAATGCATCGACAACCTGGGCCTGTGTGTTCATCAGGTCGAGCCGGTTTTCGACGGCGAACTGAACGGCAGTTTCCTGACGAAGATCGATCGGATCGAGGTCGATGGCAAACACGCGGCTTTGAATTTGTGCGACGTACAACTCGCCGATTTGCTCTCGCAACCTGCGGCCAACCAGTTTTTGTAAACGGTCCCAGCGTTCCTGGTCAGGCGGGAGTCGTTCGTCAAATCCCTGTTCGACCTGTTGTTGTTCAAGCGTTAGAGTTTCGCGGCGGATCTTTTCGAGATCGGAGATGTCCTTGTTGACTTCTGTCGTCAAATCTTCCAGTCTCGTCCCTAACTGCCGGGCAATCTGTTTTTGTTGCGTCCAGTCGAGCCGGTCGTCGGCGTCGGCTGTTTTTTCGTCAAAATCTCCGAGCCGCATTTGCCAGGCATCGAATTCCGACTGAATCTGCGGCAGATGCTTTGCGACACGGTCAAGCAGGATTTCATATCGATTGAAAAACGCAGCGCATTGTTCATCGTTGGGAACGTCAGGAGGCAGGAATGTGAGCAACTCCATGTACAAATCGTCAGTATCGGTTTGCAATTGTTCCAAATCAGGCGTCGTCAGCTCGAACGGATTCAACAGTGACTCGTCGATCTTCACTACAACCCAGGTTGGCAGTCCGAGTTGAAACTTGAACTGGTCGAGCGCATCGGCCAGCGACTGTTCGGAACTCAGCAGTGACAGTCGCCCGTTTTGATAATCCTGAAAGACCTGATCGACCTGAATTTGCGAAACCATTTTTCGGGCGAGCAGTTCCCGGTGTTCGAGCAAATTCAGTTCCAGACTTTCCAGGTTGATTTTCGTGTTGCGGATCGACTGGACCTGTCCGAGCAAACTGTAATAGCCGCTGGTCACGTCGAAATAGAATTGCCGGCGGAAACGGGCAAAGTTCCGGACTTGATATAGCAGTTCCCGTTCAGCCTGGACCAGGCCTTCCAGCCGCACATAGGTTCCGGCACCGCGCAGCAGCGGCAACGTCAGCGCGGCAACGACGCTGCCCCCTGCCATCGAAAATTGCCCGTTGCTGAACTGCCAGGACAGCGAGTTTGCGATGTTCGTCGCAAACTGTCCGCCGCGAGAGAGATTTCGGCGGAAACCCAGTCGTTCGCCAATCGTCAACAATTTCGAATCACCGACCGCTTCACCAGCCGCAGTGAATCCGCCGCCGACTCCGCCGTTCCATTGAGTGTCAAACTCAAAACGGTTTCCTGAAAGATTGAGTGCGTTGAGGTAAATCTGTTCGAATTGGGTTTGATAGTCGCGACTATGAATGAGCGAAAGGTCGATCGCAATTTCTGGAGACAGTTCAATCTGGCCGTCGGCATCTCGCGGCAACAGCGAAAGGTACTCGTGATTCCCGATCGAGCTGCTGATGGCGAACTGGTCGTAGTATTTGTGGTTGGGCCGGCCATCGGGATGCAGCATGTACTCGTTGGCTGCCGGATCGTCGGGCGGCATGTCGCTGCAATCAGGAATATTCGGATCTGCCATTCGCGATTCCTGGCGGGCTTCAACGTTTCGACCCGGAAGTTTCCAAAGCCGATTCGTCTCGCGCGAGCCGAGGAGAAAGTACGCTTCGCGATCCGCACGCTGGCGGTACGCCATTCGGCTGCACCCTGGCGTTAACCCCAGCGCAGCAACGAACGTGATCAGGGACAGCGCCAGTATTCCTGATCGGCGCGTAGTTGGTTTGGCAAGTCGCGCAATCAAATTGCCCGCCCGTTTCGCAACGAATTCTGGCCAGCTCCCGGCGGGCCACAGATTGGGTCTAACGATTAAATCGACTCTGCCAACATTCATGCTTTCAACATTCGATGCATGGCGGCTCAGTTCTGAATAAATCCGCAGCTAGCACTGTTCAGGAGAGTTACCCATTCTGCCTGGTTGACCCGAAATCAAGACTCGCTTGCGAATTGTTACAGGGCGTGATGCACCCAGTTTCCTCGCAGGAAGCGGTGGGTGAACAGAATGCTGCGGACGCCGAGGTCGGTGACCATCGCGTACCAGCCCCCGGCGACTCCCAATGCCAGTCCGTGGATTGCAAATTCGGGTGCCAACATCGCGAGGGGATTCTGGAAACAGAGGTACAGGGTCAACGGCAGGCGGACTCCGACCAGACCGATCATGGTGTACAGAAACGGCAAGCGTGTATCGCCTGCCCCCCGGAGAGCTCCGCTGAGAATCATCACCGTGGCCAAACAGGGCATGGCAAACGAGACGATGCGAAGCAGTTCGGCGGCCTTTTTCGTCGTGGCCGGTTCATTCGGACCTACGAACAGAATCCCCAAATGCTCGCCAAACAGAAAGATCGCGACGCCGGCCAGACATATCACCATTCCACCGAACAGCAGACAGACCAGACCGGCGCGGCGGGCCCGGACTCGGTCTCCGGCCCCCAGTAACTGACCCGTCATCGTGGCGGAAGCGACCTGAAATGCACTTCCCGGCAAATAGGCACAGGCCTCGATCTGGATCGCCAGCGAATGGGCCGCAGCGGCGGCTGTTCCGAGGCTGTTGATCATGGCGAGGAATACAAATTGGCCTCCCAATAGCGCCATCACGTCGAATTCAGCCGGCAATCCGATGTTGAAAATCCGGCGGATGACCGGCCACTGGACCCGCCAGCCAGTCCGGCTCCGCCACAATCCGCTCCGGCGACTGATCAGTACCGACGCAATCAGAATCGCTCCGGTCGAATGTCCGATCGCCGTTCCCCACGCCAACCCGGTCCAGCCCAGTTCGGGCAATCCAAAACTGCCGGTCATCAGCGAATAACTCGCCAGCAGATTGATCGTCGCGACAAAACAGCGTGCCACAAAACCGGTGACCGTGTCCCCCGAGCCATGCAGGCAGGCCGTGCCGACTTTTTCCAGCATGATCAGCGGGATCACAGGAACGAGGATCGCAAAGTAAGTGGTTGCCAGTTCGGCTGCTTCACCCCGAAGCTGCATGACCGAAATCAGCGAAGCTCCCCAAAAATAGCCGGCGACCGTCAACACTCCGGCCAGCCCCAGACCGGCCAACAGTGATTGCCGGGCAACCTGCTCCGCTCCGCTCCGGTTTCCCGCTCCAACATGGCGGGCGATTAACGCGAGGGCACCGATCGAGACGGCGACAAAACAGTTGGGAAGCAGCCACATGAGATAGCCCAACAACCCCATCGCAGCTTTCGATGCGTCCGTTCCGATCCAGTGGCCGGCCAGATACCAGTCGGTCCATGAAACGGCCAGCATCAAAAACTCTTCGGCCAGATTCGGAATCGCCAACCGCCCCATCGCGCGAACCAGGCTGGTTTGGCCGGTGATTTGAAAACCGCGCATGATCGATTCCGGATTCCGTTGAAACGAAAACTTTTTGTTTTGGTCGCGCGAAGTATACCGCAACTCCCCACAACACAACCTGCGACTGAATCCTGAAAGATTTCAGGATGCCTTCCATTCATTCAGAGTCGTGACGGCAGAAAACCCTGAACCAGACTTTGCCGAATTCAGCCCCAAAAACGGGGGTACGAGCAAAGAATTTTCGGCAAATCCGTTTGAAACACCTGTATGCAACGGGGCGAACTGTCTCGTTAACAGCCGTTTGTCGGTGCGAATTCCCGCCTGGCATCGATTCAGCCAATTTGCCCCCCTTTGGCCTGACCAGAACGGCGGCTAGCCTTGCCCCGGCTGGCTCTGACCCAATTGAGCCAACACCGATCTGGATGTTTCGTCCTCAAAGGAATGAGTTATGGCTTTGAATCGTCGCCCGGCCGTTTGGTCTGTTTTGTTGTTTTCTATACTGGGAACTTTTTATGGATTATCACCTGCCAATCTCTACGCCGGGTTGTTGAGCGGCCAAACGTTGACTCAACCAACCGACCTGGCAACGGCAACAACTCCCGAAGCTTCGTTCGAAGTGATTCACAAATCGATGTCGATGTTCCAGGGGTGGGACGATCTGCTGGCCAAAGTCGATGGAGTTGTCCGGGAAAACAGGACCGATCCGACAGCCCGATTAAAGGCGATCGAGTTTCTGGCCCGTGTACTTCCCGAATCCACCGTCTTTCGAAAGGCTTCCGACGGTGAAATCTGGGTTGATTTTTGTCTGGAGTATTCCGGCCAGCTCTCACGCCAGTCGATGGTTAACGGAACAGGTGACACAGGGTTGTCGATGCGACTTGTGTCGGCGCTACGTGAGTTGGCTCCATTCCTGTCGACGATCAATGCTCGGAAAAGCGGAGACCTGCTTCTGGTGGTCGGACAGATCGGCCGCAATTTGCATAAAAACCCGGCTTGGCCCCGCCAGGCTGTTTCCGGTTTGGCCCCGCTGTTGCTGGCAGAAGCCCACGGCTATGCCATGCAGAACAGTGGCGACCAGGCCCGCGCATCGATCCAGGAATCGCTCCATTGGGGGCTGGTAGAATTCGAAGAAGTTCTTGAGTGTGGCCGGCTGGTCAATTGCTCGACCGGAACAGATATCTGCGGACTTGTGGACAGCCGCCAGCAGGAATATCGCAAACAGGTGATGCCCGGAGTCCGGTCTGCAATTGCAGCCTTTCGGCCGTTTCAGTTCGGGTTCTCTTTACCCGATCTGGAAGGCAACCAGCGTGAAATGAGTCACTATTCCGGGACCCTTCGGGTTGTGGATATTTGGGGAACCTGGTGCAATCCCTGTCGCGCGAGCCTGCCTCACCTGATTCGATTGCAGAACGAATTTTCCGATCGGGGAGTTCGGGTCGTGGGAATCGCGATGGAACCCGAACCAACGGTCGAAGAGATTCGCGAAAAGCTGACCCGGTTTTCACAGGAGCACGGGATCAACTACGACCTGGTGGTCGGCAAGGATTCAGTGATGCAGCAAATCCCTGGCGGCGGATCGTTGCCAACACTGCTGTTCCTGGACGAGCAGGGTCGGGTCCGCTTTTCAACCTCCGGCTATCACGATTACACGCAAATCCGCTGTATCGTCGAGCACCTGCTGGAAACTCCGGAATCGCCGGCGCGTTAAAGATCCCGGAATCGCCGCATTACCAGTTTGCAAACCGGCTGTTTGGTGATACACCCATTGAGGACGGAGTTTTTCAGGAAACCCGTTCTCCGTTTTCAAAACCGTGCCACAAATCCACTTTGCCCGGCACCGTTTACAAAGGGATTTTGATTTTTCAGGTCCTGCAATGCCGGGTATTTTTCCATGAACATCGTGGTCCTTGGGGCCGGAACTGTAGGTACGCATATCGCCGACCTGCTTTGTTCGCGTGAACACAGCGTTACGGTTGTCGACAGCGATTACGAACGGACCCGCCGGATCAATGACGACCTGGATGTCCGGGTCGTCAACGGCTCAGCCAGCCAGAGTGTGACGCTGTTCCAGGCCGGCATCTCGTCGGCAGATCTGTGTCTGGCGGTTACCGGAAACGACGAAGTCAATATCGTTGCGGCCAGCATGGCCAAGGTGATGGGTGCCCGGAGGGCGCTGGCCCGGGTCTACGCCCCGATCTTTCATGATTTAAGCACTTTTGATTACCAGCGGCATTTTCAGATTGACCGGTTGCTGAGTCTGGAACACTTGACTGCGGCCGAACTGGCCCGACACGCGCGTGATCCGGGGAGTGTGATGGTCGAACAGTTTACGCGGGGCGAGCTGCAGGTTCTCAGCCTGGAAGTTGCGAGTGAAGGCAAATCGACCCGGGCTCCTCTCAAGGATCTGAAACTTCCGTCCAACGTTCGGGTCGGCACGATTACCCGGAACGGGCGAACCTGGATCGTGGGTGGCGAAGATCACCTGGAAGTAGGCGACCGGCTGGTGGTCTTTTGCCGCCTGGAGCATTCCCGAATCATTCGTGGGGTTTTTGACGCGGCTCCTCCCAGTCAGAAACGGATTGTCATCGCAGGGGGCGGGGAAACCGGGCTGCATCTCGCCCGGACTTTGGAACGCGAAGGCTTTGCGACAACCCTGTTGGAAAGTGATGAAGCCCGCTGTCAGCGGCTGGCCTCGATTCTGGGCTCGACAACGGTCGTCCTTTGCGATGCAACCCAGCGACGAAACCTGGAAGAAGAACGTGTCGGCCGCGCCGATATTTTCGTGGCCTGTACGGGTGACGATGAAGACAACATCATGCTGTGCGTGGAGGCCAGGGACCTCGGGACAAGCCAAATCATGGCGGTCATCGGCCGACCCGATTACGCCAGCGTAATGGGTAAATTGGGCATCGATCATGCCGTCAGTGCACGGGAAGTAACCGCAAAACAGATCCTGGCTTACCTGACCAGGGGCATCGAAATCTCGCGAAGCCGTTTGCCCGGCAGCGTGATCGATGTAATCGAAGTCGAAGTTGCCGCAGGGGCTCCGCTGACCCGGGTTACTCTTGCCGAATCCAATTTGCCCCAGCGGTCGCTAATTGGTGCCGTAATCCAGCACGACTACGTGTGTGTTCCCGAAGGGGATCACCGTATGCAACCTGGAGACGTCGCCATCCTGCTGGCCGAAGAAGACGTCGCTCCCGCAGCTCTGGCACAGTTCACACCGGAATAACACCCGGACCGCCGGAATTTTGCTGTCTAGTTGGCAAAAGTCATCCAGACCAGAAACGTGCCCAGCATAATCAGTCCGATGACCAGCCCGATTCCATTCAGAATAAGCAACGGAGTCTTGTTCCCCTGTCTGGAAAACAGCGTCGCGCAAAATCCTGCGATCGCCACCAGTGGCCCAAGAAAACTCCCGCAACCGCAAAACAGGACGTGCATGACCAGCGAGACGATCCCGCAAATCAGCCCCATCGTCCAAAGTCCGTCCGTGGTTTGTGATGGCCGGACGTAGTTGGCAGGAACTGGCTGTCGCGACGAAATAGGGGGAGTCCAGGGACTTGGTGGAGTCGCGGGGTTGGGCTGGCGGACCGGGCTGCTCCCCAGCGGAGATCCCTGGGGCGAAACCGGCCCATCGCGAAATTCTATGTCACGATTCCCGGGGCCCAGTGGCTGCCATCCCGAGTCATCCCGATTCGAACCAGACCGGTTTCCCTGGGTGGGGACCATGACCGCGTTGCCGCAGACGGGGCAAAGCGCCTGATGCCCGCCATGTACGGCGTCCAGCCGCAACGTGGACCGGCATTGGGGACATTCAAATTCGATCTTCATATCAGCCGAACCCGACCGTGACGGCGTTTTGACCCGGACAACTTTGGATGTTCATTCGGATGGAAACCGGCAATACCGGGATGAATATCCGGAACGGTCAATAATATTTTCCTGACCGAATTGCCAATGCCGTCCGCTAACCGGCGAAATCTCCGTTGCGGACGGCCTTTGGTGTTCACAAAACGTTGCGGACTCGCAGTTCGACCGGAGGTTACCGGTTGGCTGTCAGGTGCTGGTCTAACTGCCTCCGCCGTCTCCGGTTTTGGCACCACCTGTTTTATCACCACCGGCTGTACCAGCTCCATCTTTCTTGTCGCCGCCGTCGGCCGACTCATCGACAACCAGAGTGATCGACTTGATGAAGTCCAGGTTGGGGTATTCCTTCCGAATCCATTCATTGCCCCGCTTGGCCAATGGCCCCTGCAATTGGGCTGTGTCGCCATACTCGGTGTTGATCTGTTTGACGACTTCCATTCCACCTTCAGCGACTTCGCCAAACGGAGTAAAGCCGTCCCGGTCGAGCCGCCCGTTGTCACCCAGATTGATAAACAGCTGAACCGACCGGCTGTGAGGTGCACCGGACTTGGCAAATGTAATTGTGCCTGGCAGGTTGGAATGACTGCTTTTCGGATCGTCCTTGATCGTCGCTTCACCCCAGGCAGCACTGACCTCGGGATCGCCATGGACACCGAACTGAAACATAAAACCCTCTACCGCACGAAAGATGCAGGTGTCACGGAAATAACCGACTTTCACCATGTTGTAAAAACGGTCGGCACCGTTGGGGGACCATTCGCGGTGTATGTTCATCAGGAATTCACCTTTGGTCGTATCAAACCGGACGACAAACTCCTCCGGTGCCTGCTCGACTGCTTCCGACGGATCGGGGACCTTGATCACCTCAGGCACCTGGACGTCCTGGGTATTCTGGGCATTCTTCGAGTCGATCGACTTGTTGGCGACAATGCTTCCATCCTGTTGGCCTGGATTGCCGGCCGAAAAGCAGCCGTTCAGGCAAATGGTCAGGGAAATGGTGACTACGACAGAGAACTGGATCATGGATCTGTTTTTCATGGTTTTGAAATGGGTTGGATTGTTACGGAAAACGGTAGGGAAGCCGGACCAACAAATGGCCAAAACTTCTTGAATTCGAATTCAGGGATTCCAGATTACAGCAAGTTCACATCGCGATCAAAATCCAACCCGGAGATTTCGGGAGTGGAACTCCCCCTTTTTCACCCGGTTATTAGGCCGCCTTGCGGTCAAGTGCGGAATGGTTGGGTCGAACAAGATCGCGAATCAGACCGGTCTTTTCCAGGAGAACCAGCGTCCCCCAGGTTACATCGATTTCCCACCAGCGATGCCCGTGGCGGGCGGATCGCGGGTCGGCATGATGATTGTTATGCCACCCCTCGCCGTTGGTCAACAGTGCAAACAGCCAGTTATTCCGGCTGTCTTCGCGGGTTTCATAGTTGCGGTACCCCCACATGTGAGCAAACGAATTGATCCCCCACGTAACATGCCAGGTGAAAATGGTCCGCATAACCACACCCCACAAGAGCACTTGAACGGCGATCCAGTATCCGGCGACCGCGGAACCGGTAGCCAGCCATCCGATGGCGAATCCAGCGAGTGTGATGACTACGGCATGGGCAAAATAAACCCAAACCCAGTTCAAGCCACGCTGCAGCCACATGTACAAAGGGTCCCGGATCAAGTCGCGAGCATAGCGATCGTATGCCAAAGCCGTGGTCGTCTCGCGATTGTCCACAAACAGCCAACCCATATGCGACCACCATGCACTGACTTTCGGAGTGTGCGGGTCGGGTTGATGGTCCGAATGCTGGTGGTGCAACCGATGGACGAGGACCCAGCGGGCTGGTGAATCCTGGAAACTGCAAACCCCCAACAGCGCCAGCGTATACTCAAACCATTTGGGGCATTTGAATCCGCGATGGGTCAACAGGCGGTGGTACCCGGCCCCGATCCCCATGCTGGTAAAAATGTAATTGCCGACAGGAAGAAACAGCACGCCCCACCAGGAAAAAAGTCCGGGCAACAGGGCCAGGGGAATCAGCAGGTGAAAAACGAGAACCGGGATTACATTTTCCCAAAGAATACGGCTGTCCTTGTCGACAAACTGTGGCTTGGGCAACCGCTTTTTGGATTTGCCGATTCGTTCGTGCGAGTCGACAAGCAGATCCTTGGCAATATTATCTTCGACCGCCGGATTGACTGAATTCGAAGCCTGGACATCCATAGCAATATTCTGGTAACCAAGGGAATCTGACTGGTGGTACGGAATACCAGTCTATCGCCCCGGCAAGTCAGCGAAAACGCCAACCTGGGCGAATGTCGGGAATTGGCCGAACGACTGGCCCTGGACGAGACAAATCAGCCCTATTCGCGGAGATTGGCTCCCGGCAATGCGTCGGAATAATGTCGCACCTCCCCGCATTTCATCGCCGGTCATCACTGCAGAATTCCGTATCCGGAATCAGCCAGAACCCTGGAGAATCTTTGGATAAGCCGGTAACTGTTTATCGGCCAACAAAATTCCGGCGGCCGATTCACCGGCAGTACCTGACAGTGATCCTTTCCCTCACGTTTTCATTCAGAATGGCTGGACCGGGTTTCGTCAAACCCGACTTCGGCATCTGGCAACGCGATGTACCCTGGTTTACTCTGGGTCATTCCAGCACGGTTCTGCTTGACCGGCTGAAAGAGGTCACCGGAATTCCAGCGCCGATCATCCAGGTTTATTGCATTTCATGAATTACGGATTTGTCATCGACAATCGAAAATGCATTGGCTGTCATGCCTGTTCGACGGCCTGCAAGTCCGAAAACGACGTTCCTCTGGGGGTCAACCGAACCTGGGTCAAGTACGTCGAGACGGGCCACTATCCCGATGCGACCCGGCATTTTCAGGTAACCCGCTGCAATCACTGCGCGAACCCGCCCTGCGTACGGATTTGCCCGGTTACCGCGATGTACCAGCGAGACGACGGGATCGTCGAATTCGACCCGGAAGTCTGCATCGGCTGCAAAGCGTGCATGCAAGCCTGCCCTTACGATGCAATTTATATCGATCCGGAAACGAGCGCGGCAGCCAAATGCCACTATTGTGCTCACCGCGTAGATGTCGGGCTGGAGCCTGCCTGTGTTGTAGTCTGCCCGGAGCATGCGATCATTGCCGGAGACATGGATGACCCGGCTTCGGAAATCAGCCGGATGCTGGCCCTGCACAAAACGACAGTGCGAAAACCGGAACAGGGTACAGCACCCAAACTGTTCTATATCAACGGGGTCGACGTCGCGATGCGACCGGGCGCGGAGACCGAAACGAGCAGTTCGTACATGTGGGCCGACATTGCCAGTGGACATGGTGATCACGGCTACGATCACGGACAAAACGGGAACGGGAACGGAGCGGTTGAGTCGGGCAGGAGGTCGGCCTCCGGTGCAAAACTTCGTTCGCCGCAACCGCAGGGGCGTGGTGGCCACGACCAGCCATCGGGAAGAATTGCCGGGCAAATGGTGCAAGTCGCCTACAATGCCCAGCATCAGGTCCCCTGGCACTGGCCCGTCGCAGCTTATTTGGTGACCAAGGCGATTGGAGCGGGGATCGTAATACTGCTCGGGCTGATGTGGGGCTTGAATCTGGTCCCGTTTGACCAGGCGACCGCGTTGGCCGTTGGGCTGACTTCGCTGTTGTTTATCGGGATTACCACGGCGTTTCTGGTTTTTGATTTGGAAAAGCCTGAGATGTTTTTGACGATACTGACCCGGCCCAACTGGAACAGCTGGCTGGCCAGGGGAGCGTTCATCCTGATTGGGTTTACCGGAGTCGTCGGCGTCTGGTTCGGACTGGAAGTCGGTGAGTACGCAGGATTTTTCAGTCTCAACGGCTGGATCCGTGCTCCGTTTTTGTGGGCTGGTGTGATTCTGGGAATTGCCAGCGCGATTTACACAGCGTTCCTGTTTGGCCAGGCCGAGGGGCGTGACCTGTGGCAAAGTGCACTGATGCCGTTTCATCTGCTGGTTCAGGCCGTGATGGCTGGAGCCGGGACCGTTTTGATCTTGAACTCTTTGTTGCCCGTTTCGGTGGCGGTGAACAATATGGCAGCCATAGTTTTTGCCGTTTCAATGGTCGTCGATTTGTTCGTGATCCTGGCAGGTGAGTTCGCCATGCCACACCCCAGCGATATTGCCGCGCGTGCGGCCCACGCGATCAGCCATGGCAAATACCGGAACTGGTTTTGGCAGGGAGCGATCGTGACCGGGCATTTTGTTCCGATGGTCCTGCTGGGGTTCGCTTCGATGACCGGATTCACGGACCTGGCCAGCGCTGCCAGTGGAGTTGCCGCACTGGCCGGACTTTATTGTTACGAATACGCGTTTGTAATGGCCCCGCAAGAGATTGCGAACAGTTAGGGATTCCATGAGTCAGCCTTCGAAACTGAACCGGATTCTGTCGTCGTTGCTGCGGAACAAACCCGCTGAAACGGAACCCGACGGTCCCACCAACGCCGGAGGCACGGCGTTGCCAACCTATCGACAGGAAAATGCCGTTCCCAAAAAAGTGGATTTGACGGTGGTCAAACATCCAGACGGACGGATGAGCCAATATCCACCGGTATCGGAATGGGACGACTGGGTCGAGTGGGATGGAAAACTGTGGCCGAAGAAAGTCGCCCGCCGATACATGCTGATCCCTACCGTCTGCTTCAACTGCGAGAGTGCCTGCGGGCTACTGGCCTATGTTGACAAAACGACGCTCGAGATCCGGAAATTCGAAGGGAACCCGGCTCATCCCGGCAGTCGCGGGCGAAACTGCGCCAAGGGCCCGGCAACCCACAACCAGACCTACGATCCGGAACGAATCCTGTTTCCACTCAAGCGGGTCGGTGAGCGGGGCGAAGGGAAATGGAAACGGATTTCCTGGGACCAGGCCGTCAGCGAAATCGCCTTGAAGATGCGGGAAAGCCGCCAGCGACGCAAGGACGGCATCATGTATCACGTTGGACGACCCGGCGAGGATGGCTATACCAACCGCTGTATCCAGGCCTGGGGCGTCGATGGTCACAACAGTCACACCAATATCTGTTCCGCCAGCGCCCGCGTCGGCTACGCGCTGTGGTCCGGTTTCGACCGGCCCAGTCCCGACCACGCCAACGCGCGCGTCATTCTGTTGATCTCCAGCCACCTCGAGTCCGGACACTATTTCAATCCGCACGCCCAGCGGATCATCGAAGGGAAGATGAACGGCGCCAAGCTGATCACTTTTGATCCGCGTTTGAGCAATACGGCCAGCATGAGCGATGTCTGGCTGCCAACCTGGCCTGGCAGCGAGCAAACTGTTTTGCTGGCGATTGCCAACCATCTGATTCAAACTGGCAAGTATGATCGGGAGTTTGTTCGAACCTGGGTCAACTGGCGGGAGACACTGGACGCCGTGCGGGATGGATTGTTGCCGGTCGAAGGTGGCAAGTTCGACAAAAAAACTGGCGATTGGGAGTTTGATGATTTTGACCGCCTGCTAAAGCTGCTCTATGCCGAATACAGCATGGAGCGGGCGGCAGCCGAGTCCCAGGTGCCTGTCGACCGGATCCGCCAAACTGCGAAATATATCGCCAACTGTGACGGGAAACTGGCGGCCCACACGTGGCGTGCCGCCAGCATCGGCAACCTCGGTGGATGGCAAGTCGCCCGCTGCCTGTTCTTTTTGAATGTGCTGACTGGTTCCGTCGGCAACAAGGGTGGGACATCGGGGAACAGTTGGAACAAGTTCGTCCCCAAACCGTTTGCATCACCTCCTGCCCCGGAGGCCTGGAACGAATTGCAGATGCCAGTCGAATGGCCGCTGGCCCATTATGAAATGAGTTTCCTGTTGCCCCATTTCCTGGAGGAAGGCCGCGGGGACATCGATGTTTATTTCAGCCGTGTCTACAACCCGATGTGGATCAATCCCGACGGGTTCATGTGGCTGAAACATTTGCGTTCGGAAGAATCGATCAAATGCCATGTCGCGCTGACCCCGACATGGAATGAATCGGCCTGGTTCGCCGACTACGTTTTGCCGATGGGGCACGCGGGAGAGCGGCACGATCTGATGAGCCAGGAAACGCACGCCGGGCAGTGGATCGCGTTTCGCCAGCCGGTGCGACGCGTGGCGATGGAAAAGCTGGGCCAGAAAGTCGATTTCACCTGGCAGGCGAACCCGGGCGAGGTCTGGGAAGAAAACGAGCTTTGGATCGACATCTCCATGAAGATGGATCCCGACGGTTCGTTGGGAATCCGGAAATGGTTCGCCAGTCCCTACCGCGAAGGCGAAACGGTAACCGTCGAGGAATATTACCGCTGGATCTTTGAGAACAGCGTGCCCGGATTGCCGGCAGCGGCGAAAAAGGAAAACCTGACTCCGCTGGAATTCATGCGGAAGTATGGCGTGTTCGAAGTCGAGCGGGAAAACTACCGGCCCTTCGCCCGGCCAGTCGCATCGGGCGGAGTGGAAATTGACGGTCAGATGGTGGAGGGTTTTGAAACTCCCTGCAAGAAACTCGAGTTCTTCAGTCACACGATGCACGAGTGGGGATGGCAGGAAAAGGACTACACGATCCCCTGGACGTTGAAGAGCCACGTCCATCCCGACAACATCAACATCTCCAAGGGGGAGATGCTGCTGTTGCCAAACTTCCGCCTTCCCACGCTGATTCACACCCGCAGCGCGAATGCCAAATGGTTGTATGAGATCAGCCACAACAATCCGGTCTGGATGAATCCGGTCGATGCGCAGCGGTTGGGGGTTGTTACTGGCGAACTGATACGGGTGGAAACCGAGATCGGACACTTCATCGACAAGGTCTGGGTCACCGAAGGGATCAAACCCGGCATTATCGCGATGAGCCACCACCTCGGCCGCTGGCGTCTGCAGGAAGATTGCGGTGTGAATCCAGGCATGTCCAATCTGGTCAGCCTGGACGAGGACGCATCGGGACAGCACCGGCTGAACATCATTCACGCTGCGCGAAAATGGGAGACTTTTGATCCGGATACCAGCCGGGTCTGGTGGCAGGATGTCGGTGTGCACCAGAACCTGACGCACGCCGTTCATCCCGATCCGGTCAGCGGTGCCCATTGCTGGTTGCAAAAAGCGGTCAATGTCCGCAAGGCAACTGCCGGTGAGAAGCATGGCGATGTCCAGGTCGACACCCGCAAGTCGATGAAGATTTACCGGGAATGGCTGGCGTTGGCCCGTTCGGCCAGCAAATTCAGCCCCGACCAGACACGCCGGCCGTATTGGCTGAAGCGGCCACTCAAGCCGCCACGTGAGTTTTACGCGATGCCCAGGAAACCTTGGGATCTTCATCATTCCAACGGCAATGGTCCTGCGACACCGGGGACCAGTTCCGACTCTGTCAAAAAGGGCCAGGCGACGTGACCGAACAGTCCGCCATCGAAGTCAACGAAGGGAATCTGCATCTGGCCCGAAGCAGAATGTACAGTCTGTTCTCGTCGTTGTTTCTGGATGGAATCACGGAGCAAAACCTGCATCAGCTGCGCCAGATTGAAGGCCTTGCCGATGGCTGGGTAGACCGGGTCAATCGCGACGAAGCGGCGGCCATCCATTTTGACCTGTTCCAGTTTCAGGTAACACCGTACGAAAGTCTGTTTCTGGGTGATTCAGGAATGGTCGGTGGCAGTTTTGCCGAATCGGTCATGCATTTCAGTCACCGGGCCGGATGCGAAACTGATTCGCAGGAGTTTAGCTTCGATCATGTCGGAGTCGAACTGAAGATCCTGTCGCGACTTTGTCTGGCGGCCCAGTTGGCGGCCAGCCGGAAATCTGAAACGGAATTGCAGCAAGCGGAACTGGCCCAACAGGCGTTTTTGCAGGCACATTTGTTGCAGTGGATTCATCCGCTGGTTGTCGCCATTAGCGATCAACCCGTCCCCTTTTTCCCGGAACTGGCCGGGCTGTTGCTGGAGCTGGTTCATTCTCACGCAGAGAGTCTGCAACAGAAATGGAATACGCTCCCCGACAATGCTGCTTCCTCCACTGCTGGCGGACCGGATTCGACCGTCGGCTACAAGGAAGGTGAATCGGGCATTCAGGCGAAAACGGGATTTGTTTCTGACGACCAGACCGGTTTGAGGGAAATCGCACGCTGGCTGGCGATGCCCTGTCTGTGTGGAGCCTTCCTGGACAAGCGAACCATTGCGGCGATCGGGCGGCAAACCGGACTCCCCGCTGGCTTTGGTGGCCGGCAGGACATGCTTGAAAACCTGTTTCAGGCGGCTGCGCAATACTCGGAGTTTCCCAAACTGGTCTCGGCGCTGAAAACGCAAATTGCCGCTAACGAAAACGCCATTCGAGGTTATGCTGAATCATGGCCTGTTTCGCAGCATTATGCGGAAAAGTGGATTCAGCTGCTTTCCGCCACGCGGTTGAACCTGGATGAAATGGTAACGCTGGCCGGTCAGAACGACGCTGCCGGGTTGAAATCATGAAACGGAACGGCGTTCAGTCCTGGAAATGGAATTGTGAATTCCACCGGGTTCTGGCGCGTTGCGAAGTTGAACGGCAGGGGGGAGAAATTCTGGCAGACGATTTCCGCCTGGAAGTAACCGGTTTGCCAAACAGAAAACATGACGTTCGACAATCCACAATCGCTGGCCAAAGAACTGTTTGTTGAAACACGTTCGTTTTTCTTTCGCCCGTTCGACATTATCCGGGGGTTTCGGGCAGAGAATCTGCGGTACGACCTGCTGGCGGGACTGACGGTCGCGGTCGTAATGTTGCCCCAGGCGATGGCCTATGCGCTGATTGCCGAGTTGCCACCGCAGATTGGAATCTGGTCGGTGATTGTCGCTTCAGTCGTGGGGATCCTTTGGGGATCCTCGCGGTTTCTGCACACCGGGCCGACGAACGCGGCTTCGTTGCTGGTATTGTCGACATTGTTGGCTGTTGCTGCGCCGGGGACTCCGCAATATTTGGCCTTCGCCGGTGTGATGGCCGTGATGGTCGGGCTGATCCGGCTGTTTATGGGTTTGGCCCGAATGGGGGTGCTGGTCAATTTTGTGGCCGATTCGGTGGTCGTTGGATTTACGGCCGGGGCGGGAATTCTGATCTGCATCAATCAACTGCAACACATTCTGCGGGTGGAGATCGAGCCGACGCCGATGTTCATTCAGACGTTGTACGAACTGGCACTGGTTAATGACACGGTACACTTTCCCAGCCTGCTGATCGGCGGTGGAACGATTGTCCTGATGCTGGTTGTCAAAAGGGTCAGGCCGTCGTGGCCCGATGCCTTGACCGCGATCCTGGTGATGACGCTGGTCTCGTGGGTTTTCCGCCTCAGCCAGCATGGCATCATTGTGGTGGGAGAAATTCCCCGGGGGCTTCCCCCGATTGCAAAACTTCCCTTGCTGGACATTCATCTGATTCGCAGCCTCGCCACCGGTGCGTTGGCGGTCGCTGTGATTGGACTGGTCGAAGCGATGTCCATCGCACGGGCTATTACGGCGAAGAGCGGAGAGCGGATCGATACCAACCAGGAGTTTGTTGGGCAGGGGCTGGCCAATATCGCGGCCGGTTTGTTCTCGGGCTACACCTGCTCCGGATCGTTCACGCGGACTGCCGTCAATTATGCTTCTGGCGCACGATCGCCGATGAGTGTCATTTTTGCCGCGCTGTTTGTGGTGGCAATTGTTGCGGCACTTGCGCCGCTGGCATCGCTGATTCCCCGCGCGACGCTTGCTGGCCTGTTGATTGTTATCGGGATCCGGCTGGTGGATACAAAAAAAATGGCCAGTGTTTGGCGAATTTCGCGGGGGGACACCACGATCATGATCGCGACGTTCGCTGCAACGCTGCTGTTGCCGCTGGAGTTCGCCGTGTTGACCGGAATTCTGGTTTCGTTTGGCAGGCACCTGGCGGAGACTTCCACACCGCAGGTCCAGCGGCTGCTGCCCGACGAGAATTTCGAAGAGCTGATTTACGTACCGGAAAACCCCGAGTGCCCGCAACTGGGGGTGCTGACCATTCGGGGCTCGCTCTATTTCGGGGCGACGGTCCATGTGGAAGATGAAATCCGCAAGCATGTTGATGCATATCCGCAACAGAAATTCCTGCTCCTGCAGATGCAGCAGGTGAATCGTTGCGATGTAACCGGACTGCGGATGCTGGAAACGCTGGTGGATCAAACCCGGCGGCGGGGGGGCGACCTGTATCTGACCGGAGTTCACCAGGCAGTCTGGCAGCGGATGAAGCTGGGTGGATTTGACCTGCTGCTGGGTCACAACCATTTTCTGCCCGAAGACACCGCCATCGAGAATCTGTTCTACAAGGTGCTGGATCCGGCCATCTGCATTTACAAATGCCCTTTGAGGGTCTGGTCGCATTGCCAAACGCTTCCCAAGAGTGACCGGCTGGTGGAAATCGTTGATCTACCGGAAGCCCAGGCGATTCCGGCCACGTCAATGATCACTCCGGCAGAGCTTTGGGAATTGTTGGGCCAGGAACCGGTTGCCGACCGTCCGCTGGTTGTCGATGTCCGGGAAAAACCGGAATACCAGGTGGGGCACATTCCCGACGTGGAACTGAAGCCGATGCCGGAACTGCTCGGCTCAACAGGCGGACTGCCGAAGGATCGCGACATCGTCTTTGTCTGCCGCACAGGCCGCCGGAGCAGCCGCGTTATCGTCGCGCTGCAGAAAAGGGGCTATCACCGCCTGCGCATGCTCAATGGCGGCATGATGGCCTGGCGCGAAGCAGGCTTGCCCCAGGTAATCGAATAGCAAAGATCAGTGACGTGCCAGTGTATCCCGTAACTGCCTACGACGTGGAGGAATAGGCATGGCCGGGGAACGGGGAAAGCGTATATACAGGAAGACGACGGACGAGGAGCATGCGCGTCACGACAAAGCCGCGAAATGGCGGCAGGCCATGCTAGCCGCCCGTGCCACGCCGATGATCCTGGATATATCGGACGACGTCGCCGATCGTCTGGATGCGTTCAGCCGCACCGCCGGGGATGCTGATGTCAAATTCTTCTTCGAGCTGCATGACCAATTCGACGGTATCAAGAGAATCAGCCCCCAGGTCTGAGAACCGGGTATCAGCAGTGATCGCGCCAGGTTCAGTTCCGGGCACACCTTCGAAGCGTTTCGCAACAGATTTGAGCAGTTGAGTGGACGCCCAAAGCAGGCACCCGCAGTTGGGGCAAGGGGCGTCACCGGCAGGATCAGAAAATTCAATGTTCGTTCCTGCGCCGCAGAGGGGGCATTCGCCAGGAGTGCCTTCGGGCGTGCGGGACGAAACAGTCACAATCGACTCCTGACGGGTAAAAAAAGTTCTTCCTGACGCTGCCCCAAACAAAGCGCAAGACGTCGGGCACCACTGGATTCTACCCATGCAAATCCACGTGGCCTATAATGGAAGACCTGTCGAAGGCCCTTGAGGACAAACCATTTTGGGTACCGGCACCTTCAAATCGTGCAAACTGGAATAGTCGTGAGTATTGAATTACCACCCAGCAATCAGTGAGCGGCTGAACAACTTGTCGCAATGGGACGCTTTGCGTCAATTGAAGACGTTGTGTCCGAGGGGATTAGGCTATTGGTAAGCACCGGAGAACTGCGATCCAGGGTACAAGTTGGAATCGAACAGGCCGATCGTGGTGAATTGGTTGACCATGAGACGGTGTTTGAGCGTTTGCGAGGTTTGGCCGCGTCACACGACGGGCAAACCAAATGAGATAGCCGCCGTCGCCGGATTGGAAAACAGTATCGTGCCGTGTTTTGGGCCGTCTTCTTCCGGCCAGGTATAACGCAGCAGGGACGCCTGGCAAACCGGATCGACCAGCGTCGGGTTCGGCCGCGATGGAGTTGTAGTAGTTAATAGCAGCAATCAAATCATCAGGAATATGTGGATCAAGAATTAGATTGAGTTTACGATCCACGACGACGATCCACTTCGGCCCACGCCTGGTCGCGGGTGAGCCCTATTTCAGTTTCGCGGCCGTCGAAATCGGCCAGTCGTGCGTTGACTATCTCGCGTTGCCAATCTTGAGCCGGCATTTGGTCGCGTGCCTGGGCTATGCTGTCCCACAACTCTTGCACCAAAGCAAGTCGTTCGGAAACTGGAAGCGAGGATAGTTGATCCATTGCAGGATGCATGGTTTCTCCATTTGATTAATCAGAGACGTCCAATACCTGATTACATCCGGCAGCCAACCAATGCCCGCTACCATGCTATCGAAGTCGCATTAGCGATCGTCGAGGGAAAGGCATGTAAACGAGATTGTTTTGTAACCGTCTTTTTCGAACAGGATGCCGACCCGGTTGTCGGGCATGCGGGTCAGGCAAGAATAGGCGAAAGGGCCGGCGTAGATCGTTTTTGGTTCGGACCAGGAATCGCCGTCGTCCCGGCTGATTCGCATCCCACCGTTGTGTCGGCCCTCGGACGTTGCCGGGTTCGAAAACAGAATCGTGCCGTGTTTTGAGCCGTCTTCTTCCGGCCAGGAATAACGCAGCAGGGACGCCTGGCAAACCGGATCGACCAGGGCGGGGACATCCTGACACGGGGTCCAGGTTTCGCCCCCGTCCGTGCTGACCGCCGATTTGCGCCAGCGTTTGCCACTTTGAATTCTTGCATTCAGCAGAATCGAACCGTCACAGCGCTCGACCATCTGGACTTCGTTGGCCATCCCGGGACCGTCGCCGGTTGGAGCGATGTCGCCGATCGACCAGGTCTCGCCGCCATCATCGCTGTACGCAGCGTAGACAAACCAGTTTTCCCACGGCCCCTGGTTCATCGGCATCACGATCCGGCCGCCATACTTTTCACTTCGTTGCAATACGATTCCGACGCCGGGCCCGGAAGCCACACTGGTCACGCCTGACTCCCGTTTCGTTCCGGCGGTGATATCACGAGGCTCACTCCAGGTGACTCCGTCGTCGTCGCTGAACTGGATCCAGTTGGAGTAGGCATCGGGACCCGCCCCCGGTTTGGCAGCCCGTTCGCCCAAACTGTTCTTCTGGTACATCAGCATGATTCTGCCCGATTCCAGCACGACTGCCTGCGGGTTGTTCAACGACGGCCCGTCGGCATGGTTGAGGACCTGCAGCTCGCCCCAAGTCCGCCCGTTATCGGTGCTACGCTTAAGAATCATGTCGTTGTCCGAATGATCGCCACCCTGTCGGCCTTCGGCAAATGCAAGCAGCGTTCCCTGTCCAGTGACCACCAGCGAGGGAATGCGGATGGCCGGGTACGGATCGTTCCCAGGCACGAATACGTCCACGAAACCTTCATCAGCCGGTGCAGCGGTTTGCTGGAATGCAACAGCAGGCAACGCCGGCAATTGCCTGAGGATGACAAAACACGCACAGAACACCAATAAACGGGAACTGCATTTCATGATTTCGGAGAGGGTTGAAACCGGGACAAATCCAAAGGAGGTCAGTCGCTCTGGGGACATGCAGCTATTTGTCTTCGTACAGCTCGGGAAAGACTTCATGGTCCAGTCCCTGGCGCCGGATCAGCGTGCGGGTACGGGCGAGAAAATCAAATTTGTAGTTAGCCACCTGTTGTTCGGTGATGTCCAGCAGCGTGGCCGTCCGCTTGTTGGTAAATCCACGAACAATTAACAACTCGATACACTTCAGCTTGATCCAGTCGCCCCGTTCGCACCAGCGTTCGAACTGG
>Ga0163150_10002482_pt1 | contig 28084 bp, 22 predicted proteins | sample OliLakLV19P2IB_FD_148628 | JGI IMG/M metagenome (GOLD analysis project Ga0163150, IMG submission 148628) | Freshwater microbial mat bacterial communities from Lake Vanda, McMurdo Dry Valleys, Antarctica - Oligotrophic Lake LV.19.P2.IB | ecosystem: Environmental > Aquatic > Freshwater > Lake >...
CTACGCTGCCAATGAGAATCTTGGTGCTTACCTTCACTGGAATCTTACGGTCGTCGTCGGAGAGCCAGATAATAATGCGACCTTCGGACTTAAAGAGGCCACCCTTCTTAATGATGGGCTCTATGACGATCGTGTTGAACGTACCTGCCTCGACTTCGATTTGCTGACGTCCCAGCACCTTTATCTGAAGATCGTGCGTCTCGCGGTCGAAGAAGTTCTGCATCGAAATCACTTCGCCTTTTTTCATGTTTCGTAGATCGTATGTACGTACATGGTAGAGCGCAGAAACAACGTCGTGCACAAACGGTGGAATCTTGAACGTGCCTTCTGTGGTGACGGCACTATTACCTTTCTGATCGAATGCGGCCGAGAAGTCTTTCGAAAAACCACCCTCGCGAATGATCTGTTCGAAACGCCACGGAAAGAGTCCGTTAATATCAACCATCGTGCGATACCGATCGCGCACCTTGTACAAAAACTCGAGGCTAGAAAGCGATGCGACATCAAAGCGAATGTCGTAGCAATTCTGCTCGTTGATAACAATAGGATCCTTGCCAACCTGAAACACGGCGTAGCCAGCCGTAATAAACTTATAGCCAACAGAGTATTCAAGGCGCTCTCCAAAACCAAATGCTTCGTTCTTCACGTAACGTAGTGGTGTCGGGTCGCCTGCTGATATAGTTGTGTACGCAGCTAGCGCTAAGAGTATGTACAAGTGTTTTGTCATGGTGCGAACCTACGGACGAAGAGTAAAGGGTTCTCTTGTTTCGTCATCGGGTGGCTCGAGCTGACGTACAGTAGCTATCTCACTGCCAGCAATGCCTTTAATAGATCCATAGAGATGAGCTGTATTCACAAGAACCTTATCGAGTTGTTTCTCGCGTTGCTTCCAATTTTTCTCTGTCTGTAATCGTTCTCGGTCGAGTTCGCTTCGCATCGTGGTAAACGAATCGACGATTGCCTCCATCTGCATTCTAAACTCATTGCCCGTGAGATACTGGTAAAGCATCGCCATCTTCTCGCCTTTGTTCTCCTGACTTGACGTTGCAATTGAAACGTTCACGACCATGGCTCGCAGGACATGACACAAAGCTTTGAATTCGTCGACCCGACAGACCCAAACCCCCTGCACGTTCCCAAAACGCTCCATATTTTTTGGCATAACATCGGTCACCAGAACACCAAGGTCAGCACCACATGCTCGCATGTCTTGTTTAAGCTTGCCAATCCATTCTTCACTGAAATGCTTGGTGTTTTTGCTCTCGTAGTAGATCGATCCCACCTTACGTCCAGCATCGTTTACCACATGCAGACAGTCAGCCCCCGTCCGCCCCTTAACAACTGGCTGAATGTCGTCGTGCGGGAATGTCGTGCGCAGGAACTCCTCGATAATTAGCTCGAGGATCTCGCCCTGCATTTGCTGCGAACCCTGCTCGGCCTTGCGGCGCATTTCCTCTGCGAGGCGGAGCTGATCGTCGTACTTCTTTTGCAGCTCACGTTTCTCTATCTCATACCGCTCAGAGTCCAGCTTTCGTTCGGTTAGGTTTCGCTCAGCGTCCAGCTTTCGTTCGGTAAGGTTCCGCTCAGCCTCCTGCTTTCGTTCGGCCAAGTACCGCTCCGCCTCTACTTGGCGTTCGAGTGTAAAGCGTTCGTTCTCTTGCCGTTTAATGCGCTCTTCGACACGCTGCTGCTCCTCGAGAACTCGTTTTTTGATGTCGAGTTCGATGTCTTCTTTCTGCTCGCGGTGTGCACGCTCGAGCTCGAGGTGCTTAATCTCGAGCTCCTTCAGCTTGCGCAGTTCGTCTTTACGCTGCGCTGTGGCAAGCTCTGCATCGTGTGCAGCCTTGTGTTCGAATTCGTCGCGTAGCTGACGTTCGATGTCATGCTTGACGAGTTTATCGATGTCGATGGGCTCCCCGCACTTGGGGCACGTGATCTGCGATGTAGACATGTGTGGGCCTGGCCGGATTTGAACCAGCGACCAACGGATTATGAGTCCGCTGCACTAACCGCTGTGCTACAGGCCCCCGGTGTTCGTGCGTACGCTGCACGTAACAATCAAAGCGTTTTTAGAAACGTGATCAGATGAGAAGATGAGCAGATCTATTTAATTGAACAGACCTATGAAAAGGCCAAGCTGTGCGGAGAATGCCGTTGCCTTAATATTTTCCGGTACCCCGGTAACAACTGCAGTCCGATTCATCTCCCAATCACTATCCGACACCTGCAGCGTGTACGCAGCCTGTGCACGCAATGCCACCCAAGGCGCAACTGCGTACTCGATATTTAGACGGGGCACAACTGAGAGAGCTGAGCGCCGCATTTCTGTGAACACAGTGGAAGGGGCTGGCGTTGCCGGATCTTTAAGGGCGTCCCATGCAATTCCCGAAGGGGCTTGGTACGTCGAAATCGTTTGTGTGGCCCAACCGAATCCTGCGCCAGGGATCACCGAAAAACCCCGGAACGGTACCCATGCATAATCTATGTGTACAGTGCGTGAGCCGAGGGAATACTCCATGGTGCGATTTACTGTGTCTGTGCCAACGGCGATACTCGCTTCTGAGGAACGGCTGCCCGTAATCCAAGAAAAACCAATGCGCACATTTGGAACAATGCCAACAGCAGTGAAGAGTTCGACGCCAGCTTGGATAAACGGCGTCTTCAGTTCTGCAAGACCTAGTTCTGTGGCTCGGACGTTCAGGGCATCCAGGTTCGGAAAGGAAAAGGAAACTACTGGACCCACCCCGATAGCGAAATATGGTAAGGCTTCATCTTTTAACGACACGCCTTCATCGAACGAAAGTTCGTCCAGACGATCGTCCTGAGCCAATGCCGGTACGGCAAGGGCTAGACAAAGCAGCGCTGCTAGCAGCGATCTATTCATATATGTCTCCAGAAAATGTAAGATCAAAGATACGAACCGCTGAACGGGAGCGGCGTATTTTGGTTCCCATTCAAGGAGCATCATGATGGTCTTAGCAGTGGTGATGGCAGGTGGTCTAGGAATGCGGTTATGGCCGCGCAGTACAGAACGGAAGCCCAAGCAATTCGTGCATGTCATGGGTGAAGGCACACTCATTCAGAACACCGTTGTCAGGCTGCAACCGTTTGTCCTGCAGGAAAATGTCTTTGTCGTTACAACCGACGATCTCGAAGCGCACGTGCGTGAGCAACTTCCTGATGTGCCGGTGGCGAATATTATTCGAGAGCCGTTCGGACGTAATACGGGGCCGTGTATAGCACTGGCGGCTACCATCCTAAGGCAGAAATACGACGACGACACAATCCTTGTGATTCTTCCAAGTGACCATGTCATTCAGAACGTGCGCGAATTTCAGTCGGTGCTCAACCGTGCATGCACGGCAGCAATGGCACAACAGTGCATTGTTACGATCGGTGTTATGCCCACACGTCCAGAAAGTGGATTTGGTTATATTCAAGTTGGTGACGATGTAGAAACAACGAATCCGATTCTGGACGGCCGTCTTCAGCATGTACGCACGTTTGCCGAAAAGCCGGACGTTGCAACCGCGCAACGCTTCATCGATGCTGGCGACTTTGTGTGGAACAGCGGCATCTTTGTTGCCCGCATTGGTGTGCTCCTCGATACAATTCATAAACATCTGCCCGATCATGGACCGTTGTTTCAGGTCTATGCTCGCTCGATTGGCAATGACGACGAGCGCGATGTCCTCGAAAACGTGTACCGTCAGATTCGATCTGTTTCCTTCGATATCGGTGTGATGGAGAAAGCTCAAAACGCTTGTGTTGTCGAGGGGGCGTTTGGATGGAGCGACGTAGGCACTTGGGACGAGCTGTATCGAATGTCGATGAAGGACACGATGAACAACGTCCTGGAAGGGAATGTCGTCACACAGAACTCTTCGAACTGCTTCGTCAACGGCTCTAGCGGCCGCCTTATCGGACTCGTGGGAGTCGAGAACCTAATCGTAGTCGAAACCGAAACATCGATTCTTATCTGCGAACGTGGGCAGAGCGAAAAGACACGCGACCTCGTCGAACTGTTGCGCCGACGTCACATTTCTAAGCACCTGTAACATGGTCGTCAAAGCCTACGCTGTATCACTTTGCGTGCTCGTGCTCTGCTGTCTAATTGCAGCGACTATTACGGCCAGTGGACAAGAAGCTACTGTGTACGAACGTTCCGCTGAGATGACTAAACGAGCCGACAGCCTTCGCAATGAATGGAGAGTACTTTGGAAGCGCTCCGACAGCATGCGAATATCGTCGATGCTTTTGCGTATGCGCGGCGACAGCCTAAAAGTCAAGGCTGCTGCATTTATTGCTGCACATAAGCGCGACAGCACAAAAACGGTAGACTCGGTTAGGCGAGATAGCTTAAGATCTATAGATACCATTCCGATTGACAGTGCGAAAGTTGTCGGTTCGTTGGAACACGACAGTCTTGCATTTGCCGACTCATTGCGGAGCGTACTGCTACGACGTTTATACGACTATGCGATGTCGAATCTAAAGCGTACCAAGAACAGCAGTACCATTACTGCGTCGGATTCGATTACGGTTGCTATGATGATTACAGAACCCGATTCGGGTGTTGCATCATTTTACGCAAATGCTTTTCATGGGAAGAAAACTTCGAGTGGCGAAGTGTACAACATGAATGAGAAGACGTGTGCACATCGGTGGCTGCCATTTGGTACAATGGTGCGTGTACGCAATCTTTCCAACGGCAAGGAAACCAAGGTGCGTGTAAACGATAGAGGTCCGTTTAAACACGGACGCGTCATCGACCTATCGAAAGGTGCTGCTCAAGAAATCGACATGATTCGTGCTGGCACTGCACGTGTAGAGATACAAGTCTTAGAGGAACCGTAACACATCTTAGAGGAACCGTAACACATCTTAGAGGAACCGTAACACATCTTAGAGGAACGGTAGCACATCTTAGAGGAACGGTAGCTTTTCTACTTCGGCAGGGAAGGTCGTGCCACGTGCTTTGATCTCAAGTGCAGTGCCTGGTGTTGCTAGGTCTACACGTACGTACCCAAGTCCGATGCCAGTAGAAAGTCCAGGCGATGTATTGCCACTCGTGACCTTGCCAACGACTTCGCCGTTGCTTAGGATTTCGTAGCCCGCGCGTGGGATGAGTTTTTCTGACTTCATAGAGAAGCCAACGAGTTTGCGCTTTGGACCTTCTGCTTTAACGGCGGCGACAACGTCGCTGCCGTTAAAAGCCCCCTTACCAAGTTTCGTAATCCATCCGAGTCCGGCTTCGATTGGATTCGTCGTGTCGTCGATGTCGTTACCATACAAACAGTAGCCTTTTTCGAGGCGCAGCGTATCGCGTGCGCCAAGACCAATCCATTTGATGCCTGCATCTGCACCTGCTGTGAAAATTGCATTCACGACATCTGCTGCGACTGCAACAGACCCACGGAAATACAGCTCAAAGCCCGGCTCACCTGTGTATCCCGTGCGCGAGATAATCATTGAGATACCGGCAATTGCGCCGTTCACGAATGAATAGTAGGCGATGTCGTCGAGGTTGGCAGTCGTGAGCTTCTGAAGGGTAGCAACGGAACGCGGACCCTGTATGGCAAGCAAGTGCACATCGTCGCTAACGTCTGTTACCACAACAGATGGAAAATCTTTTGCATTCTCTAATACCCATGCAAGGTCTTTGTCGATGTTCGAGCCGTTCACCACGAGCATGTAATGATCGCCGAGGTGGTACACAAGCAGGTCGTCGACGATACCGCCATCTTTTCGGCACATAGCAGAATACTGTGCCTTACCAGGTACGAGCTTCGATGCGTCGTTCACGGTAATGCGCTGAATAAGGTCTAGTGCCTGTTCGCCACGGACTTCGAATTCGCCCATGTGTGACACATCGAACACACCCACACCATTGCGCACTGTGCGGTGCTCTTCGAGTATACCCGTCGGATACTGAATAGGCATCTCGAAGCCAGCGAACGAAACCATTTTTGCGCCGGCGGCAACATGCTGATTGTGAAAGGCTGTCGTCTTCATGTGGGGTCCTAGTGTACAATGGACCGCAAATATAGCCGCTAAGCGCACTGCGTCAGTCACCGCTAAGCGGTCTGGTTATCTCCTTTGCGACGCTTCATAAGAATAAGGGCAGAGATGAGGCTGATAAGGATTCCTAGAGGCAAGACTTCCATAATGGTGTAGCTCATCCGATATACCGGATTGGTTTTATAGGTGTGGGCATCACTCTGGAGCTCTGCCGTCATCGTTGCAAGGCTATCACCAGTTACGCCATCCATCTTGGCCTGATCGATAACACACTGTGTGTAGTCGTCGATGAAGCCAGACGCGTATGTATTGACGTACACTTCCCATGATGCGACGTAAAACAAGCTTGCGACGAGTGCGATACACACACCACATAGGAAGGCACGGCCGAATGAAATGTACCCACCCAACACGTTTTGTCGGTACGCCCGAACTCCAACAAATACAAGCGAGAGTGGCAACAAAAAGAATACAAAGCCCCAGATCATGCTCATCGTCATGTCGTTCGACGTAGAGTGTGACATCGTGGCCATGTAGGCTAGTATTCCGGCCAGGATGAGGCCAGCGATTGATCCGTATACGAGGACGTATTTCTTCATTGTTTCTCCCGTGTGAAGTGAATGGCTGCGAACAACGCACATTCGAAGATCAAATGCATCACCCGATCGGGTGATTTAGCGTTAATCCCATCTCATTTGCTCGTTTTACTGCTTCTGTGCGGCGCCGAACATTCATTTTGGAGTAAATGCTACTGAGATGTGTTTTAACGGTGTTCATCGAAACGAATAGTCTATCAGCAATCTCCTGATTGCTAAGCCCATCTGTCAGAAGAGCAAGAACCTCGAGCTCGCGAGCGCTAAGACCAGATGCCTGAGCGTTAAATCCGGACGTCCGGGGATGTTGGAATTGCGCGCTTGCGTCGGATGCACGACGTCCGATAAAAACACCATAGGCGGTAAATAGTACTGCCACAGCAAATGCGTAGAGCTCGACGCTGTCTGTTTGCATTGTTAGTTGGTGGCGAAGGACGGAAAGCAACACGACGCTGCCCCCTAACACAAGCCCCGTAACAGTTATAATTTTAAGCATGGTGCGAAATACCATGTTTTCTGATATGATGCAAGTGGCTGTTCTGCCCCAAGTTCTGCCCTTATCCAGTTGTGAGCAATACGACGCTAGTTGAATCTTGGCACTGCCTTGGGTGCGTGTTCTTCCGAATCGGCGAGCACGGTGGCATTTGGCAAGAAGACCTCGTCGAGTTCTTCCTGTAGGGTACGCGTGCTATGAAAGTTGTCCTGGTCGCGGACGAAGCTAGCAAGGATCTCGACGTGCCAGGGCGGTAGAAGAGTAACATGCAGGCGCTCATTCCATTCAAAATCTTCGAGAGAAGTTCCGGTGTCCACAATGCATTGGCGGGTGCGTTCGGCGAATGCTGGCAGGAACGTATCGGCTCCTAATTCGTCACTACACACGAATAACACATGCATGTGATCTGCACTTACATGCAGGGCTTTGTACGTGCATTTGCTCATGGCCGCGGTTTCCTTTGCGATTTGCATGAGGTCGGACTGGCGGTATCGCGGCAGTTGGAACGCGTCGGAGTTTGGAATGAGGATTACATGGACGCCGATGGAAGTGCATGAGTATGGCTTCATGGCATTACTTCTTAGAGGTGGTTAAAACCTCTTTGTATTTTTATCATTCCCCGACGTGACGGTCCTGACTTTCTAAGTTTCACAGAGTGACGGACCTCACTTTCTAAATTTCACAGAATAATTCCCCGAACTTCAAATGCAAACAGAACCATTGCCAACGCAACCCGAACAATCAGAACCACTTAAAGCAGAACCACGCAAGAAAAAGTCGCGCCTGGTTAAGACAATTTTTATTGGGGTCGGCGTTCTGCTGGGACTTTTCATCATTGCAGCGGGCATCGGATACTGGCTTTACGCGGGTAAGATTCAGTCGATTATTACAGCTTCGGCAAACGAGTACATCAAGGAAGTGCTACTGCGTGATGTTGCAAACACTGGCGACAGTCCGATAAGTGTAGAACTCGGATTAGTGGATTACGATTTTTTTGGGCGTACGCTTGCCATCAAGGACATTCATGTTGTATTGGGTGATGTAAAGGACACGAATCTTGCGTACATGGATATTCGCCTTCCTATCGTGCATGCCACAGGTGTAAACCCGTGGGACATTCTTTTCGGAGAGGGCCTTTCATTTGGTGACATCGTAATTGATGAACCGACTGTCTATCGGCGCCCTGGCATACTCAACGTGGCTGACTCCATAACACATAAAGAAACAGTTGCAAAGGCGACAGCTCGCGGTGCTGAGCTTGACAAAATGGCTGGAAAAAAGGTCTCACATGCTGATTCTGTTTCCCTCGATTCTGCATTGGTGAAATTGCCACGGCTACCTGATATAGACTCGCTTGTTGGCTCTTTGCTCGGAGCGCTGTTACCACGGAACGTGAAGCCACTGTATATCAATTCTGTTGTCGTGAAAGATGCTGCGTATGTGCTGGCAATCGCCAAACATGAAAACGCAGTAGGAGGCTCGTTGTCTGGCTTGAACATTCAATTCAACTCGATTTCAATTCGCGATTCAACAGAGAATTACAAAACCGTTGGCCAGTCGTATATGTCGGTACGTCAGTGGAGGCGTCCGTTCGACGATGGCGACACAGTAAATCTTTTCGGAGGCAAGGTTGTGATTAATGAGACCGACTCCTCCATGCACATTGACTCTGTGGAATATCTGATGCAAAAGGGAATGCGTACATACGCGAGCGGAATTCACCTTTCGTTCAGAGACCGTACGCTTGCAATCGATTCGTTTAGTGTCGTACCAACCATAACCGACGCAGAGTATTTTGCTAAAACTAAGTATCGTACAGATCGTGTCCGTGCAGGCGCATCCACAGTTGTGTTGAAAGATATCGATACAAGGGGTCTAGTAGAAGGCACAGCCTTAAATGCACAAACCCTCGACTTCAAGAATTTCCACATCGATGTTCTAAGTAATTCTCGTGCTCCAAGGCTCAAAGGCAAAAATCCAATGATGCCTTTCGAAATAGTCGCGTCTATTCCGTTCCAACTTGGCATCGATAGTATTCGTGTTGCCAACACAACGATTATGTACGGAGAATTGCACAAAAACAGTAACACGCCTGCTACGCTACAATTCGAACGAATCGGATTTCTTGTGACGGGGCTTTCGAACGACCCAGTAGTGCAAAAAAGACAGCCTGTAAAGATCTTTGGGAAAGGGGCTTTTCAGAAAAATGGGGTCATGGATCTTGAAATTACTTTGCCTTTGAATGTCACAGAAAACACGCTTGATGCAAAGGGGACACTCAGCGAGATGGATCTAAAGACATTCAACACATTCTTACCGGTGGCCGAGAATATCAGGGTAAAAAAGGGGTGGGTTAAGAAGGCGTCGTTTAATCTGAAGGTGCGAGGTCGTAAAAGCACAGGAGTAGTCTTGCCTCTCTACATAGACTTCGAGCTCGAAGTACTGAACAAAAAGTCGAAAAAGGTTGGCTTTTGGGAGGGCATAGCCTCTTTTCTGGCCAATTGGCTGAAAATCAAGAATGAAAATGTGCCCGGTGAGGACATGAAAGAAGGCAAGATTAACTACACCATTCCTGCGGATGCTGCGCCTCTTCAGGCGTTGTGGTTCCCCGTCAGGTCGGGTTTAGGGAAGGTAATCGGGTTCTAAACGACCATTCTGGGTATCACGCGATGCTCTTAGCGTCGCACCCAGAATAAGCATTTGGTGATGTGTTAATTCTATTTGGACCAAGTCCAAATAAGGGGTAAATTCCGAGCAGATTTATCCTAATTAGCCAACCCCAGATCATGCTCCATCGCGCTTCGGCAGGGCTCATTGTATTCGTACTGGTTTTTGCCCTTGGTGGGTGTTCTGGAACCGAGACTCCTACAGACTTTCAGGGGAATAGGAAGCTGGTGCTCGAAGCGGTCGCAGACCGATTGATCGTACCCGGTTATACCCTCCTCGAACAACGTGCCGACACACTCGCGCAAGCGGTAACAGCTTTCTCAGCTACACCCGATCAGGTACACTTAAATGCTGCGCGAATAGCATGGACAAATGCCCTGCTCGCGTGGGAACGCGTTACGAGCTACGATTTCGGTCCCGCCGAAACCACGTTCGGCTCTCTCAACACCGATATCGCCACGTTCCCAACCAGCGTAGACAAAATCGAAGCTGCCATTGCAGCTGGTGACACCTCAACACAAGACTTCGATCGTGATAAACGAGGCTTCTTCGCACTCGATTATCTGCTATTTGCTGATAACAGTCAGCCACTTACCAACGCCGACTCCGTAAAACGTCGTGCGTACATGGTGGCCGTTGCAGAACACCTGCATGGTAACGTCGCAGTCGTTAAGACGGCATGGACTTCATATCGCGCCGAGTTCATCGAACGCAATGGCACCGATGCGGGAAGCTCAATGAGTCTTTTGTTCAACGCGATGAATATCTCATACGAGCAAGCAAAGAACTTCAAGGTCGCATTGCCGGCTGGCCGACGGGTTGGACAAACTGTGCCTGCGCCTAATGCCGTAGAAGCTTACTATTCAGGCGTTTCGATTCGAGCACTTAAAGCACATATGAACACCGTTATCGAACTATGGGAAGGCAACGAGCCAACAATAAAGTCATTTAAGTTTTACCTGAGTCCGTTACCAGGTGGCGAACGTCTGATTCAAGACACGCGAACCCAAATGGATTCTTTGCAATTGGCACTTGATGCCTTTAGCGAAAACGAACGCCTGTCAGACCTCATCGTCGCAAACGACCCTCGCATAGACGACCTCGTAGAGCACACTCAAAAGATGAGCCGCTTTCTTAAGAGCGAACTCTCTTCCATCCTTGGCATCGCAATAACATATAGCAGTGGCGATGGCGATTAGTTCGAATCATAGAGCAGCGGCGATGCCGATTAGACAATACCTGAGTGCCATGTGGCCTACGTCCACGCTCGCCTTCGCTCGCATCCTGTTCGGTCTGACGATGACCGTTGGGTGCGTGCGATTCCTTGCGTTGGGATGGGTGCACGAGCAATACGTTCTGCCAAAATTCCACTTCACGTATCTCGGATTCGGGTGGATTGCGCCATTACCAGAGATTGGCATCTACGCGGTGTTTGTAACGATGACCCTTGCAGCATTGTGTGTTATGCTTGGACTCTGCTACCGTCCGGCCATTGTCGTCTTCTTTCTTGCATTCACGTACGTCGAATTACTAGACAAGACTTATTATCTCAATCACTACTATTTTGTTAGTGTTGTTGCTCTTCTATTTTGTTTTCTCCCAGCACATCGCTCTTTCTCGCTCGATGTATTGCGACGTCCGTCACTTCGCCTCGATCAAGTCCCTAGATGGACGGTAGACATCCTTAAACTTCAGATTGCACTCGTCTATATTTTCGCAGGCATTGCGAAAATCAATGCCGACTGGCTTCTACACGCAATGCCGCTCTCTATCTGGCTTCCGGCGCACGACGACATGCCCCTTATCGGCCCCTTACTCAGTCTGACGTGGGTGGCCTATGCCTTCTCTTGGGCAGGCATGTTGTTCGATTGCACCGTACCATTCTTCCTCATGCACAGACGCACACGCATGTATGCATACGTAGCTGTTGTATGCTTTCATGTCCTCACGGGCATGATGTTTCAGATCGGAATCTTCCCAATCGTAATGATTGCAATGACGCTCGTGTTTTTTGCACCGAGCGATAATCGTGTCATTGGTAGGGGGCTTGCAGGAGCGAAGGGGCTCGCTGAAGCGAAGGGGCTTGCTGAAGCGAAGGGACTTTCGAGACCGAACGGGCTTTCCAAACCGATTGGATTTGCATTTAATAGTCACGGCTATAGGCTCGCTCTTGCTGGAGCGGTGCTCTTCGTTGTTGTACAGGTGCTTGTGCCGCTTCGGTACGTCCTGTATTCGGGGGATGTTTTCTGGAATGAAGAAGGCTATCGATTTTCGTGGCGTGTCATGCTCATGGAAAAGTCCGGACATGCTACGTTCTATGTGCGCGATGGCAACGCCACCGGCAGCGAGTCTTACAAACGCTACGCTAGCAATGGCAATGCTCGTGAAGGCATCGTGGTGAACAGCGAATTCCTGAATACTCATCAGGAAAAACAGATGTCGATGCAACCCGACATGGTGCTTCAATTCGCACACATGTTGCGCGACCATTATGCACGCATGGGTATGTACGACCCTAGCGTACGCGCAGATGTATGGGTTACGCTCAACGGACGTCCGAGCAGGCAACTCGTAAACCCGTCCGTCGATCTAGCGCGCGAATCAGAGGGCATGCATCAGTATGCGTGGGTGATGTCGCATGAGTAAGCAGAAGAGCATCTCGCGAACGTGGCTCACGAACTCATGTATGCTCGGTAGTATGCTCGTTGGTATGCTCGTTAGTATGCTCGTTGGTATCCTCCTAGTCATGCTTCTAAGTGCTGTCTCCGCATCTGCACAACAGCGTACCCGAACTTTAGATTCGTTACGCAAACACGGTGTTCGCACAGATACCGCTCAGGCTCAGCCAGTGCTAGTGACTGCGTCTGCGGTAAGTAACTTTACAATATCGACCGTCGACGATATTGATGGCGGGACGATATTTGCCGGTAAGAAGTCAGAGCAGGTGCGCATGAGCAGCATAACTGCAAACACCTCGAGTAACAACGCGAGGCAGGTGTTTTCGGGCGTGGCGGGACTAAACATCTGGGACAACGACGGTGGTGGCGTGCAGATGGGTATTGGAGGTAGGGGGCTCTCCCCAAATAGAACATCGAACTTTACAACGCGACAGAATGGTTACGACATAGCGGCCGACCCACTTGGTTATCCCGAGAGTTACTACACACCACCGATGGATGCTGTCGATAGAATACAGGTCGTGCGTGGTGCAGGGTCTCTACGGTACGGAACACAGTTCGGCGGTATGATAAACTTTGTTATGAGAGAGCCGAAGAAAGACTCAACCTTCGAAGGACGTGTAAGAAGTACGTATGGTTCGTTTAACTACGCCGGCTTATATGCCGAGGGCAGTGGTACGGTCGAAGATGTTGGTTACATAGCATTGTATCAACTACGCCGTTCGGATGGATGGCGTGCGAATAGCGGATTTGCGGTGCACACAGCATACGCATCGGTTGCAACATCGTTAACGCAGTCGTTGCGCGTAAAAGCCGACTACACGTTTTTTGCGTATCAGTCACAACAACCCGGTGGACTCACCGATAGAATGTTTGCGGACAATCCGTCGCAAAGTATTCGCTCGCGCAACTGGTTCGAAGTGCAATGGAATCTTGTGTCGCTTAACATAGACTATCTCGTTTCCGAATCGACTGGCATTAAGTCGGTGTTCTTTGGAAACTTCAGCTCGCGCGACGCCCTGGGGAATCAAGATCGCATTAACATGAGCGATCGCGGTGGCGAACGTTCACTCATTGCCGGAACGTTTCGCAACGTTGGCAATGAGACAACAGTGCAGCACGCTTTCAATGGCATTAGCGAAGAAATGTCATCGATCGTAGCTGGTGTACGCCTCTTTCACGGCACGACATCACAAAAGCAGGGCAATGCAAGCAGCGGATCGGATCCAGATTTCACATTCTTACATCCCTCCAACGTCGAAGGCTCAGACTTCCGTTATCCAAACGACAATGCTGCTGTGTTTGCTGAAAGTATTCTTCGATTGGGCGGTGGCTTTGCGATTGTGCCAGGCATTCGCGGCGAACTCATCACAACACGTTCTGACGGCTATTACTCGTTACGCGTTGAAGATTTTGCTGGCAACCTCCTCGTCGATTCGAATGTCAGCGAGATGCGCCAACGTACCCGCTCGTTTGTGTTGTTTGGCATTGGTGTGTTGTATCACTCGCCAGAGCAATGGGAGTGTTACGCAAACGCCTCGCAGAACTATCGCTCAATAACCTTTAGCGATCTGCATATAAATAATCCAAATCTGCGCATCGACTCTAACATCACCGACGAGCGCGGCTATACGCTGGATGCTGGCATCCGAGGCACGTTGTTCGATATAGTAGCCTTCGATGCAAGCGCATTCTATTTGCGTTATGCTAATCGTATTGGCGAACTGCTTCGGTCAGACGAAGCGCCGCTCTTCCAGCCTTATCGTTATCGTACCAACGTGGCCGATGCATACACAGCCGGCGTCGAAGCCGTTGTCGAGCTTAATGCAACACGCCTGTTCAAACTCAACTCGTCATGGCCTGTGGTAAGGGTCTTAATGAATGGGGCTTTGACCGAGGGACGGTATCTTAACTCGGACGACGCTTCGATTCGCAATCGTTTTGTAGAGCTCGTGCCACCATACGTGGTCAGAACCGGACTTTCCGCAGAAACACAGGGCTTTAGAGCCTCTTTCGTACTGGCATTTGTAGGCAAGCAGTACTCAGATGCCACAAACACAGAATATTCGGCGTCTGCCGTTACCGGAGCAATACCGGCCTATAACGTTGCAGACCTATCGGCCTCGTATGTATTTAGTCGTTACAAGATTGAAATGAGCTGTAATAACCTATTTGATAATCGATACTTCTCGCGTCGTGCCGATGCATATCCCGGGCCAGGCATCATTCCTGCAGATGCACGGTCGTTCTCAGTTACGCTGCAAGCGACGTTCTAACACTGCAAGAGATGTTTAGTAGTCTGGGCGACGTTCTATATTCACTGAAACAGCGAAATGTCGAGCGATCCTTCTGCGCGCACTGCAGTCGTATCAATTTCAGACCAGGTACGGGTCTCCAGGCGTTTCTTAGCCCCTTTACCCAGAGTTGTAAAGTATGCCTTGCTTGCTGAAGCTACTTCCTGATCGTCCTTGTCATAAAACCGAACGCGTACAATTGGATCGATAAGTTTTTTGCCCGATAGGTTATGCACGGTAGCAGTAACATGTACATCAGACCCGTGGCGTTTCCATGTCACGGACACTTTGACTTTCTTTTCAAGTTCCTGACTATATGCAGTTGCTGTTAAGGCAAACACACAAAGCAGTGCGATGAGTGTATGGATTGAATGATTCACGCATGCACCTCAGTGAATATTGTTGTGATACGAGACCGACGTATGGGTGTGTGAAGTCTTACAGAATTTGGTTGTTAGGGTATCGGTTTGATGTCCGTTAGCGGGTGCAGCTCCCATGCGGTTGCACGCCAGAGGGCACGTCCGCGCGGCTTGGTGTTTACTGCGTTGCCCACGTGCATCCAGTCGAATAAGAGCCAGCCACGAACGCGCATCCATTTGCCCTTGAATTGCTTAAGCGCAGTAGTTGACCAATCGAGGCCCTTACTTTTCTTTAGCGCCTTAATACGTGGCGTAACCTCACCAACCATCGAAAGTCGTTTCTGTTTGTTCGTAGACTGTGTGTACATCAGCACGCGTGTGTCCCGCATCTCATCTCCCGGCAGTCTGCAGTTACAATCTTCAGTTTCTGCTGCGTATACGTCGCCAATAAAGACGTCCATCTCGACAGCTGCACCCTCATTCCACCGTTCGGTATCATCACCACGCTCGAGAAACTCATCAATTGCATGACGGTTTATTTCTGATGCGGAAGGGATCTTGTATACCGACTTTAATTTGAATAGTTCGGCCTTACGGGTGCCTGGTTCGGCACTGCCTTCGGGAGGACAGCCGTTGATGACGCGTAAGTCCTGGGAAAATGCCGTCGGGGTACCGCAAAACGCACATAGTGTGATCGCAGCAACAAAGAGTAGTCGTGAGTTTCGCATTGAGCCCATGTGTTGATCGCATTGAGTCCAAGATAGGATATTACGAAAAACGGACCGCTGTCTGAAAACAGCGGTCCGTTTATAGAACCCGAGAATTGATTGCAAAACGACGAATGGTCAAGCCCATCACGCTTTACAGCACTTTGATTAGCGGATGACGGTAATCGGCATCGAGATGACGTTATTGAGTCCGTGTACTACTACGAGGTAAGCCCCTGACGCCGCAGGAGAGCCCCCTGCATCGAGTCCATCCCACATTACCGATGTCGATGTCTTATCGGTTATGCTCAGTGTGCGGATAACAACACCTGAGACCGAAACGATGTCGATTCGAGTAGCAGGGAAGTCGGTTAAACGTAGAGTTACTTCACCACTTGTTGGGTTTGGATGAGCGGACATCAGGGATGCCGCATCGTCTTCAACACCGGACGTTAATTCGCCCTCGCCAGCAAGTGCAACCGATGAGTTACCCGCTGTTGACGAAAGTATAGAGAGCTGGGCAGTGCGAGCACCTGTTGTTGTTGGCGTAAAGCGCACACACAAGTCGGTAGATGCACCAGCAGCTACATCGACAGGTGTGGGAGTTACAACAGTGAACATCGATGCATCGATGCCTTGTACCGTAAGCCGATCGACTGTAATAGGTGCGCCAGAGGTGTTCGTTACGTTCACACACATATCCTTCGTCATGTTTACCACTACACGTGCATAGTCGAGCGCTTGATTATGCGACAGGAGTTGAACGCCAACTGCGGTTAGAGCAACTTCTTCGTAAGGAATAGAGGCGTTTGACGTTACACCTATTGCAGCTGTTTGAGCTCCGACCATAGAAGCAGAAACCTGTACCGAGATGGTAGCAGATTCATTTGGCTGGAGTGTAAACGGCATTGCGGGTGCATCTGTAATTGCGAAACCAGTGCCAACGATTGCAACCGATTGAACAACAAGTGGCGCGTTGCCCGTGTTGGTCAATAAGTTTACAAGTGTCATCACCTTAAGATAGCCAACAGGCACGTTGCCAAAATTGATTGCCGTTGGATTCAGGGTTAGTTCTGGTGCTTGCGAGTTCGGGTCGCGAACAAGCACACGTGCATGCAAGGACACAGAAGCGCCACATGAGTTGCTTGCGATTGCTGTGTAGATACCTGCATCCGACACCATTGCAGATGGAACGACATACGTCCATTGCGTTGCACCAGCAATTGCTTGCGAATTGCGATACCATTGCACTCTTACTGCATCGGAAGCTGTTGCAGAAAGTTCGAGGCGCTCACCGACCTGCAGTGTTGCTGAAGAAGGCTGACGATTGAAGACGGGCTGATCTACTGCACGAACAACGATTGTGGCACTCGTCACGCCAAGACCGCATGAGCCTGTTACACGTACAGTGTAGTTGCCTGCTGTTGCAGGTGTAGCATTGTCGAGAATCAGGATATGAGAGTTTGAATTAACGAGTGGTGAACCGTCCTTATACCACTGATAATTCAATTCGAATCCTTCAGTCGTGACGATGAGTTCTGTACGACGTGCGATACACGCGTCCATCATCGTTGGTTGTGAAATGATTGTCGGCGCTTGAATGGTTGAGACGTACACATCACGACTGGTAGCAGTTGACGGACACGCTGCAGGATTTATTCCACCACTCGTGATTACAACATGATATGTACCAGTTGTAGCCTGTGAAGCGTTTGACAGTGTTAGTGTTGAGCCCCCGTCACTTGCAACCGGAATGCCATCGCGGTACCACTGATAGGACAAAGAAGAGCCTGTCGCACCAATTGTCAGCTGACCATTTCCACCTGGACAAAGTACTAGCGGTTGAGGTTCGGATGTAATAAGTGGACGTCCGATTACCGTGACGTTCGTAGGTGTGCTTGTAACTGCTGGTGTGCATGATCCGCTAATAACTACATCATACGTACCCGTACTCGAAGTCGACAGAGGATCGAGGAACAGAACCGAGTCTGTCATACCAGGTATAGACTGTCCGTTGAAACGCCACTGATACGCAATACCAGCACCTGTTGCTGATACACGCAGTGTCGTACTACCCTGATCACACGCAATTACTGAAGCAACCGGCTGAACAAGTATAGAAGGTGATTGGGTCACCGTTAATACTGCGTTCGCAGACATTGTTTGTTCGCCGCAGTCTTCGACGATGTTTACATGGTAGGTGCCTGCGTCGGCAGTTGTTGCATTATAGATTGTGTGGAAGTTGTTTCGTGTTACCGAAACAAGTGTTGCACCGCGGCTCCAATAATATGTAGCGCTCAGAGCACTGCTCTGAACAGACATCGTTACATCTGTGCCGCTGCAAGCGTTTTGTGGTTGTGGCTGCGTAAAAATAGTCGGTGGTACACACGAACGGAAAATCTCAAAGCGTCCGCTGTAGCCCGCGTTATGAATTGGTTCGATTTTTGGACTCGGCAGCACTTCTGAAATTCGAATCAGATAGTTCGTACTTGGAGTAATGTCATCGGCCGGGACCCAATCGTAATACGTTTCGAACGGATCTATACCGGATGCAATTGTATTCCATGATTCACCATCGTCAGTGGAGTATTCAATAACAACGCTGCCACCTTCGTTCGACAAGTCTTTTGGTGCTTCAAGTTCGTAGTAAATAGGAATCGAGCCAGGGACTTCATACTGGGCTCCGTCGTACGGTTCGTATACCCAAATGCTCGCCCATTGTGCGCTAGCCGAAACTGAAATTGTGCATAAGAGCGCGAAAAGAGTAAGAAGTCGCATGGTGATGCGATTCTTCATAGAATGATTCATACTGTCCTCAGATTGTGATGGGCAATGGTGTTCTTCTTCGCCCGGTGATAAATCGATATTTGGCAGGACATGGTCAATGTCCAGCACGTACAATAACTCTTGAGTTTAGAGCCCGTTACATAGTCACATCATCATATTGATGTTTCAATACAAATCGTGGTGTGAAATGTATAAACCATATAAAAAGAAAAAGAGGTCGCACGCCAAATTGGTAAGCGACCCCTTGTCGACCGAGTGTGTGAATTATTGTGTGTTGCTGCCGTGACTTACATCTTTGGCAGAACTACTGCATCTATGACATGAATTACACCATTCGACTGATACACATTATAGGTCGAGATGTGTGCAACATTGCCATTTTCATCCTTGATGATAACGTTCATGTCACCGTTCATCATCGCCCATAGTTTGCCGCCACTGGCCGTTTTGAGTTCGGCGGTTCCGTTACCGGCCTTGATCATCTTCATCAGTTCCTTCGCATCTAGACGACCCGGAACGACATGATAGGTGAGTACCGAAGCAAGAGTACTCTTGTTCATGGGCTTCAGGAGATTTGCAACCGTGCCTTCAGGAAGATTCTCGAAAGCGTCGTTTGTTGGAGCGAATACGGTGAACGGACCTTCACTTTTTAGGGTAGCAACCAAATCAGCGGCTTTTACCGCAGCAACTAGTGTGGTGTGATCTGCCGAATTCACGGCATTGTCTATGATGTCCTTCTGTGCAAACATGGCTTGTCCGCCAACCATCGGTTCCTTCTGTGCGCTTGCTGTGCCAAAAGCACAGATGCCAATCGCGAGTGCAAGTATTGTGTTCTTCATTTCCGTCTCCATATGATAAAAGATTTCGATTTGCGAAGACCTACGCAGATGTGTTGTAGTTGGATCACGCTGCATTACAGGTAGTTGCAGGCTGCCTCACACACAGACTGGGTGCTTCAATGCGTAGCTTAGAGTCTTTCACCCCGAATAGTCATCGAGGTTTGCTAAAGAAGTTGACATAGAAGACCCGATTTATCTTCCGCCGGGCTTTACGGCTAAGGTGTTTTATGCTGGACGTTTAGACAAAGCACGCTTCATGGCGTGGAGTCCGGACAGCGTCCTTCATGTCGCCAACAAATCCAGCGGCGAAATCCTCGCTCTCCCAGATCGTACTCACGATGGCGAAGCCGACATTACCATCGTTGTCGCAAAAGACTTCGAATCTCCTCACGACCTCGAATTCTACAACGGCGCACTATACGTTGCCGAGGAGCTCCGCGTGGTGCGCCTCACCGATGCAAACAACGACGGCCTCTACGAAACCCGTAGTGTTTTCATAGACAACATTGCGCAAGGGGCTCAGTTGGGAGGGGGCGGACACGACACGCGCACCATCGTGTTCGACGCAAAGAACAAGAAGATGTATTTGTCGATTGGGTCATCGTGTAATGTGTGCCGCGAAGACCATCGCGCCATCATAGAGCAGTACAACGACGACGGCACCGGACGTCGTGTCTTTGCACGTGGTGTGCGCAATGCCGTGGGCGAGGTGCGCGATGGCGGCTTTTACGGACACCCCTTTGCATGGGGCGATGGACGCTACTTCGACTTTACCGTCCCCGTTGGCGGCTACCGCGATCTCCTCCCCATCACCGCAGCCGACAGCGCGCTTGTTCGCACGATGGTGCGACCAGCCGCACTTATCCAAGCTCACTCCGCCCTCATGGCCATCGAATTCCCAGACCCCTCGTTTGCAGCCCCTTACCGTAACGGCGCCTTCGTTGCACTTCGAGGATCGTGGAATCGGAAAGATCCCACAGGTTATAAAGTAGTTTATCTACGCATGAACGCAGATAATAAGTCCGTCGCGTCGATTGCCGACTTCTTTCGAGGCTTCGCGCACAACGGCAAAGCATGGGCACGTCCGGTCGGTCTCGAAACCGACGCCCGCGGCAATCTCTACATGAGCAGCGACGCCGAAGAGCAGTTTATCGCAATCGTTTCCAAGTCGAGGTAGAGAGCGTCTGCCATTGCAAATTCTAAAGTCAATCGGAGCGGATACACAGTCTCAACCGAATCCAATACCGTTGTCTTAACTAAGCGTATTCCGAACTGCATATGCACGGTATGAAAGCAACGGCGACGTGGAAATGGGCTCGTCGACCTTCCAGCCTTGGCAAAAATTCAACACTGGCAGTAAGACAACACAGATCTTTGTCAGAAGCTCGAGCTCAAACGTTCTGGACATCTCACCGGTGTCGGCGGTTCGGCTACAACCTTCAAGTACTGGTACGCTCACGCCCTTGGGCAGTTCGCTAAGTACGATTTAGTAAAAAACGATACAAACGGAACGTTGATCTCGGCCAGCCACATCGCGTAAATCATGGATGATTTCGAAATAAAGTAGTTAAGTCATGAACATTGTCTGTTGTAATGGTCTTGGATTTACCTTTCTTTCAACTCCAGTCTATGAATTGTTCACTGAACTAACTTAAGTTGTGGAAACAATGCGTGGCCTGCTCATCATACTCTCCGCCATAACTTTCTCGTGCACCATGAGTGCACAATGGGACGCAACGGGACGCGTGCCGCTGTACGCCAATCTAGACCCTGCAGGGGGGCAAGGATATACGACTCCGCCGAATAGGATATGTGCTGATGGACTCGATAGGATCGTAGCTACGGGAGTTGAAAAAGGCGCTGCTGGAAGTCGTTGCACGCTTATAGTTCAGCGTTTCTGGCCGGATGGATATCCAGATTTAACGTTTGGCGAGTCTGGGCTAGTACGTATTGAAACGGATACATCTCGCGATGCGAGGCCGCGGGGGGTGTACGTCAATGCAAACAATGCACTACTAGCAGTGGTTTCAGATTCGACCAAAACGGCGATCTATAAAATCGACGCAAGCGGTAAGCTTGACTCCAGTTACGGAGAATATGGCAGAGCAATAATATCCGATCGAAATTGGCATCTGCGTCTCGATATGTATGCGTCGGGACACGACATGTACTTACTATGTCAGTTCTCTAGATCGGATTCATCAAGATCTCGGCTTCTACACCTTTCATCCGATGGACAAGTACAATCTGACTCCATGGACGTGCCATTTGACTATGGTCAAATAGTAGTAGACGAGTCCGGATTGTTCGTTTGCTACGAACGGTCGATTAAAAAATGGACCAAACAAGGGCTATGGGATTCTGCGTTCGGCAAAGCAGGAAAAGTCGAATGGCAAGAACGAAGTGGAGGCTCCAATATCTATTCCGCTTTCAATATCAACGACTCTACAATTGCGTGCTTTGGGCTTGAGGAGGACCGCGGACCGGCAATTCAAGGTGTCGAGTCGTTTGTAGTCTTTGTGGACAAGCGCGACGGCAGAATAGTCAGGCATGTACAGATGCCATTCTACATCTGGAGTATTCCTCGCTCATGGATGAGGTTTGCCGACATTGCTGATGATGGTGTGGTAACGGTAGGAGGTTACCGTACCCGCGACACTTACACTTGTTCTGTAGAGTTCTTTCGTTTGTCGGCATCGAACGCCCCAGATCAAAGCTTTTTTGGTGACGGTAGATTTCTTCTTCCACCGAAAGCACCAGATTCATCTGCGACAATTGAAGGCATGGCAGTTCTGTCGAACGGCGACATTGTGTTCGTGGAGTCGACCCGTATGCTCGGACGCATCTTCGTCAAACCAACCACCGTTGATGATGATGTCGAAGCGGTGCGAGCTTCAGTAACCGCGTTTCCTAATCCGACCAGTGGACACCTTGAACTCTCATCGACGATTGATCTTTCCGGCTGTACGTACACTATCGCATCGTCAACGGGAGAGATCGTGTACAGCGGCGCAATAGATGGCACCCCTGAGATCGTTTTGCCGCATCGGATTTCGTCGGGCACCTACAGTCTCTGCATCGCATCGATCTCAGGCGCAACTATCGCGCTGAACGTGGTGCTTGTTCGCTAACTGCATGACGATAACACGTTGTATACTCGTCCTCGTAACATTACTCGCCTTGTGGTGCGATGCAACAGCTCAAGTAACAGCGTATGGTAGAGTGACGGAGCAGAGCACGGGTGAGGTTGTCATTGGGGCGACTGTCGCATTTCATCGCGACTCTCTGATACCCGGACGGAAGCCCGAGCGCGGCGCTATCACAAATAAGTTTGGGATGTACTCTGTACGTGGTTTGCAGCCTGGAGCCTACGTCGCTGTTGTAAGCTACGTCGGCTTACGTCCGTACGTCCATGCAGTTGTTCTACGCACCGACACTGCCGACATCCGCATCGACGTTGCAATGGAGGACAAGGGTGTGTCCGCCAAAGAAGTTGTGGTTACCGCTGAAAGTCAGCGCGCGGCAATCGACCAGATAAGCACGGTAACGCTCACGCCCGACTTCATTAAAGAGATGCCATCGTTAGGGGGCGAGGCAGACGTATTCCGTGTGCTTCAACTATTGCCTGGTGTGCAGTCTGCCTCAGAGATCTCGAGTGGACTCTACATCAGAGGTGGTTCGCCCGACCAAAACCTGATTCTGCTGGATGGTGTAGTAGTTTACAATCCGAGTCACCTCGGTGGATTCCTCAGTGCGTTTCATGCAGATGCGTTGCGCGATGTGAAGCTTATCAAAGGCGCAATGCCTGCGCAGTACGGTGGGAGACTTACAAGCGTCGTTGACATCACGATGAAGGACGGCAACACCGAGGGTATTCATGGTGCCGGCAGTATTAGTCTAATCGCTGCAGGCCTCGAAATAGACGGACCGATTGCAGAGGGCACAACGTTCATGGTCAGCGGACGCCGCTTCTATGGCGATCTTATCATTGGCCTGTTCGCCGACGCCGACGAAGCGCCCACGTACTACTTCTACGATCTCAACATGAAGGTCAGCACACATCTGGGTACGAACGACCGACTGTTTATCAGTGGCTACTTCGGACGCGACGTTCTCGGGTCACCAACATCTGATAACGATGCGTTCGATGTGCATTGGGGAAACTCTACGGCAAACCTCCGTTGGACGCATATTTTTTCGCCCGAGTTGTTCTTTCATACGTCAGCCATTTACACAGACTATCGCTTTGGCTTCGATGCAGAAGAGTCACGTCAGGGCGAAGTCACGGCGCGCTTTGCCACAAGCTCGCACATCAACGACTACACGCTCCGGTCAGAGCTTGAGTGGGCTGCATCCAGCAGTCACATGGTCAAATCTGGCATCGACTTCACGTATCATGCGTTTTCTAGTGGTGTTACCGGACTACTAATCGACGACCTCGATGGATTAATAAACAATGAGAGTATCAACGCTATAGACGCAAGTCTGTATGTGCAGGACGAGTGGATGATAACCGATGCGTTGCGCACAAATCTTGGCGGTCGTCTCTACTACTTCCAAAAAGGGGGCTGGCTTCGCCTGGAGCCTCGCCTATCCGTTGCATACGACGTCGTGCAGAATCACTCACTAACCGCATCATTCAGCATTGCGCATCAATTCCTGCACCTTGTCACACGCAACGATCTCGCGTTACCCACCGACGTCTGGTTCCCATCAACCGACATCATCGAACCAAGTCGAAGCATCCAGGGCGTTCTCGGGTATCAGACCACACTTGCCGACGGCGCATACGCCCTAAGTGCAGAAGTCTATTATAAGTCCATGCAGAATCTGCTCGAGTACAGAGACGATGCAAACTTCACGCTCGGCGTTCCTCTCGAAACACAATTCACGAGCGGCACCGGTGAGGCCTACGGACTCGAACTATTCCTGAACAAACGTATCGGTGCATTCACGGGCTGGATTGGATACACGCTGTCGTGGTCTTATCGCACCTTTGCCGACCTCAACAACGGCAAAACATTTCACCCGCGTTACGACCGACGTCACGAACTCGAACTCACATTTCAGTACGAACTCTTCGATGACCTTCGCTTTTCTGCAACGTGGGTGTATTCTACGGGTGCAGCGTACACCGTCCCCGCTGGACAGTACGTAACGAGCAGACTTGATGGCGATCAGGACAACTGGTTCGGATTTAGTCCAAACACAACAGACTACTACACCGAGCGCAATGCATTTCGACTAGCCCCTTTCCACAAACTCGATCTTAACCTTATCCATGAAATCACGCTGTTCGGTCTTGCTAGCGAGCTAAACCTGAGCGTGTATAACGCATACAACCACCTCAATCCCTTTGCATTGTACGTCACGAGCGAGTTCAACACAGACACAGGTGAGTACGGACGCGTTGTCAAACAAATAACCTTGTTTCCTATCATCCCTTCACTCGGGTTGAGGTTCAAATTCTAATGAGAACACTCTATAGGGGGCTGCCTTTTGCTATCTGTCTCATCCTTCTGCTACAGGCGTGCGAGCAGACGGTAGACGTAGACTTGCCGTACGAACGCGCTATCGTCATCAACACATTTGTTGGACGCTCTATCGACTCACTTGCCTGGGTTTCCAGAACATTACAAGCAACGCAAGAGGCCACCTTCGCAAATGCAGCCATTCTCGACGCCGTTGTAACACTGCAGTGGCGCGATACCGTGTATCAGCTACAGCCTCTCACGCAGAAAAGAGGATTTGTATTGCCGCCACCCGACCCAAGGTGGCAGGGCGACTCAATGCGCATGATCGTCGAATGGCAGGGACTGCGTGCCGAGTCTGTGGCACGTATGCCTATCGCGCCAACAGTAGAAAAAACCGAGTTAGTAGCGAGTGTCGATCAGCCAGAGTATCGCGTCGTACGTGTGACCCTGCTCACAAGACCTGGCTCAGTCATTTGGGTCCAATATGTCTCACGTTTCGATGACTTTAACACTGCAGACCCACCGTTGTCGATGTACGAATACTACCGTGTTGTATCTGGTAACCCTAGTGACCCGGAAGTAACTCTCGTCATAGACTTTACAAACTATTACATCGGCAGAGGTAGCGGCAGTGTCGACATACTCGTATGTGCCGCCGACGCAGCCTACGCCAAGTTCCTCGACGAACCGAACCGCAACTCCGACGATCCGTTCAGCTTCGGCGGCGCCTCCTCATTCACCAACGTCACAGGCAAAGGCTTCGGAATGTTCGTGCCAGTGGTAAGTGTCGCGGCGACCGTTGTGATTGATTGAACCAGTGCATCAATCGTTCACCCAAGTAACTTAAGTTGTAGAAACAATGCTTGCCCTGCTCATCATACTCTCCGCTATTACGTTCTCGTGCACCATGAGTGCGCAGTGGGACACGGCACAGCCGCAGAATCCACCTGCTCCTAGGGAGGAGGAGCTTTCTCTCGCGCCAGCAGAGGTGGCCGTGCTGCCAATCGCGCACGACGAGGAGATCCGCCAGCGCCTCCAGAGCGTCATGGAGGCCACAGGTTGGTTCAATGCCCCGAAAGTCAAAGTCGTAGACGGTGTTGTTTTTCTCAGTGGCCGTACCGACAGCGACGAGATCAAGAAATGGGCGGGCGACCTAGCGCGCAACACCCAGGATGTGGTCGCCGTGGCCAACCGGATCGAAGTGTCGAAGCCGTCCGCTTGGGACTTCAGCGGGGCGCAAAGCGGTCTGTCGATATTGTGGCGTGATCTCGTCCGCTCCCTCCCGTTCCTCCTTATCGCTCTTTTCATCCTGGCCTTGTCGGCGCTGGCCGGGTGGCTGACCACGCGCAGCGCTCGACACTTCCTCAGCACGCGTGTTCGGGCGAAACTGCTACGGAGTGTCTTTGCGGGGAGCCTAGGCGTGATCGTGTTTCTTGTAGGCACCTATATCGTCCTGCGTGTCTCTGGCTTAACCCAACTGGCTTTGACGATCGTCGGCGGAACTGGCCTGGTAGGCTTGGCGGTCGGCCTCGCCTTCCGGGACATTACGGAGAACTTCCTGGCCAGCATCTTCCTGAGCATTCAGCAGCCGTTCGAGAAGGGCGATCTGGTCGAAGTCGTCGGAGTCACCGGCTATGTCCAACAATTGAACCTCCGCACGACGGTGCTGATGACTCTCGACGGCAATCTCGTGCAAATCCCCAACGCCGCAGTTTACAAGTCCACAGTGCAAAACTTCACCGCCAACCCCAATCGGCGCGAGGACTTCGTCGTCGGCATCGGTTACGACGACGCAATTGATGAAGCCCAAGAGGTTGCCCTGAAGGTGCTGGTGGATCACCCTGCGGTCTTGAAAGAGCCAGAGCCCTGGGTGTTGGCGGACGACTTGGGCAAAGCGACCGTCAACTTAAGAATCTACTTTTGGATCAATGGACATGAACACAGCTGGCTCAAGGTGCGGTCTTCAGTAATCCGGCTCGTGAAACGCGCGTTTCAGCAACAGGGCATCAGCATGCCCGACGAGGCACGAGAAGTCGTCTTTCCACACGGTGTCCCCGTCACGCTGCTTGACGGGAAGCAGGAGACGACGAAAGAAAGTGGATCGCTCAAATCATCTGGCGAGCTGCCGCGGTCGGACGGATTGGATACGGTGTCCACCAAGGCGGAAGCAGGGTTGTCCAACGAGGCAGCCGTCCTTGAGGAGCAGGCCCGTCAAGCCAAGGTGGTGGACGAGGGCGAGAATCTCTTGGGGGCCACCACCAGCGTTCGTCCCGCTAAGTCCGATTTGAAAGCCGACAAGAACTGAAGCGATGAACAAACTCAAACTTCTCTGGAGTAATCTGCTCTGGAGCAATCAGCGGTCGAGCCGTTGTTCCTGCCTTTGCTCATCGTCGCGGCCAGCATCGTGCTCGCGGTTTTTTTTGATCGAAACCGATTCCGCTGCGACCGACCGCTGGCTGGCCCAATGGCCGCGGTTGAATCAAAACAGCATTCTAAATGCGCTATGTCCCGGCCTCAACGACACAACGGCTGCCATTAAGTGCATGGATTATTTTACAGCGATTCTGGCGGGGATCGCGCCGTTGCAAAGCCCCTCATCGCACCGCAATGAGAAAGGGGAACTGCGAGTGATCTCGAATGGTTCAAGCTTTGAAAGCTTGTTGGCTGAATCGTTCGCCCAAATTCACAGGAACGCTAAAGGGAGCGTCGCTATTATGTCGCAGTCTGTAAGCCGCCGACGCATGCCTGGCGAACAAGTACATATGCAGCCGGAGGTCAGCCACTTTTCTGAATCCACGTATGAAGATGCGTTGCGATGGCTTCGGTAGGGGCATCCCCGGCCAATCAATAGCAAAGCGGCCAAATGTCGTGAAGTGCGACTGTTACGTTTTTCACTCTACTAAAACTCAAGGCAGAAAATGAAACCGAAAAGTAATCTGCTTACCATTCACTCATTGGCCGAGTTGGCATCAGTCCAACAGCCGCCGTGTCTCTCGCTGTACCAGCCAACCCATCGGTGCCGGCCCGAGAATCAGCAGGATCCGATCCGATTTCGCAATCTTTTAAAGGAGTTGGAGGTATCGCTCCGGCAGAAGTATCCGGCCGCAGAGACCGGGCTCCTTCTGGAACCGTTTGTAGCCCTCTCTCATGATGATGCATTCTGGAACCATAC
>Ga0163150_10002486_pt1 | contig 28045 bp, 26 predicted proteins | sample OliLakLV19P2IB_FD_148628 | JGI IMG/M metagenome (GOLD analysis project Ga0163150, IMG submission 148628) | Freshwater microbial mat bacterial communities from Lake Vanda, McMurdo Dry Valleys, Antarctica - Oligotrophic Lake LV.19.P2.IB | ecosystem: Environmental > Aquatic > Freshwater > Lake >...
TATATTCAACGCTGCCGCACGTACGGCGCAGGCCTGGAACCGACGATGCGGCGGCTATTCGACGGAATCGGCGGGCTTGGGCGCATCGTCAGTAACAAGACCGTGGCCGTCAAAGTGAATTTGACGGGACGGCCGTCGATGCGGCTGGGCCATTCGCCGGCCGAATTGGCGCACTGGACACATCCGCGGGTAATTGGCATGACGCTGCATCTGATGAACGAAGCCGGGGCCAAGCGCATCCGTATTTTGGAAAGCCCGTGGTCGACCACCGACCCGCTGGAAGAGTACATGATGGAGGCCAATTGGGATCCGGCGTTGATCCTGAACGCGGCGAAAAAAGTGGAGTTTGAGAACACAAACTATTTGGGCAACGGCAAGCGGTATTCCCACTTCAAAGTGCCCAACGGCGGCCACGTGTTTCCCGCCTACGATTTGAATCACAGCTATGCGGATTGCGATGTGTTTGTGTCCATAGCGAAGTTAAAGGAACATGCGACGGCGGGTGTGACGTTATCGATGAAAAACTGCTTCGGCATCACACCATGCACGATCTACGGCGATGGCGCCGGTGAAAAAGAACCGAGTCTGGCGCCCGTCGGCGGCCGCGGATCGGTGATTCATTCGGGCGCGCGCAAGCCTTCGCTCAGTTCGCCGCAGGAGTTGCATCCGGACTCGCCTCGACACGGCGGTTATCGCGTCCCGCGCGTGGTCGCCGATCTGTGCGCGGCGAGGCCAATCGATCTCGCCATTATTGACGGCGTGGAGTCCATGGCCGGCGGCGAGGGGCCGTGGATTCGCGGCACGCGCCGGTGCAGTCCCGGCGTCATTATCGCGGGCACGAACGCCGTTTGCACGGACGCGGTGGCGACGGCTGTTCTGGGCTTTGACCCGATGGCCAAACGCGGCGTGGCGCCGTTTGAAAATTGCGACAACACCTTGGAGTTGGCTGAACAGCTAGGCGTCGGATCGCGCGACCTCAGCAAATTTGAAGTGGCCGGCGCGCAGATCGCCGATATACGCTTCGAGATCCGCAAAGCATAATGTCCTACCAAGCACTACCCACGCACGCGCTCATTCATATAGCGCAGTCCATTTCCGTCCCGATGCAGGGGCTTACCGCCACCATCGGCCTGTTCGATGAGGGAGGCACCGTTCCTTTCATCGCCCGTTACCGCAAGGAGGCGACAGGGAATTTGGATGAAGTGAAGATCCTCGCCATTCAGGAGAAACTCGAATACCATCGCGAATTGGAAGAGCGGAAAACGACGGTCGTCGATTCGATTAAGGAGCAGGGCAAGCTGACGCCGGAGTTGCAGGCGAAGATTGAGAAGACGCTCGACAAAAGCGAGTTGGAAGATCTGTATCTACCGTATAAACCGAAGCGGAAGACGAAAGCCAGCGTGGCGCGGGAGAAGGGTTTGGAGCCGTTGGCGCTATATCTCTGGGAGCAGCAGGCGAATGGCGTTCCGCTCTCCGAGTTCGCCGCGACGTTCGTCAATGCCGAACTCGGCGTCGCTAGTGCGGCCGATGCGTTGGAAGGCGCCCGCCATATTGTTTCCGAAATGCTGAGCGAGAATGCCGAGTACCGCAAAGCCATTCGCCAACAAATGATGGAGCGCGGCAAGGTGGTTTCCAAGGCGATTCCGGGGATGGAAGATCCGGAAGGCAAGTATAAAATGTACGCCGAGTTCAGCGAGTTGGCGAAAAACATTCCGTCGCATCGCATGTTGGCCATTCGGCGCGGCGCGAAAGAAGGGTTCCTTCATTTTGAGATCGAGCTTGACCGGGACGAGACGGTGGCCTGGCTGCGTTCGCGTGTTGTTCGCGCGCCCGGCGAGTGGGAGAGTCATCTTGCTGAAGCCGTTGAAGACGGCTATGACCGCCTACTGAATCCATCCATTCAGACCGAGATCCGATTGGAACTGAAGGACCGTTCCGACGAAGAAGCGATTCGCGTTTTCCGCGAGAATTTGGAGAATCTATTGCTGGCGCCGCCGGCGGGCCAGTTGCGCGTGATCGGAATTGACCCCGGCATTCGCACCGGCTGCAAGATTGCCGTAGTTGACGACACGGGCAAGATTCTGGCGCACACGGTCATCTATCCGTTGGAGCCGAAAAACGATGTGATTGGATCGGCGCGGACGCTATCAATGTTGATAAAGGAGCACGGCGCGCAAGCGATCGCGATTGGTAATGGGACCGGTTCGCGAGAAGTGAGCCAAATTCTGAGCGACTTTTTGCGGCAGGCGGGACTGGCGAATATTTTCCAGGTGACGGTGAGCGAGGCGGGCGCGTCGGTCTATTCGGCGTCCGCTATCGCGCGGCAGGAATTTCCGGATTTGGACCTGACGGTGCGCGGCGCGATCTCCATCGCGCGGCGGTTGCAGGACCCGCTGGCGGAACTGGTGAAAGTGGATCCGAAGTCGATTGGCGTGGGGCAGTATCAACACGATGTCGATCAGCGGAAGCTGAAGCAGGGGCTGGAGAAAACAGTGGAGAGTTGCGTGAACCGCGTCGGCGTCGATCTCAATACGGCCTCCTGGGCGTTGCTGCGTTACGTGTCCGGCGTGACGGAGCGAACGGCGCAGAAAATTGTGGAATTCCGCAATGAAAATGGGCGTTTCAAGAGCCGTACACAATTAATGGCGGTGCCTGGTTTTGGGCCGAAGACGTTTGAACAGGCCGCCGGATTTCTGCGCATTCGAGGCGGGGATAATCCGCTGGACATGACGGCGGTGCATCCGGAATCGTACCCGGTCGTCGAGAGAATCGCGGCGTCCATGCAGGTGACAGTGGATGAGTTGATCCGCAGTCCGGAACTGGCGGAGAAGGTAAAGATTGAGGGCTTCAAAACGGAGACCGTGGGTATCTTCACGCTCGGCGACATCAAGGAAGAGCTGCGCAAACCGGGCCGTGATCCGCGTGACAAGTTTGTCGCGCCGCAGTTTCGCGAGGATGTCAAGGAACTGCGCGATATCTCAGTGGGGATGGCGCTGGAGGGCGTTGTGACCAACGTCACCAAATTCGGCGCTTTTGTCGATATCGGCGTGCATCAGGATGGACTGGTGCATGTGAGCGAGATCAGCCATCGTTTCATCACCGAGCCGGGCGATCTGCTGAAGGCGGGGCAGATCGTGAAGGTACAAGTGTTGGCGGTGGACCTGAAAGCCAAGCGAATCGCGCTGTCGATCAAAGCGCTGGAGCCGAGGCCGAAGGCTGCCGGTGGCAAACCGCCGCAACGGGATCAGCCGAGTATGCAGGATAAGTTGGCGGCGTTGAGTTCCAAGTTCAAGACTCGTTGAGGCCGTCCGCGCCCGACGGAGCTTCTCTCAATTTCCCACGGCAATCGAAAGGTTTTGTGTACCGGCAACTCCGCCCAAACTGAACGTCAAAGGCACGGTATCGCCCGTGGCGATGGCCGGGATAACTACCTTGAACTGGTAGAGTCCAACGAAGTTTGGGGCCAGTCCTTTATAACTAACGGTCGCCTCCGTGCCGCCGAGTCTAACAACTAACGGGGCGGCGATCGCGTTCAACTGCGAAGCAAGCTGGCCCGGAGGAATGCCCGGACTGACGGAGCCAAATCCGATCCCATAAATCGTGATCGTGTCGCCCGGTCGTGCCCGCCGCGATGAGATCCCGGAAATGGCGCCGGGCGAAAGTACATACGTCACGTTGTCGGGAAACAGCGCCACCGCGTATTGCACTCCTCCGATGGTGAAGCTGGCCGGCGCCAGCAGTCCGGGCTTAACGGTGTCCGCCGTAATCTTGAACGGTGCGCTAGCGCCCGTGGGAGTCGTGACAATGAGCGGCTGCGGTCCCGGATTTTCGCCCGCGGGCACCTGCGCGTTAATCTGGTTGGCGCTAATGTAATTGACAAAAGCCGCTCTCCCTCCAACGCTCACCGTGACCCCACCCAGCTTGGTGGGCGCGAACACGCCGTCGAAATCGCCTCCACCCCAGACTTGGTTCCCCACCGCGAAATTCGTTCCGTAGATTTCGATCCAGGAACCGGGCGCGAAGGCCGGGAACGCCCCAAATGCGCCTGCACTGATAACGGAGGTGATGGTAGGCGCGGCGGGCGGGCGGAGTGTGAAGTGCAAAGCAAAGGTGAACTCGTTCGCCGTCGCGGTGGGGACGCCTCCGCTATTGGCGAAGTTGTACGGGTTGACGAATATTTGCTGCCAGTTCATTTGGACTCCAGCCGGAAAAAGGCCATTGAAGCCGCCGTTCATGTAGGCTTGACCCGGCAGGACTGGATTCGTTAACACCGCGCAGCAGAAGGCGCCAAAGTTGGAAATCGAGATCACCGGCCTGCCATTCACGGCCCACTGGTTCACCGAGGCGTCGAAGGAAGCGGGTACAAGGAGGGTGTAATCGATAAGGATGTTCCAGTTCGCGCCAAGGTTGTTGGCCAACGGGCCGCCGTTAACGGTTTGCATGCGGAAGATCCCACTCGCCATTCGTCCCGGTAGCAACCTGCTCTTGCCAGATTCTGACTTTCCCACTATTGACGAGTACCGGCGTCGAACTAAAAGTTGTGGCATCGGAGTACGTGTCCGGCGCGTTGGTGCCGCCGAACCTCATGCTTGAACCGATGGGAATAATGCCGAGGGGGGGATCCCATAAGCGTTTACTTAAGGCCCCATACAGGTGATCGGGCGTCCCGAACCGCACGCCAATTGAAACATTTATTCGTGGAAATGTTCTTAAGTAAACGCCTATGGGGGGGGTCCCCGGTGGGGGCTAGGGCCTTATTGGCGTCGTCCGCCGGCCGCCAAGCCGTGTAACCCGCAACGCCCGGAAACGCAGCCGGTGTCTGCGCCGAAATCATCTGCAAACCGGCTAGCGCGAGTATTGCGCTCCGCCCTCGGGAACCTGACCAGTTCATTCGATTCATTGCCTCCAGATGGCATTTATCTTAGTTCATTTCTGGCGGCCATTTCTCTCCGTGTCACCGAGTTGACGCGAGGCTTGGCATGGCTTAATTGCCGAAACTACCGCAAGATCAAACCCGGTCAAATACCGGCGTACCAGGAATATTGACCTTTCGGACCGAATCCTTGCAGGCTATCGGTGACCATCAGGCGCGTCGCGTATTTTACGTTCTTGTAGCCGAGCTGGCGAGGAACGCGGACGCGAAGCGGACCGCCGAAACGAGCCGGAAGATCCGTGCCATTCATGCCATACGTCACGAGCGTTTGCGGATGCAAGGCATCGGCCATATCGATACTGTTCCTCCAACCGGGTTGAAACGAGAGGTAAACAACATATCTCGCCTGCGGCAGGATTCCCACATTGTTCAACACCTGGAAAAGAGGCACCCCGGTCCACTCGCCAATGTACGACCAGCCTTCTTCGCAAATCAGTTGCGTGATCTGGCTGCTGGGTGGAAATTTTTTCAGGTCGGCGACGGAAAATGTTGTGGGCCTGGCGACCAGTCCGTCGACGGCCAACCGCCAATCAGCGAATCCGCCAGCCTCAAGGCGCTTAAAGGATTCGGACTTTGGCGGCGCGCCATTGGCTCTCGGCGAAGTCGAAATCTGGCTGCGGCTAAACTCACGGGCCATCGAATGACGCGTCAGCAGCCGTTGTGCGGCATAAGTCAGCGTCGCGCCGGGACCGTAGAGGCCACCGTAATCCGGCGGGACCAGGCCATATTGATCGGCAATCCTGGCGGCGACGGCCAAACCCGATGCGCCCGCCGTTGCCGCCAGCCCGGTGGCGATCAGTTTGCGGCGCGATAGATTGTTGCTCATGCTTGCTCCTGATGGCCCGTAATCATGGCGCGCATCCGGCGCCTGAATCCGGCGAGATAAACCATAACAACGTGAACCAGTACGAAGAGGACAAGAAGTACGGTGACGAAGAAATGAATCGTCCGTGCCGACTGGTGCCCGCCGAAAACGGTTACGGATGCGGGAAACACGGAAGTGAACGCCGGCGACATCGCCAGCCCTGTCCAAATCATCAGCGGGAATAGGACGAAAATGACGATGAGATACGTGATCCGTTGGACTATGTTATACGACCCGTTTTCAACTTCGCTGGGCCGCCGGAAACGCAAATGGCTAAGGATCTCGCCCCACGAAAAATCGGCGCCGGCCGGAAGTAAGTTCTTCCGGAAATGCCGTGTTTTCAGGCCGTAAGCCGCGTAGAACAATCCGATCAACACAGCAACCCATGCGGCCTGAAAGTGCAGCGCCCGGCTCCACCCATTCTGGTCCGGCAGAACATATCCGTACCCGGTTACGACCGACGCTCGAGAGGATGGAATGGGCAGGTCAAACAACGAAGGCGTTTCCACGTTTCCCTCCTCGCCCCAATAGAAGCGCGGGTGCGAGATGAGTATCTCAATCCCGGTAACGAGCAGCGCGATAAAGGAAAGCGCTGTAATCCAGTGCGTGACGCGAACCACGGCCGTATGCCGCGGCGAACTTACGGGCGCGGCGGCGGCAGTTAGACTTGGGTCCAAAGCGGAATCGGCCACACGGGTATCCTAGCAGAGTGGGCGCGATGCTACCTCCTGGCGCAGGAACTCAACCAATCCAAGAATCGCCGCCCTACCGGCTTCGGCCGTACCGCGACCTTCGTCCCCGGATCGCTCACTTCCAGCCGCGCTTCCAACTGCCCCTCGCCTCCAGCCGCGACGGCGAAGGAGCCCCGCCAGACGTTGAACCCCGGCGCACTCGCTTCCACCTGACAATTCCCCACCGGAAGCCAAGTCAACGAAGCCACTCCGGCTTCATCGGTTCGCGCCTTCCTCGAACTCCCATCCGCGCAATTCACCAAGATATCCGCATTTACCAACGCCGCCTTCGTCGCATCTCGAACCGAAACCGTCAGCCGGCCAGGCGCCTCACTACGCACCGGCTCAATCGTAAAACCGCCCCCAACCTCAATAACCTCCAAATGCGCATCCACCTGCAACTCCGCCCCATTCAAAAGGTTAATGGTCCCGCGCCAAATCCTGAACCCGGAAGACGACGCCACCACCGCAACCCGTCCTACCGGCAGACCCACAAACGAAACAACCCCCAAAGCATCCGTTTTCAAACGGCGCTCCCCAATCCTGACTTCAGCGCCCTTCGAGGTAGCCCCGGTCACATCCGTAACCACAACGCGAACCCGCCCGTCCTGCGCCAACAGGGGCGAGATCGTCGTCAAAAACACCCCCGTCATCACCGCCCGCCGGGTCTGACCAAGCCCAAAAGTCTCCCCGCCAACGTAACCGCAAATCGGCCCTAGGGCCGCTAACTCTTCCTTCGAGTACGCCGCGATGTCATGAACAAACTTCCCGCAATCCCCGCAAAAGCGCCGCCGCTCATCGCCTGGAAAGTCCGTCCATCTTCGCGAACAGGGATCGGTAATTCTAAACATAAGCGAACAAATTTCCCCGTCCCAAGATCCACGCCGGATCCAAACGACGCTTCACCGCCCGCATCGCCTCAATCTCGGCAGCCGAATACATCAACTCTAGCAAGTGCCGCTTCCGCTTTCCCAATCCATGTTCCGCGCCAACCGTGCCGCCCAGCGCGACGGCATCGGCCGCCCAGGTGTGCATCAGCCCCCACGACTGCTCTTTCTCCGCATCACTGGCCGGCATCATGTTCACATGCAGATGCCCGTCGCCAACATGCCCATACACCACTGCATCTCCGGGAAAAACCGCCAACCCCGCCCGGTAACGCGCCAACATATCCCGGTGCCGCGCAATCGGCACCGCGTAATCCGTTCCCATCTTCAAATAACCGCGCTGCCGCACTGTGTCGTTCACTTTTTCCGGCAATGCATGACGGAATTTCCGGAACCGCTCCCGGTCGGCCTCCGCCGTCCCGAACCAGGACTCCCCCTCCAATGCCCCCGCCGCTTCCAGCCGTGTCAGCCATTCATCTTCGTCCGGATGCTCCTGCTCAATCAACAATGCCGCCCCGGCCTTCGGCCCATTAATCAACCGCAATGACGCCGCGTCCACATACTCCAACAGGCACAACTCCGGCACGCCGCGCCACGCGTCGATCGCGTCCATCGCCAAGGCTTCCGACGGAAAAAACACCACTCCGCTCAGCCGCTCCCCCGGTGCCGGCAACAACGTAAACGTCGCCTCCAGAACCACCCCTAGCGTCCCCTCACTCCCGCAAATCAGGTCCACCCAGTCCATCCCCGGCGCCAACTGATATCCAGCTTGGTGCTTCGTTGTTGCCGGCCGCCGCACCGGCGCAACGTCAAAATCAATCGAAGAACCGCGTTCCAACTCCCGCACCGATCCATCGGCGAACGCCACTAGCAACGACTTTAAATGCCGCCGCGTCGACCCATACCGAAAGCTGCGCGACCCGCTCGCATTGTTAGCAATTGTCCCGCCCAGCGCCGCTGCGTTATGCGTCGGATCCGGCGCATAGAACTGCCCCGCTTTCCGGGCCGCCGTCTGCAACTCGTGCAATAACAAACCCGCCCCGGCCCGCGCCTCGCCCGCGCCGATTTCGAGCCGCCGGAACCGCTCCAGTGACAGAACGATTCCCCCCGCCGGCACCGCGCCGCCGGTCACTCCCGTCCCCGCACCGGCCACCGTAACCGGTGTCCCCGTCCGCGAAGCCTCCGCCAAAATTGCCGAGACCTCTTCCGCCGAACTGGGCTTTTCCAACCGCTCCGCTTCTCCGGTGTAGCCGGAGGCATCCTCAAACGTCATACTTCCAGAATAACCGGCATAATCAGCGGACGCCGCGCGGTCTGCTTGGACAGATAGCGCTTCAGATCCGCGCGGATCTTCTCCTGCATCACGCCCCAGTCGCCGCGCTCTTCCTGGCTCGAAGTCTCCAGCGTTCGCGAAACCACTTTCTTCGCTTCCGCCAGAATCTCCTTGTTGGCCTCGGACAAGAATCCGCGGCTGACAATCTCCGGCTGCCCCTCGGGCTTCCCGGTGGATTTATCGATGGCGACTATCGGCATCACAAATCCGTCTTCCGACAAATGCCGCCGGTCGCGAATCACTAGATCCGCCACCACCTCATCGATCGAACCCGAATCGATGCAAACGCGCCCCACCGTCACGCGCTCGCCCTTACGCGCGCCGTTCTTGTCGATCTCCAGCGTCTCGCCCGTCTCCATAATGAACGAAGCTTCCAACCCGTGATCCCGCAAATGCTTCGCCAAGTGCGCATGGCGCGAAAGCTGCCAATATTCTCCATGCACCGGTACAAAATACTTCGGGCGCACCAAATTCAAAATCAGCCGCAACTCCTCGGCGTATCCATGGCCGGAGACATGAACGGGCGGTGTCATATTGCCAAAAACCAGATTAGCGCCGCGGCGCGCGACGTGGTTGATCATGCGCATAATCGGCTTTTCGTTACCCGGAATCATGCGCGAACTCAACACCACCGTGTCGCCTTTTTCGAGCTTCAGACTCTTATGATTGTCCACCGCCACGCGCGATAGCGCGCTCATCGGCTCCCCTTGCGTCCCCGATACCAGCACGCAGACCTTCGAAGGATCGGCCAATTGAATGTCCTGCGGCCGCAGGAGCAGATTGTCGTGGATCTGCAGCAATCCCAGCTGGTGCGCAATCTCACTTACGGACAACATGCTGCGCCCCAGCAGTCCCACCTTGCGCCCGGACTTCTGCGCCATGTCAAAAATCATTTGCAGGCGATGGACCGACGAGCTGAAGCACGAGACTACCACCCGCCGTTCGCTCCGCACCATCACGTCTTCCAATCGCGGCCCCACCGATCGTTCGCTCTCCGAATAACCCGGGCGGTCCACATTCGTCGAATCGGATAGCAGCAGCAACACGCCCCGCTTGCCATACTCGGCGAACGTGTGCAGATCGAACGGGCGCCCATCGAGCGGCGTCGGGTCCACCTTGAAATCGCCCGTATGGATAATCACGCCGAGCGGCGTCGTAATCGCCAGCGCCACGCAGGAAGCCGTCGAATGCGTGACGTGAATAAACTCAATCTCAAACGGGCCGAGCTTCACCTTGTCGCCAGGCTGAATCTCGTTCAGCTTGGCCTTGGCCAGCATATTGTGTTCTTCCAACCGCCGCTCGACGAGCGCCAGCGTAAATGGCGTGCCGTAGACCGGAATATTCAGGTCCGCCAGCAGGAATGGCACTCCGCCAATATGGTCTTCATGCCCGTGCGTCAGCAGCAGGCCCCGGACTTTCTCTTTATTATCTTTAAGATAACTGAAGTCTGGCGTTACAATATCCACGCCCAGCAGTTCCGCGTCCGGGAACATCATTCCGGCGTCAACCACAATGATGTCATCCCCGTAACGGATGGCCATCGAATTCATTCCGAACTCACCGAGTCCGCCCAACGGGATTACTTGTATTTTCTTTTCTGACATCGTGTCTAACTTCTTTCAGACTAACACTTTCCAGCCATCCCGGACGAATTTCCCCGGTGGAAAACTCTGTGGATTCCTGTGGAATTTCTAGCGGATTTCGCCTATCGCGGCGATTCGTTCGCCAAGGCTGCCAACCCCGTCCCGGTCAACTCGTAATGCACTCGTCCCTTCTCCCGCACACCGTGCAACCGGTCATAAAATACCAGCGCCGGCGTATTCCAATCCCCCACGCTCCAGTACATTGCCCCGCAACCCCGTTTCCGCGCCGCTTCCGCCGCATACGCCATCAACTGTTTTCCCAAGCCTCTTCCCTGTGCCCGCGCCCGCACAAATACGTCCTCCACATACAAAATCGGGTCTCCGGCATAGCTCGAAAACCGCATCTGCAACATCAAATACGCCACCGGTTCCCCCTCCCAAGACCCCAGGAATACCTCCGCAATCGGGTGATCCCCAAAGACGTGCCGCTCCAGGGACGGTCGCGTAATTGTCACCGCGCTTTGCCTCTGTTCCGCTGTCGCCATCTCCCGGATCATCTGCAGAATCAGATCCACGTCCGCCCCGCTGGCACCACGTATTGAAAACGGTTCCGCCATCTCTCTTTCTCCCTATCCCGTATTGTGACAGGCACACCTGTCTGAACAGTACCAGCGGCCGATATTACTTTCTTCTCTGCTCCGCTAGTACGGATTACCTGGCCCAGTATTGCCAGAAGTCCTGATGTTCCGATAGCATAACAGTCAAACACCTTAGAAGCGCAAAGGCCGGGCGCGGCCCCCAGCCGCGACCGAGTCCGTTTTGCGCGAGGTCACAATAATAATGCCGCCCAAACAACCTACCCCGTCCTCCGGTTCTCGCGTAGCAAATCTCGCGGTCGCTTTGGCGATATCGGCTACCGCTTCGGTCGCCGCCCCGGTCGAAGTTTCCAGCGCCGCCGCGATAAACGTCGTCCTTGCCTGTCTCTGCGTCACGCTCTTTACGGTCGTAGTCGTCCTGTTGATTGGACGCGGCGCCAACAGCGTCTCCCGCCTCGCCCCCGTCATCGTACCGGGCGAAGCGGAGATCGTCAAAAACGCCCGCGACGCCATCTTCGTCATCCAGGAATCCGGCGAAATCCTCAGCAGCAATCCGTCCGCGGAAAAGCTTTTTGGCTATTTTTTTGCTGAACTGCGCGGCAAGAGCATCTCTGCCCTCATTCCGCCTCCCGCGAAGGGCCGGCGCCGCTCCAACTACATCCATGCCGCCGATGGGAAGGAACTGGTGGGAGTGCGCAAGGGCGGCGGCAGGTTCCCCTTGGATCTCGTCTTAAGTGAACTTCCTGGCCAACCTGGGAAGCGATTCAGTGTCATCGTTCGCGACCGCACCGATCGCAACCGCGTCGAAGAAGAAATCGAAGGCCAGCGCCGCTTCGCCTCTTCTCTTATCGACAATCTGCCGTCCCTCCTCGTCGTCGTCGATCATGACGGCCGGCTGGTTCGCTTCAATCGCACGTGCGAAGAACTAACTCAGTTTTCCGAAGTCGAGATCCGCGGCCAGTACCTCTGGCAGGCCGTCGCCGCCCCCGCCGATATGGAGCATTCCCAATGGCAAATGCTCGAGATCCTCGCCGGCGATTTCCCCGTGCAAAGCCAGTCCTCCTGGTATCTTCGCGACAACTCCACCCGCATCATTTCCTGGACGCACAACGGCCTCCGCGACGAATTCGGCCGCGTTACCCACGTTGTCAGCACCGGCGTTGACGTTACTAATACGCTCCAGATCGAAGAGCGCCGCCGCGAAGCGCAATCCCTCAGCACCGCCGGCCGCCTCGCCGGCGGTATCGCTCACGATTTCAATAACCTTCTCACTTCCATCACCGGTTACTCCGGGCTCGCTATGGTCAATCTGGAGGCGCGCGACCCGATCCGCAACGACATCGAAGAGATCAAACGCGCTGGCGATCGTGGCGCTTCGCTCACCCGCCAACTCCTGGCCTTTAGTGGAAACCACCCCCGCCACGCTAAACACATCGATTTCAATGACGCCGTCCGCAATGTGGAACGCCTCGTCCACGTCATGGCCGGCGAAGGCATCCATGTCGACCTGTCGCTCGAAAACGATCTCCCGCTCGTCTTCGCCGATTCCCAACTCATCGAAGAGTGCATCATGCACCTGGTCGCCAATGCCAAAGAGGCCATGCCCAACGGCGGCACCCTGCAAATCCAAACTGGCATCCGCTCACTCAACCGTACTCGCCTTGATGCCCGTCCCCCCATTGGCCCCGGCGAATATGTCACGCTCTCGGTCGTCGATACCGGGTCAGGTATTCCACCCGAAGCCCTGCCCCACATTTTCGAGCCCTTTTACACCACAAAAAAGTCCCCCGTCTCCAACGGCATGGGCCTGGCCATGGTGTACGGCATCGTGCGCCAAGCGGAGGGGTCCATCGTCGTCCATTCCGCCCCGAAGTATGGCTCCACCTTCCGAATCTTTCTCCCCCTGGCCCCGGACCAGGCCCCCCGTCCTAATCTGGAACCAGTGAATGAGGATTTTCTCCACGGTGATGGAACTGTACTTTTGGCCATGGAATCCGATGGCGAGCGTCAGCGTCTGCGCGACGCGATGGAATCGGCCGGTTACAAAGTCCTTGATGCCCGCAGCGGTCTGCAAGCTTTGGAGGTCGCCCACAAAACTACCGAAATCATCCATCTTCTCGTCACTGATCTCGTCCTCCCGCGCATGAGCGGCCCCGCCCTCGCCCAGTCCGTGCGGCAACGGATACCCGCCATCCGCACGCTGTTCGCCACCTCCCGCAGCGCCGAGGACATTAATCGCCACGGGCTACAGCCGGAGGAAGTGCTCCGCCTCGACCGCACTTTCGAGCGCCGCTTCGTCCTTCTTCGAATCCGGGAGGCGCTTACCGTCAGGGCCCGCCAGTAGCAATTCGGCGACCCGTCCCGTTATAGACTCACTGATAATGTCCCTGCTCCTTCGGCGTATTCACCTCTACCTCGCCCTCTTCCTGGCGCCGTGGATTCTCATGTACACCGTCTCGACGTTTGTCATGAACCATCGTTCGCTGTTTCACGGCCCCCCGCCCAATCCGCCTCCGAAGTTCGAAGTCGAACGTGAACTCCTCTATCCCGGCGAAATGCCGGAGGGTGCGACTCCCCAACAAGTGGCGCTCCAACTGCTCGCCACCCTCGATCTGGACGGCGCCCACAGCGTCGCCAGGCCATTCGCTCCCGATAAAGTCGTCGTCAACCGCCAACACCCCATCGCCCCGCGCCGCATCACCTACACCGCCCCGGACAAAAAGGTGGTGATCGAAAAAATGGTCTTCTCCGGCGCCGGGTTCTTCGAACGCATGCACCGCCGCCGCGGTTTTCAGCACGACTACGCTCTTGACGATTCGTGGGCCGTTACCGTCGACCTCACCATTTTTGCTCTCCTTCTTCTCCCCCTTAGCGGCATCTGGATGTGGTGGGAACTTCGTGTAACCCGGCTGCTGGGTGCCCTGTCCCTAGCCGCCGGCTTCGCGCTCTTCGGAATCCTTCTGGCGGTGCTCTAATGAAATTCCCTCATGTTAATCGCCGCACCCATCTCTATCTCGGCTTATTCCTTACGCCGTGGATCCTGATGTACGGCCTCTCCTCCATTCCTTTCTCCCACGCCGACTTCTTCGAGCGAAGGGACAAGGCACTTGGTCTGCCCCTGTGGACGAAGACGTTTGACGGCCCTTTTGACTTGGGCCCCATTCCCGAAACCGGTCCGCTCAGACCGCTCGGCGGCCGCGTTGTCCGCGATTTCAAGATGGAGGATTCGAGTTACGGCGCCTTCCGCCAAGGTCCGAATCAACTCAACATTTATGTCCACACTTTCTGGAAGTCGACTCAGTTTAAGTATTTCATTGAGGAAAAGCGACTCGTCGCCGAAGACCGCCGCTTCCGGTGGGAACACTTTCTCACTGGCATGCACGCTCGCGGCGGCTTTGAGGACCAGCGCTTTTTCCCGATCCTCTGGGCGGTGCTGATCGACCTTGTTTGCCTAGCGTTCCTCGCCTGGATCGCCTCGGGAATTTACATGTGGTGGTCCCTGCCAGGTCTCCGCAACTGGGGCTGGATCGCAATCCTGGGCGGGCTCGGTTCTTTTGCTCTGTTTCTCGCCCGTCTCTAACAAAAAAAATGCGGGGTTCCGGAAAGGAACCCCGCTAGTTGAAATGCTTCGACACTTGGAGGAGAAACGACCAGAACACAAACCGGTACTGTAAATTGGCGAGCCGTGGGAGGGGAAAGTTTGTCCGCCACTGTCCTGCTCTGCACTCATTTTAGGGTTCCTGCCGAGACTGGCAAATAGTACACTTCCGCCAATTCGCGAGGTAACCAAAGTCCTACTATTTAGCCAAAAGGTCATGGACAGGTGGCGATATGCTATTAACCATGTTCACCAGGCGCGAATGGCTGGCCGCGTTGCCCCCGATGACGGCATGCGGCGGCGGTGGCCGGCGAGTAATCGGCGTAATTCCCAAGTCCGTTGGCGATCTGTTCTTTGCCGCCGTTCACGCTGGCGTCCGGCGCGCAGCCCGCGAATCCGGTGTTGAAATCGTGTGGAACGGACCCAAAGATGAGACCGATCACGGCCGCCAAATCCAGATTGTCGACTCCATGGTCGCCCAGCGGGTAGCCGCGATCGCCATTTCCGCCACCGATGAACGCGCCCTCCGCCCGCCCGTTGAACGCGCCATTGCCGCCGGCATTCCCGTGACTGTCTTTGACTCCGGCGTGGAAGCGGAAGGCTATGTCACCTTTGTCGCCACCGACAACTACGGCGCCGGCTGCGCGGCGGCCCGGAGCGTCGCTGAACTGATCGCCAAGAAGGGCAGTGTGGCCATGGTCATGCACAAGCCCGGCGGCACCTCGACCATGCTCCGCGAAGAAGGCTTTCAGAAAACGATGGCCGCCGAGTTTCCCGAAGTATTGATCGCGGCGCGCCAGTATGGAATGGCTGATCGCGCCAAAGCCCGCGGCGTGGCCGAAAATATCCTGACCGGAAATCCGGATATTGCGGCGCTGTTCGCCTCCAGCGAAGCAAGTTCCCTGGGCGCCATCCAAGCCTTGCAAAGCCGCGGCCTCAGCGGCAAGATTCGCCTGATCACCTTCGACACGAGTGTCGCGCATGTCGCGGCTCTAACCGGCGGGACCATTGATGTCATGATGGTTCAGGATTCCGCGCGCATCGGCTACGAAGCTGTGCGGTCTCTCACCGAAAAGCTCGCCGGTCGCACGCCGCAACGACGGATGGATTTGCCGGTCCGCCTGGTGACCAGGGATATGTTGGGCCAAGCGGAAATTCAGCAACTGATTTCACCGAAGCTCGACGTATAGGCAGTTGCCTGGCGTCCTTCACCAGCTACAAGTCTTCTGGTTTTAAACCGGCCTTCTTCGCAAGGACCCTCATCGCCGATGGGCCAAGCGTGTAGACCGGCTCGGTTTCTGAGCCGCGCGCGTTAGCAAGCGGTCTACGGTAGTTCCGAAAATGCTCTAGCCTCGGTGGAAGGCAAATTCCGGAGAGGCTTGTCAGGCGGCAATGAAGGAAACACTCATTAGTCCGGGAATCGCTTTGCCGTGCTCCAGGCGATCGGCTATTAAGCGCAGCGCCAGCGCCTGAACGCCGACGGTGGCCTGTTTCTTTGTGCGCCCAGACGCCGTTACGCCTGGAAGGGCTGGAATGTCTGCGAGCCAGCGGCCATCGTCCTCGCGGAAATATTCGATGGCTAGCGAAAACCCGCGTTCCCGTGGTGTCTTCAACATGACTGTATGGTCTCACTTCCCAAACCGGGCAACCAGTAGTAGCAGGATCACGCCGATTTGATCTCAGTCCAAAGCCGGTCCCGCAGGCGCTGGGCTTCGGGGGTGACGGTGGCGAACCACTCGGCGCGGGCCATGACTTCCGGCGGCGGGTATAGCGTTTGGTTGTTCTGCGTGGCGACGGAGAGCAACGGACGGGCGGCGCCGTTGGCGGTGGCCGTGCGCATCGATTCGGCAATCCGGGCGCTGACTTGCGGTTCCAGTAGATAGTTCAGAAACTCGTGGGCGATCCCGTGGCGGGGGCTTTCGCGGAGAATGACGGCGCAATCGAGACTTAGCGGGAAACCGTCGCTGGGATAGACGAAGGCCAGTTCTTTCGAGGCGTCAATAGCCTGTTGGGCTGTGGTCGACCAGATCTGCGCACCGAGAATATCGCCGGCGACTGCTTGATCGCGGACTTCGGTATTCAGATAGGCCCGCAGGAGCGGCTTCTGGCGGACGGCTTCCCGCTGCGCCGCGTGGAGTTCGTCAGGGTCGCGCGAGTTGAGGGAGAAGCCGAGCTTGCGGAGGGCAGCGGCGAAGACTTCGGCCGGGTCGTCGAGCATGGTCAAATGCCCCTTCCAGTGGGGCTCCCAAAGATCGGCCCAACGGGTGGGGGCGGGTGTCACCTTTTTGTTGTAGAGAATGCCGGTAGCGTTCCACATATAAGGCATGGCGTGCCGCAATTGGGGATCGGTGACGGGGTGCTGAAAGGCGGGGTCCAGGTTTTTCAAATTGGGAAGTTGGGCGTGATCGAGTTCGGCTAGCAATCCCTGCTCGCGCATGGGCGGCACGATGTAGTGAGTAGGGAAGACGACGTCCCAGCCGGAGTTGCCGGAGAAGACGCGGGCGAGCATTTCCTCGTTCGATTCGTAGATGCTGTAGCGGACTTTGACGTCGTGCCGCTTCTCGAAATCGGGAACGGTTTCCGGGGCGGCGTAGGCGGACCAGTTGAAGACATTCAGGCGGCGAGGATTGCGGGGGGCGCAGGCCGCGAGACCGGCGATGGCGACCGAGAAAACGCGGCGGTTCATGTGTTTTTTTGCATCCTCTCGGAGAGGAGAATGAGAGCGCCGAAGCCGAGGAAAATTACGGTGGAAATGGCGCTGACGACGGGGTTGGCGCCGCGGCGGGCCATGGCGTAGAGGACCATAGGGAGAGTTTCCGAATCGACGCCGGCGACGAGGCTGGTGATGACGTAGTCATCGAAAGAGACGGTGAAGGCAAGAAGCGCGGCGGCGGCGATGCCGGGTTTCAGGATGGGCAGCGTGACCAGGCGGAAGGCTTGCCATTCGGTGGCGCCAAGATCGAGGGCGGCGTCTTCGAGCGCCGGTTCGGCGGTCCGCAGACGGGCCATGACGACTAGCAGCACGTAGGCGATGGCGAAGGCGATGTGGGCGAGGATGACGGTGTGCATCCCGAGTTGAACTTGCCAATAGCGGAAGATCCACTGGAACAGCGCGAGGAGTGAAATCCCGGTGACGATTTCGGGAGTAACGAGCGATAGATAGAGCGACCCGCTGAGCCATTTCGAGTTGCGTTTCCAGAGGCCGTAGGCGCAGAGCGTACCAATGATGGTGGCGAAGAACGTGGACACGAGGGCGATGACAAGGCTGTTCCACGTGGCTTCGGCCAGTTGGGCATCATTGAACATTGCCCGATACCATTCGAGGGAGAAGCCCTCCCAGATGGTGAATTTGGAGCTATTGAAACTGAAGGCGCAAAGGATCAGCAGCGGCACGTGCAGGAAGGCGTAGACGAGCGCGGCGAACACGGGGAGGAAGCGGCTCTGCTTCATAATGCTTCTTCGCCATCGCGGCGCAGCAGGGCCATTAGGAGGATCATCACCAGGGCCATAAGGGCGAGAGAAATGGCGGAGCCGAATGGCCAATCGCGGGCCGTTGTGAACTGGTTCTGGATGAGATTGCCGATCATGATGCTCTTGCCGCCGCCGAGGAGGTCGGGCGTGAGATAAGCGCCGAGGCAAGGGATAAAGACAAGGACGCCTGCGGCGCGGAGGCCGGGAGCGCAGAGCGGGATGACGATGTGCCGAATGGTTTGCCAGGGCGTGGCTCCCAGGTCGGCGGCTGCTTCGAGGAGGTTTTTGTCGAGGCGGTCCAGGTTGCTGAACAAGGGCAGGACGGCGAAGGGGAGATAGCCGTAGACGAGGCCGACAACGACGGCGGTCTCGTTGTAAAGCAGGGGCAGCGGTTCGTGAACGATCTTGAGGGAGAGGAGGATACTGTTAATGAGGCCGCTGTCGCGAAGGAGGAACATCCAGGCGTAAGTGCGGACGAGGAAGCTGGTCCAGAAAGGGAGAATGACCAGATATAGATAGATGTTCTTCCAGCGCGCGTCGGCGCGCGCAATGAACAGGGCGAGAGGAAAGGCGATAAGCAGGCAGAGCGCCGTTGCCGCGGTCGACATAACGAGAGAGCGCCAGAGGATCACGCCGTAAAGCGGGTCGAACAGACGCTGGTAGTTCTCGAAAGTCCACGGGCCGGCGACGCCGCCGTAGACGCCGCGCGTGAGGAAGCTGTAGCCGATGATGATGGACAGCGGGATGAGGAACAGTACGACGGTGAAGCCGGCGGCAGGAGCCAGGAACAATGTGCGGAGGCGGTTCATTCGCGCACCGGGAGTTCGTCACGCGGATGCCACCAGATGTGGACGCGATCGCCATTCGCGTATTGCTCTTCGTCGTGATCGACCTGCGCGGTAATGGCGACGCCAGCATTGGTGCGGGTCTGCACATGGAAGCAGTCGCCGAGGAAGACGCTGGTCTCCACCAGCGCTTCGATGAGGCGGACACCGTTGGCGGGAGCTTGGCGGGAGATATGCGTGGACTCCGGGCGGACGCCGATGCCGTCCACCCAGTTGACGGCGCCGAGAAAGCCGGCGACAAAGCGGGTGGCGGGGGCGAGGTAAATCTCGCGGGGGCTGCCGATCTGCTCAATCTTTCCTTTATTCATCACGGCAATTTGATCGGAGAGCGTGAGGGCTTCTTCCTGATCGTGGGTGATAAAGAGGAAGGTGATGCCGAGCCGCTTTTGGAGCTGTTTCAGCTCAATGCGGACGCGCTTGCGGAGGGCGGGGTCAAGAGCGGAGAGAGGTTCATCAAGGAGCAGGAGTTCCGGCTCAACGACGAGGGCCCGGGCAAGCGCGGTACGCTGCTTTTCGCCGCCGGAGAGACTCGCCGGGAAACGATCGCCTTTTTCCTGAAGGCCCACGAGTTCGAGCATTAGCGACACTTTCGCGGGGATGGCGGTGGGCTCCTCACCCGCGCGTTCGAGCCCGAAGGCGATGTTCTGCGCGGCGGTTAAATGCGGGAAGAGAGCGTAGCTTTGGAAGACCGTGGTCACCGGGCGTTCGTAAGGACGAAGTCCGTTGAGGCGCCGGCCATTGAGGATGATCTCGCCGCTGTCGGGTTCGGCGAAGCCGGCGATCATGCGGAGAATCGTTGTCTTGCCGCAACCGGATGGGCCAAGGAGGGAATAGAAACAGCCTTTCGGCACGTTGAGGGAGATGCCGTCAACGACACGATTGGAAGGAAATGTTTTCATGAGCGCGGTGAGCGCGAGGGCGGTTTCCATTAAAGACTCAATAAGGTACTTTAGCGAAAAACTCCCGCCAGGCGAGGAATGGTTGGTTGGCGGACTCGGAAAGCGCGCAGGCCATCGGGATGATTCGCCGGTCCGGTGGGAGCGCCATTTGGCGATAGAAAAGCGAGTCGTCGAAGCCGGCGGCGGCGGCTTGACGCTGGGTGGCGGCGTACCAGACGCGGTCCAGGCGGGCCCACAGAATGGCGCCGAGACACATGGGGCAGGGCTCGCAACTGGTATGGATTTCACAGCCGGAAAGGTCGTGAGTTTTGAGGGCGGCGGCGGCGTGACGGATGGCGGTTACTTCGGCGTGGGCGGTTGGATCGCAGTTCGCCGTGACGAGATTAACGCCCTCAGCGACCCGTTCTCCGCCCTTGGTGATGACGGCGCCAAAGGGACCGCCCGTGCCGGAAGTTACGTTTTCGGTGGCAATTGCGATGGCGCGACGCAGCCAGGGGGAATCGGTCATCTCGTTGTTATCATAGGAGAAATGGCAGAGTGCGTAACAGCGGCGGAACGTCTGGCTGCGCTGACGGTGCGGCTGGAGGCGTCGCTGCGCGGCAAAGCGGAAGTCGTGCGGCTGAGTCTGGCATGCCTATTATCGCGCGGGCATCTGCTAATTGAAGACGTCCCCGGCGTTGGAAAGACGACGCTCGCCAATGCGCTGGCGCGAGCGTCCGATTGCGGATTTCACCGGCTGCAATTTACGGCCGATATGTTGCCGGCCGATGTGACGGGCGTGAGTGTCTTCAACACACACACGCATGAATTTGAGTTTAAGCCGGGACCGCTGTTCACGAATTTTGTGCTGGCCGATGAGATCAACCGGGCGACTCCAAAGACGCAATCGGCGCTGCTGGAGGCGATGAACGAGGGGCAGGTGAGCGTGGATGGACGGACGTATCCGCTGGCGCGGCCGTTCATGGTGTTGGCGACGCAGAACCCGTTAGAGCATCACGGAACCTATCCATTGCCCGAGTCGCAATTGGACCGGTTCCTGATGCGGCTGCGAATTGGCTATCCGGACGCGGCGAACGAGCGGGAAATTCTGCGGCGAGGCCCGGTGGATCCGCACGCGCACGCGCCGGCGCTGTTGACGGGCCAGGAAGTGATTGAGTTACAGGACCAGGCCGGACACGTGCGCGTGGACGAGTCGATCATCGACTACATACTGGCGATCGTGGAGCGGACGCGGACGCATGAGTCGCTGACGCTGGGAGTGAGTCCGCGTGGCGCTCAGGCGCTGTACCGCGCGTCGCAGGCGATGGCGCTGGTGGACGGCCGGGAATATGTGACGCCGGACGATGTGAAGCGGTTGGCGGTACCGGTTTTCTCGCACCGCGTGGCGCTGTCAACGCGGGTGGCAGCGGCGCAGCGCACGGCGGTGGCGGCGGAGCGGATTGTGGAGGAGATTCTGACGCTGACGGAAGTTCCTCTATAGCCGCATTGTGCGGAGGTTTGAATGCGGGAAAAAAAATAATCGCTTGAGCCAATCCGTTCCGGAAACGGCATCGTATATCCCAATGAGCACGGCGGAAATTATCCACCGATGCAAAAGGAAGATATGCGACAGAAGAATTTGATTGCCAATTTACGACGGAAATCCAAGGGATTGCTCGCGGTGGCCTTGATCGCCACGGCCGGTGGTGCGGCCTATGGTTCTAGCCATCGGGAAGCGCTGGCGGTACTGAACGAACCTTGTGCGGACAACACCGATACCTATGCCTGGGTGGCGGACGGATCCCACGACAAGCTGTATCTGATTATGAACTTTAATCCGTTGCATGAACCGGGGCAGGGTAACCAGGGACTTCGAGCGTGCAACGGATACCGGTATGAGTTCCATATCGGCAAGGGCACCAGCCTGAAAGACAGGATTGTGTACCGGGTGGAGTTTACGAACACGCTGACGCCGGAAGCGGCGCCGAGCGCGAAAGATCCGCTGGGCGGCGGGAATGAGCTGCTGTGGCAGTTGACGGGCGGCAAAGAGACGATGACGGTGACGCGGGTGGCGGGATCTGAGAATCAGAATGGCGCCGGCGATGTGGCGCTGGCGACCGATATGCCGGTGTTGCCGAACAATCACGGGCCGCAGACCGACCGTTTGATCTACGGGCTGGGCGCGTTCAAGGGCTACAACTCGGGCGATGCGACGAGCCGCGAAGTGGGCTTGTACAACCAGGCATTCGTCGACACTTATATCCATCCATTGTCGAATGGTGGACGCGTGATTGCCGGTCAGTTTGACGATCCCTATCAATTGGATGAAAAGGGCATTTTCGACTTGGTTAACCTGGTGCGGTCCGACTTGGGCGGGATCGCCGGCGCGCGGCGCGATCCGGCGAAGGACGTGTTCACGGGATTCAATATCTTCTCGATCGCTTTGGAGATTCCGATGGCCGATGTGTTCCCCAGCGGGATTCCGCACAACGGCGTTGGTCTTTCGAATTCGACCGATAGCTTGTTGCGCGTTTGGTCGAGCATTAGCCGGCAAGCGACGCAGACGGTGGACGCGACAAACATCATCACGGGCGTGAAGGGTTCAGGGGCCTGGGTGCAGGTGGGGCGGAATGCGCTCCCGTTGTTCAACGCGGGTCTGGTGGGCACGCAACGGCACACGCAGTACCTGCGTTCGAGCCCGATGGATGACGTGACCAATTTCGGCGCTGACATCCTCTTTCCGGTGCTGGTTCGCGACCTGGACGCTTTGGGAGTTTACAAGGCGCTGGGACTGCCGGACGCAACGGTGGAGACGCTGAAGGGACCGCGGCTGGACATCATTAAGGCCGTCAATCTTGGACGGCCGATACCGATCGAGGACGGATCGACGGGCGACGTCATTACCATTGATGCGGCGCTGGATTCGAGCTTTCCGAATGGCCGCAAAGTGGGCGGCGGCACGGCGCCGAACCGGAATCAGGTGAACGTGAATACCGTTCTGATCAGCCTGATAGCGGCGGGCGATCCGGCGGCCGGGTTGGCGAAAGGCGTGGAAGTAAACGATAAGAACTATTTGAATCGCTTCCCGTTCCTGGCGCTGGCGCATCAGGGATTATTGCAGGGGCACGGTGGGGTGAATACTCCTACGGTTCCCGACATTCCGAATCCCTAAGAGTAGGTGATGAAGAAATGGCCCTCTTCTTGCTACGGCGGGAAGAGGGCGCTTTTTTGTTGGGGAGGACAAGAATGATTCGAATGGCTGGAGTTTTGGCGGTAGTTCCTTTGGCGCTGGCAGGGCATGACATGTGGATTGAGCCGGCGACGTTCCGGCCGGTGACAGGCCAGGCGGTGGCGGTGAAGTTACGGGTGGGGCAGGAATTGCTGGGTGATCCGATACCGCGGGATGCGCGAATGATCCGGGAATTTGTGGTGGTGGACGCGGCGGGACGGCAGACGGTGACGGGGCGTGAGGGTAGAGACCCGGCCGGATACGTGCTGGGCGGGGCGTCGGTGATCGGATATTGGAGCCATCCGACGGCCGTGGAAATGGAAGCGGATAAGTTCACGGCATATCTGAAAGAAGAGGGGTTGGAGGCCGTGGTGGCGGCGCGGGAGCGACGGCAGGAAAGCGGGAAGAAGGCGCGGGAGCGGTTTTCGCGGTGCGCGAAGAGTTTGGTGGCGGGGGCCGGTGACCGGGTGTTAGGATTTCCACTGGAGCTATTGGCGGAGCGGAATCCGCATAAATTGGGCGGAGCCGCGTTGCCGATGCGCTTAACCTATGAGAACCGGCCGTTGGCGGGGGCGCTGGTGGTGGCCTTTAACCGGCAAAGGCCCGCGGAGAAGGTAACGGCGCGGACGGACAAAAATGGGCGAGCGGTGCTGTCGATAAAAGGAGACGGAATGTGGCTGGTAAAGGCGGTTCATATGGTGCCGGCGGGAGAGGAATGGGCAAGTTTTTGGGCGTCGCTAACCTTTGATTTGGGACCGAAGTGATGTTACTTCGATTGTTGCTGGCGACGGGGATGTCGGTGGCGGCGCATGAGATCGGAACGACGCGGGCGACGGTACAGTTTCCAGAGGTTGGGACTTATGCGTTGGAGATAGAGACCGACGCGGCTCCGTTACTGGAAAAGCTAGCGGCGCGGACGGGGCGGACGGGCGAGTTGGCGAGTTACGACGCGGCGTTCCGGGGAAAGGTTGCGTTGACGTTCGACGGAGTGGAGATGCGGCCTGGAATCGCCTACGAACTATCGGCGGACGGCGGGGCCAAGGTGCGGTTGACGGGAGCGCATCCAGCGGGAGCGAAGACGTTTACGTTTCAGTTTGGCTGGATTTTTACCACTTACCCGTTACAGGCGGGCGGCCAGACCGTATGGTTGGAGGGCGGGCAGGTGAGCGCGCCGTTGGCTGTTGGAGTTCCGCCGCCCGCCTCGCGGTGGAGGGTGGCCTGGCGGTATCTGGCGCTCGGATTCACGCATATCGTACCGTATGGGCTGGACCATGTTTTGTTCGTGTTGGGCATCTACTTATTGAGTAACAAGGCCCGAAGTGTGTTACTGCAAGTGACGGCGTTCACGGTGGCGCACTCCATCACTTTGGGGCTGAGTATGTATGGAGTGTTGCGGGTGCCGGCGTCGGTGGTGGAGCCGTTGATCGCGGTCTCAATCGCCTATGTGGCGATTGAGAATCTATTTCTTTCGGAATTGAAACCGTGGCGGGTGGGACTGGTGTTTGGGTTCGGGTTGCTGCACGGGATGGGATTCGCGGGCGTTTTGACCGAGTTGGGCTTGCCGCGAGGCGAGTTTGTCACGGCTTTGTTGGCGTTTAATTTGGGAGTGGAGTCGGGGCAATTGGCGGTGATAGGAGCCGCGTTTTTGCTGGTTGGGTGGCATTACGCGGATCGCACCTGGTATCGGAGCCGGGTGGTGATTCCCGCGTCCCTGCTAATCGCCTGTACGGCGATTTATTGGACGGTGGAACGCGTGGCGGGGTGACCGCGCTTTCTATTCGTTGGGCTTGGGTGCGCCGTTTTTACCGCCACGATCGCGAATCCAGTCGTCCCACATGTGAATGAGAGCGTCTAGCTTGCCTTGGGTTTCGGCGCTCTTGATGGCGAGGGCGGTCATAGCGGCGGCGAGATCTTCCATTTTCTCTTCCGTCTTTTGTTGGGCGATAAGTAGTACTTTTCCACCCTCGGCAATTTCCCCGGTTAACTTGAACAGCTTGGCGATATCGCCGATGTCGTCGCGCTGGGTAGCGGTGAGCGCGGCAATGTCTCTCGTGTTAGCTTCCTGGAGCGCTTCGATTCGGGCCCAACGGGCTTCGTATTCCCCCCGCGTTTCCATTTCCATGGTTTCAGTGTAGCCTACCGGCGGCGTCCGGCAACGAGGCCTGATATGCTGTTGCCGTACCCCATGACTGCCATCAACCGGCGAACCTTTCTATCTTTAGCTGGCGGCGGGTTTGCCGCGGCCCAGACGGCCGCGGCAAAGCCGAATGTGCTGATGATCTGTGTGGACGATTTGAATGACTGGATTGGATGCCTGGGCGGGAATCTGGATTCGGTGACGCCGAACTTCGACCGGCTGGCGAAGGAGTCGGTTCTGTTCACCAGCGCACATTGCGCGGCGCCGTTGTGCAATCCGTCGCGAGCGGCGTTATTGACCGGGATTCGACCGTCGACATCGGGCGTTTATCAGAACAATCAGCCGTGGCGGACCGCACCGTTGCTGGCGAAGACGCGGACGCTGCCACAACACTTCCAGGACCATGGCTATAAGTCGATCGGCGGCGGGAAAACGTTTCACGACGCCTATCCGGATCCGGATAGCTGGGAAGAGTATTTCCCCTCGAAGACGCAGCAGAAGCCGGCGGATCCGCACCCGGCCAAAGTTCCGGGGAGCGGGTTGCCGAATTCGGGCCACTTCGACTGGGGGCCAATTGCGGAAGGCGATACGGCGATGGGCGATCACAAGGTCGTCGATTGGGCCATCGGACAGATGAACAAGTCCCATGGAAAGCCGTTGTTTCTGGCTGTCGGTTTGTTTCGGCCGCACCTGCCGTGGTATGTGCCGAAGAAGTATTTCGACATGTATCCGCTAGAGAAGATCACGCTGCCGAAGGTGAATGGCGACGATCTGGACGACGTGCCGCCGATCGGGAAACGGATGGCGAAGCCGCACACGGATCACAAACTGGTCACCGACCACGGCAAATGGAAGGAGGGAGTGCAGGCTTATCTAGCGTCCATTCGTTATACAGATACAGAACTCGGGCGGCTGTTGGATGCGTTCGGAAAGAGTGCGGTGGCGAAGGACGCCGTCGTGGCCTTGTGGAGCGATCATGGCTGGCACCTGGGAGAGAAATTACACTGGCGGAAGTTTACGTTATGGGAAGAGGCGACGCACAACGTGCTAATGATCAAAGCGCCGGGCGTCTCGGTGGCGGGCGGGCGGTGCGACCGTCCGGTCAGCCTGATGGACGTGTTTCCGACGCTAAGCGATCTGTGCGGGCTGCCCCCGAAGAAAGAGTGCGAGGGAGTGAGCCTGAGGCCGTTGTTGGTGAATCCGAAGGCGAAATGGGACCGGCCGGCGTTGACGACGTTTGGGAAAGCGAATCATGCGGTGCGGAGCGAGAAGTGGCGGTACATCCGCTACAGCGACGGGACGGAAGAGCTGTACGACCGGGAGAAGGATCCCATGGAATGGAAGAACTTGGCTTCGGAGCCAAAGTTCACTCCAGTGAAAGCGGAACTCGCCAAATGGCTGCCGAAAGTTGACGCGGCTGAAGTACCCGCTCGCGGTAACGGCTGAGAGCTTGATAGAATCTCACAACAGGAGACCACTTACTACATGAAACTATTTTTGACTGCGGCCGCCACAATTCTGCTGACTTCCGGCTTGGCTGCGGCCGGGGAAAAGGGCATGATGCACTGCTTTGCCTTTACGGTGATTCCGGAGGCGACCGATGCCGATTGGAAAGCGTTCGCGGAAGCGACTGACAAATGGCCGTCGGAGTTCAACGGCATCCAGAAAGTTTGGCACGGAAAGCTGCGCGGACCGTTGGCGCAGTTTACGGTTTCGGCCGAAGCGCGGAAGAAACTGGCGGCCGGTGAGAAGGATGTCGACACAAAAGCGAATCGGTTGATGCGGCAGCATGGAGTCTGCATGCTGATGACGGGTCCGGAAACGTTGAAGGAGTACACGGCGGCGCCGTTCCACAAGGTATGGATGTCGAAGTATGAGAAAGTTCGCGTGGCCGGGACGACGACCTACGACATTTTAGGGCAGTAGCTTTTTGATCGCGGGGGAAGCCATTCAGCGCTTCCCCTTCAATTCATCGATCGAAACCGTCCCGCGGTCCCATCCCTTGGCCTGGGGCAGTTTCCGCGCTTTGTTCCTCCACAATCTCGCTTGTTTGTTGTCGCCGTTTTTCGCCGCGATTTGGGCGCGGGCGTCGAAGACGGAGCCGCGGAAGGGGTGGCTTTCGTCGAGTTCCCAGACGATGACGGCGTCGGCTTGATCGAGGAGAGCGAGGGCGCGGTTGGGCTGATTCGCGAGTTGCGCGGCGCGGGCGGTTTGAAGGAGAACGGTGGCGCGGCTGATGGCGCCGTCAATAGTAAGCAGAACGGGGAGGAGTTCTTCCATCTCGCTCCAGACGGGGGCGGAATCCATGCGGGCGACGGCGATATTGAAGCGGCAGGCGGCGCTCTGCAATTGGTCGATGGCGGGCGAGTGGCAGGCGTTTGTCCAGGCTTGCCGGGCTTCGCGGACGCGTCCGGCGGCGTGAAGGGCGACGCCGAGGCCGAGGAAGGCGGTGGACCGAAGAGGGCTGTTGGCGGAGATCTCGGCCAGGGACCGGTTCCACAGCGGGATGGCGGCCTCCGGAAATCCGCCAAGGGTTAGGTAACCGGCGAGCTCGGCGCGCAGTATGGCGAGGTCGCCGGGCGCGCAGGGGTCGCAAGATTGTAGCGCCTGGCGCTGGTGGGATTCGGCGGAACGCCAATCGCCGCGGCGGGCGGAGGCGGACGCGGCGGAACGGGCCGCGGCGGGATCCTGCCCGGCTGACAACGCCAGAACCGTAAGGACGAACAGAAGTGTTCTCATGCCCGAAGGATGGCGGGTGGCGCAATAGCAATCGCGAGTATGATGTCTGTAAGTAGTTGATTAGGAGGTAAATATAGATTTCAGTCCGGCGTGACCGACTTGCAAAACTTTCCAAAAAACGCTTGCACGGTGTGGTATGTGGCTCCCGGCTGCGTAGTCTGGGAGGGTGTTGGCCGGTTTTGCCCCTAAAACATAAATCGAGGTAATACGGGTCTAAATC
>Ga0163150_10002487_pt1 | contig 28039 bp, 26 predicted proteins | sample OliLakLV19P2IB_FD_148628 | JGI IMG/M metagenome (GOLD analysis project Ga0163150, IMG submission 148628) | Freshwater microbial mat bacterial communities from Lake Vanda, McMurdo Dry Valleys, Antarctica - Oligotrophic Lake LV.19.P2.IB | ecosystem: Environmental > Aquatic > Freshwater > Lake >...
CTCGGGAGCGGTGCGCGCGGACAAGGTGCGCACGGCCTTCCCGGTCCTGCACCGCGTGCTCTCGGGCAAGTACTTCGTGGACGAGGCCTACGAGCGCTTCATCGGCGCGCCGCTGCTGTGGATCTCGGACCGCGTCTTCCTGCGCCTGGGCGACCAGAAGATCTTCGACGGCACGCTGCACGCGCTGGCCGCGCTCGGCCGCGGCACGGCGGGCGTGCTCGGGCGCATCCAGACCGGAAGCCTGCACCTGTACGCGTTCCTGGTGCTCGGCGGGATCGCCACCGCGCTCTGGTGGAGCCTGCGCCATGTCTGACGCAACCCTTCTCAACCTGGTGCTCTTCCTGCCGGTGATCGGCATGGGGCTGCTGCTGCGCGTGCCCTCCAGCCGCGGGGACGTGATCCGCGGGCTCACGTTCTGGGTGATGGTGGCGCAGTTCGCGCTCTGCGTGTGGCTCTACGCGCGCTTCGACGCGGCCGACCCAGGCCTTCAGTTCGCCACGCGCCTGCCGTGGATCGCCGACTGGGGCGTGTATTACCTGATCGGCCTGGACGGCTACAACGTGCTGCTGGTGCTGTTGACCGCGTTCCTGGGCCCCCTGGTGGTCGCGAGCGCCTTCACCGCCATCACCAAGGACGTGAAGCTCTTCTACTCGATGGTGCTCCTGATCCAGTTCACCATGGTCGGTACCTTCCTCGCCCAGGACCTGTTCCTGTTCTACCTCTTCTGGGAGGCGATGCTGATCCCGATGTTCCTCATCATCGGGATCTGGGGCGGCGAGCGGCGCATCTACGCGACGCTCAAGTTCGTGCTCTACACCGCTTTCGGCAGCATCCTCATGCTGGCCGCGCTGATCTACCTGGTGGTCTCGCTCCAGGCCACGAGCGGCATCACGTCGTTCGCCTTCGCGGACCTCTACAAGGCGAACCTGCCGCTCGACGTGCAGGTGATCCTGCTGGCCGCCTTCGGCCTGTCGTTCGCGATCAAGGTGCCGATGGTGCCGCTGCACACGTGGCTGCCGGATGCGCACGTCGAGGCGCCGACCGCGGGCTCGGTGATCCTCGCGGGCGTGCTGCTGAAGATGGGCACGTACGGATTCATGAAGCTGGGTTTCCCGCTCTTCCCGCAGGCAACCCAGATGCTGGCGCCGGTGATCGCGACACTTGCCGTGATCAGCATCGTCTACGGGGCTTGCCTCGCGCTGGTGCAGACCGACATCAAGAAGATCATCGCCTACTCGTCGATCAGCCACCTGGGCTACGTGATGCTGGGCCTCACGACCTTCAACCTGCTCGGCATCCAGGGCGCGGTGATGCAGATGGTGAGCCACGGCCTGGTGGCCGGCGGGCTCTTCCTCATGGTGGGGATGGTCTACGAGCGCTGCCACACGCGCGACCTCGCGGCCTACGGCGGCCTCGCCAGGATCCTGCCGGTGTACTCGGTGTTCTTCGTGATCCTCACGCTCGCCTCGATCGGGTTGCCGACGACGAGCGGCTTTACCGGCGAGTTCCTGGTGCTGCTGGGTGCCTTCGCCGCGGGCTGGCCGCAGTTCGCGCAGGGCGATGCGCTGCCGCTGACCCTCGCCGTGGTCGCGGTCTCGGGCGTGGTGCTCGGCGCGCTCTACATGCTCTGGCTCGCCCAGCGCCTGCTCTTCGGGGCCACGCGCGCGCCGCACCAGCCGTTCGCGGACCTGAACGGGCGTGAGCGCGCGATCCTCGCCGCCATCGTGGTCGCGGTCTTCGCCCTCGGCCTCTTCCCCAACGAGCCGATGAGCAAGACCGAAGTTGCCGCGCGCCACTACCAGCGGCTCGTGACCGCGGTGCCCGCCGCTCCGATCGCCCTGGGAAATCAGCAATGAACGCGACCCTGATCTTCACCGCGATGCTCCCCGAGCACATCCTGCTCGCCGGCATCGTGCTGCTCGTCCTGCTGGAGGTCGCGGCGGGCAAGCCGCGCGCGGCCCTGGCCATCGGGATTCTCACGGCGGCATCCGCCTGCGCCGCGGCGCTGATTCTCTCGCTCCAGAGCTTCGGGGCCGCCCCCTTCGAGGGGCACCTGTCGGTGGATCCCTCGGCTCTCCTCGCCAAGGCGCTGGTGCTGGCGCTCGCGATCCCGGTCCTGCTCATCTCGCGCGACGAGTTCTCCGACCGACAGTTCCACATCCTGGTGCTCTGCGCGCTCTACGGCATCTGCCTGATGGTGTCGGCGGACAGTTTCCTCACCCTCTTCCTGGGGCTCGAGCTCCTGTCGCTGCCGGTATACGTGCTGGTGCTGCTCGCGTTCCGGCGGCCGCAGAGCGCGGAGGCGGCGCTCAAGTACCTGGTGCTCGGGGGTACCGCGAGCGCCACGCTGCTGATGGGGGCGGCGCTCCTCTTCGGCTGGGGCGGCACGCTCGAGACGGCGGCCTTCGCGCGCGCGCTCGGCTCCAGCGACGGCCTCGCGCTCGCCGGCGCGGCCCTCGTCGTGACCGCGTTTTTCCTCAAGGCGGCGATCGTCCCCTTCCACGCCTGGGCGCCGGACGCCTACGAGGGCGCGAGCGTGCCGGTGACGGCGTTCATGGCGACGATCGTGAAGGCCGGGGTGCTGTTCGCCGCGGCACGCCTCTTCGCCGAGGCCCCGCTCGTGCGCCCCATGGCCGACCTGGTTTTCATCCTGCCGCTCGCCTCGATCGTCTGGGGCAACCTCGCGGCGATGCGCCAGCAAAGCTTCCGCCGCATGATCGCGTACTCCTCGATCGCACACGCGGGCTACCTGTTCTATGCCTTCCTCGGCGAGGGCGCGCTGCGGTTCCAGGCGGTGGCGTTCTACCTCCTCGCCTACGGGGTCATGAACGTGCTCGCCTTCGCGTCGCTGCCGCCGGACGGTGACGACAAGGCGCGCGACCGCCTCGACAATCTCAAGGGCCTCTTCCACCGCAAGCCCTACGCGGCGGTCACGATCGCCATCGCCATGCTCTCGCTCGCGGGCCTGCCGCCCTTCCCCGGCTTCATCGCCAAGTTCCTGATCTTCAAGAACGTGATCGCCGCGGGGTTCACGCTCTACGCGGTGCTGGGTCTCGTAGGAAGCTACCTCGGGATCTACTTCTACCTGCGGGTCGTGCAGTTCCTCTTCATGAGCCCGGAGGAGGCCACCGCCAACCGCGGAACCCCTGGGCGATTCGCGCTTGGTGCGGGCGCGCTATGCTTGGCGGTCGGGGTGGTGATGAGCGTGATTCCGGGGTGGGTGCTGGGGTGGCTCTAATCTAACGCATATAGCCAGGAGAATGACAATGAAACATCCGCGCATCGCCCGCTGGTTGATCCTGCTCGCAGCCGGTCTCGTCCTGGCCGCGCCGTTCCCGCAGGCCGCGGCGGCAACGACGGTGAAGGGAGCCGTGACCGACGCCTCGAAGCAGCCGATCGGGGCCGCCACCGTGTACCTGATTCCCTCCGCGGACGTGGTGAACCTCGGCAAGGGCTCGCCGATCAACCGCAAAGTCAACAGTCCCAACGACGAGCCGATGGAAGACACCCTCGAGTCCAACCGCGACAAGTACGCGCGGGCGACGACCGACCGCAAGGGCAATTTTTCGGTGGCGAACGTGGCCGACGGACGCTACTTCGTCTACGTCGAGCCCTCCGACGGCGCGCACCTCCCCGGTGGGGACCTCTCCAACAAGTCCATGACGACGGCCGAGCTCGGCATGGGGCCGCTCAATATCGTCGTATCCGGCAAGGTTCCGGACAACGCCACCTTCGTGGGCAGCTCCCGCTGCATGACCTGCCACGTCGACTACGCCTCCATCAAGAAGACCATGCACAAGCTCGGCATCCGCGCCGTCGGCAAGCCGAGCGGGCTGCAGGACCCCTCCCGCTTCCCCGCGATGAACGCGGGCCTCGACAAGCTGATGGCCGGGTCCACCTTCTACTTCCACGGATTCGACAAGACGCGCGGCTTCGACAAGTACCAGGTCTCGGAAACGGCGCCCGCCGACGCCGCCTCGGTCGACTTCACCGCGACCTTCTTCAAGGATGTCGACGGCAAGCTCAGGTTCCGGACGAAAAACGCGAAGGACACGACCGATCCGGACCGCACGTATACCGTCGAGATGACCTATGGCGGCGGGGTGTACAAGCAGCGTTATCTCTTCCGCTTCGGCGACCAGCTCTTCCCGTTCCTGCAATACAACACGAACGGCAAGGACGAGTTCAAGGACCGCACCAGGAAGCCGTGGCGCGACTACCACGGCGACTGGCTGTTCAACGCGGCGACCCGCAAGCTCGCCGATCCGCCCAAGGGGAAGTCCTTCGAGAAGGAGTGTGCCTCGTGCCATTACACGGGCTACTCGCTCACGCCCACCGTCACCGGGGATTTCGTCGCGGGCGCGGTCAACGACCCGAACGGCGAGGCGGACATCGACGGCGACGGCGTCCCGAACGAGCTCAACACCGGCTGCGAGGTCTGTCACGGCCCCGGATCGGCGCACGTGAAGGCGCCCAAGACGCGCAGGGCGTCGACCATCGTCAATCCCGCCAGGCTCGCCGCCGAGCGCGCCACGGTGATCTGCACGCAATGCCACAGCAGGCCCCAGGGAAACCTGAAGAACGACCAGCCGGTCAACAAGGACAACCGGATGTTGACCCCCGGGACCGCACGCAACGACTACCTGGTCGATTTCACCACCCGGGAAGACGCGGCGCAGAAGGACTTCTGGCCCGACGGGATCCATTCGAAGTCGCACCACCAGCAGGGCACGGACCTGATCCGCTCGAAGCACTATCTCAACGGCACGCAGTCGCTGTCCTGCCATAGCTGCCACGATCCGCACGGCAAGACCGAGCTCAAGAACCAGCTGAAGCTCGCCGTCCACGACGGCAAGAGCACGCTGTGCGTGTCGTGCCACAAGGCGGTCGACGTGAAGGCCCACAGCCTGCAAAAGGTTGGCGTGGAGCACGACATGGAGATCGGCTGCGTCGACTGCCACATGACCAAGACCATGCAGACCGGCGCGGGGCTCGGCAAGGGGCTCACCCGCAACGACGGGCAGAACTACTGGGTGAACGACATCACCTCGCACCTCTTCGATGTCCCGCGCAAGGACAACAAGGGGGTCAAGGGGGTGGAACCGGGCAAGGCGATGCCGATCCCCTATACGAAGGGCTGCGGCACCTGCCACGACGTCGAAAGCCTGGCGAAATAGCGTCAGCCGGCGCTGTAGGTCCTCTTCGGAGGGAGCGATGTTCGATGAGCCGGTCCGCAGAATCATGCGGAGCACGACGCCTGTCAGGGCAAGGCCGGGAACGCTTGTAGCCAGGGCGGCCGGGCTGATGGCGGCGAGGAATGTCGGTGCGATCCTGGTCGTCGGGGCTCGACTCGCGGAACACGCGGATTGCGGAGGTCATGACCCGTGACCCGCAGGCCATCGACCCGGCAAGGCCTTTCGGATACGCGCTGGCGCTCATGCACCGCGGGGGCTTCCGGCACCTTCCCGTGGTCGAGGACGGCAAGCTCCTGGGGATCGTCTCGGCACGCAGCGCGATGGATCCCGATCTCCAGGAATTCTCCTCCGAGATCAGCCGCCGCAAGCATTTCGACTCGATGCGGTAGGGGATTTCTGGAGCTATCGCGCCACTAAGCGGCACATGCGAATCGAGGATGCTTACGGCCGCCTGAAGCGGCACCACCTGTAACCCATGTCTCCGGACAAGAGTGTTACCTATCTCCCCGACTGCTCAGACTGGTCCGTTGCCTTTGAATCGCCGCCGGCTGGCTATGAGGAGTGGCATCACAGCAAACAAACACAGCGATATGAAATAGACGGTGCTCGACACCGGATCCCGGGTTGCGAAGTACTCCGACAGCGATAAATCGCGCAACCAAAGTATCACCGTGAATTCCACAGTCAGTAATAGTGCCAACGCAATGAAGCCAACGGCGAGCCAGCGTCCTCGCCGAAGCCCTTCGGCGTGACGTAGGACGACCGCACGAGCGACCAAAATGACTACAACCAACATGATCGGCGCTTCGATCAGCTCTGCGACTCGCGTGCCAAGTTGTGGCACGACCCACAGTGTGCGGACAGTTCCAAGCAAGAAGCCGACGGCAAAGACGACTGCGAAATAAAGGGCACTGAGCCTGAGCATCTGGATCATGATCGAATCACTCGGCGACACTTCAATGCAGCCTAACGTTTGAAATAACCGGCATGACCCGGCTTGCCGGGGCGTGTCCGGTTGATTGAAGGGTTAGGCGTCATTGTGATCACCGGAGCCGGGATGCTTGTGCCGTCCTCCGCGGTAGGCGGCTGGTGAAAACCGCCAATTGAGCGGCGAAAGCGCGCTTGAAGGCGGGGCGCGCTTCGCCGCGGCCGACTTCCGCGCGCGGGCCGGCGCGGCGACCAGCTCTCCCTCACGCGCGAGCTTGCGCCAGCGCGACACTGGCATTTGACACCTCTGGTTGTTAGCCCAGTGTGTCTACATTACCGGGTCAGGACTCCGGACCGCTCCAAAGCGTAGTTAGGCAGCAACCTTGACCGAAGCACGCAAGAATTCCGGCGCGAAATCCGCTCCGTTCGGCCATACCACGGTGCCCAGCTCTCGGTTCACTTCGAACTTCCGGAAGTATTCGAGATCACGAAGCGGCTCGAACATCTCGCCGTGAAGCTCGGCTGAGAGATCAACTTCACCCTCGGCGCCGTCGCTAAAGCGAAGCCAAATAGTGCTGCCGGACACGTATCGGGCGTCTTTGACTCGAGGAATCATGGTTTCACTCCAGTGGCTCAATTTTCGGAAGCGGCCGGCTGTCACGAGCCAGGGACCAAGCAGCGAGCAGTTCTGCCCGATGTAGTACCAGCCACTCAAGCACGTGAGATTGCGCCCTTTTCGGCAACGTGCCGTTGACACGGCCAGTCTCGATTTCGACAGTGGCTTCGAAATCACCGTAGATCGCATGAAAGTGCGCAGGACCGTGTTCCCGGTAGTACATAGCGATAACGATTCCGAGAAAGCGGCTGATTTCGGGCATGCCGCCAATTTTACGCCGCTGCCTTGTTGCTGCCTATCAAACGCCTTTGGAGCGTCTCCATGAATCCTGATCAATGTTGCAGTTCAAAGTTGATGTCACGCGTCAGCTGTTCCTGGTTCTAGATTTCAACAGGCCAGACGTCTCTGCCTTTGCGATGAGGAAGTTAACAAAGGCCGAGCAGGACACAACCATGTATTGTCGGACAGAGTGCCAACCCTGACGCGCCCGGCCAGCCACTCGAGGTCGAGCCACACCTCGAGCTGTTTGGGCCGGCGCTTCATGGAGAAGAGCGCCGCGCCCGGGGTTGCGGGAGATCGAGGTCCTGGAGCCGCCGGCCGAGCTTATCGTCGCGCGCAACCAGCGCCACGTCACCGGCTACGATACTCCGGGCTTTCGGGGCCATGGTCATGAGCGGACGAACTCGCCCAGCAGCTTCGTGGCGTCCGGCGGCGCGGGATCGTTCCAGGGATGAACCGGGTCGCCGCCGCTCCACGCGTGGTCGAGGCCCGCCACCCTCACCATCCGCACCATCGCGCCGTCACCGATTCGGTAATCGCACGTGGTGACCGTCCGGCCCGAGGGCAAGGCGTCGCTGCTCTCGGCGTCGGGAGGCGGCAGCTCGCTCCCGGGTGCAGCGCCCGCCGCGTGGCCGTTCAGCGCGAGGAACTGCTTCACGACCTGGCGCCCGTTGATTTCCGCGACGACCGAGTCGAGGTCGCCGTGGAGGACCAAGAGCGGCAATCGCACGGCACCGCCCGCCCTGGCGCGTGCGTCGGCGCCGATCCTCGCCGGGTCCGTGCTCGCGCCGCTTTTCATCACCTTGATCGCGTCCCAAGGCCCTGAGGCCGCGCCGCACGCAAGCCCGGAATGCACGAACACGCCCGCGAAGACCTCCGGATGGCGCAGGCCCAGTGCCGCAGCGAGCGCGCCCCCGGCGGAGAAGCCCGCCACGAAGACGCGCTTTCGATTCACGCGATAGCCGCGGCGAACGGCGCGGATCTGCGCCGCGACGATGGCGGCCTCGCCCCGGCCCGCGCTGGTGGCGGGGTCGAACCAGTTCCAGCAGGAGTAGGGGTTGGCCTTGTCGGTCTGGCGCGGCATCAGCACGAGCCACCCCCGCTCGTCGGCGAGTGCTGCGATGCGCGTGGCGGCGGCGAAATCCTCGGGCGCCTGCTTGCACCCGTGGATCATCACGACGAGGGTGCGCCGCCTCCAGCCGCCGTACCCGCGCGGCACGTACACGAGATAGTCGCGCCGGGGCATCACCCACGGCGCGGCGTGCAGGAAGCCCCTGAACGACGCCTTGTGGCCCGTCGCGAAGTAGCCGGCCGCGGGCGTCTTGCGACGCAAGATCCGCGCGAAGAACTCGCGGATGCGGCGTCCCATGTCCTTGAACATGGGACGAGTGTCGCAGAAACGGGCGCGCGGCCCCCGTCAGCGCGGCGGGGCGGCGTGGGCGATGCAGCCGAGCGCCGCCGCCGCGGTTCCGGGGATCGGGCGCATCGCCGCTACTTCGCGAACGCGAGCTTGAGCGCCCCGATGTGCACCGCGTGGCGGACCTGCGCATTGTCGAACGCCGCCACCCCGAAGCCATAGGTGCCGTCGAGCTTGTCGAACTGGACGTCGTACTTGCTGCTGGTGACGAGCTTGCGGGCCATCGCCGCGGTCCACTTGCCGTTGTTCCAGCGGATCGCGGTGGAGATGTCGCCGCGGTCGCCGGTGAACGGGGACACGACGATCGAGGCCACCTCGTCGCCCGGCTTGAACTTGCTGTCGTCGAAGGCGACCTTGTCCGCCTCGGCGAGGTAATACTTCGAGCCGCCCTTCCTGACGGCCAGGCCGCTCTTGTGCATGAATTCGGGCTTGCCGTCGACCAGCTTCACGTCGGCATAGCCGCCACCCGTCTTCGGATCGCTCTTGCGCCCCGCCTCGGGCGACTTGTCCTTGTTGTACGGGGTGTGGTCGAGGTATTGGTCGTCGACCTGCCCGATGTAGCCGGTGCGCACCGACTTGAGGTGCCAGATGTCGCCAATCTCGCCTTCCTTCGCGAGGTACTTGTTGCCGTAAGGCTTGCCGGCCTCGCCGGCGTGGCACGCCACCATGCATCCCTGCTGGCCGAAGCCCTGGATGGACTGGCCCACGTCCCAGATGATGGCGAACTTGTCCTCGTAGTACTTGTTGTTGTCCCCGCCCTTGTTGTCCGGGTCCGAGAGCTTCTTCCACGAACCGTCGGCCTGCTTCACGTACGGGCTGCGGCGCACCGACTGGGTCGGATCGTCGTACTGGACGAGCAGGTACAGCATGTCGCCGCTGTACACCGCCTTGAGGGTGGCCGTGGTGGCGCCATCCTTGAAATTCATTCCGCCGGCGAGCGCTACCTTCAGCGCCCGGGCCTTGGCCCATGCGGGGTCGGCGGCGCCCGCTTCCAGGCGAGGGGGTTTGGCGGCCTTGGCTGCGACGAGCGTATCGGCGGCATACGCCGAGGTCGCGAGTGACAGCGCGGCGATCGCCGCCGAGGCAAGCAGTCCGGTCTTGAGCATTCGTATCTCCTGTTGAGGTATTCCCTGCTGAACCCTAGCGACTCCTGGCCGGTACCGGTTGATGCACGTCAACAAAGGGCCTTTCAGGTGCCGGCGCGCTTGGCGACCGGCGAATAGAGGTCGTGGACCTGCAACCGCGTGGCCTGCAGGCGCGCCGCGACCACGCCCAGCAGCCGGTACATGAGGGCGAAGCCGAACGCGGGATCGCGCTTGCACTCGGCGAGCAGGTTTGGTCCGTCGAAGGCGAGCGCCTCCACGCGATCGAGCGCGCGCGCCTGGAAGTACTTGCCGCTCGCCATCAGCAGCGCCGACCAGCCGAGCTCGTCGCCGGCCGAGAGCGTCTGCACCCGCAGCGTCGAGCCGGGCTCCTCGACCTCGAGCGCGATCATGCCCGAGGTGATCAGGTAGAAGTCGTGGCACTCGTCGCCCTCGTGGAAGAGGACCTGGTCGCGCCCGAACTCGACTGCGGTCGCGAGCGCCGCCAATTTTTCCACGTGCGCGGGCTCGAACGCCGCGACGAAATGGTGCTTGCGCAGCGTCGCCTGCAGGGCCTGGTCGATCATTTCACGCCCGCCTTCCTGTAGCGCGGCTCGTACATCTTCGACTTCACCCAGGCGAGGATGTCGGGCGGCTTCGGCACGGTCGCGAGCTTCTCGCGGAAGGCGATCTCGGCGACCGCCGTGGCGATGCCGCCGGAGACCTCGCGAATGTTGGCGAGCGGCGGGTAGAGGCTGCCCTGGGCCAGGTCGGCGTCGGTCACCAGACCCGCCAGCGTGCGTGCCGCGGCCATGAACATCGGATCGGTGATGCGCGTGGCGCCGGTCAGGATCGCGCCCAGGCCCATGCCGGGGAAGATGTACGAGTTGTTGCCCTGGCGCGGCACGAAGTGCTTGCCGTTCATCGTCACGGGGTCGAAGGGCGAGCCGCACGCGAAGAGCGCGCGCCCGCCCGACCAGGCGTAGGCCTGCTCGGCGGTGCATTCGGACTTGGACGTCGGGTTGGAGAGCGCGAAAACGATCGGCCGCGCATTGATCGCCGCCATGGCACCCACCACCTCCTGGGTGAAGGCGCCGCCCACGGCGGCCACGCCGATGATGACGGTGGGCTTGACTGCCTTGACGGCATCGAGCAGCGTGGCGACCGGCGCGTGCTCGTGGGCGTAATGCTGCTTGTGGTGCGCGAGCTCCGGGCGCGACTTGACCACCAGGCCGCGGGAATCGAAGAGCCAGCAGCGCTTGCGCGCGGCGGCCTCGCCCATTCCTTCGGCCACCATCGCTCCCACCACGAGGTCCGCGATGCCGGTGGCGGCTTCGCCCGCGCCCTGGAAGAGCACCGTCTGCGCGCCCAGCTTGCCGCCGGTCACGCGCAAGCCCGAGAGGATCCCCGCGAGTGCCACGGCCGCGGTGCCCTGGATGTCGTCGTTGAACGTGGGGATCTTGTCGCGGTAGCGCTCGAGCAGCCGGAAAGCGTTGTGGTTGGCGAAATCCTCGAACTGGATCACGACGCCCGGGAACGTCGCGCGCGCGGCGGTGACGAACTCGTCGACCAACGCGTCGTACTCGGCGCCCTCGAGGCGCTTCTTGTGCAGGCCAATGTAGAGTGGGTCGGCGAGGAGCGCCGGGTTGTTGGTGCCCGCGTCGAGCAGCACCGGCAGCGTGTTCTCGGGCCGCACGCCCGCGCACGCCGTATAGAGGGCGAGCTTGCCCACGGGGATGCCCATGCCGTTGGCGCCGAGGTCACCCAGCCCCAGGATGCGCTCGCCGTCGGAGACCACGATGATCTTCACGTCGCGCCGCGGCCAGTTGGCGAGCAGGCTCGCGACGCTCCCGCGGTCCTTCGCGCTCACGAACAGGCCCCGCGGGCGCTGGAAGATGTGCCCGAACTGCTGGCAGGCGAGGCCCACCGTGGGCGTGTAGACGATCGGCGTCATCTCGTCCGGATGGTCCATGAGGACGCGGAAGAAAAGCGCCTCGTTGCGGTCATGCAGGGCGGCGAGGTTGATGAACTTCTCCAGCGTCGTGGACTTGCGCCGGAAATTCTCGAGCACGCGGCCCACCTGCTCCTCCTGTGTGGACACGTGCGGCGGCAGCAGGCCGCGCAGGCCGAGGGCCTCGCGCTCGGCGTCGGTGAAGGCCGTTCCCCGGTTCAGCGCCGGATCGCGCAGGACGTCCACGCCGCGGGGACCGCGCGCCGCCACTGCCTCAGCTTTCGCAACTTTCGCCTTTTCCTGCAGCATGACCTTCTCCCTTTGAGATCCCTGCCGGCCGCCTAGGCCGTCTCGGGCACCATCTTGATCGCCCCGCACGGGCATTCGGACACGCAGATGCCGCATCCCTTGCAGTAGTCGAGGTTGAATTCGAAGCGCATCCCCGGACCCAACTTGATCACGGCGTTGTCGGGGCAGACGCCGTAGCAGTTGTCGCATTCGAAGCAGTTGCCGCACGACAGGCAGCGGCGCGCCTCGAAGAGCGCGTTGGTCTCGTCGAGCCCGCTCACCACCTCGTCGAAGGTCGAGGTGCGCCGCGCGATCTCGAGCTGCGGGCGCACGGTCTTGGGCGCGTCGCTGTAGTACCAGGTGTTCATCTTGTCGAAGCTCGCAAGCTCGTGCTTCGGCGCCACTTCGAGAGCCGCGCCCCGAAGCCAGGCGTCGATGTGCCGTGCCGCCTTCTTGCCGTGGCCGATGCCGACGGTCACCGTGCGCTCGGAGGGAACCATGTCGCCGCCGGCGAAGATGCCCGCATGGCCGGTCATCATGTTGGGGGCCACCTGCACCGTGCCGTCGCGGATCTCCAGGCCGGGGACGCCCTGGAGCAGGCTCAGGTCCACGTCCTGGCCGAGTGCCAGCACCACGGAATCGGCCTCGAGGGTTTCCATCTCCCCGGTGGGCTGCGGGAAGCCCTTCTCGTCCAGCGCCATCTTTTCCACGGTGAGCGTGCCCTCGCCTTCCACGCTGCGGATGGTGGAGAGCCACTTGATGAGCACGCCTTCCTCGAGCGCTTCCTGCACCTCGAAGTCGTGCGCCGGCATCTTCTCGCGCGTGCGGCGGTAGACGATGATGGCTTCGGTCGCGCCCAGGCGCTTGGCGGTTCGTGCGACGTCGAGCGCGGTGTTGCCGCCGCCGTAGACCACGACCCGCCGGCCGAGCATCGGCTTCGAGTCGCCCTCCATGCCGCGCAGCACGGCGACCGCGTCGAGGATGCGCGCGGCTTCGCCCGCCGGGATGTAGGCGCGTTTGGCGATGTGCGCGCCGACCGCGAGGAAGGCCGCGTCGAAGCCGCCCTTGCGCATGTCTTCGATGATGTTCTCGACCTTGCGGCCGAACTCGATCTGCACGCCCATGTCGAGGATGCGCTGCACCTCGCCGTCGAGGATGTCGCGCGGCAGGCGGTACCTGGGAATCCCGAAACGCATCATCCCGCCGGCGAAGGGTCCCGCCTCGATGATCTTCACGGCGTGGCCCAGGCGCCGCAGGTGGTACGCCGCCGACAGCCCCGAGGGCCCCGCGCCGACCACCAGCACGCGCTTGCCGCTCTCGGCTTGCGGCGGGGCGAACTTCCAGCCGCGCTTGAGCGCCTCGTCGCCGAGGAAGCGTTCGACCGAGTTGATCCCCACCGCCTCGTCGAGCTCCCCGCGGTTGCACGAGGTCTCGCACGGGTGGTAACACACGCGGCCCATGACGGCCGGAAGCGGATTGTCCTCGACCAACACGCGCCAGGCGGCCTCGTAGTTGCCCGACTCGGCATGGAAGAGCCAGCCCTGGATGTTCTCGCCGGCGGGGCACGCGTGGTTGCAGGGCGGCAGGCGGTCCACGTACAGCGGGCGCTTGGTGCGCCACGCGCCGGTCTTGTTGGCGAGGCTGGAGCCGGCGTCGAGCGTGATCGCGAAGGGTTTGTCCATGGAGCCCGCTACTCCAGGAGTCCGAAGTCGGCGATGTTCTGGTCGGCCATGCGCTGGATCCTTGCGATGCGTTCCACGTCCGGCTGCTTGCCGAAGAGGTGCGCGAAACGCTTCTGCCGCTTGAGGTATTCGGTCACCGGCACCTGGCGGCGGATTGCGGTGCGCGAGGTGACCTTGCCGTCGTGCGCCTCGAAGAGCGGGAAGAGGCCGCACTCCATGGCGAGGCGCGCGATGAGGATCGTGTCCTCGGGCGCCGAGCCCCAGCCGAGCGGGCACGGCACGAAGATATGGATGTAGCGCGCGCCGCGGATCTGCATCGCACGCGTGACCTTCGCCTCCAGGTCGCGCACGTTGGCCACACTCGCCGTCGCGACGTAGGGGATGCGATGCGCCATTGCGATCAGCGGCACGTTCTTGCCGGTGCCGAAGACGTTGCCCGGCGTGGGTCCCATCGCCGGCGTGGTGGCGGTGCGCGCCGCGGGCGGCGTCGCGCTCGAGCGCTGCACGCCGGTGTTCATGTAGGCCTCGTTGTCGTAGCAGATGTAGAGAACGTCGTCGTTGCGTTCGAACATCCCCGACAGGCAGCCGAAGCCGATGTCGGTGGTGCCGCCGTCGCCGCCCTGCGCGATCACGCGCACGTCGTCGCGGCCCTGGGCGCGCATCGCCGCCGCCACGCCCGAGGCGACCGCGGCCGCGTTGCCGAAGAGCGAGTGGATCCACGGCACCTGCCACGAGCTTTCGGGATAGGGCGTGGAAAACACCTCGAGGCAGCCGGTCGCGTTCACCGCGATCAGCTTGTTGTCGGTGGCGCGCATGGCCGCGTCGATCGCGTAGCGCGCGCCGAGGGCCTCTCCGCATCCCTGGCACGCGCGGTGCCCGGAGTTGAGCGAGTTGGTGCGCTGCATGTCGGCCTGCACCGAGCGCTGGCTGTCGGCCAGCAGCCGGTTGCCGACGGTGAAGGTGCCGGTCTGGTAGTACTTGATGGGTTGTTCCTGCACGGTGTCTCTCCCGGGGTCAGCCGATGCCCGATGCAACCGTGCCGATGCGCCGCAGCAGCGCCTCGGCGGTGGGCCCGGTGCGCCGCGTGCGGGTCTCGCGCTCGAGCTCGTGGCTGACGAGCTCCGCATTCAGGTCCAGGAAGGTCACCTGCTCGAGCTCGTCGCGCTCGGCGTCCTCGAAGAGCCTGGTGAGCGAGGCCCGCGTGATGGCGCGCCCGCCGAGCCCGGCGATGACGGTGTAGCCCTTCAGCAGGATTCCGGAGAGGGACTTGCGAACGCCGTCGGAGACGATGCCGCCGAGGCCCACGGCGAGGCATTTCTCCAGCACCACCACGCGCCGCGCGTGGCGCAGCGATTCGCGCAGCACCGCGAGCGGGAACGGCCGGAACGAGCAGATCGACACCGAGCCGATGCGCGAGCCGCGCTCCCGCATCTCGTCGACCACTTCCTGGATGGTGCCGTTGACCGAGCCCAGCGCCACCACGATGGTGTCGGCGTCGTCGGTGCGGTAGGTGCGGATCAGCCCGCCGGAGTCGCGGCCGAAACGCTTCCTGAACTCGGCCGCGAGCTCGGGGATGAGGCCCAGGGCGCGCAGCTGCTTGTGGTGGGAGAGATAGCGCACCTCGGTGAAGGCCTCGGGGCCGACCAGCGCGCCCATGCTCACCGGATCCGCCGGATCGAGGACCTGGCGCGGGACGTAGGGGGGAAGGAACGCGTCCACCTCCGCCTGCTCGGGCACGTCGACGCGCTCGTAGGCGTGGGTGAGGATGAACCCGTCCATGCAGACCATCACCGGGCAGGCGAGCTCCTCGGCGAGGCGAAAGGCCTGGATGTGCAGGTCGAGCGCTTCCTGGTTGGTCTCGGCGTAGAGCTGGATCCAGCCCGCGTCGCGCATCGACATGCTGTCGGAGTGGTCGTTCCAGATGTTGATGGGCGCGCCGATGGCGCGGTTGCCGATGGTCATCACGATCGGCAGCCCGAGGCCCGAGGCGTTGTAGACGGCCTCGGCCATGTACAGCAGCCCCTGGCTGCTGGTGGCGGTATAGGCGCGCACTCCGCCCGCGCAGGCGCCGATCGCCACCGACATCGCGGCGAACTCGCTCTCGACGTTGATGAACTCGCAGTTCTCGAGGCTGCCGGCCTTCACCATCTCGCCCAGGCCCTCGACGATGTGCGTCTGCGGCGTGATCGGATAGGCGCAGATCACCTGGGGGCGGCAAAGGGCGATCGCCTCGGCGACCGCGTGGGAGCCTTCCGTCTGCTTAAGCATGGGCCGCCTCCTGGGCGCGGCTCGCGAGCTCGAAGGCCTCCTCGGCGGCGGCCACGTTTTTCTCCGCGATGCCCTGGGGAAACTTCTCCCGGATCGCGGCCAGGACCGATTCGAGCTTGATCACGCCGGTGACGGCGGCGAAGCCGCCGAGGAGGGCCGCGTTGGGCACCGCGCGCCCGACGTGCTTGAGCGCGAGCTCGGTCGCCGGAAGGGTGCACATCCGGTATTGCTGCACGCCGCGCACGAAGCCGCCCAGGCCCAGCTCGTCGTAGGTGCTCCTGGAGTTGAGCAGGATGAAGCCGCCCCTGGGCAGGCCGTTGAAGAGGTCCACCTGGTGCAGCAGGGTGCAGTCCTGGACGATCAGCGCGTCGGGGTTGAGCACCGGCTCGCGCAGGCGGATCACCTTGTCGTCGATGCGGCAGAAGGCCATCACCGGCGCGCCCATGCGCTCCGAGCCGAAGCTGGGGAAGGCCTGGGCATGGCGTCCCTCGAGGAACGCGGCGACGGACAACATCTCGGCGCCCGAAACGACGCCCTGCCCGCCCCGGCCGTGAATGCGAATCTGGAACAAATGAACCCCTCCTCGCGGCCATCGTGGGCCCATTGCGGGGATCGACCTTGATGTAAATCAACACTCCCCGACGCACCCCGCGTAAGTTCCCGTCATGGAGCACAGCAGTCCCCTGATCGCCGGCGTCGGGCTTTCCGACCGGGCGCGAAAGAGCCGCTGGCCGGCGCGCCTGGACCTGGTCCAGAGCGCCACCGGCCTCGCGCTCGCGCTCTTCATGTGGGGCCACATGTTCTTCGTCTCGTCGATCCTGCTGGGGCGCGACGTGATGTGGTCGGTCACCAAATTCTTCGAGGGCTACTACTTCTTCGGGCGCTCGTTCCCCTGGGTCGTCTCGATCGTGGTGGCCGGTGTGATCGCGCTCATCGCCGTGCACGCGCTGCTGGCGCTGCGCAAGTTCCCGGCCAACTACCGCCAGTACGCGACCTACCGCGCCCACATGAAGATGATGCGCCACGAGGACACCACGCTCTGGTTCTGGCAGGTCATCACCGGCTTCGCGCTCTTCTTCCTCGCCTCGGTGCACCTCTACGTGATGCTCACGAGGCCCGATCGCATCGGGCCCTTCGAGTCCTCGGACCGGGTGTGGAGCGAGCATTTCTGGCCGCTCTACATCGTTCTGCTGCTCGCGGTCGAACTGCACGCCGGCATCGGGCTCTACCGGCTTGCGGTGAAATGGGGCTGGCTCTCGGGACCGGACCCCGATCGCACGCGCGTGCGCCTGAAGCGCCTCAAGTGGGCGATCACCGTGTTCTTCCTCGCGCTCGGCTTCACCACGCTCGCCGCCTACGTGAAGATCGGCATCGAGCACCAGGACCGCTACGGCGAGCGCTACGTGCCCGCATCTGTCTCACCCGCGAAGGCGGGCGCTCAATTGGATCCCGGGCCATTGCCCGCGCGCGCGCCCGGGATGACACGACCATGAACATCATCTACACCGACGTGCTCGTGATCGGCGGGGGGCTGGCGGGGCTGCGCCTGGCGATCGGCGCGCGGCGCCGCGGCCACGACGCGATCATCCTGTCGCTGGTCCCGGCCAAGCGCTCGCATTCCAAGGCGGCGCAAGGCGGCATGCAGGCGTCCCTCGGCAACGCCGCGAAGGGCCAGGGCGACAACGAGGACGTGCATTTCGAGGACACGGTGCGCGGCTCGGACTGGGGCGCGGATCAGGAAGTGGTGCGCATGTTCGTGAACACCGCGCCGAAGGCGGTGCGCGAGCTCGCCGCCTGGGGTGTCCCGTGGACGCGCATCCGCAAGGGCGACCGGCAGGTCGTCATCAACGGGCAGAAGGTGACCATCACCGAGCGCGCCGAGGCCGACGGGCTGCTCTCGCAGCGCGATTTCGGCGGGACCAAGAAGTGGCGCACCTGCTACGTCGCCGACGGCACCGGCCACGCGATGCTCACTGCGGTGGCCGACCAGGCGATCGCCGAATCCATCCCGGTTCACGAACGCACCGAGGCACTCGCGCTGATCCACGACGGCAAGCGCTGCTACGGCGCCGTGGTGCGCGACCTGGTGACGGGCGCGCTCAGCGCCTACGTCGCCCGCGCCACCGCGATCGCCACGGGCGGCGCGGGGCGCCTTTACCGCAACACGACCAACGCCGTGATCTCCGAGGGCATCGGCAGCGCGATCGCGCTGGAGACCGGCCACGTGGCGCTCGGCAACATGGAGGCGGTGCAGTTCCACCCGACCACGATCTTCCCGGCCGGCATCCTCATGACCGAAGGCTGCCGGGGCGACGGCGGATTGCTGCGCGACGTCGACGGCCACCGCTTCATGCCCGACTACGAGCCGGAGAAGAAGGAGCTCGCCTCGCGCGACGTGGTCTCGCGGCGCATGGAGGAGCACATCAAGAGGGGCAAGGGCGCGCGCTCGCGATTCGGCGAGCACCTCTGGCTCGACATCACGCTGCTGGGCGAACACCACATCAAGCACAACCTGCGCGAAGTGTGGGAGATCTGCCACTACTTCCTCGGCGTGGACCCGGTGAAGGATCTCATCCCGGTACGCCCCTCGCAGCACTACACGATGGGCGGGGTGCGCACCCGGCCCACCGGCGAGAGCCCGACGCTGCGGGGCCTTTTCTGCGCCGGGGAAGCGGCGTGCTGGGACATGCACGGCTTCAACCGCCTGGGCGGCAACTCGGTGGCCGAGACCGTGGTGGCCGGCATGATCGTGGGCGAATACATCGCCGACTTCTGCTCGAGCCCGGCCGCCGACGCGACCATTCCCACCGCCCTCATTCGCGAATTCGTCGAGCGCGAGCAGGCGAAGCTGGACGCCATGGTGAAGCGCGGCCAGGGCGAGGACGCGAGCCTGATCAAGCGCGAGATGCAGGAGATCATGACCGGCAAGGTCGGCATCTTCCGCACCGGCTCCGAGCTGGACGAGGCGGTGGAGTCGCTGCAGAAGCTGCTGGTGCGCAGCCGCCGCATCGCGCTCAAGGCGCATTCGCCCGGCTCCAACCCGGAGCTGGTGACCGCCTACCGCGTGCAGAAGATGCTCAAGCTCGCGCTCACCGTCGCCCACGGCGCCCAGGTGCGCACCGAGAGTCGCGGCGCGCACTTCCGCCAGGATTTCCCGCGACGCGACGACGCGCAGTGGCTCAAACGCACGCTCGCCACCTGGAAGGACGAATACGACACCCTGCCCACTCTCGCCTACGAGGACCTCGACGTGAAGCGCATGGAGCTTCCCCCGGGGTGGCGCGGCTACGGCGCGAAGGACTACATCGACCATCCCGACACCGCCGCGCGCCAGGCCGAAGTCGAGGCGGCGAGAGGGCGCAACGCCGGCACGGACCGCTTCGCCCTGCAGGAGGCCCTGATGCCCTACGAGCAATTGCTGCCCGAGGTCCTTCGCGGGCGCAACGAGCGCCTCGACGAGCGCTTCGACGAACCCCTGCCGAAGGCCGCGGCGTGACGATGACCGAGACGCCCAGGGGCCGTACCCTCGAGTTCCAGATCCTGCGCTACAACCCGCAGGAGCCCGGCGCGGTGCCGCGCATGCAGACCTACACGCTCGACGAAGCCGACGGCATGACGCTTTTCATCGCGCTCAACGAGATCCGCGAGAAGCAGGACCCGTCGCTGCAGTTCGACTTCGTGTGCCGCGCGGGCATCTGCGGCAGCTGCGCGATGATGATCAACGGGCGCCCGGACCTCGCCTGCCGCACCCTCACCAGGAACCTGGGCCTGGAAACCACACTCGCGCCCCTGCCGGTGTTCGAGCTGATCGGGGACCTCTCGGTGAACACCGGCAAGTGGATGCGCACCATGAGCGAGCGCCTCGAGACCTGGGTCCACATGAAAGAGGAAGGCGTGGACTTCAAGCGCATCGAGGCGCCGATGGACGCGGACCTCGCGGAGAAGATCTACGAGCTCGACCGCTGCATCGAGTGCGGCTGCTGCGTGGCCGGCTGCGGCACCGCCCGGATGCGCGAGGATTTCGTGGGCGCCGTGGGCCTGAACAAGATCGCGCGCTTCCGCCTCGATCCCCGCGATGCGCGCACCGACGCGGATTACTACGAACTGATTGGCGACGACAACGGCGTCTTCGGCTGCATGTCGCTGCTCGCCTGCCATGACGTGTGCCCCAAGAAGCTGCCCCTTTCAACACAGATCGCCTTCATGCGCCGCAAGATGGCGGGCATGGGCTGGAACCAGGAGAAACCATGAAATTATCAGGATTGATCGTCGCGCTGTTCGCCGTCTCGGTCGCGTTCGCGGCCTCTGCCCAGCAACCCATCGTCATCAAGTTCAGCCACGTGGTGGCCGTCGACACGCCCAAGGGCAAGGGCGCGGAGTACTTCAAGAAGCTCGCCGAGGAGCGCACCAAGGGCCGCATCAAGATCGAGGTGTATCCCAACAGCCAGCTCTACAAGGATGGCGAGGAGATGGAGGCGCTGCAGCTGGGCGCGGTGCAGATGCTTGCCCCATCGCTCGCCAAGTTCGGACCCCTCGGCGTGCGCGCCTTCGAGGTGTTCGACCTGCCCTACATCTTCGACGACTACGCCGAGCTGCACAAGGTCACCGACGGCGCGATCGGCAGGATGCTGTTCCAGAAGCTCGACGCCAAGGGCATCGTCGGGCTTGCCTACTGGGACAACGGCTTCAAGGTGATGAGCGCCAACAAGGCGCTGAAGACGCCCGCGGACTTCAAGGGCATCAAGATGCGCATCCAGTCCTCGAAGGTGCTCGAAGGCGAGATGCGCGCGCTCGGCGCCATCCCGCAGGTGATGGCGTTCTCCGAGGTCTACCAGGCGCTGCAGACCGGGGTCGTCGACGGAACCGAGAACCCGCCGTCGAACTTCTACACCCAGAAGATGCACGAGGTGCAGAAGCACCTCACGCTCTCCAACCACGGCTACCTCGGCTACGCGGTCATCACCAACAAGAAGTTCTGGGACGGCCTGCCGCCGGACATCCGCACCACGCTCGAAGGCGCGATGAAGGACTCCACGAAGTACGCCAACGAGATCGCCATGAAGGAGAACACGGACGCGCTCGAGGCGGTGCGCAAATCGGGCCGTACCCAGATCCTCACGCTCGCCCCCGCCGAAAAGGAGGCGTGGAAGAAGGCGTTGGTCGCGGTCCATCGCGAGAGCGAGTCGCGCATCGGCAAGGACGTGATCGAGGCGGTTTACAAGGAAACGGGCTTCAAGCCGTAAATGCCGCGCTTCCTGGACCACCTCGAGGAATGGCTGATCGCCTTCCTCATCGGCGCGGCGACGTTGATCATCTTCGTCGCCGTGCTGCACCGCTATGCGGCGGGCATGGCCATCCCGGTCGTCCAGGACTGGCTGCTCTCGCTGCATTTCTCCTGGGCCCAGGAGTTGTGCATCTACATGTTCATCTGGATGGCCAAGTTCGGCGCCGCCTACGGCGTGCGAACCGGCATCCACGTGGGCGTCGACGTCCTCATCAACCAGCTGCCCGACGGACCGCGGCGCGCCTACGTGCTCTTCGGCCTGCTCGCCGGGGCGACGTTTACCGCCATCGTGGGGACGCTGGGCGCGAACTACGTCTGGGCGATCGGCCACACCGACCAGATCTCGGCCGACCTCGAGCTGCCGCTGTGGCTCGTGTACCTGTGCATTCCCTTCGGCTCGTTCCTGATGTGCTTCCGCTTCCTGCAGGTCGCCTGGATCTTCTTCAGGACCGGGGCGCTGCCCAAGCATGACGTGGCCCACGTCGAGGGCATCGATGGTGCGACCGCCGTGTTCGCGGTGCCCGGCCTGCACCCGGCCGAGACGAAGGCCGCTCGCCCGTGAGCACGACGATGAGCCCGGCGCTTCGCATCTCGGCGCTCATGCCCCCGGCGCTGGTGGTGCTGCCGCTCGCCGCCTTCGCGATCGGGGTGCCGGTGCCCACCCCGTTGATCGTCTTCACGCTGCTGGTCGGGTTGATGCTCACCGGCATGCCGGTGTCGATCTCGCTCGGTCTCACGGTGCTCACCTTTCTTTTCGTGATGACCGACGTGCCGATCACCTCGGTGGCGCTCAAGCTCTTCACCGGCATCGAGCGCTTCGAGATCATGGCGATCCCGTTCTTCATCCTCGCCGGCGGCTTCCTCACCCACGGCGGCGTGGCGCGGCGGATGATCAACTTCGCCACGGCATGCGTCGGGCACTGGCATGGCGGGCTGGGGCTCGCGGGCGTGATGGCCTGCGCGCTCTTCGCCGCGGTCTCGGGCTCCTCGCCGGCGACGGTGGTCGCCATCGGCGCGATCATCCTGCCGGCGATGTTGAAGCAGGGCTTTCCCAAGCGCTTCGGCGCCGGCATCATCACCACTTCGGGCGCGCTCGGGATCCTGATCCCGCCCTCGATCGTGATGGTGATGTACGCGGTCGCGACCAACACCTCGGTGGGCCAGCTCTTCATGGCGGGCGTCATCCCGGGGATCATGCTCGCGACGATGCTGGGGATGACGACGTGGTGGCGGGCGCGCAAGTTCGGCTACCCGCGCCTGCAGAAGGCCTCGTGGGGGGAGCGCTGGCGCACCTTCCGCGAAAGCGTCTGGGGGCTGCTGCTGGTCGTCGTGGTGATCGGCGGCATCTACAGCGGGATCTTCACCCCCACCGAGGCCGCCGCGATGAGCGCGGTGTACGCCTTCATCGTCGCGGTCTTCATCTACAAGGACCTGCCGCTCAGGAGAGTGCCGAAGGTACTGCTCGACGCGGCCAACATGAGCGCGATGCTGCTCTACATCATCACCAACGCGGTGCTGTTCTCGTTCCTCATGACCACCGAGCAGATCCCGCAGGCGATGGCGGCCTGGATGCTGGAGATGGGCCTGGGGGCGGTCGCGTTCCTGCTGTTCGTGAACGTCCTGCTGCTGCTCGCGGGCAACGTGATGGAACCCTCTTCGATCGTGCTCATCATGGCGCCGATCCTCTTCCCGGTGGCGATTACGCTCGGCATCGATCCGGTGCACTTCGGCATCATCATGGTGGTGAACATGGAGGTCGGGATGTGCCACCCGCCGGTGGGCCTGAACCTCTATGTGGCCTCCGGAATCGCCAAGATGGGCATCACCGAGCTCACCATCGCGGTCTGGCCGTGGCTGCTGACGATGCTCGTGTTCCTGGCGATCGTCACCTACTGGCCGGGTTTGTCGCTCTTCCTGCCGCAGGTGCTCGGGATGCGCGGCAGCGGGTAAACGCACTTACAACGAGGAGATCCCACACCATGGCAACCCAGCAGCATTCCCGCTCCCGGACATTCGTCGCTGCATGGCTCGCGGCCTTCGCCGGCGCGGTCCTGATGGCGCAGTCCCCAAGCCCGCCTCTGGGCAGCGCCTTTGCGCAGGTCGCGGAGAAGAAACCGGGCAACGCCGTGGTGGCGAAGAAGCCGGCCAAGGCCGCGGCGGCCCGGAAGGACGAGCCCTGGCCGATCAACGACGACGTCGACGACCCGGCGATCTGGGGGAAGGCGTTTCCCCTGCACTACGAGCTCTACAAGAAGTCCGTCGACATGCAGCGCACGAAGCATGGCGGCAGCGAGGCGGTGCCGCGCACGCCGACCCCGGCCGATCCGCGCTCGATCGTGTCGAGGACCAAGGTCGACGAGGACATCGGGCTGAAGACCATGTGGCAGGGATACGCGTTCGCCGCCGACTTTCGCGAGGAGCGCGGCCACGCCTTCATGCTCGAGGACCAGAAGTACACCCTGCGCCAGCAGGTGGTGCAGCAACCGGGCGCTTGCCTGAACTGCCATGCCTCGACATATCTTGCCTACAGGAAAATCGGCGAAGGAGAGATCACGAAGGGCTTCGAGAAGATCAACGCGATGCCTTACAGCGAGTCGGTCAAGCTCGTGCAGCACCCGGTCGCCTGCATCGACTGCCACGACGGCGCCACCATGGCGCTGCGCGTCTCGCGCCCCGCGTTCATCGAGGGCATCCGGTCCTACAAGGCGTCGCTGGGCGTGGCGAACTACGACGTGAACAAGCAGGCGACGGGCAATGAAATGCGCGCCTACGTGTGCGGCCAGTGCCACGTCGAGTACTACTTCAAGGGCCCCGAGAAGCGCCTCGTCTACCCCTGGTCGAAGGGCCTGAAGGTCGAGCAGATCACCGCCTACTACGACGAGATCGGCTTCCGGGACTGGACCCACAAGGACACCGGGGCGCCGGTCCTGAAGGCCCAGCACCCCGAGTTCGAAATGTGGAGCCAGGGCATTCATGCCCGGGCCGGCGTCACCTGCGCCGACTGCCACATGCCGAAGACGAAGTACAAGGGCGAGACCCTCAGCGACCATTGGGTGCGCAGCCCGGTGCTCAACCTGAAGGACGCGTGCCTCGGCTGCCACCAGAAGCACGACGCGAAGGTGACCGAGAAGGAGCTCAAGGCCCGGGTCGAGCAGATCCAGGACCGCCACTGGGACCTTCGGCAGCACGCCATGACCGCCCTCATGGGGCTCATCGCCGATCTCAAGGCGGCCAAAGAGGCGGGCAGGAGCGATGCCGAACTCGTCGCCGCCCGCTATCTCCAGCGCCGGGCGCAGTTCTACCTCGACTTCGTCGAAGCCGAGAACTCGACCGGATTCCACGCGCCGCAGGAGGCCGCCCGCATCCTCGGCGAATCGCTGAACTACGCGCGCCAGGGGCAGCTCGCCGTGCGCGACCCGTCCTTCAAGCCCACGGTGACCGTGGTGGACATTCCCGCCCCCGCGCCTGCGCCGGCGGCCCGGAAGTAGGCGCCCGCCCGGTGCCGCGCCCCGCCCCAAGCTACAATTTGGCTCGAGACAAGGAGCGACCGATGCAGCTTGCGAAATACGTGAAGTTCCGGGAAGAGAAGTTCGGCGGCGTGCTCTTCGAGACCAAGAGCGAGAAGGTATACACGCTCACGCCCACGGCCGCGGCCGTGGTGCAGGAGATCGCGGCCGGCCGCGCGCCGGAGGAAATCGCCCCCCGGCTGGCCGAGCGCTTCGCGAGCCGCGACGGCGAGATCGAGCGCGAGGTGACGGCGTTCATCGCGCAGCTGCGCGAAAAGGGGCTGGTCGAAAGTTGAGCGCCGAATCCGCGCACTCCGAGGACCTGGGCGCGCCGCTCTACGTGGCGTGGCAGATCACGAACGAGTGCAATCTCGCGTGCCTGCACTGCATCGAGGAGAGCGGGCCCGGCAAGGCTTTCAGGGACGAGCTCGACCGCGACCAGGTGTTCGGCGTCATCGACCAGCTGATGGCCAACGAGGTGCCGTACCTGTCGTTCTCGGGCGGCGAGCCGATGCTGCACCCGCTCTTCTTCGAGATGGTCGAGCGCGTGACCTCGAAGGGCAGCCAGCTCAAGATCGAGACCAACGGGCACTACCTCACGCCCGAGAGCTGCGCGCGCCTGAAGGAGCTGGGCGTGAAGGCGGTGCAGGTGAGCCTGGACGGGGCGTCGAGCGCGACCTTCGGGCGCATGCGGGTGCGCGGGGAATTCGACCGGACCCTCGACGGCATCCGCAACCTCAAGGCCGCGGGCGTGCCCATTGAGATCAACTTTTCCCCGGCGAGCTTCAACGTCCACGAGGCGGCGCGCATCGTGGACCTCGCGTGGGAGCTGGGTGCCTTCAGCTTCTATTCGGGCAAGACCATGTTCACCGGCAACGCGGTCAAGGCCTGGCGCCACCTGGCGCTGACCGACGAGCAGTACGCGGAATTCTTCCGCACGCTGCATGCCAAGCAACGGGAGTACCAGGGCCGCATGCGCGTGAGCTTCCACGAGGCGGGGCTCCTCGAGGAGCTGCGCTACCGGCTCCATCACCCGGCGGCACTGCTGATCGTGCTGCCCAACGGGCTGGTGAAGCTCATCAACGCGCTGCCGTTCGTCTGCGGCGACCTGAGGAACGAAACGCTGCCTCAGGTGTGGGCGAATTTCCGCCGCGCATGGCGCGACCCGCGCGTGGCGCAGTTCGTCGACGAGCTGGCCGTCGATCCTGGCCGCACCAGCACCCTGCACCAATGGGTGCGCGTATGAGCGCTTCTCCCCACTCTGCCGTGGGAGAGGGTCAACTTGCCGCGACCCGGCGCCTCTGGCGCGTCTTCACTCTCATCCGCTACCGCTTCTTCCTCTACGCGGGCCTGCTTCCCTATCTCCTCGGCGCCGCCTGGGCCTACGCGATCGCGGGCACCTTCGACGCGCCGGTGTTCTGGAGCGGACTGGGCGGCGTGGTGCTGAGCGTGATCGGCGTGGAGGCGTTCAACGAATACTTCGACGCGCGCATGGGTACCGACCGCGTGTTCAACCCCGAGGACGTGCCCCCGATCGCGCAGGCCGTGTTCTGGATCGGCACCGCCGCCTTCGCCGCGGCGCTCGCGGTCGGCGTGTACCTGGCGGTGCAGGGCGGCTGGCCGATCATCTTCTTCGCACTCGCCGGAGGGGCGGCGGCGATCTTCTACGAGGCCCCGCCGATCCGCTGGTCCTACCGTGGCCTGGGCGAGCTGGTGATCGCGCTCTCGTACGGGCCGTGGATGGTGCTCGGCAGCCTCTACCTGCACACGCAGTCGTTCTCCGGGGCCGCGCTCGCCGCCTCCCTCGTGCCCGCGCTCTTCATCATGGCGCTCGCGGTCGTCAACGCCATTCCCGACTTCCACCAGGACCGCCTGGTCGGCAAACGCAACCTGGTCGTGCGCCTCGGCCGCGAGCAGGCGGTGCGGCTCTATCTCGGGCTCGCCACCGCCGGGCTGCTGGTCGTGGTCGCGGGCGTGGCCGCCGGCGCCTTTCCCCTCGCATCGCTCACCGCGCTCGCCGCGGCGCCGCTCGTGGCGGCGAGCGGGCGCTGCGCGCTGCGCAACTTCTCGACGCCGCGGCTCTTCCTGCCCGCGATGCGCTTCATGGTGATCGCCTATCTCGTCGCCACCGGCCTCTTCGCCGCGGCGATCTTCCTGCAAGCCTGGACCTAGCCCATGACCCACCGGATCGACAGCCTCGGAGCGCCGCTGCTCATCACCTGGCAGGTGACGCGCGACTGCGACCTCGCGTGCCTTCACTGCTGCACCGAGTCGGCCCCCGGCAAGCGCCTGGCCGACGAGCTCTCGCGCGCGGAGGCGCTTGCGCTTGCCGCCGACATCGCCGGCGAGCAAGTGCCCTATGTGATGCTCTGCGGCGGGGAGCCGATGGTGTCGCCCCACTTCTTCGATATCGCCGAGGCCCTGGGTGCGGCCGGTGTGCACCTGAAGATCGAGACCAACGGGCAGCGCTTCGATCAAGCGGCCGCGCAACGCCTCGCGCGCCTGCCGATCCGCTCCATCCAGGTGAGCCTCGATGCCGATACCGAGGCGGTGTACGCCCGCCAGCGTCCCGGCGGCTCGCTCGCCAAGGCCCACGCCGCCTGCCGCGCGGCCCGCGCCGCGGACCTGCCGCTGGAGGTGACCTTCGCGCCCACGCGCATCAACATCCACCAGGCGGAGGCGGTGATCGAGCGCGCCCGGGAGCTGGGCGCCTTCCGCTTCAATACCGGCCGGCTCATGCGCATCGGCACCGCCGCGCGCCATTGGGACCGCGTCGAGCCGTTTCCCGCCGCCTACCGCGAATTCCGCAAGGTGCTGGAGAGCCAGCGCGCGCGGCCCGGCATGGAGCTCTGCTTCGAGCCGTTCAGCATGGAGGAGGGCCTGCGCCAGAGCGCCGCCGAGCCCCCCGCCACCCTGCTGGTGCTGCCCAACGGATGGGTGAAAGTCGCCGCCGCCCTGCCCCAGGTGTGCGCCGACCTGCGGCACGTGACGCTCGCGCAAGCGTGGGAAGCCTATCGAAGCGCGTGGCGAGGCGCTACAATGGCCTGTGCCGTAAACGAGGCGCTCGTCGATGAAGCGCGCCACGGGCAAGCGAACACTTGGCAGCTATTACCCGTCTTCAACGCCTGACCCAACGGAGATCTCGATGAGCGAAACGAAACTGTCGATCAACAAACCGGCGACCTCGCAGGAGCCCACCACGCGCAAGCCCATGGCGAGCGACAACAAGCCGCAGTGGGAGACGCCCAAGCTCGAGGACGTGTCCGAAGAGGTGATGGCCCAGCCGTACATCCGCTTCACCTGATATAGCCCCCGCCATGCAGGGGCGCTCGGTCGAGGCGTACCGGGCGCCCCTTTTCATTGCCTGGCAGCTCACCAACCGCTGCCGCGCGCGCTGCATAACCTGCTGCGAGGAATCGGGTCCCGACCAGGCGTGGCGCGACGAACTGTCGCGCCCCGAGGCGCTCGACCTCGCCCGTGCGATCGCCGCCGCAGGTATTCCGTACGTCGCCTTCGGCGGCGGTGAGCCCCTTGGAGCCCCCCA